>OGCO01000535.1_pt1 | contig 63683 bp, 62 predicted proteins | sample 1570171 | NCBI WGS metagenome assembly OGCO01 (sample SAMEA4370583, study PRJEB24528) | human gut metagenome
GCCCGAGCCGCCCACGCTCATGATGGGGACCGTGATGTCGTCGTTGCCGGACCACATCTGGAAGTCGGGGCCGAGGAAGCGGGCGACCTCTATGGCGTAGCTCATGTTGCCCGAAGCTTCCTTGATGCCGCAGATGTTCGGGTGCTTCGCGAGGCGCTCGACGACGGAGACCGGGATGGAGCAGCCCGTGCGGCCCGGCACGTTGTAGAGGATGCAGGGCACGGAGACGGCGTCGGCCGTGTTGGCGAAGTGGCGGTACATGCCCTCGGCGTTGGCCTTGTTGTAGTACGGGGCGATGATGAGGAGCGCGTCGGCGCCCATCGCCTCGTAGCGGCGGCTCATCTCGATCTGCGTGGCCGTGCAGTTGGAGCCCGAGCCGACGATGACGGGCACGCGTCCCGCGACCGTGTCGATCGTGTGGCGCACGACGGCGGCGTCCTCCTCGTGCGTCATCGTGGAGTATTCGCCCGTCGTGCCGAGCGTGAGAATGGCGCTCGTGCCGCCGGCGATCTGGCGCTCGATGAGATGGGTGAGGGCTTCGAAGTTCACGCTTCCGTCTTCGTGGAAGGGCGTGATCATGGCGACGATGGAGCCTCGGACGTTTTCGAACTTCATAGGGGTAGTACCTCAGAAACAGTGACATGAAAAACCGTCGACAGAGGCGCTTCTGCCGACAGTCTGGCGCGGAAAGCAGGATCCGCGGCGTTTCTGAAGGGGATAGCGCAACCGGCCGGATGCCCGGACGGACAGTCCGCAGGATGTTCTCCTGCGACCCATCACCCCGGAGCGCCCTCCGCGGATGATTCGGCGGTGTTGCCTCGCCACGACGTCGTCGCCTGCCGGCTCGGTCGGGCCCTTCGTCCCCGCTCCTCTATCTGCAGGAGCAAAGTTACCACGGACGGCCCGATTTTGAAAAGGGACGGCGTCGGAAAAGACGCTCGGGTGAGTCCCGCGCAAACCGTCTAGGTGAGACGCCCTACGACCTATTGCCTAGGTGCGCGGTTTCGACTCTTCCGAAGCTCCGCCACATGATATAAATGCAGGACTTTTCATCGAGCGCCGACTTCGGGGGCGAGAGCCTCCTGGCGGCCTTTCCGTCCTTGTGTCTGCACTTCCGGAGAACGCGTCCATGAGCCTCAATGCCGTCAACCACCGCAGGGTCCTGCACCGAATGCCCGAGCTCGACGACGAGCTGCCCGATACGACGGCCTACGTGAGGAAGGTGCTCGAGCCGCTCGGCGCCGAGGTCTTCTCGCCCATCAAGGGCAGCGTGTGCGCGTACTTCGACGCGGGCGCAGAGGAGACGGTCGCCCTGCGCGCCGACATGGATGCGCTGCCCGTGACCGAGTGCACGGGGCTTTTCTTCGCCTCCGAGAGGCCGGGGCGCATGCACGCCTGCGGGCACGACGGCCACACGGCCATCGAACTCGGTCTTGCCGAGGAGACGGCCCGCATGATCAGGGCGGGCGAGAAGCTGCCGAGGAACGTTCTCTTCGTCTTCCAGCCCGCCGAGGAGACGACGGGCGGCGCGGGACGCATCTGCGAGACGGGCGTCTTCGAGAAGTACCGCGTCACGCGAATCTTCGGCCTGCACCTCTGGCCCAACCTTCCTGAGGGAAGCGTCTGGTCGCGTCCCGGCCCGATGATGGCCCGCTCGAACGAGGTGACGCTCAAGGTGACGGGCAGGAGCGTGCACGTCTCGCGCGCCGCCGAGGGGCTCGACGCCCTGCGAGCGGGCGTCGACTGGATGAACGCCGCTTACGCCTGGACCGAGGCCCTGCCGCCGGACGTCCTGCGCACGCTGCAGTTCGGCCGCATGACGGCGGGCACGGTGCGAAACGCCGTCGCGGGCTCCGCCGAAATCCAGGGCACGCTTCGCACCTACGACGAGGATGCCGCGGAGATGATCCGCTCTCACCTCAGGACGCTCGCCGCCGAAACGGCGGAGCGAACTGGCTGTGGGCTCGAAGTGTCCTTCAGCACGGGCTACCCCGCCGTCTGGAACCCCGACGAGCTGTTCGACCGGGTGCGCAACGCCGGGGTGGACTTTGAGATCCTGGACAAGCCCGTGATGATCTCCGAGGACTTCTCCTGGTACCAGCGGCATCTGCCTGCCCTGTTCTTCTTCCTGGGCTGCGGCCCGGCCCCGGCGCTGCACGCAGATGACTTCACCTTTGACGAGTCGATCTTAACCGTAGGGGCGGACTTCTGGAAGGAGATCGCGGCGAAGCTCTAAGCCCCGCCTCCGGTCGGTTTTGTGAAAAACGCCTAAATTGTCCAAGCCCCTGGGAAAAATGCGCCCAGGGGCTTGCTTTTTTGTTCCGGTATGGTATTCTATTAGTGCTTTACCACGATAGAGTGCTAAAAAACTCTTGCTGGCCCTGTCGTGGGGACCCCAGAAAAATTTGAAATGAAACGGAGCGCTGTACACCATGAAAAAGTTACTTGCTATCCTGCTGGCCGCAACGATGTGCGTGACCCTGCTGGCCGCCTGCGGCGGGCAGACCGCTGACACCACGACCGACGGCGACACCGCCACCACGGACACCAACGACACCAAGACCGATGCCAACGCCGACATGATCTACGCCGTCGAGACCGGCAGCGCCGGCGAGGCCGCTGCCAAGGAAAAGGGCTGGGAGATCAACTCCGTGGCCGCCCAGGCCGACGCCCTGATGGAGGTCGAGGCCGGCACCTCCGACGCCGCCATCGTCGACCTGCTCATGGCCACCGCCATGACCGGCGAGGGCACCAGCTACCCCGACCTGACCTACGACGCAGAGCAGAAGCTCACCACCGAGGAGTACGGCATCGGCTGCCGCAAGGGCTCTGACCTGGCCGCCTTCATCAACAATGTCCTGGCCGAGACCTACGCCGACGGCTCCATGAAGAAGGTCGCCGACACCTACAAGCTGGCCGACGCCATGGTCGAGCAGGCCGCCCCCGACGCCAGCTACACCGTCCCCACCGATGGCGACGTGGCTTACATCCAGAACAAGGGCAAGCTGGTCGTGGGCATCACCGAGTTCGAGCCGATGGACTACAAGGACGCCGGCGGCAACTGGATCGGCTTCGACGCCGACATGGCCAAGCTGGTGGCTGAGAAGCTGGGCGTGGACATCGAGTTCACCGTCATCAACTGGGACAACAAGATCATGGAGCTGGACTCCAAGGCCATCGACGTGGTCTGGAACGGCATGACCCTCACCGACGAGGTCAAGAACTCCATGGAGTGCACCAACCCCTACTTCAACAACGCCCAGGTGGTCGTGACCAAGGCTGCGGAGTAAGCCTGCCCCACCCGGCCATTTGAACCGAATCATCATCCCAAAGGCAGAGGGCGTTGCCCCTCTGCCTTTGGGCGGCTTTTTGAGAAAGCAAGTACAACCAACGTGAGGAGCGTGTTCCATGTTCTGGACAGTAACCCAATCTTTGATCAGCGGCTTAGGCACGGCCACGCAGCTGTTTGCGCTGACCCTGCTCTTCGGCCTACCGCTGGGCCTGGTGATCGCCTTTGGCTCCATGAGCAAATGGCGGCCCCTCAAGGCCGTTGTCGACGTGATCGTCTGGATCATCCGGGGCACCCCCCTGATGCTCCAGCTTATCATCATCTATTACGGCCCCGGCCTCTGGCTCGACCAAAATATCTGGGGCGGCGGCAGCAGCGGGCGCATGACGGCCTGCGTCATCGCCTTCGTCATCAACTACTCCTGCTACTTCTCCGTCATCTACCGGGGCGGGATCCAGGGCGTCCCCGTGGGCCAGCGGGAGGCCGCCGAGGTCCTGGGCTTCACCAAGTCCCAGATCTTCTTCAAGGTCACGCTCCTGCAGATGATCAAGCGCATCGTGCCCCCCATGTCCAACGAGATCATCACTCTGGTGAAGGACACCTCCCTGGCCCGCATCATCGCCATCACGGAGCTCATCAAGGCCGGTGAGTCCTACATGAAGTCCGCCGGTATCATCTGGCCGCTGTTCTACACGGGCCTGTTTTACCTGGTCTTCGTGGGCATCCTGACCATCGTCTTCAACCTCATCGAGCGCAAGCTCAGCTACTTCCGCTAAGGGGGTCTGTCTCATGTCGATCTTAGACGTACAGCACATTGAAAAAAACTTCGGGGCCACCAAGGTCCTGAAAGACATCAACTTCTCTCTGGACGAGGGCCAGGTCCTGGCCATCATCGGCTCCTCCGGCAGCGGCAAGACCACCCTCCTGCGCTGCCTGAACTTCCTGGAGACCCCCAACACCGGCCGCATCGTCGTCCGGGGGGAGACGCTCTTCGACGCCGCCGACCCCGCCACCCAGCAGGAGAAGGAGATCCGCCGCAAGCGCCTGCACTTCGGCCTGGTCTTCCAGAGCTTCAACCTCTTCCCTCAGTACACCGCCCTGGAAAACGTGACCCTGGCCGAGCGGCTCATGGCCAAGGAGCGCCCGGACTTCAAGGCCAACAAGAAAAAGATCCTCGCCGCCATTGACGCCGAGGGCATGGCCCTGTTGGAAAAGATGGGCCTGAAGGAGCGGGCCGGGCATTACCCGCACCAGCTCTCCGGCGGGCAGCAGCAGCGGGTGGCCATCGCCCGCGCCCTGGCCCTGCACCCGGACATCCTCTGCTTCGACGAGCCGACCTCTGCCCTGGACCCGGAGCTGACGGGAGAGGTCCTGAAGGTCATCCGGGGCCTTGCCGAGCAGCACACCACCATGATCATCGTCACCCACGAGATGAGCTTCGCCCGTGACGTGGCCGACCAGGTCCTCTTCATGGACGGCGGCGTGGTCGTGGAGCAGGGCAGCCCCGAAGCGGTCTTCTACCACCCCCAGCAGGAGCGCACCAAGCAGTTTTTGGACAAGTTCAACGGGGACTGAATTTGATACGGATACAGACGCAACCTGTGTAGACGCAAAGAGAGCGGCCGACCGGCCGCTCTCTTCTGCTTTTTATAGGACCACATGAAACACGAGCTGATGCGCTGCCTGCCGGGCAAAGATCTTCCCGCCGTGGGCCTCCACCGTGGCCTTGGCAATGGACAGCCCGATGCCCGTCCCGCTCACGGCATGGGAGTGGGATTCGTCCGCCCGATAGAAGCGGTCGAAGAGGCGGTCGGTGTCGGTCGGCTGGTCGGTGTCCACGGTGTTGGAGACGGTAAGCTCCGTGCGCTTCCCGCTGCGCCGGGCGGTCAGGGCAATGCGCCCGCCGTCGGGGGAATACTTGAGGGCGTTGTCCAGCAGGATCGAAACCATCTGCTGGATGGCGGTCCGGTCCCCGACCAGGGTCAGCCCGTCTGCGATCTCCTGCGTATACGTCTTTCCCTTTGCTTGGGACAGCGAGACAAACGGCTCGCTGATCTCCCAAAGCGCATCGCTGAGGGAAAAGGCCGCCCGCGCGGGGAAGGGGTTTTCCTCATCCAGGCGGGAGAGGGTGACGAGATTGGTGATGAGCTTGGCCAGCCGCGCCGCCTGGGCCTGGATGTTGCGGACCCACTCGTCGTCGCCGTGCTCCATGGCCAGCACGTCTGCGCTGGTGGCGATGGCGGTCAGGGGCGTTTTCAGCTCATGGCTGGCGTTGGTGATGAACTGCTTCTGGGCCTCCATGTTTTTCAGGTACGGCAGGATGGCCCGCCGGGACAAGAGGACCACCAGCGCAAACACCACCACCAGACAGACCCCGGCAATGACCAGCGTGATCCAGAGCAGGGAGTGCATCCGCTGCAGCTCCCGCTCCGAGTTGAGGAAGAGGACCACTGTCTCCTGGTCTGTTGTGTGGACCAGATAGCGGTAGCCGCTCTCATAGCCCTGGGCCTTCTGGTGAGCCAGGGCCGCGTCTGCATAGGCTTTGGCATCCTCCTCCGAGAGGGAAGCGACATGATCCTGATTCACCCGGAGCACGGTGCCGTCGGCGTCATAGTGGACGGAGAAGAAGCGGAGGGAATACTGCACCTCCGGCGAGAAGTGCGCCCAGTCGTCAAAGGGCGGGGCGTCTTTCTCGCGGGAAAAGGGCTTCTGCTGGTCCTCCACCTCCAGCAGGTGGGAGAGTGCCTCGTCCTGCTGGTCGGTCATGCTGTGGTAGTTCCAGAGATTCACGAAGCACAGCAGGGTCAGGACCACGGCGGTAAAGGCCGCCATCGCCGCGCCGATGAAGCGCCAGCGCATCTGCTTCAGCATGGCATCTCCTCCAGGGCATAGCCCGCGCCGCGGATGGTCCGGATCTCCACGTCCGCCCCGATCTGCTTGAGCTTGCGGCGCAGGAAGCTGATGTAGGTCCAGACCACGTCCATCTCCGCCTGGCTGTCCAGGCCCCAGATCTTTTCAAAGAGATGCGCGGAGGAAAAGACCTGCCGCGGGTGGCGGAAGAACAGCTCCGTGAGCTGGTACTCCTTGTTGTTCAGCCGCACGCTGTCGGCAGGCGCTTTCAGCATGTATTGGTCACCGTCCAGCGTGGTGTTTCCCACGGTCAGCAGCGCGGGGGCGTAGACGTTGCTGCGCCGCACCAGCGCCCGGACGCGGGCCAGAAATTCGCTGGCGGCAAAGGGCTTGGGGAGATAATCGTCCGCCCCGGCGTCCAGCCCAGCCACCCGGTCGGCCACCTCTGCCTTGGCCGTGAGGAAGAGGGCGGGCGTGGTGACCCCCTCTGCGCGGGCTGTTTTCAGGACCTGGATGCCGTCTTTCCCCGGCATCATGATGTCCAGCACCAGCGCGTCGTAGCTGGTGGCTCGGAGATAGTCCAGGGCGTCGTTGCCGTTGTGGACCAGGTCCACGGCGTATTTATTTTTTTCCAGCATGACCTTCAGCGCTCGTGCAATGGTCACTTCATCCTCTGCGATCAAGATCCGCATGGGTATTCCCTCCCGTCTTTTCTCCTATTTTATGAGGCCAAGCCAAAATGAGCCTGAACTCTTTTCTTAGTATAGCAGGAGGCCCTGCCGGAGGAAAGTGCCTGCCTTACCAAAAGTTCACAATTTCTTAATCGGAACTTTTCAAGTACATTTTGGGACGAGTTTGTACAATGGCCTTCGTTGATCACATTGCACCACAGAAAGGAGCGTTACGATGGAACTGACCGGCAAGTATCGGCACGAGCTGAAGTATTCGATCAGCCTGGCCGACCGCATGGCCCTCGTCCAGCGCCTGCGGCCGCTCATGCAGCGGGACCCCCACACGGACGAGACGGGGCGGTATACGATCCGAAGCGTCTATTTTGACAACTACAAGGACAAGGCCCTGCGGGAAAAGCGGAACGGCGTGCAGACGCGGGAAAAATTTCGCATCCGCTACTATAACGACGATCTTTCCTTCATCACCCTGGAAAAGAAGATCAAGCACAACGACCTGTGCAAAAAGCTCGACGCGCCCCTGACGGCGGAGGAGTACCAGAGAATATTACAGGCACCGGGACCTTGGATGCTGGAGCACCCGGAGCCTCTGGTGGGGGAGCTGTACTGCAAGATGAAGTTACAGCAGCTCCGGCCCCGCGTGTTGGTGTCCTATGTGCGGGAGCCGTACATCTACCAGGCGGGCAACGTCCGCGTGACCTTCGACTCGCACATCCGCACGAGCCTGTTTGAGCGCGACTTTGCCGCGGGGACGCTCCCCGACATCAGCGCCACAGACGCCCCCGGCGACACCATCTTAGAGGTGAAGTTCGACGCCTTTCTGCCGGGAGTCATTCGCGGCCTATTGCAAGTGGGGACCCTGCGCCAGCAGGCGTTTTCCAAGTACGGGGCCTGCCGCCGGTTCGGCTGAGCAACGAGTAAAAAAAGGAGAACCTACATGAGCTTCAACGATATTTTTAAGTCCAGCTTTCTGGAAAACGTGTCCGAGTTCTCGGTCCTGGATACCGTGCTCGGCCTGGCCGTCTCGCTGGTGATCGGCCTGTTCATCTTCCTCATCTACAAAAAGACGCTGACGGGCGTCATGTACTCCAGCGGCTTTGCGCTGACCCTGGTCGGCCTGTCCCTGGTCACGACCTTGGTCATCATGGCGGTCACGTCCAACGTGGTCCTGTCCCTGGGCATGGTGGGCGCCCTCTCCATCATCCGGTTCCGCACGGCCATCAAGGAGCCGGTGGAGATCGTCTTTCTCTTCTGGTCCCTGGCTGTGGGCATCGTCGTCGGCGCGGGCCTGCTCCCGCTGGCTGTGATCGGCTCTGCCATCATCGGCGTGATCCTGCTGCTGTTTGCCAACCGTAAGGTGCGGAACGACCCCTATATCCTGGTCCTGAACTGCACGGATGAGACGGCGGAGCACGCCGCGCTGGACGTTCTGAAGAAAGACACGGAGCATGCTATCGTCAAGTCCAAGACCATCACCACCGCCGGCATCGAGCTGACGGCAGAGCTGCGGGGCAAAAACGCCTCCACCGACTTCGTCAACACCATCGCCCACCTGCCCGGCGTGGGGAGCGCCACCCTGGTCAGCTACAACGGCGAATACCTGTCGTAACGGGGGGCGGAGCCATGCTTGCGCACAAACACATCACGAAGATCGTTGCGGCGGTCATGGCCGCTGCCGTCTGCCTGTGTCTCTGCGCCGTCGCCTTTTCCGGCCAGCTCACGGCCTGGGCCGGGGACAAGGGCATTGCGCAGGAATATGAGACGGCGCTGTTTGACACCAGCAGCATCCTCAGCGTGAACATCCAGATGGACGAGGCGGACTGGAACGACATGCTGGAAAACGCCATGGCAGAAACCTACTACCAGTGCAACGTGGAGGTCAACGGCACCATGTTCTATCAGGTGGGCATCCGCCCCAAGGGCAACACCAGCCTGAGCGCCATTGCCAACGACGACACGACGGACCGATACAGCTTCAAGCTGGAGTTTGACCACTATGTGGACGGGCAGACCTGCTTCGGCCTGGATAAGCTCATCCTGAACAACAACTACGCCGACGCCACCAACCTAAAGGAGGCGCTGATCTATGACATGTACCAGTATCTCGGCGCGGACGCCTCCCTCTATAACTACGCCAAAATTTCACTCAACGGGGAATATTGGGGTGTTTACTTGGCCCTGGAGGGCGTGGAGGACAGCTTCCAGCTCCGCAACTACGGCACGGAGAGCGGAGAGCTTTATAAGCCGGAGAGCATGGACATGGGCGGCGAGAATTTCCAAGACAGGCCGGATGGGATGCCGGAGGGCGCGGAGAAAGACTTCGGCGACGGGGGACCACCGGACGCGCCGAACCAGACAGACGCGCCGAACCAGACAGACGCGCCGAACCAGACAGACACGCCGAACCAGACAGACGCCGCAGAAAACGCCGAACCCGGCCAGCGTCCGGAGGGAGACGCCGAGCCACCGGGCGGCATGGGCAGGAACAGCGGCGGCGCAGACCTCAACTACACCGATGATGACCTGGACAGCTATGAGACGATCTGGGACGGGGAGGTCACCAAGACGAACCAGGCCGACCACGAGCGGGTGGTCAAAGCCCTGAAAAACATTGCGGAGGGGAACGACCTGGAGTCTTACATGGACATCGACAATCTCCTGCGCTACATGGCGGTCCATGTCTTCTCCGTCAACGAGGACAGCTTATCCGGGATGATGGCGCACAACTACTATCTCTATGAATCGGATGGGAAGCTGAGCCTCATCCCCTGGGACTACAACCTGGCCCTCGGCGGCATGGGCGGCATGGGCGGCGGGATGCCCGGCGGCTCCGGCGAAACAGAGGAGAGCAGCGAGGCCACCAGCGTGGTGAACAGTCCCATCGACGACGCTTTCTCCGGCACGGACTTCTTCGATACGCTCCTGGAGAACGAGACGTATCACAGCCAGTATGAGGCCTATTTACAGCAGCTGGTCAGCGAGTATATCAACGGCGGCGGCTTTGACGCCTTCTATGAGCGCGTCCGCAGCCAGATCGATGAGCTGGTGGAAACAGACCCCACGGCCTTCTACTCCTATGACGAGTACGAGACGGCGGCGGAGACGCTCTACCAGGTGGTGAAGCTGCGCGGTCAGTCCATCCAGGGGCAGCTGGACGGGACCATCCCCTCCACCGAGGAAGCCCAGCGCGACAGCGACGCCCTGGTCGATGCCTCCGACCTGGACCTGAGCGTTATGGGCACCATGAACATGGGCGGCGGCGAGGGGAAAGCGCCTGCCAAACCGCAGAACGAAGGCAACTAAGAAAAGGACAGGGACAGCACCGGGCTGTTCCTGTCCTTTTGTACAGAGCCTTAAAATTCCACGACGTATTCCGGCCCCAAGGCCACCGGGCCGCGGACGGTGAGGCGCTGGAGCCGGCCCCCCTTGACGATGGCATCCGTGTCCAGCGCTCCGCCGGGCTGCTGGATGGTCAGGCGGTGGTGTCCGTCGGTCCCGTGTCGGGCCGACCAGGCCGCCGCCGCCCCCGCTGCCGCCACGCCGCAGGGGAGGGGGGTGAGATTCGCTTCGCCCGCCTGCCAGCGGACGGCAGACAAACTGCCCGCCCGGAAATTCCAGAGCAGGGCGGCGGCAGAGGGGACCTCGTTCTCCCGCGCCAGCGCGTCCAACGCCGGGGCCAGGACGGCCTCTTCCGGCAGCGCTTCCCCGGAGCGCAGCACGCAGACCAGCCCCGGCAGGCAGACCACCGGCGCTGTTTCGGCTTCGGACAAAAAGGGACGGGATCCCATCCACAGGGGCAGGGGCAGGTCCGCCGCCCCATGCCCCGCCAGGGGGTTGAGCTGGACGGTGCAGGGGGCGTCGCTCCCGCCGATCTCCACGGGCAGTTTTTTGTCCCGTCGGATGCCCCGGCCCACGGCGAAGGACAGGCCCCCCAGCAGCAGGGCCGTGCCGCTGACGGCCCCGGTCACGGTCTCGACTCGGACCACGCCCTTGCCCTGGGGCGGGGTCAGAAAGAACACGTCTTTGGCCCCCAGCTCCCGGATGGCCTTCAGCTTCCCGGCGATGGCCGGGCGGTCCGCTGCGTCCACCGGGGTCTTCACCAGCAGCACCGGCCAGGTGGGGAAACCGGCCGTTTGAAAAGACAGCTTCACAGAAATTCCCTCGTTTCCTCCCGCCCTCCCGGCCGCCCGCCCTGGGGGGCGGCCGGGTTGGAAAAACACGGGTTTTGTGGGTATTGTAGCATAAAACCCCCGTTTGGTAAAGGTTTCGTCGGGATTTCTCCCAAAAACGGTGACAATATTTTGCGGAAACTTTACAAATTAGGTGTTTTCAGCGGCTGTCAGATATGATATAATACCATGAACTATGGAGATTTCTCATCGAATCCAACGACCCGATGACATTTTTGATGCAGAACGATCGTCAGGAGGATGATACTGCTTATGCGTTACGACGATTACGACGATTACAGCCGCTCTTCCAGAGGGAGCTCCCGCCGGGGCTCCTTTGATGCTTCTGGTAGCCGGGACTATGACTATTATGACCGGGACCGGGACTATCGCAACGGCGGCACCTACGACCGGTATGACCGGGCGCTCTATGGCCGGGACTATGACAACTACGACGACTATGACCGGGGCTACGACCGCTACTCCACCAGGGGCTACGACAACTACAACACCCGCTCCCGCCGGGACGACGACATCGACCTGTCCGACTGGGAGCGCACTGCCCCCGACTGGGAGGACCACGGCGCCAGCCGGAAGAAGAAGTCCGCTTCCTCCTCCGGTTCCAGCCGCAGCCGTTCCTCCGGCCCCTCGTCCCGCAGCTCCGGCAGCCGGGACCGGGATCGAGACCGCCGCCGTTCCTCGTCCGGCTCCAGCCGGGACAGAGACCGGGACCGGGATCGGGACCGCCGCCGGTCCTCCGCCGGCTCCGGCCGCGACCGGGACTACGACCGGGACCGCCGCAGCAGCCGCAGCCGGGACTATGACCGCGACTACGACCGAGACCGCCGCCGTCGGGACCGGGATCGTGACCGGGACCGGGATTACGACCGGGGCGGCCGCCGGGGGGGCTTCATGCAGTTTTTGCCCATCATCATCGGCCTGGTGGTGATCGTGCTGGCGGTGCTGGTGATCCGGTCCATGGTGGCCGGCAAGGGCGACTATAAGATCGACTTCTCCACCTCCGAGATCGTGGTGGGCGAGACCGCCACCGCCACCCTGAACACCGGCAGCACAAGCTCGTCCAACGGCAGCAGCGCTGAGCCGACCGTCGTCTGGACCAGCAGCGAAAACAACGTCGTCACTGTGGAGGGCGAAGGCCTCACCGCCACCCTCACCGCCGAGAGCCTGGGCAGCGCCACCATCACCGCCTCCATCGACGGCGAAAAGGTCGCCAGCGGCACCGTCACCGTGGTGGAGACCGCCACGGGCGTGGACAGCATCCGCGTGACCAACGAGAGCATCACCGTCCGCTCCGGCGAGACCTATCCCATCGACGCCACCGTGGTCATGGACGACACGTCCAAGACCCCCGCCACCATCAAGTGGAGCAGCAACGACACCTCTGTGGCCACCGTGGACGACAAGGGCGTCGTCACGGCCAAGCAGGTGGGCAGCGCCATCATCAAGGGCGTGGCCGGGTCGAAGACCGTGGAGGTGGCCGTGAGCGTCGTGGAGAACCCCAACTCCACCCCCCATGACTCCACCAAGGACGCCGGAAACGCCGCCGACGACGGCAGCACCGGCACCACGACCAACAATAATAACAACACCGGCACCGGCACCACCACCGGCGGCGGCACGGGGTCCAACGACACCACCGGCACCGGGACCACCGGGAACACCACCACCGGCGGCACCGGCTCCAACGACACCACCGGGACCACCACTGGCGGCACCGGCACCGGGACCACCGGCGGAACCACAGAAGGGACCAGCACCGGCGACTCCGAAGAATAACGCAGACCAAGTGCGCGGACAGGCCCCAGCCTGCCCGCGCATTTTCTCTCAGGAGGGATCCAAACCAATGTCTCATCATCATCCGACCCACAAAAAACTCTTTTCCAAGCTGGGCCAGGACCGGCAGGTCTCCGAGACCGTTCGCTTGGGCCTGCTGCTGGCCCTCTCCGGGGGCCTCATGGACGCCTACTCCTACCTGTTCCGCGGCGAGGTCTTTGCCAACGCCCAGACGGGCAACATCCTGCTCTTCAGCGTGAACCTCTCCCAGGGCAACTGGGGCATGGTCAAGGAGTACGGCTGCCCCGTGCTGGCCTTCGGCGCAGGCATCGCCCTGGCCTTTCTCATCCGGCAGCATTTCCAGCGCCGGAAGATTCGCCTGCACTGGCGGCAGATCGGCGTGCTGATCGAGATCGGGGTGCTGGTCTTCGTGGCCTTCCAGCCCCAGACGAGGAATCTGCTGGCCAACAGCCTGACCTCCCTGGCCTGTGGCTTCCAGGTGGAGGCCTTCCGTAAAATTCACGGCAACTCCATCGCCACGACCATGTGCATCGGCAATTTCCGGGCCGGCCTGCACGCCCTGGGAGAGTATTGGTTCTCCCGCAAGAGGAGCGACCGCAACAAGGCCCTGACCTATTTCATCGTCATCGCCTTTTTCGCCCTGGGGGCCGTCCTGGGCAGCCGCCTCATCGCCCGGATGGGGCAGTGGGCTATCCTGTGCAGCAGCGCCCTGCTGGCCGCCTGCTTCCTGCTCATGTTCATCCAAACCGAAGAAGAAAAACGGGACGCCCTTTGACGAACCACCGAGGTGTGTGCTATACTCCGAATAGAGAAGCGAAGGAAGCAGGTGGGGGATTTGACGGCAACAGAAACGATGGATCAAAAACACCAGGAGGACCTGGTAAGACTTCGTAAACTACGCCTGATGGATGATGCATTTTTTACGAAGTGTTTTGACGGAGAGACTGCGTGCGTGAAGCTGGTCTTACAAATTATTTTGGACAAGCCGGATCTGGACGTGGTCGATGTTCGGACGCAAGTCTTTGTGGAGCATCTGCTCAACCGCTCTGTCCGCCTGGACGTTCTGGCGACCGACAGCGAAGGTCGAAAGTTCAACATCGAAATTCAGCGCTCAGACAAAGGCGCAGGCCGAAAACGGGCACGGTATAACAGCAGCATGATGGACGTGAATCTGCTGGAAAAGGGCAATGATTTCGAGGCGCTGCCAGAAACCTATGTCATCTTCATCACAGAGAATGATGTGATCGGCCTGGGGGAAGCTGTCTATGAGATCGAGCGCTGTTTCGTCAAGAGCGGCAAACGGTTTGGGGATGGTTCGCATATCCTCTATGTGAACGGGTCCTATCGGGACGATTCCCCGGTCGGAAAGCTCATGCATGATTTTTCCTGTACAGACCCCTCCGATATGTGCTATACTGTGTTAGCAGATCGGGCAAGATTCTTCAAGGAAAGCAAGGAGGGAAACGCGATTATGAGCAAGATTTTGGAAGACATGAGACGACAGTCTTATCAAGAGGGCATAAAAGCGGTTGCGCTTCGCATGCTGGAATCTCAAAAACTTTCGTTGGAGGAAATTTCTGCGCTGTCCGGACTTTCTTTGGACGAGGTGAAGAAGCTGAGCGAAACCAAAACGGCTTGACCCAAACGAGACAACAAAGGCTGAGAACCCATTTTCCGGTTCTCAGCCTTTTTCTTTTCAGCAAGATAAAAAATAAAAATTTAGCGCTTCAGCTCGATCGTCACGTTCCCCTCCGGGTCGATGGCCAGGCTCATCTGGCGGATGTGCTTCTCGTAAAACTGCTGCCGCTCGGCGGGCGTCATGGAGATGCGGGTGGCGTGGAGGGCGTTGTCGAACATCTCGTTGACGTTCAGGTGGATGGCCCTGCTCAGGGTCTGGTTCAGGGCCTTGAAGAGGGCGCTGCGGCGGATCTCCTCGGCGTTGCCGGAGTAGAAATCGTCGATGAAGCAGTAGAAGATCTCAGAGTCGGCCAGGGCCTTCTTCATGTCGATGCCGCATTTCTCCCGCTCCACCATGACCAGGAATTTGGCGTGGGGCATGGAGGTGATGAGCCCCCAATAGTCGGAGTCGCTGGAGACGATGAGGAAGGAGTCCACGTTGTTTCGGTAGTGCTCCTCGCAGGCGCGGGCGGTGAGGGTGATGTCCACCAGGGATTTGTTCTGCTTCACCCGCTCGATCATGATGTGCTCCACGGTCAGGTCGGTGTAGTCCTCCAGCATTTTCCAGGCCGAGGCGGCGTGGACATCGTTGAAGAGGATGATGCGGCTGATCTTCCGGGTGTATTGCTCGTCCAGGTTCCGCAGGGTGGCGCAGAGGCGGTAGGGGTCGGAGTTTTCGCAGTCGACCACCATGACGACCTTTTCGCTCTCCTCCAGGAAGTCATAGATGCTGCCCTTGACGTAGCTGCTCACGTCGGAGACCCGGCTGTACTCGGAGAATCTGTCGTTGTGCCACTCATACAGCAGGGTGGCAAAGCGCTTGTCGTTGTAGAGGACGTTGCCCTCCTTGGCGGGGACCCAGTTGATGTAGACCTGATAGGGGTAGTCGGACCGGTTGGCATAGTAGCGGTCGGCGGCGGCCTTGGTGCCCGCCTCGGTCAGGCCGTCGGGCATGACGATGAGGTCCCGGATATACTCCCAGTTGAGCCACAGGGGGAAGAGAGGCTTGCAGTTGTTGATCCGGTCGGAGATGACCCGGTTGATCTCGATGATGTGCTGGTAGAGCTTGATGCTGGACTTTTTGATGAAGCGCACCCCGTCCAGCTCCAGCTGGTTGATGCTCTCCACGGGGACGTACTCCGGCATGGTCAAAATGGAGCGATGCTCAAAGCGCATCCCCTCGTTGATATACTTAAAATTTCTTTGGATGGCCGTGCGGATCAGGCAGAGATTGCGGATGATCCGGGCGTTTTTTTCTTTGTCCAGCCGGTCGTAAATGTCTAGCTGCGGCGGCTCGTGTTCGTTTTCAAACATTCGTTTGGGGACACCGATGAGATAGGCAACACGCGAGACCAGGTCGCGGGTGCTGTTTCGATAAAAAGTTCTTTCTTCTGCCTCCATGGGCTGGGTCGGATCGGCAAAGCTGGGCTGAAATTCGTTTTGTTCTTGCATGGTCTCACTCCTTTCTGCAAGAGGATGGGAAGGGGAATGGCGGGCCGCAGGGGTCTGCGGCCCCTACGAGGGGGATCGGGGGGAGCCCCGTTAAATTTCTCGGCGGCCTTCTAAGGCACGCATGAGGGTGGCGTCGTCGGCATACTCTAAATGGCCGCCCACGGGCACGCCGTAGGCCAGGCGGGTGACTTTGACGCCAAAGGGTTTTAAGAGGCGGGAGAGATACATGGCGGTGGCCTCGCCCTCGGTGTCGGGGTTCGTGGCCATGATGACCTCGCGCACCTCGCCCTGGGCCACGCGGTCGAGCAGAGACTTGATGTGCAGGTCGTCCGGTCCCACGCCGTTCATGGGGGAGAGGACGCCGTGGAGGACGTGGTAGCGGCCGTTGTATTCTCTGGCCCGCTCCATGGCGATGACGTCCTTGGGGTCCGCCACCACGCAGATGACGCTGCCGTCCCGCTTGTCGCTGGCGCAGATGGGACAGAGTCCGTCCCCCTCCGTCAGGTTCTGGCAGACGGGACAGAGCGCGATGGTGTGCTTGGCGTTCCGCACGGACTGGGCAAAGGCCTCCACCTCCTCCTCCGGCAGGGAGAGGACGAAAAAGGCCAGGCGCTGGGCGGTCTTGCGGCCGATGCCCGGCAGGCGGGCAAACTGCTCGACCAAGGCCTCCAGGGCAGGGGGAAAATATTCCATAGGGATCGGGTTCCTCTTTTCTTGGGGGATTGCAGATGTTATTGCCCCCGCAGGATGCGAATGGCTTCCGCCGGGTCCTTGGCACCGTAGACGGCGCTGCCGGCCACCAGGACATCGGCGCCGGCCTCCACGACGAGCGGGGCCGTCTTGGGGTCCACGCCGCCGTCTACCTCCAGGCGGCAGTCGGGATTGAGCTCCTGGATATACTGGCGGATCTTCTGGATCTTGGGCAGCTGGTCGGTCATAAACTTCTGGCCGCCAAAGCCCGGCTCCACGGTCATCACCAGGATGAGGTCCACGTCCTTCACATAGGGCAGCACGGCCTCGGCGGCGGTGATGGGCCGCAGAACGATGCCCTTCTTCACGCCCTTTTTGTCCATGGCGTCCAAGGCGGCGCGGATGCCGGGAGGCATGTCGGCTTCCAGATGGATGGAAAGCAGGTCGGCTCCGGCGTCGGCAAAGGCGTCGATGTAGCGCACGGGCTTTTCGATCATCAGGTGGACATCCAGGAACATGTCCGTGGCCTTCCGCAGGGATTTGACCACAGGCACGCCGATGCTGATGTTCGAGACGAACATGCCGTCCATCACGTCCACGTGCAGCCAGTCGGCGGAGCTGACCCGCTGGACCTCCCGGCCCAGGTCGGCGAAGTCGGCCGACAGGATGGAGGGTGCGATGAGAGTCATAGTACAGTTCATTCCTTTCTTTGATAGGATGGGTGCTCCCGGTTCGGACAGGGCGGCACACCCGGCTGCCTTGTCGCATAGGATACGGCAAGCGGCGGCGGAGACGCAGGCCCCTGGCCTGCCCCGCCCAGGAGCACCGGGACCGCCGCCGGTCTTTCCTCGCTCCCCGGACCGGCCCCGGCGGCGACGGCCCGGCCGCCCGCCGCATCATATAGCGCCTGCGTTCGGCGCGGGGCCTCGGTCCTGCGCCGGGGCGCAGACGAGAGAGAATGGTATCGTTTCCATTTTATCTGTCTTTTTCCTCCCTGTCAATGGAAACGAGTTCTTGACAGGGCTTCTTTCTCCGGGTAAAATATTACAATACGCAGGGAGCAGCGCCTTGCTCCCCCTGCTGATGTGAGTATCACTTTTTGGAAAGGATCGGTACAGCCCATGGCAAAGTATAAAAAGAAGCCCGTGCTGCCCATCTATACCATCGCCATCGTGTGGGTGATCTATACCCTGGTCCACCCGCTGTATCAGGTCTCGGACTATGTGTCTGTGATCTTGATCTCGGTGGTGGTCTTTATCGTGGCCAAGGGGGTCTTCCCCACCATCGAGGACGGCCCGGCCATCCCCCCGGAGCTGGTCCAGCACGCCCACGAGCAGGCTGCGGCCGAGCAGACGGCAGCGCCGGCCCAGGCGGCACCCACCGCAGAGAACAAAGAGAAGGAAGCGCAGACCGCGCCAGCTGAGACCGCTCCCCAGGAGCCGTCGCCGGAGGAAGAGAAGAACTCCCGGAGCTGACCAGGCCTTGCTTGGAGGTTTCCCATGAAATTTTTTAGAAAGACATCCGTCGCTGTCCTCCTGACTGCCCTGGTGGTGGTGCTGTGCTGCGTGTGGGGCTATACGCGAGCCTACACCTCCGTGCAGCAGCAGGAGGAGACCCAGAGCCAGCGGGCGGGGGAGAACAACTTAAACTATTTCCTGCGGCAGTTTCAGGACGATGCCAGGCTCTTTGACCTGGACACCACCGACACCCTGGCCCGCAGCGACCTGGAGCTGAACAACACCTACGGCACCATGCTGGCCCTGCGCACGGCCAATTACCTCAACGGCCAGGACATCGAGACCTACGCCAAGGACTACTTTGCCGCGCAAAAGCTGGGCCGGACGGACATGCTTTTGGTCATCGAGGTGAACAGCCGCGCCTGGTACCTGGTCTACGGCCCCGGCCTGCGCTCCTACGCCGACGGGAACCAAGCCCTGGCGACCCTGGTGCGGGAGAATCTGGACGACGCCTTTTTCGACGGTGAGAGCAACCAGGGCATCCTGAGCCTGTTCGAGGACCTGGAGACCTGGTGCAAAGACAATCTGCCGGAGGTGGAGCCGGTGGTCCAGTCCGGCATCCCGTCCTTGCAGATCAACGATAAAGTCCAGGTCATCTCCCTCTGGGATGTGTTCCTGAACATCATCTTCACCCTGCTGGTGAACATCTGGTGGATCATCCTGCTGCTGGTGGCCCTGAACGTGGTGGACCGCTACCGCTTCCAGAAATACGTGGAGCGCCACCTGCCCGACAACGGCGACGAGCCAACCGCCCCCTTCCACCCCATCCTCTTCTGGCACCGCCAAGGCTCCCGCTGGTACGGCCGGATGCTGGACCTGGTCATGGACCTGGAAAACGAGACGGACGAGGACGAAGCGGAGCAGCCCGACGACGACGCGGAACCGACCGCCGCCGACCAGGCTAACGACGCCAACAAACCCGCCGACGCCGACCAGCCCACCGACCAGCCCACGCACCCCTGACCTTTCTGATAAACTGCAAAATTCCCACAGCCCGGTTTGGATCGGACCGTGGGAATTTTTTGTCGGCTCACTGTTTGCGGAAGACGTGGACGCGGAACGAGATCTGCGTGTCCAGCTCATCCAGCGCCGCCAGGCGCTCGGTCCCCGCTTTGGGCGTCTTCCAGAAATAGGGGGTCATCTGGAACAGGTCCGAGATGGTCTGCCGGTCGGGCAGGTGGATGGTCTCGTCGATCTCCCGGACCTCCAGATACTCGAAGCCCGCGTAGGGGGTGCGCTTTTCCACGTTGGGATAGGGCTGGTCATACAGCACCTCTTTCAGCTGCCAGAGGTGCCTGGCCCCCGGCACCACATAGAAGTAGACCCCGCCGGGCTGCAGCACCCGCAGGAACTCTTCCAAGGCCAGCGGGGAGAAGCAGTTGAGCAGCAGGTGAACGGCCTCGTCCGCCACGGGCAGGGCATAGACCGAGGCCACGGCAAACTCTGCCGCCTTTTCCCGCTTCGCCGCCCGGCGCAGGGCGTGCTTGGAGAGATCGATCCCCGCCAGCATCGGGGCCTTGCCCGCCCGCTCCAACGCCTGGAACACGGCGGCGCTGTAATACCCCTCGCCGCACCCGGCGTCTAAAATGCGGACGTGCTCCGGGGCGTAGGCACAGGCCAGCTCCGCCAGCGTATCCCGCAGGGGGGCGTAGTAGTCCCCGGAGAGGAAGCGGTTGCGGGCGGTGGCCATGCCCTTGTCGTCGCCGGGGTCCTTGGAGTGCATCTTGTTGGCGGGCAGCAAGTGGACGTAGCCCGCCGCCGCCCGGTCAAAGCTGTGGCCCGTGGGGCAGGCGTAGCGCTTCTCCTCCCGCGTCAGCGCGGCGGCGCAGAGGGGACAACGAAATAAACTTTCCATGCAGTCAGACTTCCTTTCTTCTTCCGACCCATCCCAGGGCGACTTATAGGGCGACGATGGTCTTCACCAGCGCCGGCGGTTTTTCCGCCATGAGATGGAACGCCGTCTCCACCTGGTCCAGGCCCTGGAAGCGATGGGTGATGAGGGACACGGGGTCCACCCGGCCGTATTGCAGCAGGGCCAGGAGCTTTTCCATCCGTGCCCGCCCGCCGGGGCACTCGCCGCCCCGGATCGTCTTGTTGCCCATGCCGAAGCCGTAGCGGACGTTGTTCAGCGGCAGGTCGCCATAGGTCGTGAAGTAATTCACGTTCCCGACGGTCCCGCCCCAGCGGACCATGGCCACGGCCTGGCCTAGGGCTTCTGTGCCGCCCCCGGCGCAGATACAGCAGTCGGCCCCCTGCTTGTGGGTCAGCTCGTAGATCTGGCGCTCGACGTTGCCCTCTTTGTAATTCACGAGGTCCGTGGCCCCATAGAACCTGGCCAGCTCGACGCCGGCCTTCCGGCTGCCGATGGCGATGATCCGCCCGGCCCCCCGGAGCCTGGCCCCGGCAATGGCCATGAGGCCCACGGGGCCAACGCCCATGACCACGACGGTGTCTCCCGGCCGGACCTCCGCCAGCTCCGCGCCGTAGAGGCCCGTGTTCAGCATGTCCGCCGCCATGACGGCCCCTTCCGGTGAAACGCCCGGGGGGATGCGGGCGGCGTTGGCGTCGAGATCCCGGATGAGGGCATACTCGGCCAGGAGGCCGTCCTCGGAGTTGGAGAGCTTTTGGCCGGTGATGAGTCCGGCGCAGTGCTGGTGTGCCCCCAGCTGGGAGGGCACAGTCCGCCAGTCCGGCGTGACCGGCGGCACGACCACGATCTCACCCACCTGAAACTCCTTCACGCCCTCGCCCACCGCAACGATCTCCCCCAGGCCCTCGTGCCCCAGAATACGGCCGGGCTTGAGACAGTCGATCTCGACATTGTGGACATCCGACGTACACGGGGAGACCAGCAGGGGACGGATGACCCCGTCGAACCCCGTGGGCTGGGGGATGGGCTTCTCGACCCACCCGGCCGTCCCGTCGCCAAGATAGGCAAAGGCTTTCATCATACGCATGGCAGAGGACCTCCGATCCTACGGTGATTTTTTCCAGTGTAGCACAGAAAAGCCCTGAGGCGCAAGGGGGGAGAGGGCTTGTAAGAGCCAAAGGCCCACGGCAGCTATTGACAGAGCCTGTTTCAGCGGGTACAATAAACCAAGAAGTAAAGAAGCAATAAACCAAGAAACCAAGCGTACAATAAAAGGAGGATCAAAATGGCACCACAAACGGCGATGAGAAGGAGTGGTACGATGGATCGAAAACTACTTCGTGTTTCCTCGAAACGGCAGATCACGATACCGCAGGCGTTTTTTACGAAACTGGGGCTTTCGGACCAAGTGGACTGTATCTTGCACGGCAATGAGCTGATCCTCCGCCCGGTCAAACGAGACACCGGCGGGGAGTTTGCCGAGCAGATCCTCTCCGACCTGATTGCAGAGGGCTTCTCTGGGGAGGACCTGCTGCAAAAGTTCAAGGAGAGACAGGCACAGGTGCGCCCCGCTGTAGAGACGATGATCGCCCAGGCCGAGGGCGCTGCCCAGGGCACCGAGGCGTATGAGAGCTATGAGGACGTGTTCGGCGCAGGTGATGACGCATGACAGAGGTCCGTTTCCTGCCGCCTGCGGCAAGGTTCTTAAAGAAACTCAAAGACAAAAAGCTCAAAACGCTTTACCAAGAGGCCATTGACAAGATACGAGAAGATCATACCGTGGGGACCGCCAAGGTGGGAGACCTTTCCGGGATCTATGGCTATGATATTTTCTACAACAAAACAAATTATGAGCTGGCCTACCGCGTTGAGTATGTAGAGGATAAGATCATCGTGGTCATTTTGGCCGGGACACGAGAGAATTTCTACGAGGAACTAAAGAGATACATCAAATAAGGAGGACCTATGCAGGAGATCATTTCTCAGATCGTTGCCCGCGTGCAGACGATCTTCTCCCAGCTGGGCGACCAGGTCCGCGCCGCCATGGAAAACGCTGCGGCAGGCAAGGCCATCCTTGCCGCCCTGGACGTGATCCTGCCCGTGGCCAGCGGCGTATTGCGTATTTTGGCTGTGTTCGTGGCCATTTTGATCATCGTCCGCTGCTGTCGCTCCATCTTCCGGGAGAAGCCCGGCAAGGAGATCTGGGGCTGGCTGACCCTGGCCGACGGGGCCAGGCTGGAGCTGTGCCACTGGGAAAACGCCCTCGGACGCGGAAAGTGGGCCGACGTGGACCTGGACTTTCCCACCGTTTCCCGCAGCCACGCCGCCCTCTTGCGGGACCACAAGGGCAACTGGACCCTCCAGCCCCTGCAAACCAAAAACGGCACCCGCGTCAACGGCAAAAAAGTGAGCACCACCGTCCCCGTCCAGACGGGGGATGTAATCGACCTGGGCGGGGTAGGCATGGAGTTCTACGCCATCAGCGAGGCCGAGGAACGGGAGCAGGCCATGCGCTGGGGCGTGGCCGAGCGGCCCCTCAGCCCCGGCCGGACCCTGGGCTGCCTCATGGTCTTTCAGCTGATGCTGGCCGTGCAGTGCCTGCCCGGCCGGGAAAAGGGCGAGGTGGCCATGATCGCCGTGGCCTTTGGCATTTTAATGGCGGCCATGTGGTTCACCTACGGCATCTACCGGGCCTTGAAGCGCACGGCCTTTGAGGCGGAGACCATCGCCTTTTTCCTGTGCAGCATTTGCTTTGGCATCACGGCGGCCTATTCGCCCAAATCCCTGCTCACCCAGACCATCTGCCTGCTGCTGGGCATCGCCGTCTTCCTGACCCTCAGCGTGTTGCTGCGGGACCTGAAGGCCACCCTGTCCCTTCGCTGGCCGGTGGCTGTGCTGACGTGCTTGCTGCTCATCTTCAACGTGGTCTTAGGCTCCCGCATCTTTGGTGCCAAGAACTGGATCTCCATCGGCCCCATCGGCTTCCAGCCTTCGGAGTTTGTGAAGATCGCCTTTATCTTCACCGGCGCGGCCACGCTGGACCGGCTCTTTGCCCGGCGAAATCTGATCTTTACCGTCCTCTTCTGCGGCTTCTGCATGGGCTGTCTGGCCCTGATGAGTGACTTCGGCACGGCCCTCATCTTCTTCGTGGCCCTGCTGGTCATTGCCTTCCTGCGCTCCGGCGACGTGGGCTTTCTGGCCCTCATGGCCACGGCGGCAGGGGCCGGGGGCTGGATGATCTTGCAGTACAAGCCCTACATCGCCAATCGCTTCGGGGCCTGGCACCATGTCTGGGAGCACGCCGCCGACTCCGGCGGCTTCCAGCAGACCCGCACCATGTCCGCCATCGCCAGCGGCGGCCTTTTTGGCAAGGGGACGGGGGACGCCTCGTTCCTGAAAAACATCGGCGCGGCCAACACGGACCTGGTCTTCGGCGTCATCAGCGAGGAGTTTGGCCTGATCCTGGCCCTGTGTACCATCGTGATGCTGCTGGTGCTGGTGTTCTACGCGGCCCGGTGCGCGTCCACCGCCCGGTCCAGCTACTATGTCATTGCGGCCAACTCCGCAGTGGCGATGCTGGTGTTCCAGGCGACGCTGAACGTGCTGGGCGCGGTGGACATCCTGCCCCTGACGGGCGTGACCTTCCCCTTTGTGTCCATGGGCGGGTCCAGCATGATCTCCTGCTGGGGCCTCTTGGCCTTCATCAAGGCGGCGGACACCCGGCCCAACGCCAGCTTTACCCTCCAGCTCCCCAAGCGCATCCGGGGCTGGATCCCGCCGGATTCCGACCGGATGTACGGCGGTTACAGCGACTGGAATGACTATGACGACGACTACGATGACTACGACGGGTACGACGACTATGACGCGTATGATGACCGCAGCGACGACGATGGCTACGGCTATGACGACGGCGGCCTGGCCCGCGACCCCGGCAACTGGGATGACCTGATCGACGGCCCCCTCTGGCCGGAGGACGAGCCTCCCAAACGCAGAACGACCGGCAGGACCGGCGGAAGGAGGGAAAGCAGATGAAACGACTCAGACGACGGACCCTCATCTCCATCCTTCTGGCCATGGTCCTGGCCGTGGGCGTGGCCTTCTTCTGCATCAAGCTGGTGCGAAACGGCGACGACTGGGTGGGCTTCTTCGGCACGAAGTATTATTCCTCCGGGGCCATTTACGACGCCAACGGCACCGTCCTCTACGACGGCCAGACCAAGACCTACGCCGAAAACGCCAAGACGCGCATCGCCACCCTCCATCTGGTGGGCGACGAGAATTTTGGCACGTCCCTGCGCTCTGTCCTGGCCAGCCGCCTGACGGGCTACAACTTCGTGACCGGCACGTCCCTGGGCAGCCACGACGTGACCCTCACCGTGGACGCTTCGCTCAACGAGACGGCCTACGCCGCTCTGAACGGGCACAAGGGCGTGGTGGCAGTCTATGACTACACCACCGGGGCAGTGAAATGCCTGGTGAGCGCCCCGTCCTATGACCCCAACAACCCGCCCTCCAACATCGACGGCAACCCGGCCTATGACGGCGTGTACTTAAACCGCTTCTTCTCCGGGACCTTCCCGCCCGGCTCGACCTTTAAGCTCGTCACCACGGCGGCGGCCATCGAGCAGAAGAAGGATCTGTCCGAGTTCCGCTACAGCTGCACCGGCAAGCTGCAGGTGGGGGACGACGTGATCACCTGTCCCTATGCCCACGGGCAGAACATGGACATCGACCAGTGTCTGGCCTGCTCCTGCAACGGGGCCTACGCCACCCTGGCCATGGAGCTGGGGGGCAACACCCTGCAGAAGTATACGAAGCAGGCCGGCCTGCTGGACAGCCACAAGGTCTGCGGCATCAACACGGCCAAGGGCAGCTTCGAGGTCGAGCCGGACGGCAGCGCCCACCTGGGCTGGTCCGGCGTGGGCCAGGACAAGGACCTGGCAAACCCCTGCGCCCTCATGACCCTCATGGGCGGCATCGCCCGCGAAGGCGAGGCCGTGGTCCCCAAGCTGGTGGCCAAGGAGAGCGTCACCGGCACGGGCATCCCCGCCGCCTTCCCCGACGGGAAGGAGACCTACTCCGTCTTTTCCCAGTCGACCTGCCAGCGCCTGAAGGCCATGATGCGGAACAACGTGACCAGCCAGTACGGGCAGAGCCAGTTCGGCGACCTGGCCGTCTGCGCCAAGTCCGGCACCGCCGAGGTGGGCAGCGGCGAGCCGCACGCCTGGTTCACCGGATTCATTGATGACCCCGACCACCCCCTGGCCTTTGTGGTCCTGGTGGAAAACGGCGGCGGCGGGGCCAAGGTCGCCGGTTCCATCGCCGCCAAGGTCCTCTTGCAGGCCACGGCGGAGTGAGGCGAAAATGACGCTGATCCGAAGTGTAGTATCATTATATCATAAAAATGGGGAAGTCAACGACGCGGCGGAAGGCGTCTGAAGACAGAAAAAGGCTGTTGCAATTCGAGGTTGCAACAGCCATTTTTTGATGGATTTGACAGGGGGCACGGGGGCAGAAGAGAGAATTACTTGCCGCGCAGGACGTCAGTCTGGGACAGGACGTGATCCACGGCACCGGTGAAGGAGTGGTACTCCTCCATGAGCTTGTCCAGATACTCTTCGCCACTGGGGGTGATGGTGAAGTAGATGCGGATGCGGTTGTCGTCGGAGACGACCTTGCCGTCCTCCTTGATATACTGGAAGCTTTGCAGGCGGTAGATGGCCTGATAGAGCGTGTTGAAGGCGATCTTGCCATCGCTCATGTGGCTAATCTCCTGCATCATCTCATAGGTGTACATCTTCTTCTGGCGCAGGACAAAGAGCACCAGCATTTCAGTGGTGGCCTTTTTCAGCGCTTCACGGATACTTGCGGGGGTCCCGCTGGTTTTTGCACGTTTTCTTTCAGCCATAGCGGAAGGTCCTTTCTGTTTTGGGATTGGGAAGGGAAGCCGGCGCTCCGGGAAGAGGAACGGGTTTTCGCCTTGGAAGAGCGGCCCGCGCAGCTAGGACGTCCCGCTTCCCCTGTCGCCTTTGGCGGGGTACGGTCCTCACGTGGGAACTTCCATTCCTATATACTAATACATGCTTTTTCATTTGTCCATTATCTTTTGTAAATTTCTATGCTTTTGTAAAAATTTCATGAAAAGCAGTAGATAGAAATGGAAAAATATCTGGAAAAAAGAGGGGAATTTTAGCGAAAATGCAGAGAGCGATGCTGCGCTTACCGGATCCCCCAGGCCGGACGAAGCCCTTCCAGCTCCTTTACCAGGCCCTCCGGCATGACCCGGTCGCAGCCCAGGGTCTTGAGATGGAGGGTCACGTTGGCCATTTGCTCCAGGCACTCCAGGCGGAAATAGGCCCGCTCCATGGTCTCGCCCCAGGTGACGGCCCCGTGATATTCCAGCAGCAGGGCGCGGTAGTCCCGGCAGTAGGGGGCCACGCTGTCCGCCACCCCCTGGGACCCCGGCAGGGCGAAGGGGGCCACGGGGACCGTGCCCAGCTGGACCACGGCCTCCTGCAAGACAGGCCGGTCCAGAGGGATGCCCGCGGCGGCGAAGGCGGTGGCGGCGGGGGGATGGGCGTGGACGACGGCCCGCACGTCGGGGTTCTCTCGGTAAATACGAAGGTGCATCTTCGTCTCGGAGGAGGCCTTGCGGGTGCCTGCCAGGACGTTCCCGTCCAGGTCCAGCTTCACCAGCATGTCCTCGGTCATGAAGCCCTTGGAGACGCCGGTGGGGGTGACCCAGAGGGCGTTCTCGCCCACGCGGACGGAGAGGTTGCCGTCGTTGGCGGCCACCAGCCCCCGCTGATAGATCTTGAGACCGGCCTCGATGATCTGGGCCTTGGCCTCGGCGTCGGTGGGATAGGGGGAAGCGGTGCTCATGCCTTCGCCCCCTTTCCGGGGAAGAGCTTGGCGAAGCTCTCGGCAAAGGGCGGGTAGCAGATGCCCTTCTCCGTGACGATGGCGGTGATCAGCTCGTGGTCGGTCACGTCAAAGGCGGGGTTGTAGCACTTGACCTCCGGCAGGGAAGAGGGCTTGGAGAAAAATTTCTCTTTGATCTCCGCCCCGTCCCGCAGCTCGATGGGGATGTGGTCCCCGTCGGGGCAGGTGAAGTCGATGGTGGAGGAGGGGCCGAGGACGTAGAAGGGGATGCCGTAGTGCTTGGCTAAGATCGCCACGCCGGAGGTGCCGATCTTGTTGGCGGTGTCCCCGTTCCGGGCCACCCGGTCGCAGCCGACGAAGCAGGCGTTGATCTTGCCCTGCTTCATCACAAGGCTGGCCATGTTGTCGCAGATGAGGGTGCAGTCGATGCCCGCCCGCTGAAGCTCATAGGCGGTCAGGCGGGCGCCCTGTAAGAGGGGCCGGGTCTCGTCGCAGAAGGCGTGCAGGGGGATGCCCCGCTCCTGGGCCAGGAAGAGAGGGCCAAGGCCCGTGCCATAGCGGGAAGTGGCCAGCGGCCCGGCGTTGCAGTGGGTCAGGATGCCGTCCCCGGCCTTGACCAGAGACAGGCCATACTCGGAGATGGCGGTGCACATGGCGATGTCCTCCTCGTGGATGGCCTTGGCCATTTGCCCCATGGCGTCCTGAATGGCGGAGATGTCCGCGCAGGGCATGGACTGGACTACGGCCAGCACCCGGTCCAGCATGTGCCGCAGGTTCACGGCGGTGGGGCGGGAGCTGTTGAGGTAGTCTCGGTTCTTCTGGCACTCGGCCAGGAAGTCGGCGTAGCTTGTCGCCTTGGTCTGGAGGGCCAGGACATAGAGGGCGTAGCCGGCAAAGATGCCGATGGCCGGGGCCCCCCGCACCCGCAGGGTGGCGATGGCCTCATATAATTCTTCCGGGGTCTGTAACTCCAGATAGATCGTCTCGTTGGGCAGCAGGCTCTGGTCCAGGATGCGGACGGCCCGGCCGTCGTCGGAAAGGCGCACGTTGTCGATGTGCGTGACTTGCTTCAGTTCCATAGGTAAGGCTTCCCTTCTGATTTACAATGGTGACCCTATTCTAGCAAGAACCCGCCGGAAAAGCAACGAAAAGGGCCGCAATGGAGAAAAAGACGAAGGGGAAAGAGAATAAAAAAAGGCGCTTGTGCAAAATGACGAAGCGAAAAAGCAGGAATGTGGGCGTGTCCCATCACAGCGAAGAGGGGAAGAACCGAACAAAAACCCCCTCCAAAGGGAAAGAAAGCCAAAGTTTTCAGGGAAAAGCGAAAACTGGCCGGAAAGGGGGATTGGAAAATGCAGGGAAACTTGCAGATGTAACGGTATTTTCTCCAGAAATTGTCGCAAATAATTTGTGCAAAAGGTGCATTTCATTTTTGGGAAAATGGTGTTATTATGGTCACAAGTTACAGAGGACCCCACGAAAAAGGTTCTCTGGCACAAGATTCAAAACGGTTTGGTATTGAGTAGCCAACCGTGGCGAACCGGGACCTGCAACTGTAGGCCCTGGACCGATCCCTAATTTAACAATATTATAAATGGGAGGAATTTTCTATGAGACTGAAAGATACTGGTCTGACCGCTGCTGAGCTGAAGGCTCAGGTCAAGAAGTACATGATCGAGACCTACGAGCGTATGGACTTTGTCGCTGACTACGCCGAAGGCATCTATATGTACGACGAGAACGATCAGCCCTACCTGGACTTCTATGCAGGTATCGCTGTTAACTGCCTGGGCAACTGCAACCCCAAGGTGGTCAAGGCCGTTCAGGAGCAGTCCGCTCTGATCATGCAGACCTTCAACTATCCCTACACCATTCCTCAGGCCGTCCTCTCCAAGGAGATCTGCGAGACCATCGGCATGGATAAGGTCATGTATCAGAACTCCGGCGCTGAGGCCAACGAGGCTATGATCAAGATCGCCCGTAAGTGGGGCATCGAGAACATCGGCCCCGACGCTTGGCACATCATCACCGCTAAGAAGTCCTTCCACGGCCGTACCTTCGGCGCTATGACCGCTACCGGCCAGCCCGATTCCGCCATCCAGAAGGGCTTCGGCGACCTGACCCCCGGCTTCACCTATGCTGAGTTCAACAACCTGCAGGCATTCAAGGACGCTTATGTTCCCGGCAAGACCTGCGCCATCATGTTCGAGCCTGTTCAGGGCGAGGGCGGCGTGTGGCCCGCTGATGAAGACTTCATCAAGGGCATCCGTGCTTTCTGCGACGAGAAGGGCATCCTGCTGCTGCTGGACGAGGTCCAGGCTGGTTGGGGCCGTTGCGGCGACTTCATGTGCTACATGACCTACGGCATCAAGCCCGACGTCGTGTCCATGGCTAAGGCAATGGGCGGCGGCATGCCCATCGGCGGCATCGCCTGCACCGACAGAGTTGCTACCGCTTTCGGCCCCGGCACCCACGGTTCCACCTATGCTGGTCACCCCGTCTCCTGCGCTGCTTCTCTGGCAGTCCTGCGCGAGCTGAAGGCTGGCAAGTGGCCCGAGAACGCCAAGAAGGTCGGCGACTACTTCGCAGCTGAGCTGGCTAAGATGCCTCACGTGACCGCTGTCCGTCATCGCGGCCTGTTCGTCGGCGTTGTCCTGGAAGACGGCATCAACGCTGCTGAGGTCAAGCGTCACTGCATCAAGAACCACTTCCTGGTCACCGCTATCGGCACCAACATCATCCGTATGGTTCCTCCTCTGACCATCCGCGCTGTCGACTGCGACGAGGCCGTTGCTCGCCTGTCCAAGTCCATCAACGAGGTTGCTGAGGGCAAGTAATTTGACCCGGTCAAACTAACTTGATACATAGAAGCTCCCCGCCTTCGGGCGGGGAGCTTTTTTGCGCCCTTGGATTGACAGCAGATATCAACATCAGATAGTTCCCATTTGCTATCTATGAAGGGTATCCCTCACGGCGGTAGTTTCTGCAAATATCATTGGCAAGGGAAACCCCTTCGATACCATTGAGGACTTGAAAGAAATTCATCAGCAGAAGTAAGAAAGGCACCACCTGCTTTTGGCAGGTGGTGCCTCAAGTTTTATTTAGGGATATGCGCTGGTGCTCAGCCCTCTGCGTCCTCGTCCAGGATGAAGGAGATCAGCAGGTCCTCGGTGTTCACGCGGTCGCCGGGGGCCACGTAGAGCTTATCGACCTTACCATCGACCTTGGAGACGAAGGTGGTCTCCATCTTCATGGCCTCGACGATCATCAGAGGCTGGTTGACCTTGACCTCGTCGCCCTCCTTGACCAGGACGGTCTCCACGGTGCCGGGGATGGTGGAGCCCAGGTGGCAGGGGTTGTTCTTGTCGGCCTTGAGCTTGCGGTCTTCCAGGACCTCCAGGGTCTTGTCCAGGACCTTCAGCTCACGCAGGATGCCGTTGACCTCGAAGGTCAGGACGCGGTAGCCGTCCTTATCGGGGTCGGACATGCCGACGAACTTGATGAGGATGTTGCGGCCCTCGCTGACCTTCAGCGTGGTCTCCTCACCCTTGCGCAGGCCGTAGAAGTAGACGTGGCTCTCCAGGGTGGTGACGTCGTTGTAAGCCTCGAAGTGGGTGCAGTAGTCCTCGTAGACCTTGGGATACAGGGCGTAGCTGACGGCCTTCTGCTCCATCTCGAAGTCGGAGAAGCCTTCCATGTTGAACTTCTCGCGCAGGTGCTTCTTGATGTCCTCGAAGTCCACGTCGGGCAGCAGGGTGCCGGGGCGGACGGTGATGGGCTCGATGTCCTTCAGGACGATCTTCTGCAGCTCGGCAGGGAAGCCACCCTCAGGCTGGCCCATCATGCCCTTAAAGAAGTCGATGACGGAGTCGGGGTAGGACAGGGAAGCGCCCTCGGTGAGGATGTTGTCCTTGTTCAGGCCGTTCTTCAGCATGAAGATGGCCAGGTCGCCGACGACCTTGGAGGAGGGGGTGACCTTGATCAGGTTGCCCAGCAGGTGGTTTGCCTGGCTGTACAGGTCCTTGATCTTCTCGAACTCGTCCTTGGAGCCCATCTCGGTGACCTGAGCCAGCAGGTTGGAATACTGGCCGCCGGGGATCTCGTACTTATAGATCTGGGCGTTGGGGGAGACCATGCCGCTCTCGTTGGACTTGTAGACCTTGCGGACATGCTCATAGTAACGGCTCAGCTCGTCCAGACCCTCGAAGTCCAGGCCGGTGTCGCGCTCGGTGCCGCGCAGGGCCTCGACGACCACGTTCAGGGAGGGCTGGCTGGTGCAGGAGCTCATGGACTCGATGGCCAGGTCGACGATGTCCACGCCGGCCTCGGCAGCCTTCAGCACGGTGGCCACACCGGCACCGGTGGTGTCGTGGGTGTGCAGGTGGACGGGGATCTTCAGCTCGGACTTCAGGGTCTCCACCAGGAGCTTGGCGGCATAAGGCTTCAGCAGGCCGGCCATGTCCTTGATGGCCAGGATGTGCACACCCATGTCCTCCAGCTCGTGGGCCTTCTTGACGTAGTAGTCCAGCGTGTACTTGACTTCCTTGGGGCTGGTGATGTCGCCGGTGTAGCACAGGGAGCCTTCGACGATCTTACCGGTCTTCAGGGCTTCCTCGACGGGCATCTTCATGCTCTCCATCCAGTTCAAGCTGTCGAAGATACGGAAGACATCCACGCCCTTGATGGCGGAGATGCGGATGAACTCCTTGACCAGGTTATCGGGGTAGCTGCTGTAGCCGACGGTGTTGGAGGCACGCAGCAGCATCTGGATCAGGGTGTTGGGCATTCTCTCGGAGAGGATCTCCAGACGCTTCCAGGGGGATTCCTTCAGGAAACGGTAAGCGGTGTCGTAAGTGGCGCCGCCCCAGGCTTCCACGGAGAAGGCGTTCTGGAAGATGGCGTTGGAGGCCTTTGCCGCGCCGACGATATCCTTGGTCCGCATCCGGGTGGCGATCAGGGACTGCTGGGCGTCACGCATGGAGGTGTCGGTGATATACAGGCGCTTCTCGCCCAGGATCTTCTGGGTGAAGCCCTTGGCGCCCAGCTTCTTGAACTCGTCCTTGGCGCCGTAGATGAGGGCGGTCTCGTTGTACTTGGGCAGCACGCGGTCCTCGAAGTAAGGCTTGTCGCCCTTGGAGACGTTCACGATCTTGTCGCCCAGGAAGTCCAGGATCTTGGAAGCCCGGTCCAGGTTGTGGGACAGGGTGAAGAGCTCAGGGGTCTCCTCGATGAAGGTGGTGTAGCACTTGCCGGCCTGGAAGGTGGGGTTGTTCACCACGTTAATGAGGAAGGAGATGTTGGTCTTGATGCCCTGGATGCGCATCTCGCGCAGAGCACGCAGGGACTTGGTGGCAGCGCCCTTGAAGGTCCGGTCGAAGGAGCTGACCTTGACCAGCAGGGAGTCGTAGTAGGGCAGGATCTCAGCGCCGGTGTAGATGTTGCCGCCGTCGAGACGGATGCCGTTGCCGGAGCCGGAGTGGTACACGCTGACCTTGCCGGTGTCGGGCATGAAGTTGTTGGAGGGATCCTCGGAGGTGACACGGGTCTGGATGGCGTAGCCGTGGCACTGGATGGCCTCCTGGGAGGTGATGTTGATCTCCGGGGAGTTCAGGGGATAGCCCTCTGCGATGAGGATCTGGGAGCGCACGATGTCCACGTCGGTGACAAGCTCGGTGACGGTGTGCTCGACCTGGATCCGGGGGTTCATTTCGATGAAGTAGGGGTTGCCGTCCAGGTCGACCAGGAACTCGCAGGTACCGGCGTTGCGGTAGCCGACCTGCTTGCACAGGCGGATGGCGCTGTCGAAGATCTTCTGGCGGGAAGCCTGAGGCACGGAGAAGGCGGGTGCGTACTCGACGACCTTCTGGTGGCGGCGCTGCACGGAGCAGTCACGGTCATACAGGTGCACCACGTTACCGTAGTTATCGGCCAGGACCTGGACCTCCACGTGCTTGGGGCCGCGCAGGTATTTCTCGATGAAGACCTGGTCGTCGCCGAAGGCCTTCTTGGACTCGTCGATGGCCTCCTTGAACTCCTTGGGCATGTCCTCGGCCTTGTTGACGATCCGCATACCGCGGCCGCCGCCGCCGTTGGAAGCCTTCAGCATGACGGGATAGCCGACCTTCTCAGCGACCTCCAGGGCCTCCTTGGTGGTCTTGATGGCGTGGTCCACGCCGGGGATGATGGGCACGTCAGAGGCGATGGCGATCTGCTTGGAGGAGATCTTGTCGCCCATGGCGTTCATGCTCTCCACGGTGGGGCCGATGAAGACGATGCCGTTCTTGGTGCATTCTTCGACCAGGATGGGGTTCTCTGCCAGGAAGCCGTAGCCGGGGTGAATGGCGTCCACGTTGTGGTCCTTGGCGATCTTGATGATGGTGGGGATGTCCAGGTAGGCATCGACGGGGCCCTTCTCAGGGTTCAGGGCATAGGCTTCGTCGGCCAGGGTGCGGAACATGGCGTACTTATCTTCCTTGGAGTAGACGGCCACGGAGGTGATGCCCAGCTCGTTGAGAGCCCGGAAAACACGGATGGCGATCTCACCGCGGTTGGCCACCAGAACTCGCTTGAAGTTCTTGATATGTACTTCGCTCATAAGTTAACTCCTTCTTACATCGATATATTCTTGGACAGAGACGGCTCCATCCATTTTTAAGGCAGTTCCCCCTGCCTTGTGTTCGCATTGCAAGAACAAATGTGTTTAGATTCGATTTTCATTATACACGAAAAGGAAAAGCCTTGCAAGTACCGCCCTTCCTGAAAGAAACGCAAGGAAAGACGTCAAAATGGGGGATAAGTGACAGTTTATTGCGTTAAACCGGCGCAGGTGCAAGCGTATCCTACATTTTTTTTGGCCCTGACCTGCTGCTTCTCAATCAAATTCCACAAGAAAACATCACCAGATGCCTGAGAAAATGCAGGCCCGCCCCCCTTGCGAAAAAGACCGCCAAACATCCGAAACGAACGGTGAAAAAAATCCTACAAATCGACGAAAGGGATTTCTGGACCGATTTTCTTTACAGAGTACGGCGGTTTGGTTTATACTATAAGGTACTGCATCTTTGGAAATTGCAGTTTGGGAATGAAAACGAAGAAAAACAAATCAAGACAACGAGAAAAACGAGAGAAAGAAAGGGAACACTTTGCTCACCTATTCCTTTGAAAACATCGATTCGGAGAGCATGTATGAACATCTCTACCGATGCATCAAGCAGGATATTTTGCAGGAGAAGCTCCGGGCGGGGGAGAAGCTCCCCTCCAAGCGGGCCTTTGCCAAGAACCTGGGCGTTAGCACCATCACCGTAGAGAGCGCCTACGCCCAGCTGGTGGCCGAGGGCTTCCTGTATGCCCTGCCCAAGCGGGGCTATTACGTCTGCGACCTGGAGCGGAAGGAGACGGCCCCGCTGCCGCCGCCTCCCAAGCCCCAGACGCCCGCCATCCAGCCGGCCCCCAAGCGGACCTACTGGGCGGACTTTGTCGGCAGCTCGGTGGCCAGGGACATGTTTCCCTTCTCCGTGTGGGTCAAGCTCCTGCGGGACGTGACAGCCGGGGAGGACGAGGCGACCCTCCTGACGGACACCTCCGCCGGGGGCATCCAACAGCTGCGCCAGGCCATTTCAGACCATCTGTATCAGTTCCGGGGCATGTCCATCGACCCGGAGCAGATCGTGGTGGGCGCGGGGACAGAGTATCTGTACAGCGTTCTCATCCAGCTCCTGGGCCGCCGGTGGGGCTATGCCGTGGAAGACCCCGGCTACCTGCGCCTGAGTAAAATTTATGAAAAGAACGACGTGGCCACCTACCACATCCCCATGGACGAGCACGGCATCATCCCGGAGAAACTGGAGGAGAGCGGCGCAGAAATTCTGCACATTACCCCCTCGCACCATTTCCCCACGGGCATCGTCATGCCGGTCAGCCGCCGGTATGAGTTTTTGAGCTGGGCCTCCAAGGGCGAGAACCGCTATATCATCGAGGACGACTACGACTGCGAGTTCCGTCTGGCCGGGCGGCCCATCCCGACCCTGCAAAGCATCGACGTGATGGAAAAAGTGATCTATATCAACACCTTTTCCAAGAGCCTGGCCCCGGCCTTCCGCATCAGCTACCTGGTCCTGCCCAAGCACCTGGTCACCAGATTCTATGACACCCTGGGCTTTTACTCCGGCACCGTCTCCTGCCTGGAGCAGATGACGCTGGCCCGGTTCCTGTCCGAGGGCTACTTTGAAAAGCACATCAACCGCATGCGCAACCACTACCGGGCCTTGCGGGACAAGCTCCTGGCCGAGCTGCGGCAGTCCCCCCTGGCGGGGAAGGTCCGCATCAGCGAGGAAAACGCGGGCCTGCACTTCCTGCTGGAGCTGGACACCCAGCGCAGCGACGAAGACATCCGCGCCGCCGCCGAGCGGGAGGACCTGCGCCTCTCCTTCGTCTCGCAGTACTACGTCAGCGACCAGAACCGCCGGCCCCATGTGCTGGTGATGAACTACTCCGGCTTGGAGGAGCGTCAGATCCCAGAAGCAGTCGCCCGCCTCTGCCGGGCCGTGGAGGGCTGAGAAAGAAGGCAACCCTATGTTCGACAGTAACGCCTTGAATGGACCCAAAATGACCCAGGACCAGCTGGCCCGCTACTTTGACCGCATCAGGCTGGCCGGTCCCGTCCCCCTGACCCTGGCGGGCCTGACCGAAGTCCAGCAGGCCCACCGGCTGGCTGTGAACTTTGAAAATTTGGACCTGATGATGGGCCGCCCGGTCTCCCTGGACCTGGAACATCTCTACGACAAGATCGTGGTGCGTCGGCAGGGAGGCGTGTGTGCCGAACTCAACACGCTCTATAACTGGCTCCTTTACTCCCTGGGGTTTCAGGTGACGAGCTATAACTCCCGCATCTTGACGCCGGACACCTATCTCTTCCGCCGCCACCGCATCATGGGGGTGGAGATCGAGGATAAGACCTATACCACCGACGTGGGTTTTGCGGATGAAAACGCCCGCATTCCTTTGCTGTTGGAAAACGGGTTGATTCAGGAGGACGGCCAGTGCGCCTACCGCTACGAGTGGCAGGAGTTCTACGGCTGGGTGCAGTACCGTCAGCTTCCTGGACAGGATTGGCAGCCCATTCTTTCCTTCGACCTCTCGCCGCAGGTGGACCGGGATTTCGACCCCGTCCTCACCTTTTTTGCCTGTCATCCCTCCTCCTCTATGCGGAACGACCCCAGAGTGGCCCGCTATTTTCCGGACTGCGTGATGGCCCTCCGTAAACACATTCTGCGGGAGGAACGGCGGGGCATTCCGGTGAAGAAAACGGAGCTGACTTGGGAGGAAGAGAAGCGGGTGCTGAGGGAGCTGTTTGGGTTGGAGACGGAGGGGATGTAATGGTGTTCGGCTTCGCCGAATGGATTTGATTCCTGCTAGCGTATCGTGCGGGGTTGGTTTTGTACACGACCGATTCCGCTCGGCAGGTCGCCCTCATCCGACCCGGCTTGAGCCGGGCCACCTTCCCCCCCAGGGGAAGGCTTTGGATAGTGCCATTTGTCATAGAGAGGTACAATCCTTCAAGTTTGTACTGCGTAGGCAGAGCCTTCCCCGAGGGGGAAGGTGGACGCGAAGCGGACGGATGAGGGCCACGTTCCGCAAGGAATCGGTTGTGTACTAAGGCAACAATGTGCCCGACAGAACCAGTTATAAAATCCCTCCGCCTCTGGCGGATGCTATTCCTGCTCCCCCACGAGCCGCTGCACTGCGGCGCGGTAGTCCGCCAGCGTTTTGGCCTTCCGCATGGCCTTCAGCGGCTTCTGCGGTGCGGGGAAGAGGTTGGCCCAATAGGTCCAAAGCTCCTTCATCTTGCCTAAGACCGGCCAGTCGCCGTAGAGGATCTCTTGGTAGCCTGCCACCAGCTCGTCGTGGAACGCAAGAAATTCGGCCTGGGTGAGCGGCGGTCCGCCTGCCAGCGCCCGGCCCAGGGCCGGGTCAGCCACCAGACCGCGCCCTGCCATCAGCTCGGAAAGCCGGGGATAGCACGCGGTCACGCGCTGACAATCCGACACGGTGTTCAGATCCCCGTTGTAGCAGAGGGGGCCTTTGTAGTTGTCAACTGCGTAGGCAAAGGCCTCCTGCCGCACGTCTCCTTTATAATAGTCCGTCCGCAGGCGGGGGTGGATGATGAGCAGGGAGATGGGGTAGCGGGCAAACGTTTCTAAGAGAGCAGGCCACTCGTCCGGGTCCGAGACGCCGATGCGCGTCTTGACGGAGACGGTCATGTCCAGACGCCGGAAAACTGTGTCGAGAAAGGCGTCGATGCCCTGGGGGTCGGAGAGAAAGCCGGCCCCTTTTTTCTTGGAGACGACGGTCCCGGAGGGACAGCCCAGGTTGAGATTCACCTCGTTGTAGCCCAGGTCTTGCAAGCACCGGGCGGCGCTGATGAAATCATCGGCCTTGTTGGTCAGCAGCTGGGGGACCACGGGCACGCCCTCGTTGTGTTCCGGCAGGACATCGTTCAGGCCCCGGCCGGTGAGGGGGCTGTCGGCGGTGGGGGCGGAGAAGGGCGTATAATACCGGGCCAGGCCGGGAAACCTGCTGTGGTGGACCCGGCGGAAGAGCCAGCCGGTGATCCCCTCCAGCGGGGCGAAGGACAGCGGCAGAGTGGATTGAGCCATGGGGGAACCTCCTGAAAACAAACTGCATATAGTATACAAGGACTTTGGGGCAAAGAAAAGGGGGAATTTTCCACCCATCCGGCCCCCGGCCCTTGCAAAACGACCAAAAACTGGGTATACTGTTCCTGTTGGCACACAACGTACATCCCACCATAGGAGGCAAAGCGTATGGCAGAATGGAAAGACATCGGCAGCAAGGCCAAAAACCTGACCCTGGCCGGTCTGGGCAAAGCCCGCGACCTGGGCGAGAGCGCCAAGCTGAACCTGGACAACGTCTCGGAAGAGGAGAACAAGAAGCGGGTCTACCTGGAGATCGCCAAGCGGTTTGTGGAAGAAAACCCCACCGCCCCCGTCGGCTACGAGGACCTGTACGACCAGCTGGCCGCCGTCGAGGCCCGCATCCAGGCCAACAAAGAGCGCCTGGGCCAGCTGAAAGACTGAACCAAACTCCCCCCGAAACGCACGCGCCCCCTTGCCAGTTCAAGCAAGGGGGCGTTTTTGTGCGATCAAGTTGAGAGGATCGGGCTTGTCCAGCCGCTTACACGATCCGCCGGGCGGCGAAGTAGTTGGTGGTGTAGTAGCTGGTGTTCAGGCTGCTGATCTTCACACCGTCTTTGGCGGTGGAGGCGTGGACGATGTTGCCATCGCCGATGTAGATGCCCACGTGGGTGGGGTAGACGCCGTTGGTGGAGAAGAAGACCAGGTCGCCCTGCTGCAAGTTGGACTTGGAGACGGCCACGCCGTTGTTGACCTGGTCCTTGGAGGACCGGTTCAGGGTCACGCCGAACTGCTTATAAATGTAGGACGTGAAGCCGGAGCAGTCGAAGGTCTCCGGGCCGGCGGTGCCGTAGACGTAGGGGTAACCCACGTATTGCAGCGCGGCGGCCACGATGGAGTTGCCCTCCGGGTTGGTGGCGGCGTTGTCATCGGGGTCGGGCTTGGAGACTTGGTCGCTGTCTTCCACCTTGGCATACTGGGCGGAGACATAGCCTGTCCGGCCGTTGCAGAGGATCTGGTACCAGCCGTTGGTCTTACCCGTGATGGGGAAGGTGTCGCCGTCCTCCACGGAGCAGAGGATGCCGTAGTTGGTGCCGGGGCCTTGGCGGACCCGCAGGGTGTCGCCGTTGGTGGTGACGCGGGCGTAGTTCTCTGCCTGGGCCGCCACGGCGGCGATGGTGGCGGTGCGCTCCACGCCGTTGGCGTCCTGGTAGACCACCTTGATCTGGCCGCTGGCCTGACTGGGGTCCACGGTCACGGGGCTGTCAGTGCTGGCACTGACGCTGCTGGATGCGTTGGTCGTCGGGTCGCGGTCCACGCGGATGGCGGTGCTGGAGCTGACAGGCGCAGCAAAGGCCGAGACGGACAGGGCCGAGGCGGCCAGCAGGCTCATGGCCAGCAGACGAGGCGCAAACGAGGAATGGTGCATAGGGATCGAACCTCCTTCTGGGGACGGGGGGTCAGCGGGCGGACAAGGCCCGGTCCAGCCACACAGAGGCGATGTCGATGGCAGCGTACAGGCTGTCCTTCTCACTGCGCTTGACCACCCGGTCCCGGCCCTTGAGGTCGGGGGAGGTGAGCTGGAGCTGGATGCTGACCTTAGTGGCTACGTTCAGGTCTCCCACGGGCTTGGTGTCCAGAATTTGCAGCTGGATGATGTGGGAGTCGGACATATCGCCGTAATAGATGATGTTGTCTTTCCGGCGCAGGGGATGCCCCTTATAGGTAAGGGGAATTTTCTCGTTAGCCATAAAAACCTCCAATAAATAGGAAAAAGCTCCAGGCAGGTGCTGATTTTACAGAAAAAATCGACCTCCCGCCTGGGAGGGTCCAGTTGCCCTCATAACAAATGTAACCAAATTGTAACACACAAGACCCTAGTTGTCAAATCCCCCTGCCCAGGTATATAATAAAACCATCCAAACTGCGAAAGAAAGGGGAAGCTGAATATGAACGAAGTTTTGAAGGCCATGAAGGAGCGCCGCAGCATCCGCGCCTTCCAGCCCACCATGCCTCCCAAGGCTGACTTGGAGCAGATCATCGAGGCGGGTCTGTACGCCCCCAGCGGCAAAGGGGAGCAGGCGGCCATCATCGTTGCCGTGACCAACCAGGACCTGCGGGACAAGCTCGCCGCCGCCAACGCCAAGATCGGCGGCTGGAAGGAGGGGTTCGATCCCTTCTACGGCGCCCCCGCCGTCCTTGTGGTATTGGGCAGAAAGGACTGGTTCACCCACGTCTACGACGGCAGCCTCGTCATGGGCAACCTCATGCTCGCCGCCCATTCTCTGGGCCTGGGCAGCATCTGGATCCACCGGGCCAAGGAAGAGTTTGAACAGCCGGAATACCAGCAGCTCCTGAAGGACCTTGGCGTCGAGGGCGAGTGGGAAGGCATCGGCCACTGCGCCGTCGGCTATGTAAACGGAGACATCCCCGCCCCCGCCCCCCGCAAAGACGGCCGGGTGTTCTGGGTCGAATGAGATGACACAGTAACAAAAAGTATATACAACGCAGGATAAAAACGCAACGCAGATGCTTCGGCATCTGCCAGAGCTGGTAGGTAGCCCAGCCGTCTGCACAAGGTTGATTGGTGCAGGTAAGTAACCTTCCCCTCCGGGTCGTCCGTTCCTGTGAGATCAAAACAACAGGAGGGTTTCGTGATGGACGAAAGAAAAAATCAGCTGACGGTGTATTTTGAGGACCCATTCTGGGTGGGCGTGTTGGAACGCATCGAGGATGGAGCGCTCTCGGTCTGCAAGGTCACGTTCGGGGCCGAGCCGAAGGACTATGAGGTTTGGGACTTTATCTTGAAATACTATGATCGGCTGGAGTTTAGTCCATCTGTTGCCGTTGCAGCAGCGAAGAAGAACATGGGCAATCCCAAGCGGCAGCAGCGGGAGGCGAGAAAGCAGACGGCGGCGGTCGGCATTGGGACCAAAGCCCAGCAAGCCTTGCAGTTGCAGCGAGAGGAGCGCAAGCTGACGAGAAAGACCGTGAGCCGTGAGCAGCGGGAAGCGGAACAGACGCGGCGGTTTGCGCTCCGGCAGCAGAAACGAAAAGAGAAGCATCGGGGCCACTAATGATGTATTTTTATAAAGTAGATGCGTTTTTCGAGCAAAACCCCTTGACAGATGGGGGAAAATGGGAGATAATAAACTACTGAATATCCCGAAGTAAATTGCTTTGGGTGGAAGGGAGGTGCCTGCCGTGGCGGAGAAGAAAAAGAAATCCGGCGACCGTAAGATCGCGAAAAACAGCAAAGCCTTTCACGACTATTTCGTGGAGGACAGCTACGAGGCGGGCATCGAACTGGCGGGCACGGAAGTGAAGTCCATTCGCATGGGCAACGTGAATCTGAAGGACGCCTTCTGCACCATCAAGGACGGGCAGATGACGCTCAACGGAATGCACGTGAGCCCCTATGAAAAGGGCAACATCTTCAACCGCGAGCCCCGCCGCCCCCGCCGCCTGCTCATGCACAAGCGGGAGATCCAGCGGCTCTTCGCCAAGATCAAGCAGGACGGCTACACCCTCGTCCCCCTGAGCCTGTATTTCAAAGGCCCCAGGGTGAAGGTGGAGGTCGGCCTGTGCAAGGGCAAAAAGCTCTACGACAAGCGGGACGCCGCAGCCAAGAAAGACGCAAAGCGGGAGATGGACCGGGCGCTGAAAATGCAGCGGCGGTAAAGCTTCCTTCGCAGAATCGCAAATCATAAGGAGTGTATCGACATGGCACAGAATCCTATCGTTACCATCGAGATGGAAGACGGCGGCAAGATCGTCGCAGAGCTGTATCCTGACCTGGCGCCCATCAGCGTGAACAATTTCATCAGCCTCGTCAAGAAGGGCTTCTATGACGGCCTGATCTTCCACCGGGTCATCTCCGGCTTCATGATCCAGGGCGGCGACCCCCAGGGCATCGGCATCGGCGGCCCCGGCTACTGCATCAAGGGTGAGTTCTCCGCCAACGGCGTGAAGAATCCCATCAGCCACAAGCGCGGCGTGCTGTCTATGGCCCGCGCCCAGGCCATGGACTCCGCCGGCAGCCAGTTCTTCATCATGCACGCCGACGGGGAGTTCCTGGACGGCCAGTACGCCGCCTTCGGTATGGTCACCGAGGGCATGGACGTGGTCGACCGCATCGCCGCCACCAAGACCGGCATGAACGACAAGCCCAAGGCCGACCAGCGCATGAAGAAGGTCACCGTGGAGACCTTCGGCGTGGACTACCCCGAACCCGAAAAGCTGTAATCGAGCGTTCCGTTTCGGGATTTTTGCAACGACTGTATCCAGCCCTCCCACAGGTCGGGCCTGACCTGACCTGTGGGACCGGCCGGTTCCAACCTATTTTATATAGGGGGGCGTACTGGTTTCGACGGGGACATGGGTGCAGGAATAGCGGGCGGATGTGTCTGTCATCCTTAAAACAGGCAACTTATAAATTAAAGAACAACGATTACGAAGTTCTCGCTGCGGCTTGACGCAGCCGTCCAACCCAGAAGGACCACGAGCTGGGCTTGGGCGTGACCTGAGTGGTGCACGTGACCGGAGTAAGCTTTGCCTCCGGCATGCACAATGAAGCTACCAAACCATGCAGTATGACGGCTTACGTCATGGCAAGGGAATGTAAATAACCGTCTGCGCCCGGAGAGGTTCCTGAGGAAGTGTTTTCGGACGGGGGTTCAACTCCCCCCGCCTCCACCACAGCCGGACACTGAGGTTGGCACGATCGTGCTGCAATCAGTGTCCGGCTCTTTTTGTGCGCTGCTTGCCTGAGCGGGACACGGCACAAAGCCCCGGCGCAAGGCAAAAATCTCCCCTGCCACAGACGTAGCAGGGGAGATTTGCTTGCACAGTTTGTTCAGAGGGAGAACGCCGGATCAGGCCAGAGCGGCGGTGATGATGGCCATCTTATAGACCTCGTCGGCGTCGCAGCCGCGGGAGAGGTCGTTGATGGGGGCGTTCAGGCCCTGCAGGATGGGGCCGTAAGCGGCGAAGCCGCCCAGACGCTGGGCGATCTTATAGCCGATGTTGCCGGACTGGATCTCCGGGAAGATGAAGGTGTTGGCGTGGCCAGCGACCTTGGAGCCGGGGAACTTCTGCTGACCGACCACGGGGGAGACGGCGGCGTCGAACTGCATCTCGCCGTCGATGGCCAGCTCAGGAGCGGCGGCCTTGGCCTTATCGCAGGCGTTCTTCACCTTGTCCACAGCCTCGCCCTTGCCGGAGCCCTTGGTGGAGTAGCTCAGGAAAGCGATCTTGGGGTCGATGCCGAAGGTAGCGGCGGTCTTGGCGCACTCCAGGGCGGTCTCGACCAGTGCATCCTCGTCGGGATCGATCTGGATGGCGCAGTCGCCCATGCACAGGCGCTCGTCCACGCCGTTCTTCTCGCGCTGCAGAATAAAGCAGGAGCTGACGTTCTTGTTGCCGGGCTTGGTCTTGATCAGCTGCAGAGCAGGACGGACGGTGTCGGCGGTGGAGTAGGTGGCGCCGCCCAGCAGGCAGTCGGCCTCGCCCATCTTCACCAGCATGGTGCCGAAGTAGTTGCCCTTCATCAGGTTCTTGCGGCAGTCCTCCGGGGACATCTTGCCCTTGCGCAGCTCGACCATCTTCTCGACCATGGCGTCCATGCCGGCGTAGGTGGCGGGGTCCACGATGCGCACGCCCTCGATGTCAAAACCACCCTTGGCAGCAGCGGCCTTGACCTCGTCCTCCACGCCCACCAGGATGGGGGTCAGGAAGCCGTCCTTCTTCAGACGAGCGGTGGCCTCCAGGATACGGGCGTCGGCGCCTTCGGTAAAGACCAGGGTGCGGGGATTGGCCTTCAGAGTTTCGATCAGTTTTACGAACATGTTAGCTTACCTCCAAAATCATAAGACGAAATCCGTCTTTTCCTTATGAATCAACTTGTTTATTGTAACACCATCTGACCGGGGATGCAAGAGGCTCTGCGTCTCAATAAAAATTTAAGAAAAAGTTCATAGAGATTTCTGAATTCTTTTGATATACTATGGGCCATCAAGACAAAAGGAGGTCATCCCCATGACCAAGACACACACCAAACGAGTTCTCGCTGCGCTGACGGCGAGCCTGCTGAGCCTGAGCCTCCTGGCCGCCTGCGGCGGACAGGACAGCGCCGCCGACACGAACACCAAGCCCGACGCCAGCCAGGCGCAGACCGAACAGACGGATCAGACCGATCAGACCAGCAAGTCCACCGTGACCACCGTGGGCGAGTTCACCACCCAGGACCTGGACGGCAACACCGTCACCCAGGACATCTTCAAAGAACACAAGCTGACCCTGGTCAACGCCATGGGGACCTGGTGCTCCCCCTGCGTGCAGGAGCTGCCCGAACTGCAAAAGCTCTATGAGAACATGAAGGACAAGGGCGTGGGCGTGATCAGCATCGTGACGGACACCCTCGGCGCCGACAACAAGCCCGACCAGGCCACCGTGGAGGCAGCCAAAAAAATGGTGGAGAAGAGCGGCGCGACCTACCCCTTCCTGGTGCCTGACGCGGGCTGGCTCAACGGCCGTCTGGCCAACATGGAGACCTTCCCGGAGAGCTTCTTCGTGGATGAAAACGGCAATATCGTCGGGGAGCCTTCCTTCGGCAGCCACGATCTGGCCGAGTGGACCAGCATCGTAGAAACCGCGCTGGCGAACCTGGATCAAGGCGCATGATGCGCCGCCTGACCCTTCCGCTTTTGCTCATCGTTGTGGGGGCGGCGCTGGTCTGCTTCGGCGTGATGCGGGGCGAAGTCTCCGTGGTGCTGACCAAGGCCACCCACATCTGCTTGGAGTGTATCGGCATTGGATAAAAAAACACAAGCGCCCAAGCGAAAGCGCAGCTGGCGGCACGGCTTCCAAGCCCTGTGGGCCTTGCTCACCAACAGCTATCTTGTCGGGTTTGCCCAGGGGAAGATCTACCAGGGCAAGGGCAAAACGCTCTGCGTTCCCGGCCTAAACTGCTACTCCTGTCCGGGGGCGGTGGGGGCCTGTCCCATCGGGGCGTTTCAGGCGGTGCTGGGCAGCTGGAATTTTAAGGCCCCGTTCTATGTGGCGGGCTTTCTGGTCTTTGTCGGGGCCGTCATGGGGCGGCTGGTCTGCGGCTGGCTGTGTCCCTTCGGGCTGATCCAGGAGCTGCTCCATAAGATCCCCTTTCCGAAAAAGATCCGGACGTTTCGGGGAGATCGCCTTTTGCGAAAAGCAAAATATGTGATCTTTGTCCTCTTCGTGGTCCTGCTGCCCCTGTGTCTGGTGGATGCCCTGGGGCAGGGTTCCCCCTATTTCTGCAAGCTGCTCTGTCCCGTGGGGGCCTTGGAGGGCGGCTTGCCCCTGGTCCTGCTGAACAAGGGCCTGCGGGCGACCATCGGCTGGCTGTATGCCTGGAAGATGGTGCTGCTGGGCGGGACGATCGTCGCCGCCCTGGTGATCTACCGGCCCTTTTGCAAGTACCTCTGTCCGCTGGGGGCGGTGTATAGCCTGTTTAACCCCGTCTCCCTGGTGCGGTACCGGGTGGATGCCGACGCCTGCGTCTCCTGCGGGAAATGCGCCAAGGTCTGCGGCATGGGCTGTGACCCGGTGAAGCAGGCCAACGATCCGGAGTGTATCCGCTGCGGCGACTGCAAGCGGGCCTGCCCGACCCAGGCCATCCACAGCGGCTGTCGGAAATGAACGAGGGGGCTATCTTTGCGGGGAAAAATCTGGTACACTAGACCGGACCAAACCGAGAAAGGGGACCACCCGCAATGCCCAAACGCATGGTACTACAACAATACTTCGGCTACGATGACTTCCGCCCCGGCCAGGAGCCGCTCATCGACGGTATTTTAGCCGGGCGGGATGTCTTGGGCATCATGCCCACCGGGGGCGGCAAGTCCATGTGTTATCAGATCCCGGCGCTGCTCCTGCCGGGGCTGACGCTGGTCGTCTCGCCCCTCATCTCCCTTATGAAGGATCAAGTGGCGGCGCTCAACGGCGCGGGCATCCCGGCGGCCTTGCTCAACAGCTCGTTGGACGAGGCGTCCTATCGGGAGACCTGCTGGCAGCTCCGGCAGGGGATGCACAAGCTCCTGTACGTCGCCCCGGAGCGGCTGGAAAACGAGGGCTTTCTGCGGCTTATGCAGGAGCAGGAGATCTCCATGATCGCCGTGGACGAGGCCCACTGCGTGTCCCAGTGGGGGCAGGATTTCCGGCCCAGTTACTTAAAGATCCCCGACTTCGTGGCCCGGCTGCCCCACCGCCCGGTGGTGTCGGCCTTTACGGCCACGGCCACGGCAGAGGTCCAGGCGGACATCGTCCAGCGGCTGGAGCTGATCGACCCGGTGAAGATCGTGACGGGCTTCGACCGGCCCAACCTCTATTTCGAGGTCCGGCGCCCCACCCAGAAGCTCCCGCTGCTGACCCAGCTGGTGGAGGACCGGGCCGGGCGCAGCGGCATCATTTACTGCGCCACCCGCGCCAACGTGGAAAAGGTTTGTGACCATCTGCGGCAGCGGGGCATCCCCGCCACCCGCTACCACGCGGGCCTGAGCGAGGCCGAGCGGCGGCAGAACCAGGACGATTTTCAGTTTGACCGCGCCCCCGTCATGGTGGCAACGAACGCCTTTGGCATGGGCATCGACAAGTCCAACGTCAGCTATGTCTTCCATTTCAACATGCCCAAGAGCCTGGAGGCCTATTACCAGGAGGCCGGCCGCGCCGGGCGGGACGGGGAGGCGGCAGAGTGCATCCTGCTCTTTGCCCAAGGAGACGTGGCCACCGCCGAGTTTTTCATCCACCAGAGCGGGGACAACAACGAGGCCCTCACCCCGGAGGAGCTGGAGGAGATCCAGGCGCGGGACTACCAGCGTCTGGAGGCCATGGTGGGCTACTGCAAAACGTCTCGCTGCCTGCGGGGGCATATTCTGGACTACTTCGGCCAGCGGCATGAGGCACGGTGCGGCAACTGCGGCAACTGCCGCCGGTCGTTTGTCCAGGTGGACATCACCCGCCAGGCGCAGATGATCTTATCCTGCATCAAGCGGGCGCAGGCGAAGCTGGGGTATTATGTGGGGGCAGTTCTCATAATCCGCACCCTGTTGGGCAGCAAGGACAAACGGGTGTTGGAGCTGGGGCTGGACACGCTTTCTACATACGGCATTATGAAGGGCACCGACAAAAAGACCATGCGGGACTATCTGGACGCCATGGAACAGGCGGGGGTGGTGACCACGGAACCCCGACACAAGACCCTGCGCTTTACCCCGGCCTCCGGAGCGGTTTTGTTTCACGGCAAACCGGTCTCCATGACCCAGGCGGCCGAGACTGCCGCGCCCCGCAAGCGGTCCGCCTCCGCGCCGGGTGCCCCGCTCTCCGAGGGAGCGGAGCGCGTGTTGACGGCCCTGAAGCAGACCCGCCGGGACCTGGCCGAGCGGGAGGGGGTGCCGCTGTATGTCATCTTCTCCAACGCCACGCTGGCCGACATGGCCCGCCGCCGCCCGACCGATCTGGAAGGTTTTTTGGAGGTCTCCGGCGTGGGCGAGGTGAAGGCCCGGAAGTATGGCAAGGCGTTCCTGCGGACCCTGGCGCGGGTGCAGGAGGACTGAGCCGGCTTCCTGACCATTTGACCAAGCGCTCTCACGGCCGCCTGCTTGTCAGGCGGCCGTTTTTTTGCTATAATTTAGTATCCTGCTGGCAAAAACTGCCCTGGCATGTGTGAACAGGGCGCGTTTCTGCTATACTTATCCTATCAAGGAGTAACTGAACTATGGGTATGTTTTCACAGCTGGCCCAGGGGGTGGATTGGTCCAGCATGGGGCAGATGATCCTGCGCATCGCGGCCGTTTTGCTGTGCCTGGTGATCCATGAGGTCAGCCACGGCCTGGCGGCCTATCATCTGGGTGACCCAACCGCCAAGCAGAGCCACCGGCTCTCTCTGAACCCCTTGCGCCACCTGGACCCCTTTGGCCTGATCATGATGATCGCGGTGGGCTTCGGCTGGGCCAAGCCCGTGCCGGTGGACCCCCGGTATTTCAAAAAGCCCAAGCAGGGCATGGCCATCACCGCCCTGGCGGGGCCGGCCTCGAACTTTGTGCTGGCGTATGTGTCTACGATCATTTATAGTATGCTCTTCGCCGTGGCCCAGGTGAAGGGGGAGAGCACAGGGCTGGGCCTGGCGCTGACCTTCTTCTCCCTGCTCATCAGCCTGAACATCGGCCTGGGCATCTTCAACCTCATCCCCTTCCCGCCGCTGGACGGCTCGAAGGTGCTGGCCATGTTTTTGCCGGACCGGTGGTACGGCCGCTGGATGCAGCTGGAGCGCTACGGCATGATCGTGCTGATGGCCGCCCTGTGGTTCGGCCTGCTGGACGGGTTCCTGATGGCCGCCCGGAACCTGGTCCTGAACACGATGCTGAGCGGCGCGAACTTTGCCTACCTGGGGATGCTCTCCCTGCTGACCCGGTGAGGGAGAGGACGCAAAATGGAGCGACCGGTCTATCATTTTAAGGGCATCGTGAAGGACGGGGCCGAGGCCACGAAAGACTTTGTGGGGCCGCTGGACCTCATCCTACACCTGCTGAAAAAGAACAAGATCGCCATACGAGACCTTCCCCTGGCGGGTATCTTAGAGCAGTTTCTGGCCTGGATGGAGACGAGACGGGCGCTGGACCTGGCGGTGGCAGGGGAGTTCATCGCCATGGCCTCCCACCTGATGCTCCTCAAGACCCGGATGCTCCTGTCCCAGGAGGACAAGGAGGCCCAGGCGGAAATGGCGGCGCTCATCGCCTCCCTGGAGGCCCGCCAGCGGCATGCGTCCGCCCAGCGGGTCCGGGCCGTCCTGCCCCGGCTGGAAGCCCTTTGGCAGCGGGGGAGCGCAGGCTTCCCCAAGCCCCCGGAGAACGTGTTTTTCCAGCGGGTCTATCGCTATGAACACAAGCCGTCTGATCTGACCCGCGCCCTGAACGCCTGGCAGGCGCGGCAGAAGCTGGCCATTCCCCCGGCCCTGGCGGAGTTCCAGGCCGTGGTGCGGCCGGAGCCGTACCGGGTGGAGGACAAGGCCGCCCAAGTCCTGGCCCTGCTGGAGCAGCGTGGGCCGCTGCGGCTGGGGGAGATCCTCCGCACCAGCCGGAGCCGGTCGGAGGCCACGGCGGCGTTTCTGGCGCTGCTGGAGCTGTGCCGGGGCGGACGGGTCCATCTGTCGGGGGACCGGGAGGACCCGGAGATATCCTTGATCCCCACTTGAACCAACGAACCAACGGAAGGAGGGATGCCCTGTGGAACAGGCAGAACGGGAACGGGCCGTGGAAGCCATCCTCTTTGCCCTGGGAGAGCCGGTGCCCACAGCGCGATTGGCCCAGGCCCTGGACGCAGAAGAGGACCAGGTCCTTGCGGCCTGCCAGGCCCTGGCCGCGTTTTATGAGACCCAGGACCGGGGCATCCGTCTGGTGCAGCTGGAGGAGAGCTGGCAGCTCATCTCAGCCCCCCGGTGGGGGGCGGTCATCCGGGGGCTGCTGGCCCGGAAAAAGCCGGACAAGCTCTCGGCGTCGGCCCTGGAGACCCTGGCCCTTGTGGCCTATTTCCAGCCGGTGACACGGGTGTATCTGGACCAGGCCAGGGGGGTGGACAGCGCCCACTCCCTGGGGGTATTATTAGACCGGGAGCTGGTGGAGCCGTGCGGCACGCTGGACGCGCCGGGGCGGCCCACGCTGTACCGCACGACCCAGACGTTTTTGCGGAGCTTCGGCCTGTCTGACCTGGCAGACCTGCCGCCCCTGCCGGAGGGCATCCCGGCGGAAGCGGGGGGTGCGCCATGATCGGGCTGGTGATCCTGCTCGTCCTAGTCCTGCTGGTGCTGGCCGTGGCCTTTCTGCGGCTGGGCGCGGCGGCGGGGTATGACGAGACCGGGGGCTGGGCGAAGGTCCGGGTCGGCCCGGTCTGGCTCACGCTCTATCCCCTCTCCGAAGAGAAGAAGAAAAAGCGGGAGGCAAAGGCCGAGAAGAAAGCCGCCAAAAAGAAAAAGCGGACAGCCGAGCCGCAGGAGAACAAGAAAACGCCCCGCCGCAAAACCCTGAAAAACGCCTTCTCCCCCGGCGGGGCTTTGGACCTGGCGCTGGACCTGCTGCCGAAGCTGAAAGAAATGGTCGGGGACCTGCGCCACGCCATCCGCATCGACACCCTCTCCCTGCATCTGGTGTGGGGGGAGCCGGACCCGGCGGACGCGGCCATGCACTACGGCCAGGCCTGGGGCGTGCTGGAGGCGCTGCTGGCCTTCACGGAGGCCAATTTTACGGTGAAGAAACGGGACCTGTCGGTGGCGCTGGACTATCAGATCGAAAGCCCCAGGCTCACGGTGGAGGCGGCCTGTTCCATTTCCGTGGCCCAGCTGCTGTCGATCCTCTGGCCCATCCTGAAGGAAGCGATCCGGGGCCTGTGGAAGCGGAAAAAAACAGGCCCATCCCCCAAAACGACGAAGCAACGCGCGGCTGCCATGGCCGCCCAAGGAAAGGAAGAGACCCATGGAAAAGAATCACCCTGTCAGTGAATTGATGGCCGAGACCATCCAGAAGATCAAGGAAGCCGTGGACGCCAACACCGTGGTGGGCCAGCCCATCACCGCCGGAGAGGTCACCATCATCCCCGTCTCCCGCATCTCCCTGGGCTTCGGCACCGGCGGCTCGGAGTTCGGCGGCAAGGCCCCCAAGAACCTGGGGGAGAACCCCTTCGGCGGCGGCGGCGGCGCGGGCCTGAAGGTCATCCCCGTGGGCTTCCTGGTGGTCAGCGGCACGAGCGTCAAAATGCTTCCCGTAGACACCGCCACCGAAAGCCCCGCCGACCGTCTCGTGGAGCTTATCCCGGACCTGCTGGAGCAGGTGAGCAAAAAGTGGGAGGAGCGCAAGGCCAAGAAGCAGGCGGAGCCGGAGATCACCGAAGAAGATTTGGTGTAAGAACAGGATCGGTCAGAAGCCGCAGACCAGCGTTAGGTCTGCGGCTTTTTGGTTGTTTCTCCTGTTTACAAGCGCATAAATTCTTTTTAAAATAAGGGCAAGAAATTGTATTTGAATCAGAGGGGAGGCACGCTCTATGAGCAGCTTTCGTAGGATCGAGTATTTCTTATCCGTGGCCAAACACCTGAACTTTACCAAAGCCGCCAGGGAGTGCTTTGTGGCCCAGGCGGCCATCAGTCAGCAGATCAAACAGTTTGAGGAGGAGCTGGGCTTTAAGCTCTTCGAGCGGGGCGGCGGCAGCGTGAAGCTCACCCCCGCCGGGGCGTTTTTTGCCCGGCAATGTCAGAGCGTTTTGTCCCAGTATACCGGGGCGGTGAAGCAGGCCCGATCCATCGCCGATGGGGAGAAGCGGGATCTGCGCCTGGGCATCCATGGGCCGTATGCCCAGGAGGGCATCCCGCACTATCTCAGGCTGTTTAAGCAGATGCACCCGGAGGCCAACCTGACCCTGAAGGACGGCAGCCGGGACGCCATGCTCCAGGGCCTGGCCGACGAGGAGCTGGACGTGGTGATCGTCCCGGACTTCGGCTTGCATTTGGACGAGGGCTACGAGGAACTGGAGCTGAGCAGCGAGCAGGTCCGCTTTATGACCGGCCCCCACAGCGCCTTGGCAGGGCGGCAGTTCGTCTCGTCCGAGGAGCTCACGGGGCAGACCATCTTCCGCGTGGAGGACCAGAGCGACGACGCCAAGTCCCAGCCCCTGCCGGAGTATTACACCCGCCTGGGGCTGGCGAATAATCCCGTCCAGCGGGTCAATACTTTATTGGAAGCGACCATCTTGGTCCAGGCCGGCCTGGGCATCGCTCCGCTGCCGGGGGGGATGGAGCAGAAGCTCGCCCGTGACGTGAGCGTGTTTTCCATCGAGGGGGATTCGTTCCGCATCCGCACGTTGGCGCTGCGGAAGATGCCCCCCGTGAGCGTGGCGGCAGACCACTTCTTCCAGGTCATCCGGGAGGACTTGGAGGCGCGGGAGAACGAGGCCTGAACCCTCCAAAAATCAGCCATAAGAAAAAGTGATAAGTTTTTGTGATAGGCTCCATCAGTTTTCGGTGTTTCCCATTTCGGCGCGGCTGTGGTATAACTTAAAGCAAGGAAAGGAACTTCCTCTTGCAGGATCAAACCGATCCTCCACAGAATTTCAACGATAAACGAGCTGATATGCAGGGTACGTAGAAACCCCTGCCAAGATAGAAAGGAGCACCAACTATGAAAGCCAACCTGGATGCAAGATATGACCTCTACATCAATGGACAGTGGGTCCCCGCCTCCGACGGGAAGGTCTTCACCGCTTACAACCCCGCCACCGGCGAGAAGCTGGCCGAGTGTGCCGAGGCCACCAAGGAAGATGTCGATGCCGCCGTCAAGGCCGCGTGGGCTGCCTTCCCTGCCTGGCGGGACATGGGCATCGCAGAGCGAGCTGGTATCCTGGAAAAGATCGCTGACATCATCGACGAGAACGCCGAGCTGCTGGCCACCATCGAGTCCATGGACAACGGCAAGCCCATCCGTGAGACCATGGCCATTGACGTTCCCTATTCTTCCGACCACTTCCGTTACTTCGCCGGTGCCATCCGGGTCGAAGAGGGCAAGGCCTCTGTGCTGGACGGCAACATGATGAGCCTGATCCTGCGGGAGCCCATCGGCGTTGTGGGCCAGATCGTCCCCTGGAACTTCCCCTTCCTGATGGCCGCCTGGAAGCTGGCCCCCGCCCTGGCCGCCGGCAACTGCATCGTCTTCAAGCCCTCCTCCACCACCTCTCTGAGCGTGCTGACTCTGGTCAAGCTCATCGGCCACCTGTTGCCCCCCGGCGTGCTGAACGTCGTCACCGGCGGCGGTTCCCGCTCCGGCCAGTACATGCTGGACCACCCCGGCTTCCGGAAGCTGGCCTTCACCGGCTCCACTGAGGTCGGCCTGGACGTGGCCAAGGCAGCTGCCGACAAGCTCATCCCCGCCACCCTGGAGCTGGGCGGCAAGAGCGCCAACATCTACTTCGACGACTGCAAGTGGGACATGGCCATCGACGGCCTGCAGCTGGGCATCCTGTTCAACCAGGGCCAGGTCTGCTGCGCCGGCTCCCGCGTGTTCGTGCAGGAGGGCATCTACGACAAGTTCGTGGAGGCCGCCGTCAAGGCCTTCAACAACGTGAACGTTGGCGATCCTCTGGACCCCAACACCCAGATGGGTGCCCAGGTCGACCAGGGCCAGCTGCGTAAGATCATGTCCTATGTGAACCTGGCCAAGGAAGAGGGCGCGACCATCGCCTGCGGCGGTGAGCCTTACACCGACGGCGCCTGCGCCAACGGCAGCTTCATGAAGCCCACCCTGATCGTCAATGCCACCAACGACATGCGCGTGGCCCAGGAAGAGATCTTCGGGCCGGTGGCCGTGGTCATCAAGTTCAAGACCGAGGAAGAGGTCATCGCCATGGCCAACGACTCCGTCTACGGTCTGGGCGGCGCTGTCTGGACCCGCGACATCAACCGCGCCATTCGCGTGGCCCGCGGGGTCGAGACCGGTCGTATGTGGGTCAACACCTACAACCAGATCCCCTCCGGCGCTCCCTTCGGCGGCTACAAGCAGTCCGGCATCGGCCGTGAGACCCATAAGGTCATCCTGGAGCACTACACCCAGCAGAAGAATATCATGATCAACCTCAACGAGACTCCCTCCGGCTTCTATCCTGAGAAGTAAGCAGAAGCCGCTTTAAAAAATGTGTGCAGCGGGCGGAGGGGCCACGCTCCTCCGCCCTCCCCATATCCGCCGGCCCTGACCAACGGCCCACCGCCGTGGCTGGCCCTGTGACCTCGTGTCAGAAAGGAAAGGAACAGAATATGTCTACCTATTATTTCGTACCCAGCAGAAACGTGTTCGGAGAAGGCTCCGTCGAGGAGACCGGGCACCTCATCAAGAGCATCGGCGGCACCAAGGCCATGATCGTGACCGACGCCTTCCTGGCCGCAAACCCCATGACCGCCCGCATCCAGAAGATCCTGGCTGATGTCGGGGTGCAGTCCGCCGTCTTTGGCAAGGCGGAGCCGAACCCCAAGGACACCAACGTGGTCGAGGGTGAGCAGTTCTACCATGAGAACGAATGTGACTGTATCCTGTCTCTGGGCGGCGGTTCCTCCCACGACTGCGCCAAGGGCATCGGTCTGGTCGCGACCAACGGCGGCAAGATCTCCGACTATGAGGGCGTGGACCAGGCCCACGAGGCCCTGCCCCCCCTGGTGGCCGTGAACACCACCGCCGGCACCGCCTCCGAGATCACCCGGTTCTGCATCATCACGGACACCACCCGTAAAGTCAAGATGTGCATCGTGGACTGGAGAGTCACCCCCGCCATCGCCATCAATGACCCTGAGCTGATGGTCGGCATGCCGGCCTCCCTGACCGCTGCCACCGGTATGGACGCGCTGACCCACGCAGTCGAGGCCTATGTCTCCACCGCCGCCAACCCCCTGACCGACGCGGCTGCCATCAAGGCCATTGACAAGATCGTTCACTACCTGCCCCAGGCCGTGGCCAACGGCGACTATATGAAGGCCCGTTCCGAAATGGCTTACGCCCAGTATCTGGCCGGCGTTGCCTTCAACAACGCCTCCCTGGGTTACGTCCACGCCATGGCCCACCAGCTGGGCGGCTTCTATAACCTGCCTCACGGCGTCTGCAACGCCATCCTGCTGCCCTATGTCCAGGAGTTCAACCTGATCGGCAACCTGGAGCGGTTCGCTGTCATCGCCGAGACCATGGACATCAACGTTCAGGGCATGTCTCCCTTCGAGGCCGGCGAAGCCTGCGTCTATGCCCTGAAGACCTTTGGCAAGTACCTGGGCATCCCCCAGAACCTGCGCTCCCTGGGCGTCAAGCCAGAGGACTTCGAGATCATGGCCGAGCACGCCATGCAGGACGCCTGCGCCGCCACCAACCCCAGAAAGGCCACCAAAGAGCAGATCATTGCGATCTTCCAGAAAGCATACGACGGGGACTGATCCTTCGGTCATTCACCCTTCTGACCAACATCTTATCTTTCTTATCTTTCACTCTGAAACGAGCAAGGACACGGCGTATGCCGTGTCCTTGTTCGCAATTCTCTCAAAAACCGAGGCCAACCCTGTCGGGGCCGAAACCCCTGCCAAAAACTAAGATTAACCCCGTAGGGGCCGCAGACCCCTGCGGCCCGCTCCCCCGACCTCAAGGGTTACAGGTCCCACAAGGGCTATACCCCTGCTCGATCAGCTCCGAGCGGCTGGTCGTCACTTCCTGCTTGTTCTGCGCGGAAATTCTCGCCACCCCGCTGCAATCGGGCTTGTGGAACTTGTGGGAGTTGGTGTTCAGCACATAGGTCTCCAGCGTGTCCGAGCCGGACGAGGTCGTCACAGAATCCGACCCAGTCCCCACCGTGGGGTCCGACCAGGACTCGCCGCTGGCATACTCAATGCCCACGCCCGGCTGTGCATTGTAGCAGAAGACGTTGAAGCAAACGCCCTCGCCCTGGTCCTCCACGCTGTACGCCTCCATCTGCACGCCCTGGGCCACGAGATCGCTGCCCTCAAACACGGGCGTGACCCGATACAGCACATGGTTTCCCGTCGACTTCACATAGTCGGCCACCTTGTTCTCAAAGGGCAGCATCCCCTGGGTGTTCATATACCGGGTACCGGTGATGAGATTCTTCTCGTTGGCGTTTTCGCCTGCCAGCTGAAACCCGATGAGGTGACAGCGGTTGTAGAGATACTTGCCGTCCACGCCGTCATACTTCGCCGTGTGCCAGCCCGTGGGCTTGACCTGACCGATGGGCTCCCGCTCCTCCGTGGGCATCAGCTCGACGCAGATGTTGGCATAGGCCACCCCGCACCGGCCCAGGGAGTCCAGGTCAGAATACGTCTCAAAGGGGTCCGTGCGGGTCAGCTCACTGGCGTCAAACTCCGGCACATTGCCGTTGAGCTCCGTCCAGGGGCTTTCACTGCGGAACTGGCTGATGCTGACGCCGCTCAGGTCCGTGGCCGCCTGCGACGGCGCCCCAGAGCAGCCGGATAGCACCAGAGCGAACACCAAAGCCAGGGCCAGCAGGAAGCTGGTTCTGCGTTTCATAGAACATTCTCCTCTCTCTATTTGGGGTCGTGGTCTATCATACAGGGAAAACAGAGTGCTGGCAAGGTGGTGTGGTTACAATTAGTATGTTAGGGGTAAGGGGTGGAAATGTCTGTCAGACCAAGCAGGTAGTCTGTGCTGGTGTGATAAAAGCGGGCCAGCTGGATCAAGACTTCTGTTGGGAGGTCTCGTTTTCCCATCTCATAGTTTGAGTAGCACACTTGTGTGCAGTTGAGTATTTTTGCCAAGTCTTTTTGTAGCAAATCTCGGTCTTCCCTCAGGTCGCGAATCCTTCGATACAAAACGCATCATCTCCTGTTCGTTGGGATGAACAGAAGTATATGCATAACGTTTTGTTATATTGACTTATAAAACAAAATGTTATATACTGTTTTTGGATAGCGAGCAAAACCAATTCCCAAGCAACCAATAGAAAGAAGGAGAGCGTAACATGAAAAAGAGAACCCTAGCTATCTTCCTGGGCCTGCTTCTGGTCTTCTGCCTGTCCAGCTGTGCTTGCCAGCATGAATGGAAAGAGGCTACTTGTACAGAGCCGAAAACCTGTACAAAATGTGGAGAAACCGAGGGCGAGGCCCTGGGACACAAGTGGACAGAAGCAACCTGCACAAAAGCGAAGGAGTGCAGCCGCTGCGGAGAAGAGAGTGGAGAACCTCTGGGACATGACGTGAAGGAGTGGAAGGAAGAGAGCGCTTCGACTTGCTCGGAAGCGGGAAAGGAAGTTGGAACCTGCACTCGATGCGGAGAGACCGTGACGAAAGATTTGCCATTGGCAGAGCATACGCCTGGAGACTGGGAGATCAAGACGAAAGCGACCTCTTCTTCCAGTGGAACCCGTGTGAAGAAATGCACAGTTTGTGGAAAAGAACTGGAGAGTGAGAACTATACCATGACTGCGGCGGAAGTGAAGCAAGAGTATGTTGCGGAGTGCAAATCCTATACATACAATGAAGTTGCACGGAATCCAGATAACTACATTGGCAAAAAAGCTAAGTTTACAGGAGAAGTTATCCAAGCCATGCCGGATGGCGATAGCTATACCCTTCGCGTGAATGTTACGAAGGGACGCTATGTCTGGGATGATACCGTCCTGGTTTCTTATACAAAACAGGATAGCAGTGAGTCGAATATTTTAGAGGATGATATTATAACAATGTACGGTGTTCTGATGGGAGATTACACGTATACTTCCGTGATGGGTGCTAGCATTACGGTTCCTTCGTTTTCCGCAGAATATATTGACATTAAGTAATATAGAATAGAAAAGCTCCCTCCAAGCGGCAACAGAATTTTCTTGCTTGGGGGGAGTTTTTGACATTGATTAAGCAACTAGAAATAGTTGCAAAATAGACGAGAAATAAGTATATTATAAACTGGGAGGGACTTTTATGAATAACACCATGGAATACAAAGGGTATGTGGGTAGTGTGGAGTTTTCTGAGGAAGATGCGCTGTTTTTTGGAAAAGTCCTCGGTGTTCGGGCTTTGATTTCCTATGAAGGAGAGAACGCCCGTGATCTGGTAGAAGATTTCCACAGTGCTGTGGATGATTATTTGGAGCGGTATGTTTCAAAATGAAATGCGAAGAAAAACTCCCTCCTGGCAGGAACAAAATCGTCCTGCTTGGAGGGAGCTTTTGCGTTTTTTGTTTGTAGGGACGTCATCCCTGGCTCCCCCTCCGGGGGAGCTGGCAGCGAAGCTGACTGAGAGGGCCTGCGTGTAGAAAAATTAGTGCTTAACAGTATAGGTGAAGAATGGAGGTTCTACCTCGTTACCGATACGCCTTCTATCTGCAACGTAGCCCTCATCCGTCTGCTTCGCAGCCACCTTCCCCCTCGGGGAAGGCTTTGGAGGTGTCAAGGCTCCAGATAGTAGTCGAAGCCGTAGCAGCTCTTCTCGAAGCCGTAGATCTCATAGAAGCGGTGGGCCTGCTTGCGGGGCATGCCGGAGTCGAGGACCAGGGCCTTGCAGCCGCGGGCCTTGGCCAGCTCCTTGGCGTGGTCCATGAGCTTGATGCCGCAGCCCTTGCCGCGTTCATCTTCGTTGGTGATGATGCTGGAGACGTAGCAGGTCATACCGGAGAGCCAGAAGGTGTTGAAGTAGGCCCCGTGGCAGAAGCCGTGGTAGGTGTCGCCATCCATGAGGAAGAAGGCGAAGCTGTTCTCGTCGGCCAGCACGTCGGCGTAGACCTTGCGGATCACGTCTTTGTCATAGGTGTTGTAGTCCCAGAGTTTTTCGATGTAGTCGAAGGCGACGTCGAAGTCGGCCATCGTTGCGGTTTTGAATTCCATACGCACAGTTCCTCCTTTATTGTGTGGAATACTCACAAGTTGATTATAAAACCCATTTCCCTTCTTGTCAATTCTTACGGAGGAAGAAACAGACAAAAGCTGAAAAAATGTCGGAGAGGGCTTGGTTTGGATTGACCTTTCGGGCCAAAGTTGCTACTATAAATGGGTTACAAAACAAAAAAGTGGGCCTGCTGCCCACCGGAAATAAAAGGAGACCTGCACCATGAAGACCCGCATCACAGAGCTGTTCGGCATTGAGTATCCCATCGTTCAAGGCGCCATGCAGTGGCTTTCCAAGCCCAACCTGGCCGCTGCCGTCTCCAACGCCGGGGGCCTGGGTACGATCAATATGACGACCTATGCTGACCCGGAGGATTTTCAGAAGGACATCCAGCGGCTCAAGCGCCTGACGGATAAGCCCTTTTCCGTGAACCTGTCCCTCTTGCCCGACACCAAGCCCGACGGCCCCATCAAGGGCTTTTTGCAGGCCATCGTGGACGAGAAAGTCCGCATCGTTGAGACGGCGGGCAGCTCCCCCAAGCCCTTCATGGACCTGCTGAAGGGGGCGGGCTGCGTGGTCATGCACAAAATTCCCGACTCCCGTTTCGCCCACACCGCCGAGGAAGTGGGCTGTGACGCGGTGTGTATCGTGGGCTACGAGGGCGGCGGCCACCCCGGCATGGCCGGGGTCGGGTCCATGGTCCAGTGGCCCCTGACCCTGGAGCGCTGCAACTTGCCGGTCGTGGGCGCCGGCGGCGTGTGCGACGGGCGGACGATGTATGCCGCCCTGGGCATGGGGCTGGACGGCGTCATGGTCGGCACCCGCTTCCTCATGGCCGAGGAGACGGAGATCGGCCCCCATCTGCGCCAGGCCGTCATCGATGCGAAAGAAACGGACACGGTGCTGACCCAGACCAGCATCCGCAACGCCCTGCGCTCCCTCAAGACCGAGGAGGCCCTGCACATCATCGAGTTTGAGAAGCATCACCCGACGTTTGATGAGCTCTATCCCCTCATCCGGGGCACCGTGACCAAGGCGGCCTATGAAAATGACAAGCCCCAGGAGGCCCAGATCGCCATGGGCCAGGTCCTGGGCCGCATCCACGACGTGAAGCCCGCCGCCCAGATCATTCAGGACATGGTGGAGGAATTCTACGCCATGCACCGCCGCATCAGCGGGATGCTGTGATGCTGTCCCAAAAGAGAGGAGGGGCAGACCCCAATGTTCGCACTTGCTCTCCGACTCATTGAGCATGAGACGGAGCAGGAGGCCTTTGACCAGCTCTATACTCGCTACCGGGGCCTGGCGTTTTGGGTGGCGAAGGGCTATCACCTGTCCGATTCGGACGCGGAAGATGCCGTTCAGGACGCATTTTTCGCCTTGGCCGAAAATTTTTCCAAATATTTTTCGCAAAAGTGTCCCAATTGGAAGTCTCTCATCGTTACTATAGTGAAGAACAAAGCCATCGACATCTGGCGGCAGAACCAGCGCCGGGCGGGGGAGACCTTTGACGAAGCCATTCACAGCCAGAGCAAGGAGACCCTGCCGGAGGAATTTTGGGGGGAAAGCCCCCTGACCCGGTGCATCCTGCGCCTGCCGGAGCGGGACCAGCTCTTTCTGCGCCTGCGCCACGAGCACGGGTTTTCCAACCGGGAGACGGCCCACCTCATGGGAATGAGCTGGGAGGCGGCGCGGAAGCTGGAGCAGCGCGTCCGGGCACGTCTGGAACGGCTTTGTCGAGAGGAGGGACTTTTATGATCAGTGACGAGAGATTGAAGCAAGCCGTCCACGAGGCGGCAGAGGCCTTGGACCGCTCCCTGCCCGACCCGGAGGCATGTACCTATGAACCCTCCCCGGAGTTCGAGGCCCGGATGCAGACCCTCATCCGGGAGATGGGGGAGAAGCGGGAGCGTAAAGAGCGCCGCCGCAGGCTGGCCCACCGGGCGGCCTGCCTGGCCATCGCCGTGGTGGCCTGCGGGGGCTGCTTCCTGGGCAGCAACGCCCAAGCGCGGGAGGGCCTGTGGGGCTGGATCCGGGATTCCTTTGAGGGCAGCCAAAACTATTCCTTCCAGAGCACGCCCATCCCAAGCGGGGACCTGCCCGCCTACACGATGGATGTGCCGGAGGAATACCACTATGTGGCCGACCAGTCCATCCAGTCCGCGGAGTATGCGGCCCTGACCTATGAAAACGACGCGGGGAACATCCTGGCCCTGGACTATCAGTATGAGACGGAAAACTCCTCCGGCAGTCTCAGCGTCTTTGCCGACGAGGAGGACGTGCAGAAGGTCACCGTCAACGGCGTCTCCGCCGACCTCTACGTGGGGGAGGACGAGGACAGCACCAGTATCATCGTCTGGATGGACCCGGAGACCACAGCGCTTCTCAGCGTGACCGGCGACCTGCCGGCAGACGAGCTGCTGGCCCTGGCCGAGACGGTCCGGCCGGTGAAATAAGGAGGTATTGCGATGAAAAAGCATTGGACGATCCTCATGCTGTCCGCCCTGCTGCTGACCCTGGCCGCTTGCGGCGTGGAGCACCCCACGCTGGAGGACGGGACCGGGGTATCGGTCACGCTGGGGGAGGCGGTTCGGTTAGATACACCGGACCAGCTCACCGTTTATCCGCTGGCTGTGGATGCAGACCAGGCCAAGGCGGACATCGAGCGGGCCTTCGGCATCACCCTGGGCACGGCCCTGAGCAACGGGGCCTACGTCGGGGAGGATTATTCCGTCACCCTGGACAGCCGGACCGGGCACTGGACCTATCAGACCACGAAAGACCCTGCACCGGCTGTGCCCCCGGAGGAAGCCATTTCTGACCAGCAGGCCATTGACCTTGCCACGCAATTTATGACCGAGAAGCAGCTTTGGAACGGAGAATTTTCTGACGGGATCGCCACCGACGCCACCAGCGGCGGCGGGAACACACCGGAGCTGGTCGAAGAGAAAATCGTCTACTTCTATCCCATGGTCGATCAGAAAACCGTGACCGGCACCTTCCGCTGGATCCTCCGCCTGGACCCCCAGGGGAACCTCATCGAGGTGGACAACTACACCGCGCCCATCGGGAAAGCTGTCACTGTCGAGGGCAAGAGCCGCGCTGACCTCGTCCAGGCTGCCGCCAACGGGGAGGGCAGTGTCAGCGGCGACGTGTCGGACGGCACCGAGATCAAGTTTGCGGAGACGGCCTACTATGCCGACCCGGAGGGAGATTGTTTATATCCGGTCTATCTTCTGCGGGGAGACCGGTTCGACGTGCTGATCGACGGGCGGAAGTGAAGGAGTTTGGCTTCGCCAAATGATTTGATTGGTGGTACGAAATCTTGGGGTGCTACCTTAGTACACTGCGGCTCAGATGCGCTAGGTGGCCCTCATCCGACCCGGCTTTAGCCGGGCCACCTTCCCCCTCGGGGAAGGCTTTGCGTTATATCATTCATTATAGGAAGACGCAACACTACAAATTTATACGGCGTTGCGAGAGCCTTCCCCGAGGGGGAAGGTGGACGCGAAGCGGACGGATGAGGGCTACGTTGCGCAAGGAATCGGTTGTGTACTAAGGCAACAACGTGCCCAACGGAACCAGTCATAAAATCCATCCGGCTCCGCCGGACACCATTCTCAAAAGCTGGTCCGATACAGCGGGATCACGTTGATCACCGGCTCCTCATACGGGTGCGCGGCTTTCACTGCCTGCATGATCTCGTCTACCTGCTCCGTCCGACAGGTCACTTCCACTTTGAATTCTTCTGCCTGGCAGAGGGTATTCTCCGCGCCGAGATAGGGGTGCGTTCCGGCCAGCGGCCGCCAGAAGCTGGTGACGGGGGAATAGGACAGGCATTGGTCATAGGCCCCGATGTGCCCGGCGTCGCTCTCGGCCAGGGCCGTTTGGACGGCGGAGAAATGGCTGGCGGGGACGAAGATCTCCAGCTTACAATAGGAAAAGTCTGGCATGGCAGTGGCTCCTTTCAAAATGCAGGGTGGTTTTTCTCAGGATAGCACAGGACACGCACTCTTGACAAGGCGGGCGGGGGCATGGTAGAATAACGACAAATTGAATCTCGTGTGGAACGGGAAGAGTACCCTGTCAGAACCGGACAGAGAGGGGCGGTCACCGACTGAAAGCCGCCCTGCGGGGAGACTGGCGAAAGTGCGCCCGGGAGCGAGGGGGATGCAGATGCCCTCCGGTCAGGCCCCGTTACCAGCCGTCTTGAGTGACAAACGAGAGTGGAACCGCGGACAACGACGTTGAATGATCTTGCCGCCTCTTGACCTTTTGGGGTCAGGGGGCGGTTTTTTGTTGCCCCAGGCCCCCCCCGCTTCCGCCGGCGGTTGGGCGGACATAGCATAGGCTAGCAAACCGACCGTAATTTTTTGTGAGGTGACCGGAAATCATGTTCCATTTGACAGAAACTTTATCGGCCTATCAGGCCCGCGACCCGGCTGCCCGGAGCAAGCTGGAGGTCTTCCTGCTCTATCCCGGCGTGCACGCCACCATGTATCACCAGGCCGCGCACTTCTGTTACTGTCACAAGATGAAGTTTTTGGCCCGTACCATCTCCCAGTGGAGCCGCTTCTGGACCGGCATTGAGATCCACCCCGGCGCGAAGATCGGCCGCCGCCTGGTCATCGACCACGGCATGGGCATCGTCATCGGCGAGACGGCAGAGGTCGGGGACGACTGCCTGATCTACCACGGCGTCACCCTGGGCGGCACCGGCAAGGACCAGGGCAAGCGCCACCCGACCATCGGCAACAACGTCCTGCTCTCCACCGGCTCCAAGGTCCTCGGCCCCTTCAAGGTGGGGGACGGGGCCCGCATCGCCGCCAATGCGGTGGTCTTGAAGGAAGTCCCGGAGGACGCCACCGCCGTGGGCGTGCCCGCCCGCGTGGTCCGCATCGCCGGGGAAAAGACCAACTTCGTGGGTGACGTGGACCAGGTCAGCGTGCCTGACCCGGTGCAGAAGGAGCTGGACGCCATCAACTCCCGCCTTTCCTGGCTGGAAGAGTATTTGGATAAAAAACACGAGGAAGAAGAGAACAAACGGAAGGAGAAGCAACAAAATGAAGCTGTTTAATAGCATGAGCCGGAAGAAAGAGGAGTTCGTCCCCATCACCCCCGGCGAAGTCAAGATGTACTGCTGCGGCCCCACGGTCTACAACTATATCCACGTGGGCAACGCCCGCCCCATGATCCTGTTCGACGTGCTGCGCCGCTATCTGGAGTACCGCGGCTATAAAGTCACGTTCGTGCAGAACTTCACCGACGTGGACGACAAGATCATCAAGCGGGCCAACGAAGAGCACGCCACCTCGCAGGAGATCTCTGAGAAGTATATCGAGGAGTATTTCAAGGACGCCCACGGCCTGGGCGTGCGGGACGCCACCGTCCACCCCAAGGCCACCGAGAACATCCAGCAGATCATCGACCTGGTGCAGACCCTGATCGACAAGGGCTATGCCTATCCTGTCAACGGCGACGTGTACTACCGCACCAAGAAGTTCGAGGGCTACGGCAAGCTCTCCCACCAGCCCATCGAGGACTTGCAGGCCGGCGCCCGCATCGACGTGAACGACGTCAAAGAGGATCCCCTGGACTTCGCCCTCTGGAAGGCCGCCAAGCCCGGCGAGCCCTATTGGGACTCCCCCTGGGGCCAGGGCCGTCCCGGCTGGCACATCGAGTGCTCAGCCATGTCCAACCGCTACCTGGGCAAGACCATCGACATCCACTGCGGCGGCGAGG
>OGCO01000540.1_pt1 | contig 63531 bp, 54 predicted proteins | sample 1570171 | NCBI WGS metagenome assembly OGCO01 (sample SAMEA4370583, study PRJEB24528) | human gut metagenome
CAAGAAAGGAATTGCACGATGGAAAACAAACTGATGATTTTTGAAAACGAAGCCTTTGGAAAGGTGCGAACGCTGAACCTCAACGGCGAGCCGTGGTTTGTAGCGGCGGATGTGTGCAAGGCGCTGGAGCTTGGGAATCCGAGCATGACGGTTGAGCGTCTGGATGATGATGAAAAGGGTATCAGCACTATTGATACCCTTGGCGGGAAACAGCGCATGGCAATCATCAACGAACCCGGGCTGTATTCGCTGGTGATCACCTCCCGCAAGCCGGAGGCAAAGGCGTTCAAGCGCTGGATCACCCATGAGGTCATTCCGGCCATCCGCAAGCACGGCGTGTATATCACCGACGAGAAGCTCAAGCTGTTCGCCGAGCACCCTGAGCTGCTGGACGCACTGATGAAAAGCCTCTACGCCACCCATGCGGAGAACCTGCGGCACAGGGCAGAGCGCCAAACGCTGCTGCCCAAGGCAGATTACTACGACGCCTTTATGGACGCGGACGGCTGCACCAACCTTCGCACCACGGCAAAGGAGCTGAATGTGCCGGAGCGCTGGTTTGCCCGCTTTCTCCAGCAGACCGGCTTTCTCTACCGCAGCCCTGCGGGGAACCTCATGCCCTACGCCATCCCCCGCAACCGCGGGCTGTTCCGCGTGAGGGATTATGTCCGCAACGGTCACAGCGGCGCGTACACCCTCATCACCCCCATGGGCAAGAGCCTGTTCCGGGAGCTGCTCCGCTGCGGCGAGGCGCTTCCAACTGATTGATTAAACGAATAAGGAGCGTAACACCATGAAAAAAGAAAATCTGTACCTGATCCACGGCGAGGACTATCTGCGCCACATCGAGGAAAAGCTGGAGCTGTTCTGGATGGCGAATGTGCTCATGTGCTACATCAAAGACAGAGCCGACGCGGATAGCTACCTGCGCCTTGCGTATAAAGGCGTCCGCGACTTTGACGAGCGCTGCGGCGAGCTGTTCAGGAGCTGGGGCAAGGCCGTCCGCTATATCAAGTCCCACGACCTGGCGGACCTGTCCGACCTTGTGGAAAACGAGCTGATCGAGCCGGAGCACGCGGGCTACGTCCCTGCGGATAATCCCTGCTGCCCCGGCGAACGCTGCTGCGAGTATGCCGAGCGCATGGAGCGCGAATATGCCGCAGAGTGCGCGGCGGACGAGGACAATGAGGACGCCGACGCATTTGAGTATGACGGAGAACCGGCCATATCTGAGCTGACCGGCGTGTGCAGGGACATCCTCACGGCTGTCGAGGGGCTTACCACGCTTCTAAGGGATGAGTTCGACTATGCAGGCTGACCGCATTTACTGCGGCGACGCCCTGACCGTGCTGAAAACCCTGCCGGACAGCTCCGTAAACTGCTGCATCACCTCGCCGCCGTACTACGCACTGCGGGATTATGGCGTGGACGGGCAGATCGGGCGGGAGGAAACGCCTGCGCTGTATGTGGAGCGCCTGACCGGTATCTTCCGTGAGGTCAGGCGCGTCCTCACGCCGGACGGCACACTCTGGCTCAATATCGCGGACACCTATGCCGGAAAGGGCAATCAGGGGGATAGCCTCGACCCCAAGTACCCCAACGGCAGAACCGGTCAGGCGGTCGCCCTCAACGGCAAGGTGGAGGGCTGCAAGGCAAAGGACATGATCGGCATCCCGTGGCTGCTTGCCTTCGCGCTGCGCGCAGACGGCTGGTATCTGCGCTCGGACATCATCTGGATGAAAGCGAATCCCATGCCGGAAAGCACCAAGGACAGGCCAAGCCGCTGCTATGAGCATATCTTCCTGTTGTCCAAGTCCCGCCGCTACTATTACGATGCTGCCGCCATCGCGGAGCCGGTTGCGGAAACGACGGTACGGCGCATGAAAGGCGCACGAAGCACGGCTACCAAGCACGGAAGCGGCATTCCCGGACAACAGAATATCCAGAAAATCAATCTGCCAAGAGCTGCCGGAACCTATACGGATGCAGATATTCCACAGCTTCGCAACAAGCGCGACGTATGGCAGATCAACACCGTGCCGTACAGGGGCGGGCATTTCGCCGCTTTCCCGCCAAAGCTGGCGGAAACCTGCCTGCTGGCGGGCTGCCCGCCGGAGGGCGTCGTGCTGGACCCCTTCCTCGGCTCCGGCACTACGGCGGCGGTGGCAAGGCAGCTTGGACGGCACTACATCGGCATCGAGCTGAACCCGGACTACTGCAAGCTGGCAGAGAAACGGATCGGAGGTGTCACGGTATGAACGCCTACACCCGGCAGGATCTGAGCGTCATGCAGGCGTGGCCGCTGGAGCGGAAAATTCGCGTGACGCAGGCGAAGATCATCGAGTGGTATCACCACTACGGCGGCAAAGTCGCCGTTTCCTTTTCGGGCGGCAAGGATAGCACCGTTCTGCTGGACCTTGCACGGCGGGCGTTCCCCGACATTCCCGCCGTGTTTGTGGACACGGGGCTGGAATACCCGGAGATACGGGAGTTTGTCAAAACCGTTCCCAACGTGACATGGCTGCGCCCGGAGAGGCCCTTTTCAAAGGTCATATCGGAATACGGCTATCCCGTCGTTTCCAAAGACGTGGCACGGCGCGTTCGCTATGCAAAGCGTGGCAGCCCGTGGGCGCTGTGCCACCTGAACGGATTAAACCGTGACGGTACGCCCTCAAAATACAATGAACGATACATGAAATGGCGTATCCTGCTGGATGCGCCGTTTTTCGTTTCCGATCAGTGCTGTTCCGTCATGAAGGAGTGGCCCCTGCACAGATATAACCGGGAAACCGGTAGAAAGCAGATCATTGCGACCATGGCCTGTGAGAGCGCGCGCCGCCAGAGCGTCTATCTCAAAATCGGCTGCAACGCCTATCACAAGCGGGACCCCACCTCTCAGCCCATGTCCTTCTGGACCGAGCAGGACGTTTTGGAATATCTCAGAATGACCGGCATCCCGTATGCCTCCGTCTACGGTGAGATCGTGGAGGAAAACGGCAAGCTGATCTGGAAGTGCCCCAAGTGCGGCAACACGGATCAGGACAAGATGAACGTGGCCCGCCGCACCTGCGGCTACATCGGCACCCAGTTCTGGAATCAGGGCCGCACGCAGGAGATCAAGGAGCGCGTGCTGCATCTGTAACGTGCAAAAACGAAAACCGGCGGGCGTGTCCATGCGGCGCGCCCGCTGCCTGCGAGGAAACTGCTATGTATTATGGAGAGATCAAAACCTGCGACATCGCCAACGGCGTCGGCGTGCGCGTGACGCTGTTCGTTTCCGGCTGCACGAACCACTGCTACAACTGCTTTCAGCCGCAGACGTGGGACTTTCACTACGGCAAGCCGTTTGACGCGGCGGCCGAGCAGGTGATTTTTGCCGAGCTGGAAAAGCCCTTTATCCGCGGCCTGACGCTGCTCGGCGGCGACCCGTTCGAGCCGGAAAACCAGCGCGCGCTCGTGCCGTTTCTGCGCCGGGTGCGCGAGCGCTATCCGGATAAGGACATCTGGGCGTATTCGGGCTTCACGCTCGACAAGGAGCTCACGGTTGACGGCACGCACCCGCGCTGCGAGGTCACGGACGAGCTGCTTTCGCTCATCGACATCCTCGTCGACGGGCGCTACGTGGACGCGCAGCGCAACATCAGCCTGCGTTTCCGCGGCTCGGAAAACCAGCGCATCATCGACATGGACCGGACCCGCGCGGCGGGCCGCATCGTACTCTGGGAGGGCATGAACGGATGGAAGTGAAGATCCAGAAGCTGCGGCCCGGCGCTGTGACGCCGCGGCGCGGCAGCGCGGACGCGGCGGGCTATGATCTCTATGCCTGCCCGGCGGACGGGCAGTGTGTCACGATCGCGCCGCACGTGACGGCCATGATCGGCACGGGCCTCGCCCTCGCCATCCCGGCGGGGTATTTCGGCGGCGTGTTCGCGCGCAGCGGGCTGGCCTCTAAGCAGGGGCTGCGCCCGGCCAACTGCGTCGGCGTGATCGACGCCGATTACCGCGGCGAGTGCACCGTCGCGCTGCACAATGACACGGACGAAGTGCGCACCGTCGCCCCCGGCGACCGCATCGCCCAACTCGTGATCCTGCCGTTTCTGGCGGCGGAGTTTGCAGAGGCGGATGCGCTCGACGAGACCGACCGCGGCGCGGGCGGCTTCGGCAGCACCGGCCGGTAAAGCAACAAAAAACGCAGCCCCCTTCGAGACGCTCGAAGGGGGCTGCGTTTTGCTTTATTCAGCGGCAAACTTGCTTTATTCAGCGGCAAACTTGCTTTATTCAGCGGCAGTCTGCGAATACGGGCGAGAATTCGTCGAGCTTCTCGCACGTGTAGCGCCGGGTATTGTCCTCGCACACGGGCAGCATTTGCTGCGTGAATGCGGCGCAGCGCGTCCATTCGTCGGTGACGGCCTGACTGTGCGCGGTGTTCAGGTCATAGTGCTGCGCGAGATAGTCGGCGAGGTAGGGCGTGAATTTCTCCGCGCCGAAAATGTTCAGATGCTCGGCGTTGGCGAAATCATTGAGCGGGTCGAGGCCGATGGCGTCCATCTGCGTGTCGAAGTTCGCAAAATCATACCCGTACTCGTGCACGACCGCCTCCAGCTCGGCAAACACGGCGTCATAGTTTTCAATGACGGTGCGGTGCGGGAAGCGGGCAAAGAGCACGTTTTTGATTCCCCGTGCCTTGGCTGTCTCGCAGAAGGTGCGCAGGCTCTGCTCGTTGAAATCGTCGAGCGATTGCTGGCGCACGGGGATCTCATCCGTCTCCGTGAGGAACATGGAGATGGACAGAAACGGCTTGGTGTACGAATAGCCCGCGTCGCGCGCCTGCTGCTGCAGTGACAGCGAATTGCGGATGAGGTCCGGCTTTCTCCAGTTGTCGTGGTACTTGAGCAGCGGCACATAGTATGACAGCCGGTCGCCCTGCACGCACTCGTCAATGGCCTGCACCTTGTTGCGTGAGAGCGGCAGCGTGTCGAGCCATTCGCGCGTTGCGGCCGTGCCGAGCTCATCCCGCTCTGCCTCCGTGTAGAGAAAGCCGTTGACCTCGACCACGTAGACAGACGGATTTTGCCGCTTGGCGCTCTCGCGCAGCATGGATGCATAGAGCGTGCCCTGCGCGGCCGACACGGCCAGCGGGTAACTTGTAAACCCGGCGTGCTGCCATGCCAAAGGTGCGCAATAGTCGGTAAACGTCTCACTCGCGCCGAGGATCATGACGTCGAGCGAGTTTTTCGGCTCCAGATAGAAGCTGCGGATGTACTGCTGCTCGGTGATGCTGTTGATGGTCAGCAGCCGCGTGAGCGCGCCGTAGACCAGCGCCACGATGAGCAGAAACGCGATTACGCGCAGGACGGTATTTCTTTTTGCGTGTTGTTTTGGATTCATTGATGTTCTCCACATGCTGTGTTAGCGCCACGCGGAAAATTGCGGCGATGGTCTGCTGCGAGCCCGCTTCGCGGGCTTGGGATAGCGGGCGCTGTTTCCCGGCTTAAAACTGCATATACACGAATTCGGATGCCTGCACGCCGGGGCCGTAAACGCCCATGAGTACGACGGCGAAGATGCCGGCAAGCAGCACGGCCCAGCGCAGGGCGAGACACTTCTCGTCGAGGCTCTCGCGGATGGTGCGCTGCGAGCGCTCCTGAATGACGGAGGCGGTGAAAATCACGACCGTGCCGAACAGCAGCACGGCCCAGTCATACCGCGTCAGCGGCAGCGCCTCGAGCACGGCGCCCGGCCGCAGCTGCGACAGGTGCAGGTCGGTCACGGATTTTAACATCATGCCCATCGCGGCGCGAAACCCGTCGGCGATGTCAAAGTAATAGCCGATGAGCACGACCACGAACGTGCGCAGCATGGAAAACACCTGATACCACGCGCTCTTGCGCTCAATGTGCAGCGCGGCGACGACCTTGTCCGACACCGGCTGCAGCAGCGTGGACACGAGGATGACCATGCCGTTCCAGAAGCCGAAGGCGACGTATTTCCAGCTTGCCCCGTGCCAGATGCCGATGATGAGAAACGTGATCAGCGAGGCCACGGCCGTCGGCAGTACCTTGCCGATATGGCTGCCGAGGTGCTGCCTGGCGTGGCGGCCCCAGTTGAGAAACGCCTTCGAGATCGACAACGGGTAGAACAGGTAGTTGCGCAGCCAGTCGCCGAGCGAGATGTGCCAGCGGTGCCAGTACTCAGTGAGCGTGCGCGAGAAGTACGGCCGGCGGAAGTTTTCGCCCATGGTGATGCCGAACATCTGCGCCACGCCGCGCGAGATGTCGATGCCGCCGGAGAAGTCGGCATAGAGCTGCAGCGCGTAGACGATCGCCGCCAGCAGCACATACGTGCCGGCGTAGTCGGTGTACGCCCCGGCGACGGTGTGGATCATGCCCACGGCGCGGTCGGCGATGACGAGCTTTTTGAAAAAGCCCCAGAGGATCAGCTGTGCGCCGTAGCGGATGTTGTCAAAGCTGTATCTGTGCTCGGCATAGAGCTGGTGCGCCAGCTGGTCGTACACGCCGATCGGGCCCTGAATGATCTGCGGGAAGAAGGACACGAACAGCGCGAGCTTGCCGACGTTGCGCTCGGCGGGCACTTTTTCGCGGTAGACGTCGAGCACGTAGCCCATGGACTGGAACGTGTAAAACGAGATGCCCAGCGGCAGCAGCAGCCCGATGTGGCCGAGCGAGACCGTCAGCCCCACGGACGCAAAGAGCGTCTCCATGGACTCGGCAAAGAAGTTATAGTATTTGAGCACGGCGAGGATGCCGAAGTTCAGCAGCAGGATGGCGATCATGAGCGCCTTGCGGCGGGACTTGCAGCGCTTTTTGTACGCCTTGCGCTCCTCGCGCTCCCAGTCCTGCTTGTGCGCGGCGACGGTCTGCTCCATGCGCGCGGTCATGGCGTCCATGCCGCGTGCGCCGAAGTAGGTCGTGAGCGTTGTGATGACGATAAAGCCCATGTAGCGCAGGCACACGAACGCGTAAAATGCGTAGCTGCCGATCAGCAGCACCACCCACTGGAACCGCTTCGGCACGAGGTAGTACAGCACCAGCAGCGCGAGTACCAGCAGGTAAAACGACAGCGATGTCAGCGTCATGCTTCGTCCTCCGGCGTCCGGCAGGTGTTGAGCGCGTCGGTCGCAAACCGGTCACGCACGAGCGTGAAGTTCCCGCCGCGGTACAGCGCGACGCGTGGCATGTCGCGCGACAGAAACACGGCCACGCCCTCCGTCACGGAGTACGCGCCGCAGCGGCCGAGGGCGATCACGTCGCCCACGCGCAGCGGCGGCAGCTGCGCCTCGCGCACGAGCACGTCCGCCGTCGTGCACAGGCTGCCGCAGAGCATCCACGGCTCGGGCGCGTCCGCGCTCTCGCGCAGGAGCGTCAGCGGCGGGGCCTGCATGCCCATGAGCTGGCCGTCATACTTCACCTGGTGCATGCCGCCGTCGCATATGGCGTAGTTCACGCCGAGGTTGCACTTGGCGTCGGCCACGCCGGTGAGAAACGTGCCGCAGGGCGCGGCGAAAAAGCGGCCCATCTCGATCGTCAGCGGATACTTCTCGCCGAAGGCGCGGATGTGCTCCGCCGCCGCGTCGAGCAGCGCGCAGTCGCGCGCCTCGGCGTCGTCGCGGAAGCACTCGGCATTCAGCCCCGGGCCGTATTCCACGTGCTGCGCCGTGAAGCCGTAGCGTTCGTGCAGCATCGTGAGGTATTCGTCCAGATGCGCAAGCTCCTTGGCGATCACGGCGTCCTTGCGCTTTTGCGTGCCGGAAAAGTAGTGGATGCCGACGATCGTCACGTTCGGGAATTCCGCGCGCCGGGCGACGAGATCGGCCAGCGCGTCGGGATCCATGCCGAACTGGCTGCCGGCGGTCAGGCGCGGCAGCACGTTTACGTGCTTGCCCTGCGCGGCCGCGGCCGCGCAGATAAGGTCAAAGTGCAGCGTGCTCTCGGCCGTGAGCAGGTCTGCGCCCAGCGCGACGGCGCGCGCAACATCGTCCGCGCCCTTGTTCACGCCGGAGTACAGGATGCGCTCCGGCGGGATGCCGAGCCTTTCGCAGATCGTCAGCTCGCCGGGGGAGCACACCTCCACCCAGCGGAACACGTCCGGCAGGCCGCGCAGCACGAAGGGGTTGGCCTTCATGGAGTAGCACAGATTTACGTCCGAGCCAAACGCGGCGCGCACTCTTTGAGCGCGCGCCGTGAAGGCCTCCAGATCAAACAGATACAGTGGCGTGCCGTATTTCGCGGCTGCCGTCCGGAGTGCAGTCTTGTCCATCAGTCCTCGTCCTGCAGGCGCTGCACCATGGCCAGCAGACGCTTGGCGGAGTTGAAGTTCTCCGGCACAAGATCCTTGGCGCCGATCTCGATGTCGAATGCGTCGTTGAGCGCCGCGACGAGCGACACGATGTCGAACGACTCGAGAATGTGGTCGTCGATGAGGGCGGTCTCGGTCTCAAAATCCACGTCGGGGCGCAGATCGGTCAGAATGTCCATCAGTTCCTGTTCCATGATAAATATACCTCCTGAAGTGAGTAAAGTAAGCAAAATCAGTGCTTGGCCGCAGCGGTGATGCGCTCGGCCAGCGCGCGCATGTTCGTCTTGCCATTGTCGAGCCGGGGCATGGCCGCGAGCTGCTCGATCTTGCGCGGCACCATAAAGCCCGGCAGGTCGGCGCGCAGGGCGACGGCGATGTCGCGCTTGGTCACGCCCTCGCCGGTGTAAAACAGCCAGATCTGCTCGTGCGTCTGGTCGTAGAGCGCGCAGGCGTCCTCCACGCCGGCCACCTTCGCCGCGGCGAGGTCGATCTCCCCGAGCTCCACGCGGTGGCCGAGGTGCTTGACCTGCCGGTCCTTGCGGCCGTGGAACATGAGGTTGCCGTCGGGCGCGAAGTGCCCGAGGTCGCCGGTCTTATAGATGCGCTCATCGTATGCGTGGTTGAGCGGGTTTTGCAGGAAGCTCTCGGCCGTTTTCTCGCGGCTGTTATAGTAGCCCAGCGCGAGGATGGGGCCCTTGACGCAGATCTCGCCGATCTCGCCGTCGGGCACGGCCTCGTTGCGCTCCGAGAGCAGAAACACCTCGTAGTGCGGGTACGGCCTGCCGATCGGCAGCACGTCGGTGTCCTCGACCAGACCGGGCACGACGTAATACGTGCACGAGGCGGTCGCCTCCGTCGGGCCGTACTGGTTGACGAACCGGGCCTCCGGCAGCGCGAGCTGCCACTGGCGCAGGCAGCTGCACGGCATTACCGAGCCGGAGAAGCACACCTTGCGCAGGTGCTGCGGCACGCTGCACTCGAACGCGCCGAGCGCGGCCGGCACGGTCAGCGCCGAGACGCTCCAGCCCACGGCCGTGACGCCCTTGTCGTTCATGTATTCGAACAGACGCTCCGGCGACATGAAAAGTTCCTTCGGGATGATGGCCGTCGTCGCGCCGAAGCGCAGCGGCAGATAAATGTCGCGCACGGCGGCGATGTAGTCCAGCGGTGACTGGTTGCCCAGCACGTCCTCGCGCGCGATGCCCATCACGCCGGCGTAATCCTCGATGTAGCACATGAGCGAGTGCTGCGCCGTGATGACGCCCTTGGGCGTGCCGGTCGAGCCGGAGGTGAAGATGATGTACAGCGGGTCGAGCTCTCGGGCGCGCGCGCGGCAGTCCGCGAGCAGCGCCGCGTCCTCGCTGCCCGCGAGCAGCTCCTCCGCGATCAGGATCGTGCCGGAAAAGTCCAGCGTCTTCGCCTTGTCGTAAAACGCGCGCTGCACGATCATCAGATCGGTGTCCAGCGTGTTTAAAATAGAGTTGAGCCGGTGCACGGGCATCGTCCCGTCCATCGGGGCGTAGCAGCACCCGGCATACACCGCGCCGAGAAACACGGCCGGCGTGTGCGCGTTGCGCCCGCTCATGACGGCGATGGGCCGCTTTTGCCCGGCGCGGAACTTCGCCGCCGCCGTGCCGATGATGCGCGCCTCGCGCCGCACGTCGGCAAAGGTCACAGCGCTGTCCTCATCGAGAAAAGCGGGTTTGTCCGGACAGGCTGCGGCGGTGACTTCCAGCCAGTCGAGCACGTTGGTTTCCATGCTTGCCAGCTCCTTTCCGATAAATGTCCATAATCGCCTTATCCTATCATGTTTTTCGCGCAAAAACAAGACGGAACGTGTCATATTTAAGAAAAAGGTAAGAATGTGGCGCGCCGTTTTTCCGTGCGCTGACACCCGGCTCTGCCCGGGCGGTTTGCCCTTGACGCATCCGTGCCGGAAAAGTACAATGGAAACCATCATCAATCGGCGCTTCGCAGCACGACGCAATGGGCGCGCCCGCGGCATATTCGCAGCCGGATTTGTCTGCTATTGCCAAAAACGCGCCTGGAAAATTGTGAGCATTTTTCCTTTCGCATTTATGGCGCGTATGGTATACTTTAGGAAACCACGCAAAAAATTCCGTATGTGGTTCCGACGTATTTTGCATCTGTCGTGTGCTATGATCGTTCCTGTTTCCGGTTTCCGGACACGGGCCGGTGTCTCCGCGGAAAGGAGGGGGAGTGCAGCGGGGCGGAAAGGAAGGTCACAGATGTCAAAGAGAGTTCAAAAGGTGTGGAACGCTGTCACCACCGTGCTGGTGATCCTGGTTGTCATTCTGGCGCTGCTTCTGGTGGGCGTGCGGCTGGTCGGTCTGCGGCCGATGTGCGTCCTGTCCGGCAGCATGGAGCCGACGTATCACACCGGCTCGCTGATCTATGTCAAGCCCTGTGCGCCCGAGGACGTGCAGGTCGGCGACGCGATCACCTTTGTGCTCAATGAGGACTTGGATGTCGTCACACACCGCGTGATCTCCATCGATGCGGAAAACGAGCATTTCTACACGCAGGGAGACGCGAACGACGCGCCCGACGGCGCACCTGTCTATTTCAAGAACCTCATCGGCCGCCCGGTGTTCACCATCCCGTATCTGGGCTATGTTTCGCACTGGGTGTCGAACCCACCCGGCATGTATCTGGCCATCGCGCTCGCGCTCGTGCTCATCATCCTGACGTTCCTGCCGGACATGCTCCGCAAAGCGTCGGAGGCGGACGCGCGCGACGCTGCCCGCCGTGCACAGGCGGACAAACCCGGCGATGCCTCGGATGCCAAAAATCCCGGCGAAAATATGGGAAAATAATGGTTTTGTGAAATATTTTCGCCCGTTCGTGCATTAACTTAGTGATTGCTGGCAGCACCCGGCACGGTGCTGTTGGACATAGGAAGCTTTGAACAAAATTTAGGGGAGGAAAACGTTACATGAAGAAGAAAACTCTGACCGTCGCCATCGCGCTCGTGCTCGTCGTGGCGCTGGCGGTTGGCGCGACGTATGCGTATCTGACGGCGAAGACCGAGGCGGTTACCAATACCTTTACGGTTGGCAAGACAATTGATGATCCGGAAACCAACTTCATCCTGAAGGAACACAAAGTTGCCTATGATGCCAATACGGCTACTTATAAGTATGTCGACGCCGAAGGCAATGTCACTACTGACAGCTCCAAGTATGTTGAAGTCGCTGGCAATGAGTACAATGAAGTCACACCGGGCATGACCGTTGCGAAAGATCCGTTCGTTCAGATTAAGAAGGCTGTTGAGACTCCGTCTTATCTGTTCGTGGAAGTCTACGGCAATGCTGCTGGCCTGAATTACAAGCTGAACGGCGACTGGGAGGAAGTTACTGGCCTTCAGAAGCAGCTTCCGAATGGCGGTACGCTTTATGTTTATAAGACTCCGATGACTTCTGGCAATTCCATTGGTACCTATCCGATTCTGAATGGAAACCAGCTTACCGTTGATTTGACCACTCCGCTTGCTCAGAATTCCAGCCTGCAATTCAATGCTTATCTGTGCCAGACTACCGGCTTCAGCAGCGCAGCTGCTGCGTTTGATGCCTGCTTTGGCAAGTGATCACCCCTTGCTTTTCCCATGTAATATACGCACAGAAGGCTGTGCGGGAAAATAGAAAAGGAGAAGACTACATATGAAGAAGAAAACCATTCTTGTGGCTGCCATCGCAGTCATGCTCGTCGCGGCGCTTGTCGTCGGCGGCACCCTCGCGTACTTCACCGATACGAAGTCCGCGGACAACACCTTCACCGTCGGCAATGTGAAGATCGACCTGCTTGAGTCCAGCCTGCACCGCGAGAATGCCGGTTACGTCGGCACTCCGGGTGAGGAGCTCAATCCCAAAAATGCTGAGCTGTGGTCCGAAGTTCTTAAGCAGGGGTCCAACAACACCAGCCCGTATAAAGCCGGCGATACGTTCTACACCGATGACCAGATCGAAGCTAACGCTGCCACGTATACGTGTGACGGTGTCGAGCTTGCTCCGGGACAGTCTTACCACAAGATGCCCTATGTCAAGAACACTGGTGCCAACGATGCTTATATCCGCATCCGCGTGATGTTCCCCGCAGAGCTGGATACGGCTGTCCTTAACAGCAGTATGTATACGACAAGTGCAATTAGCCGTGGCGAGTTCACGATGGTGAAAACAGAAAACGTTGAGAAAGACGGAAAGCTGTACAATGTTTATACCTTCACTCGCACTGAGGCTCTGAAGCCCAACGAAATGACCTATTGGAACGTTTGGGGCACTGTTCATATGGATTCCGATGTTACCAATGAAGAGATTGCGAACTTGCTTCCGAACGGCGCGTTCAACGTCCTCGTTGAGGCTGACGCCATTCAGGCGGACGGCTTTGCGAATGCAACCGCTGCCTTCGCTGCATTTGACAAGTAATTCCTCAACATTTTGACCCCAAAGGGGCGGCGAAATCGCCGCCCCCATCGGGGACTCTGGCTCGGCTTCAATCCGGGCGCGGGCGGCGGCGCTGCCGCCGTCCGCGCGCAGATTGAAATGATGATCCCACAAAAATTTCCTGCGTGCGCCCTCGGGCGCAGAGAGAGTGAGAACTCGGTACTCAGAAACATCCTATCAGGGAGAAAGGTGGTTTGTGCATGAAGAAGAAATGGACCATCGCAACGGTGCTCCTCTTGGCAGTGGCGCTGCTGGCGGTCGGTACGTGGGCGTACTTTTCGGCCGTCGGCACGGCGGATAACGTCATCACGATGGGCTCCGTCAAGCTTGCACTGCACGACGAGGACGGCGCTGGCCAACCGTTTACGACGGTGAGCGCCATGCCCGGCAGCGCCGTGAACAAAGTGGTGTATGTGGAGAACGTCGGCTCCGGCGCTTTCTACACCCGCGTGAAGATCACGCCCGAGATGGTCGGCGCCGATGGCGAGATCATCCCGCTCGATGCGAGCGAGCGGCTGCTCACGCTGGATCTGAACGACACGGACTGGATCGCCGGCGAGGGCGGATACTATTACTATCGTGGTTCGGTCGACCCGAAGACCGCCACGTCGAAGCTCTTCAACCACGTCACGTTCAGTAAGGACATGGGCAACGAATATCAGAACACCACGGTGCACATCTACGTCACGGCCGAGGCCGTGCAGACGGCGAACCTCGAAAAGTACGCTGCCAATGATGTCAGAGATGTGTGGAAGCACGTCGGTACGGTCGAAGCGAGCACCTCGAGCACGCAGATCGACCCGATCCCGACGCCCTGAGAAAGGAGGACGACTATATGAAAAAACGTATTCTCTCGCTCGTCCTCTGCGCAGTCATGCTCCTGAGCATGTGCCTGTTCATGGGCGCGGGCGTGACGCAGGATGCGGCAGAAGCCGCGGGCGAAGTGCCGCAGACGGCGGTGTTCACGGAGGCGGGGCCGTTCCGGCCGGCCGTTTCCGTGCGGCCGCAGCCGCTGCGCGCCGCAGCCGACCGCGCGGCCGGCGGCGACGGTCTGGAGCTGAGCAAGGAAGTTACGGCAAACGGCAGCGGCTATACCGTGCATCTCGAAGCGTACACGACCGGCACGGTCACAACGACGACCTCGATCGCACCGTGTGACATCGTGCTCGTGCTCGACCAGTCCGGCTCGATGGCGTATAATTTTGACGGGAATGAGACCAGCACGGATTCGGCCCGCCGCCAGTATGCCATGAAGCAGGCCGTGAACACGTTCATTGAAGCGGTGGCGGATAAGTATAACGCGGAAAAGTCCGATCACCGGATCGCGGTCGTGACTTTCGGCACGAACGCTTCCACGCTGATGGACTGGACGCTCGTGACCCCGGCCGAAACGGACACGGCGGAAAGCCCGTCCGGCGAGACCGCGCTCAAGGCCAAGATCAACGGCCTCCCGTCGGAGCCGGAGGGCGCGACGAATGTCGCCGACGGCATGCGGAGTGCGCAGGCGCTCATGCAGGGCGACAGCGGCTACACCGGTACCAACACGAAACGCCAGAAGGTCGTGATCCTGTTCACGGACGGTGTGCCGACGAAGCAGAGCGATTTTGACACGACGGTCGCCAACGGCGCCATCCAGTCGGCCAAGGCGCTCAAGGACGCCGGCGCGACGGTCTATTCCGTCGGCATTTTCAACGGCGCGAATCCGGAGCAGCTCTACGGCGACAGCGGCTTCAAGTGCAACAGCAACGGCCAGGTCGGAAGCTACTGGGCCAGCTTTAGCTGGTGGGGGATCGGAGACGTCAAGAACTATGACATCCCGGCCGGAAACCGCTTTTTGAACTACATCTCTGGCAACTTCCCGGATGCGACGGAGATCGGCATCCAGCGGTACGATTCCAGCTTCATCGGCATCGGCAATTATGGCTGGCAGATCACCAGAAATTTTGCCCGCGAGCAGTCCAACTACTACCTGACGGCGAACGATTCCGCCTCGCTGAGCAAGATCTTTACCACGATCAGCGAGAACATCGGCAGCGCCAATATTGACCTTGGCAGCGAGACGGTCATCAAAGACATCGTGACGCCGTACTTTACGGTGCCGCAAAATGCCGGCGCTATTCGTCTCTCCACTGCAGCCTATAACGGCAGCGCATTTGGGGCTCCGGTCGCAGCCGATCCTTCGGTGACGGCAGCGATCGATCCGGCAACGCGGGCGGTCAATGTGACCGGCTTCGATTTCAACCAGAACTATGTCTCCACAAACGCTAAGGCGGATGGCACGTTCGGAAAGAAACTGATCATCGAGTTTGACGTTTCCGTGCGCGACGGCTTCCTCGGCGGCAATCAGGTGCCAACGAATGATGGGCAGTCCGGTATCTATGCGAAGGGAACCATGATCAAGGCGTTCGATGTGCCGACGCAGGACGTGGAAGTAAAAAGCATCACGCCGACGGCGGATGACAAGGCGATCTACCTTGGCGATTCTGCCAATTTGCAGGAGCTTGTGCACCAGAATGCCACATTTGACGGCACAAATAACGCTTTTGTGGATGTGACCTATACGGTCAAGGATGAGAACAGAACGGTTGTCGGCACGTACACAGTTCCCGCCGGAAGCAGCAGCGGAACATGGGTGTGGAGCGATCCGGCAAGCAACGGCACCGTCGCTCCGGAGCAGACCACGACCTACAAGGTGACGTGCACGGTTTCGCCTACGCAAACGGGAACGTATGAGAGCGTTTCTAAAGATACTACGTTCACCATCACGGTCAACACCTGCAGCCTGACGATCACCAAGACCGTTACGGGCGGCGGCGACCCGAACCAGACCTTCGTGTTCAACGTCATGAAGGGCAACGATCTCGTGACCACCGTGGTGCTCAAGGCCGGCGCGAGCACGACCATCACCGGTCTGGCTGTCGGCGACTACACCGTGGTCGAGGACACCGCTTGGTCGTGGAGCTACACGGCTGACAATGTAAGTACGGCCGTCACGCTCAGCAGCACAAACCCCAACGACGAGGCCAAGATCACCAACACCTATGTAAAGCACGACTGGCTCACGAGCATTGTCGACGTCATCAACAAGTGGACGGCCAACGATGGCAAGACGACCATCAACAATTCCGACCGTGTTCCGGGCGCGAACTGAACAGGAGGGATGACATATGAAACGTATCTTTAACGGTTCAGGCGGGAGAAAAGCCGCGCTCATCCTCTCCCTGTGCCTGATCTTCGCACTGGCCGTCGGCACGACGCTCGCTTATCTCAAAGCGAACACGTCTCCGGTGACGAACACCTTCACGGCGGCCAAGTCCGACATCAAGATTGATGAGAACGTGGAAAACGGCGAAAAGTCCAGCATCCAAGTTGAAAACATCGGCACGGCCACGTCCTATGTCCGCGTCAAGCTGGTCATGAACTGGGTCGATAAGAGTGGAAACGTCGTCTCCGGCGGAAACCTGCCGGAAGTCACGCTCAACGAGCCCGACTGGTTCATGAAGGACGGCATTTACTACTATACCAAGCCGGTCGGACCGAAAGATTCGACTGCAAACCTGCTGAAAGATCCCATCACGCAGCCGAATGCGCCCGAGGGCTGCCACCTCGAGGTGACGGTGCTGGCCGAGAGCATTCAGGCCGCGCCGAGCACCGCTGTGGAAGGCGCATGGGCGGTCACGGTCGTAAACGGCGCGTTGACCTCGGCAATCCCGACGGCATAAGGAGGGCAACGGTATGAAACACAAAAAACTTACCATGATCGTCGCCCTCGTGCTGGTGGTCGCGCTGGCCGCCGGACTGGGCATCTGGGCGACGGGCGAGACGAACGTTCCCACCGTCACGTACTATGACGGCTCGGACGGCAACGGCGCGCGCTTCACCTTCACCCACACCGGCGACGGTTCGGACACGAACCTGTTCCCGAACTTCTCCAACTGCATGCCCGGCGACAGCCTCACGCAGACCATCCGCGTGCAGGCTGATGGCAAAAACGGTGTGCAGGGCGCAAAGATCTATCTGCGCGCCGAGATCGACGGCGACGCCTCCGCCAAGGAAGGCTCCGCCATCTCGTACAACGATGTGCTCGATCACATCGGCATGACCGTGTCGAAAGACGGCGTCGTGATCGCGTCCAACAAGACCGCGAAGCTCTTCAGCCAGCTCGATGCGGCCGATGGCCTCAAGAGCAACGTCTTCATTGCCGAGGTCGGCCCGAAGACCGATCCGGTCGATCTGGACGTGACCATTGATGTTGACCCCGCGATGGGCAATGCGTTCCAGGAAGCGGCTGCGCACATCACGTTCGTGTTCTCCGTCGAGGACAACGAGCTGCCGCCCCCGCCGCTGGAGCTCGACAAGCACGATGCGTATATCTGCGGTTATCCGGACGGCACGGTGAAGCCGGAGCGCCAGATCACACGCGCGGAGGTCGCAACGATCTTCTACCGTCTGCTTCAGGACGAGGCCCGCGAAAATGTGTGGTCTCGCACGAACAGCTACTCCGATGTGGCAAGCGGTGTCTGGTATAACAGTGCGGTTTCGACGTTGACCAACGCCGGTATTCTCACTGGCTATCCGGACGGCACATTCCGCCCGGACGCGCCGATCACGCGCGCGGAGTTTGCGACGATTGCGGCGCGATTCTACCACGCACCGGAAGTTACCGGTGATGCATTCCCGGATATCTCCGGCAGCTGGGCGCGCGAGTATATCAACCGCGCGGCGGCGCGTGGCTTGATCGATGGCTATGAGGACGGCACATTCCGCCCGAACCAGAACATCACGCGCGGCGAGGCCATGAAGATCATCAACAAGGTTCTCTTCCGTACACCGGATAAGGAGCATTTCCTGCCCGATATGATCAAATGGCCGGACAACAGCAACACCGACGCCTGGTATTACACGGATGTGCAGGAAGCGACCAACAACCACGATTACGAGCGCGTGGACAAAACCTCGCCCGAGACGTGGACGAAGATCACGCAGGCCAGAGATTGGAAGGCGCTCGAGGCCGAGCTGGCGCAGAAATATCCCAACCGGTAAGCGCGCGGCGCTGACGGTAAACGAAACAACCATAGCGAACACCCCCTGTGCCACGGCACAGGGGGTGTTTTTGCGTATGGGGAAAAAACGTGCGCCCCGGCGGCTGCCGGGGCGCTGCCGGGGCGCTGACGTAGGGATACATGCAATGCGTGGATGCGTTATCAGCCCAGATACTGCTTGTCGTAGTTGTTCTGGATGCAGGAGATGACCTTCGTGATGACGGTGTTGAACGGGGTGGGCACGCCCAGCCGCTCGCCGTAGCGCGCGATGGCGCCGTTGAGCACGGAGATCTCCGTCTGGCGCTGGTGCAGCACGGCGTCCTGCGCCATGGACGGATAGTAGTTGCCGAGGTTGGCGACGATGTTCGGCTCTTCCTTTTCCATGAGCGGCCAGAGATCGCCGATGCCGAGCGCCTGCGCGACGGCGCAGCCCTCTTTCCACACATGCATGACGATGTCGTGGCCGTAGGGGTCGGCGAAGGTCTCCTTCACCTTCAGGCGCATGACGGCGCTCACGCCGTTATAGCCGCTGTTGGCGATGACTTTCTTCCAGATGTACGGGCGCACATCCTCGTCAAAGCTCGCGTTGCAGCCGCCCGCCTGGAAGCACGCCTCGAGCGCCTTGCCGGCGGCGTCGGCCTTCGGGTTGTTGTGCACGGCGCCGAAGTGCATCTGGATGCCCTTTTCCGGCTTGCTCACGCACACGCCGGGGCCGGCCAGCTCCGTGCCGATCAGGCCGCTGCCGTAGAGGATGCGGTCGGTCTCCACGAACTGGGCGAGCACCTCGTCGTTGCCGAGGCCGTTTTGCAGCGAGACGACGACCGTCTCCGGCCCGATGCAGGGCATGGTGTCGGCCATGACGTCCGCGGTCTGCGTGGCCTTGACCATGAGGATGACCATATCCATGGTGCCGATGTCATGCGCGGTGGCGCTCGTGTGGAAGCCGGTGAGCACTTCCTCGCCCTCCGGCGTGCGGAAGACCAGACCGTCGGCCGCGATCTTGTCCATGTGCGCCTTGTACTTATCGACGAGCCAGAGCTCGGCGCCGCCCTTGCGCAGGTAGGCGGCGAACACGCTGCCGGCAGCGCCGGAGCCGATCATTGCGATTTTCATGCGTTTGCCTCCTTAGCAAACTGCCGGCCGGTTGTTGGCCGGCCGGCAGAGAAAACTCGGGGTTTGAAATTACTTCAGGTACTGCTTGTCGTAGTTGCCCTGGATGCAGCGCACGACCTGGGACAGGACCTTGCACACCGGGGTGTCGATGCCCAGCTGCTCGCCGTACTCCGCGATCTTGCCGTTGAGCACGTCGATCTCGGTCTGGCGGTGGTTGAAGAGCATATCCTGGCACATGGACGGATAGTAGTCCGCGATGTTGGTGACGATGTCCTTGTGATCGTGGGCGATGAACTCATCGGCGTCCATCGGCACGCCCTTGGCGGTCGCGACCGCGCAGGTCTCACGGATGACGCTGTGGAACAGCCACTGGCCGAACGGATCCGCTTCGACCTCGCCGATCTTCAGACGCAGGACGGCGCACACGGTGTTGACGGTGGCGTTCACGCAGACCTTTTTCCAGATGAACTTGTAGATGTTGTTGTCGGTGCCCGGCTCGCCGTCGCGCCAGTAAGCGTCGCAGCCGCCGGCACGGTAGCACTTGAGCATCTCGGCGCAGGCCGCGTCGGTGAGCTCCGAGCGGACCGCACCGCCGAAGTTCATCTGCACGCCGCCGGCCGGGGTGGACACGCAGTGTGCGGGTTCGGGCAGAGCCGTGCCCAGCACGCCGGAGCCGATGATGCAGCGCTCTTTCGGGAAGACCTTGAAGAGGTTGTCATCGTTGCCGAGGCCGTTGATGAGGGAGACGGCGACGGTCGTGTCGCCGACGACAGGCATGGAGTCCTGGATGGCCTGCTCGAGCTGGGTCGCCTTGGTCATGTAGATGATGACGTCGACCTTGCCCTCCGCCGCGGCCGCGTCAGCAGCGGTGGTGTAGGTGCGGAAGCCCTTGAGCTGGTAGTCGTAATCCTTGTAGCCGCCATCTTCCTCCTGATGGATGGTGAAGTGCATGCCTTCCTCGGCGACTTTCTTCATGTGCGCCTCGTAGCGGTCGATGAGGATGATGTCCGCACCGCCCTTACGCAGGTAAGAAGCGAAGACGCTGCCGGCTGCGCCGGAACCATACATTGCAAATTTCATAACTTTTTCTCTCCTTTTCTGATTCTGTTTGCGATATCTTCGGCCGCTGCAGGCGTATGCCTGACGGCGGATTACCGAACGGTGTTGGTGAGGGTGCCGATGCCCTCGATGCTGCACGCGACCACGTCGCCCGGGTGCAGCCACTTCGGCGGGTCAAAGCCCATGCCCACGCCGGCCGGCGTGCCCATGGAGATGATCGTACCGGGGCGGAGCGTCATGCCCTGGCTGAGCTCGGCAATCACGTACGGCACGTGAAAGATCATGAGATCGGTCGTGCTGTCCTGCCGGAGCTCGCCGTTGATGCGGCTCTGGATTTTCTGCGGCCTGCGCACGTCGAACTCGTCCGGCGTGACGATCCACGGGCCCATCGGCGTGAAGCCGTCGAGGCTCTTGCCGCGGTACCACTGCTTATGCTGGTTCTGGATCGTGCGCGCGCTCACGTCATTCAAAATGGTGTAGCCGAATACGTAGTCGAGCGCGTCTGCCTCGCTGACGTTGTACGCCGGGCGGCCGATGACGACGGCCAGCTCCGCCTCATAGTCGAGGTCGGCGACCAGATCGCTGTGGCTGAGAATGTCGCCGCCGGGGGCGACGGCCTCGTTCACGCGCTTGGAAAAGTAGATCGGGAACGTGTCCGGCGCCTTGACGCCCTTGCCGGCGACGGCCTCGCTCTCCTTGGCGTGGTCAAAATAATTGATGCCCAGGCAGATCACGTCCTGCTCCGGGCGGGGGATGGGCGCGAGCAGCCGCACGCGCTCGAGCGGCAGACCTTCACCGCGCAGCACGGCGGCGGTGTCCAGCGCCGGCCAGATGCCGATGAGCGTCTGCATGTCCGCACAGCCCGGCACGGGATGCACGGCAGTGCCGGCCGCGTTGAGCAGGCCGACGGCGCTGCGGCCGTCCTTTTCAAATGTCACGAGCTTCATAACGTGCGCGCTCCCCTCAAAATCGACATTGGGCAATGGATGTGTACGCAAAATGATGGTTAAAAATTCATCAATCGCGTTTGCCGAGCCTGCTGGCCTGTGTCAAAAATATGCCAATCTCGCTTGTCAGAAATTCGACAAAAGATTTGCACTCCCAGCGTTGTTATGATAGCACGAAAGTGTAGACGCCGCAACTGTTTTCTTGCTGTCAAAGTGCTAAAATCGCATAAAATATTACAAAAGCGCCAGAATCAGAGTGCATAAAAATACATGCAAGATTTTGTGCAACTCGACAATTTTCAGAAAACGGCTGAAAAAAATTGGGGATTGGAAGAGGCTGTTATTGACTTTTGCGTGTGAGAGAATTATAAATTTACTATCCCAAGTTGTTAACGGCTTGTTCATAAATTAACACATGGGTGTGGATTTCGAGCCCTGTCTCGGTTGGTAGGAGAGCACGAGGCAGGATTGAAATAAAAAAGAGAGAAAAGCAAAAAAAGAGAAAAAAAGAGAGAGGTAAAAAATGGATAACAAAAAGCTCAAGAGCAGCTGGGCAGCCGCCTTCACCGTGGCGTCTGTCTGGTTCGGCACCCACGTGGGCGCCGGCTTTGCGACCGGCAACCAGGTCGTGAACTACTTCGTCCAGTATGGCTGGACCGCGGCGATCTTCCCGCTGCTGGCCATGGGCATTCTGGCCGTCGTCATGTACATCATGATGAAGTTTGCCAAGCTCAACGGTTTCGACAACTACAAGGACACCTATCGCGCCCTGTATCCGAAGCCGTGGATGGAGATCTTCTTCGAGATCTTTTACATCATCATCATCCTTGCGGCGGTCGCGTCCTGCGTTGACGGCGCCGGCGGCATCGTCAAGAGCCTGATCGACCTGCCCGATATCATCTGCAACCTCGTCATCATCGCCCTGCTGATCCTTCTGTCGATCTTCGGCGTTGACCTGATCATCAAGGCTTCCACCGTTCTTTCCACCGCGATCCTGATCGTCACCGCGATCCTGGTCATCATGGGCTTCGTCGTTCCGATCGACGCGGTTGCCCAGGAGCTGGCCACTGAGAACGCGGCCTACGCTTCCATCCCGGCCATCGCGGACGTCACCTCCCAGAAGGGCCTCGAGGGCGTCTGGCGCGGCGTGTTCGTGTACGCTGCTTTCCAGTGCGTGTCCGTCCCGGCCATGATCGCTGCTTCCACCGAGCTGACCCACAAGGGCGTCAAGCGCGCCAGCATCCTCGGCTGGCTCATGAACGGCGGCGCGCTCGCCGCTTCCGGCGCCATGCTGCTGCGCTGGTACCCGGTCCTCTGCGCCATCAAGAGCGTTGGTGTTGACTCCGTCGCCAGCATCGCCGCCCGCCACATTGCCGACGTTATGAAGCTCCCCAACCAGAGCGTCGTCACCCTCATGGGCAGCGGCTACACCTGGCTGTTCGTCGTGTACACCATCCTGCTGTTCTGCGCGTTCGTGTCCACGTCCGTCACGCTCGTCTACTCCATGATCCAGCGCTTCGAGGGCCACTGCTTCCCGAAGGCCATCAAGAGCAAGGCTGTCCGCAGCGTCATCGTCGGCCTGATCGTCATCGGCCTGTGCTACGCAGTTTCCCTGCTCGGCCTGTCGACCATCATCTCCAAGATCTATGGCTATGACGGCTACTACGCTCTGATCGTTGTTGTGCTCCCGGCGTTCATCTGGGGCATCCCGAAGATCAAGAAGCTGTCTGCCGACAAGAAGGCAGAGCTGTCGGAGTGATCTGACCGCGGCGCAACTCTCCAGCGTCCCAACAAAAAATACTGACCGCTGCGTTTGCAGCGTAGAGAGGCAACCCCGCAGGCTTCGGCCTGCGGGGTTGTCGCTGTCTGCGGTATGTTAGATGCGGCGGGCTCCCCTGCTGCGCAGATGCCTTAAATGCTGCATCATTCGTTCGGCAAGGAGCGGGTATCGAAAAAACCGCCCCGCAAGTTACAGAACTTGCGGGGCGGTTCTATGCAATGTGCGTTTCCGGCTGCGGGCGGCGCTCACTTCCAGCGCCACGTGAACGGCACGAACAGCAGCAGCAGCGGGAAGATCTCCAGACGGCCGAGCAGCATGCAGATCATGAGCACGATCTTGCTCAGCGGCGAGAAGATGGAAAAGCTTCCGGTCGGTCCGACAAGGGAGAGCCCCGGCCCGACGTTGGACAGGCACGAGAGCGCGGCGGTGAAATTCGTCGTGAAGTCCAGCCCGTCGAGCGACACGATCAGCCCTGCGATGAGCAGGATGATGATGTAGAACGTGAAATACGTCAGGGCGTTGTAGACGGTCTGCGCGTCGACCGGCTTGCCGTCGAGGCGGACGTTTTCCACGCAGCGCGGGCGCAGCATTTTCTTGACCTCGATCGTGCAGGATTTGAACAGCAGCATCACGCGCGAGACTTTCAGGCCGCCGGCGGTGCTGCCGGCGCAGCCGCCGACAAACATCAGCAGCACGAGCAGGAATTTGGAATACTCCGGCCAGAGATTGAAGTCCGCGGTGGCAAAGCCTGTCGTAGAGATGATCGATGTGACCTGGAAGAACGCATAGCGCAGGGCGTGGCCGACGCCGCCGTAGAGATTGCGGATGTCAACTGCGATCGTGATGACGGCGAAGGCGATGATGCCGAGGAACCAGCGCAGCTCCTCGTTGCGCAGCGCGGTGCGGATGTTGCCGAGCAGAATGAGGTAATACAGGCTGAAGTTGGCGCCGAAGAGGATCATGAACACGCCCACGACGATGTCGATATAGGCGCTGTTGTAGTAGCCGATGCTCAGCGCGCGCGTGGACAAGCCGCCGGTGCCGGCCGTGGCGAACGAATGCAGCAGTGCGTCATAAAAGCTCATGCCGCCGGCGATGAGCAGAACGGTCTCCACGAGCGTGAGTGCGATATACAGCAGGTAGAGGATGGAGGCAGTCTTGCGGATGCGCGGCACGAGCTTGCCGACCGTCGGGCCGGGGACCTCGGCGCGCATGATGTGCATCGAGCGGTTGCCGCTCATGGGCAGCACGGCCAGCACGAACACGAGGATGCCCATGCCGCCGATCCAGTGCGTAAACAGCCGCCAGAACATACCGCCGCGCGTCATGCTCTCCGGCGATGTGACGACGCTGGCGCCGGTCGTGGTCAGACCCGAGATCGTCTCGAACAGGGCGTCGACGTAGTTCGGGATATCGCCCGTGAGCACAAACGGGATCGCGCCGAGCAGCGACATGGCGATCCACGACAGGCCGACGATGAGAAAACCGTCGCGCGCGGTGATGCCGCCGGACTTGGCGCGCACGCGCCACATGACCAGCCCGATGCCGCCGGTGATGCCGATCGTGATCAGAAACGGGACCGGAGATTCGTCATAGATCACAGCTGCGATCATCGGCAGGAGCATCAGCGCGGCCTCGATGCACAGCACGCGGCCGACGACCTGCCCGATCATTCGAAAATTCATGGTTTTGCCCTCTCTATGCTTTCGTTATCCGAATACGGTATTATACGCCGGTTTGTCCGGTTTGGGAAGCCCCCGGCGCCTAGAACATGCCCAGGGATTTGAACAGGAAGATCCAAAAAAACATGGTCAGGATACTCGCGGCCGATGTCGTGACCACAATGTCGCCGGCGAGCTCGGCGTCGCCGCCCATCTGCTGCGCCATGGTGAAGGAATTGACGGCGGTCGGCGAGGCGAAAATGCCGATGAGCGACACGAATGCCACGCCCCGGAACCCGAGCAGCGCGCCCAGCCCCAGAAACAGGCCCGGCGAGACGATCAGCTTGGCGATCGACACGGTCACAAGCTCGCGGCGGTAGGTCTTCAGGCCGGAGAACTGGAAGAACGCGCCGAGCAGAAACAGCTGCAGGGGCGATGCGATGGCGCTGACGCTTTGGATGGTCTGCTCGAGGATGTGCGGCAGGCGGATGCCGGCGACCAGCGTCAGGATGCCGAGCACGGAGCCGATGACGAGCGGATTTTTTGCGATCTGGCCGAGGATGTGCAGCGGCTTCGGCTTCTGTCCGCGGAACACCTCCAGCACGACGACGGCCAGCATATTGAACAGCGGCACAATGACCGCGATCAGGATCGAGACGGTGCCGAGCTGATCGGCGCCGAGCAGCGCCGTCGCCACGGGGATGCCCATGATGACGTAGTTGCTGCGGAACATGCCCTGGATCAGCACGCCGCGGCGCTCCGGCAGCTTTTCGGTCAGCAGCGTGTAGCCGAGCGCGAGGCCGAACGTCAGCAGCACGCCGCCCACGGCATAGGTCATCAGCAGCGGGTCAAACGAGCCGGACAGATCGGAGCAATATATATTATAATAAAGCAAACATGGCAGAAAAATACGGAAAGCGATCTTGTTGATGGTGGAGATCTCCTCACGGCGGAGCCAGCCGAGGCGGCGCGTGCCGTAGCCGAGCGCCATGACCAGGCACATGGGCAGCACGGCGTTTGCCGAGATCATCAGATTTTCCATATGTCGCCTCCATTCGTCAAGAAATCACTAAAGTAACAGTTTACCCCATGCGGCGCAAAAACGCAAGTACCCCGGTTGCCGCGCTGCGCGGAACGTGGTATAATCGCAGCATCTGATTTTTTGCGCGGGAGGTGCGGTGATATGACAATTGATCAGGCCATGGAGCTGATCCATGGCGTCGCGTGGCGCGGCTCCCGCCCGGGGCTCGCGCGCGTGCGCGAGCTGCTGCACCGCTTGGGCGACCCGCAGGACGGGCTGCAGTTCGTGCACATCGCGGGCACGAACGGCAAGGGCAGCACGGCGGCGATGCTCGCATCCATCCTGCGCGCGGCAGGCTACACGACGGGGCTGTTCACATCGCCGTATCTCGAGCGCTTCGCCGAGCGCATGCAGGTCAACGGCGTGCCCGTGCCGGACGCGGAGTTTGCCGCCGTGTGCGAGGCGCTGCAGCCGTGCATCGCCGCCATGGACGACCCGCCGACGGAGTTTGAGCTCGTGACGGCGGCGGCCATGCTGTGGTTCCGGCGGCGGGGGTGCGACGTCGTGGTGCTGGAGGTCGGCCTCGGCGGCCGGCTCGACGCGACGAACGTCATTGCCGCGCCGGCGTGCGCCGTCATCACGAACATCGGCCTCGACCACACGGAGATCCTCGGCGATACGCTCGAGCAGATCGCGCGCGAGAAGGCGGGCATCCTCAAGCCCGGCACGCGCGCCGTCAGCTATCCGCAGACGCCGGAGGTGCGCGCCGTCCTGCACGAGATCTGCGCGCAGCGGGGCATCCCGCTCACGGAGGCGGACGCAGCCGCCATCGTGCCGCTGACCGACGGCGTGGACGGGCAGACCTTCACCTACCGCGGCGCGGAATATACGCTGCCGCTGCTGGGGGCGCACCAGCTGCGCAACGCGGCCGTCGCGCTCGAGACGGTGACGGCGCTGCGCGCGCGCGGCTGGCGCATCCCGGACGCGGCCGTGCGCGCGGGTCTGGCGCAGGTGCGCTGGCCGGCGCGGTTTGAGCTGCTGCGGCGCGCGCCGTGGTTCGTGCTCGACGGCGGGCACAACCCGCAGTGCGCGCAGACGGTCGCGGACAATCTCGCACGCTATTTTCCCGGCCGGCGCATCACGCTGCTCGTGGGCGTGCTGGCGGACAAGGACTATCCCGCCATGCTCGCGGCGCTCGATGGGCAGGCGGCGGCGTACATCGCCGCGACGCCGCTCTCGCCCCGCGCGCTGCCGGCGGCGGAGCTGGGGGACTATCTGAAACGATTCGGGAAACCGGTTACGGTCTGCGCGGACCCCGCGCAGGCGGCAGAGCTGGCGCTGGCACACGCAGCGCCGGAGGACGTTATCTGCGCGGTCGGCTCGCTGTACATGGCGGGCGCGATCCGCATGGATCTGCGGAGGGATCACAATGAGAATTCTGGGCATTGATTACGGCGACGCGCGCATCGGGCTCGCGCTCTCGGATGCCTCGGCCACGCTGTGCGGCCGGGCGTGGACGCTCACGGAGTGGAATCTCGACCGGGCGGTCGCCGCGATCGCGGACGTGGTGCGCACCGAGGGCGTGGAGCGCATCGTGCTCGGCCTGCCGAAAAACATGGACGGCACCGAGGGTCCGCGTGCGGAAAAGAGCCGCGCGGTCGCGCAGCGGCTCACCGAGGCGACGGGGTTGGAGGTCGTGCTCTGGGATGAGCGGCGCAGCTCCATTGAGGCGCACGGCATCCTGCACGCCAACGGCCGCAAGGAGAAAAAGCACCGCCAGACGGTCGACGCCGTGGCGGCGAGCCTGATCCTGGAGGGCTACCTCGGCACGCTGCACTGAGGCGGGAGGCGAGACGATGCGCAAGAGAAATATCGCGGTGCTGCTGCTCACGGTGCTGCTGCTCACGGGCCTGACCGGCTGCGCGCGGCGGGGCGACACGTCGGGCGTTGAGATCGTCGTGGGTGCGTCGGAGCAGTTTTCCGACGAGGACATCCGCGGCGCGATGGACGCTGCCATGCGCGCGTTTCACCGCGGGCACAGCGGCTGCGCCATGGTGCGTCTGGCGTACAACGAGGCGTACCGGACGTGCTGGCTGGCTGGCGCGGGCGCGCAGGACGACGGCAACACGATCGTGCTGCTTGCGAGCGTGTATGCGCGCGACCCGGGGCGGCGCAGCGGCCTGACCGCCGGCGAGACTTATACCGACTGGCCCATCGTGCTCGAGCGGCGCGGCAGCGGCTGGCACGTGGTCAGCAGCGGCTATTGAAAATGTAGCAAGGGCGGACGCCATATGGCGTCCGCCCTTGCTTTTGTGTTCGCTTCACATTTCCTCGACGGTCAGAATGTCCGGCAGCGCAGCCAGATCGTTGCGCAGGTCGCCGGGCCGCAGCGGGGCGCGGCTGTGGATGGGGATGAGCGCGCAGTAGTGGTGCGGCGCGTCGGGCGCGTCGGTGTCCGCGATGCGGCTGATCTCGAGACTTTCGATCTGGACGCGGCGTTCGCGCAGCAGGGCGAGCACGGACTCCATGCACACGGCGTGCGCGTACTCGATGTAGAGCGTGAGGTCGGTGTTCTTGCTCGTGAGCTTGAACTCCAGCCGGATGAGCACCAGCTCGACCACGAGCACGACGAGCGTGGCAAAGGCCGCGCACTCGACATAGCCCGCGCCGCAGGCGAGGCCGATGATGGCCGCGGCCCAGAGCCCAGCGGCCGTGGTCAGGCCCTTGACGCGCTTGTCGCGCGTGACGATGATCGTGCCAGCGCCGATGAAGCCGATGCCGGAGATGACCTGCGCGCCGAGGCGCGCAACGTCGGTGAACAAATGCAGGGAGAGCAGCAGGTACTGGCTCGTGAGCGTGGTGATGGCGGCGCCGAGGCAGATGAGGATGTGCGTGCGGAAGCCCGCGGGGCGGCGCTTCGTCTCGCGCTCGGCGCCGATCACGCCGCCGCAGACGACGGCCAGCGTCAGCCGGACGAGAATGGCCCAGAAGCTCAGGGTGCGGATGGGGTCAAAACAATGCAGCATGGCACAGCCTCCTTTCTCAGATCTCTTCGATGAGGATCACGCCGTCGAGCGCCGACAGTTCCGCCAGCAGCTCGGGGTGGTCGCGCCGGTCGGGCAGCACGGCGCTGAACTGGCACAGGAAGTTCGGCAGCGCGGCCGAGCCGCTGCGGTTGACCTCGAAGTCGAAAATGCGCGCGCCCTGCGCGTGCAGATGTCCGACGACGGAGCCGAGCTTTTCCATGCTCTCGATCTCGAGGCTGATGTTCATGTGGTGTGCGCGGCGGGTCATGCGCCGCTCGAGCGGCGGCAGCGCGTACATGCACACGATCATGAAGAGCATGCTGATGAACGCGCAGGAATAAAACCCCGCGCCGATGGCAAGGCCCAGACACGCGCTCGCCCAGAGTCCGGCGGCGGTGGTCAGGCCCTTGACCTGCTGGCGGGCGGTGATGATGATCGTGCCCGCGCCGAGAAAGCCGATGCCCTTTGCGGCCTCGGCGCCGAAGCGCGACACGTCCTGCGTCGCGCCGATGCTCTCGGCGAGCGCGCGCCACGGTCCGTGGAGCATCTGGTCGAGCTGCAGGCTCAGCAGCACGGTGAGCGTCGCGCCGAGCGCCGTGAGCATATAGGTGCGAAAGCCGGCGGGGCGGTTTTTGCGCTCGCGCTCAAGCCCGATCAGCCCGCCGCAGAGCACGGCGAGGAGGATGCGCAGCATCATCGTGACGATATTCAGTTCACGCAGGTAGGAGAGTACGGACGCCATGGATGCGATTCCTTTCTGAGCTGGTTACAGGCTGCCGCTGCGCGGCTTGCCGGTGCTGCCGCGCACGATCAGGCGGCTGCGGTATTCCACGCGGTTGATCGGCTGATCCTCGCGGCTGTTGAGCCCGTCTTCGATGCGCTCGAGCAGCAAGTTGAAGGCGCTCTTGCCGTGGCTGAAGGTGTTGTTGTCCACGGTCGTGAGCTGGATGCGCTGATAGCCCGAGGTCGTGACGTTGTCAAACCCGCAGAGACTGAAATCCTCCGGCACGCGGTAGCCCTCGCGCTGCAGCGCGTCGAGCACGCCGTAGGCCACCATGTCGTTGATGGCGACGATGCCGGTGATCTTGTCGTTGCGCAGGCATTTATAGGCCAGCTCCATGCCCGAACGGTACTCCAGGTCGGGCGTGGTGATCTCCGCCTCGAGGGAGTTGACGTGCGAGCAGATGGTCACGCTGCCCTCCGGACACCACATATGGTAGGCCTCCTGCAGGCCCTGTGCGCGGCGCATCCGGGAGATGTGGTGCTCGTTGAGCGCCGTGGACAGGTAGGCGATGCGCTTGTGGCCGAGGCCGATGAGGTGCTTGGCCACGAGCTGCGCCGCGCCGAAATTGTCGACGTCCACGGTGTCGATGCCGAAGTCAACGACCCGGTCGCCGACGGCGACGATGGGCACACGGTGGCTCAGTTCGCGCACCTTGGCCGGCTGCGTCGGCGTCATGGCGAAGATGATGCCGGCCACGCGCGAGAAGTCCAGCGTGTCGAGCAGGTGGCTCTCCGTGCGGGGATTCCAATAGGTGTTGTAGATCGCGGTCTGGTAGCCGGCGGCGCTGGCCGCCGCGTCGATGCCGGAGATCATCATCGTGTGATAGGGATTCGAGACCGACGGGGAAAGGATCGCGATCTGTTTGCCGGCGCAGCGGGCCGACGGCGTGCGGTAGCCGATGCGCTCCGCCTCGGCGAGGACGCTGGCCACGCGCTGCGAGGAAAAGCGCTCGAGCGACTTGCCGTTGAGGATCATCGAGACGCTCGCCGTCGAAACGCCGGTCGCCTCCGCGATGTCGCGCAGGGTGGGTTTGCTGCTCATAGGCACCTCCGGTGACAACACGAGAAGGGAGACCTTTGTGTTGAAAAATTAAGCATTTTTCGGTGAAAAATCGCGCTTTTGCCTTTGCAGTTTCACCAATTTCCAAGAGGAGTATATAGCGAAAACAGAAAAATGGCAAGGAAAATTTCCGTTCATGTTGACGGCATCGCACAAAAATGTTAACATTTTTCACAGAGAGCCGTTAAAATGACGGAGAAAAATTCAACGCTTTTTTTAAGCAGAAAGGAACTACCTTGAAGAAATTTGTTGCTATGCTTCTTGCGCTGGTCATGGTGTTCGCACTGTGTGCCTGCGGCAGCAACGGCGATAAGGCCGCTGACGACAACAACGGAGATTATCATCTCGTGCTCAAGCTCAGCCACGTCTTTCAGCCGAACGAGCAGCTCACGATCGAGATGCAGCAGGTCGCCCAGCGCATCAAGGAGCGCACCAACGGCGCGATCGAGATCCAGTGCTACGACTCCGGCCAGCTCGCCACCTATAAGGACAACGTCGAGCAGGTCGTCAACGGCGCCGACTGGATCGCCTGCGAAGACCCCTCCTACCTCGCCGACTACGACATCGACTTTGAAGCACTCATCGGCCCCATGATGTACAACAGCATCGACGAGTACTCCTACGTCTGCCAGTCCGATCTGGTAAAGGGTATGTGCCAGAAGCTCGAAGATAACTACGGCATCCACGTGCTCGCGCTCGACTTCAACGTCGGCATGCGCTGCTTGCAGACCAACAAGGTCATCAAGACCCCCGCTGACCTCAAGGGCATGAAGATCCGCGTGCCCAACAGCTCCATGTACATCAACTGCCTCACGGCCATGGGCGCCACGCCCACCGGCATGCCGTTCTCCGAGACGATCTCCGCCGTGCAGCAGGGCGTCATTGACGGTCTGGAGGGCAACATGAACGCTTACTCCACCAACGGCAGCGCTGAGGTGTGCAAGAACATGTCCCTGACCAACCACCTCGTCGGCACCTGCGGCGCCTACATCAGCACCAAGGTCTGGAACAGCATCCCGGAAGAGTACCGCACCATCATCCAGGAAGAGTTCACCAAGGGCGCTAAGGAACTCACCGACTTCACCAACGCCTCCTTCGACGAGACGAAGGCCAAGCTCGAGAAGGAGCAGGGCTGCTCGTTCAATGAGGTCGACGTCGATGCGTTCCGCGCTGCCGTGCAGCCGGAGTTTGACCGCATGGTCAAGGAGGACGGCGTGACGCCCACCTTCTATGAGCAGGCGCAGGCCATCCTCGCCGAGTACCGCCAGGCCAACAAGTGAGCGCTGCGCGCTGACGGACGGTCGGAAGCCTCATACCGGCTTTTATGCCGGGTGTCCCGCACATGCTGCCGGACACCCGGCATTGCTGAGCAAAGCCACAGAAAGCAGAGGGTTATGCGAATTTGAAAAATCTACTGAAAAATTTTGACGGGGTCATCGCGGGCGCGATGATGATCGTAACGATCCTGCTCGTCATCGTCAACGTGATCACGCGAAAACTGTTTAACTATATCATCATCTGGAGCGAGGAGATCGCCACCTCCTGCTTCGTGTACTCGGTGTTCATTGGCGCGGCCTATGCCTACCGCAAGCACCAGCACGTCGGCGTCGATCTGCTCGTGGAGCGGCTGCCGGCCGGCGCGCGCAGGGTCGTGCATCTGATCACCAACGCCCTGCTCGTGATCATCAACGGCTACATCACGGTGCTCAGCGTGCAGTTTATCCAGTCGTCCTGGATCAAGCGCATGCCGATCACAAAGCTGCCGTCCTCCGCGGTCAGCACGGCACTGGTCATCGGCTTCGGCCTGATGACGATCTACTCGCTCGTCTTTTTCGTCAAAGACCTCAGACGCAGCAGCAGCCACGGCGGGGAGGTGGACGCATGAGCACGTTCCTCTCCATCCTGCCGATCATCATCGCGCTCGTGCTGTATTTCACGGGCATCCCGATCGCCTACGCGCTCTTTGCTGCGGCGCTGACCTACTTCGGCTTTATTGACACGACGACGATGCCGTACCTGCTGATGCAGAAATTCGTCACGGCCACGCAGTCGTTCCCGTTCCTTGCGATCCCGTTTTTCATCATGTGCGGGTCGATCATGAACTACGGCGGCATCAGCGCGCGGCTCATGGACTTTGCCGACGCGCTCACCGGGCATATGCGCGGCGGTCTGGCGCAGATCAACGTCCTGCTGAGCATGCTCATGGGCGGCTGCTCCGGCTCGGCTAATGCCGACGCCGCCATGGAGTGCAAGCTGCTCGTGCCCGAGATGGAAAAGCGCGGCTACGGCAAGGGCTTTTCCGCCGCGATCACGGCGGCGTCCTCGTGCGTCACGCCCATCATCCCGCCCGGGATCAACCTCATCGTCTACGGTCTGATCGCCGGCGCATCCGTCGGTCAGCTCTTTGCTGCCGGCTACGTCCCCGGTCTGCTTATGGCTGTGGCGCTGATGATCGCCGTGGCGCTCATCTCCAAAAAGCGCGGCTACGCGCCGTCCCGCCCCCGCCGCGCAACGCTCGGCGAGATCGGCCGGCAGGCGCTCAAGTCTTTCTGGGCGCTGTTTTTCCCGCTGGGCATCATCATGGGCATGCGCTTCGGCATCTTCACGCCGACCGAGGCTGGCGGCGTGGGCGTGCTCTACTGCCTGATCGTGGGCAAGTTCGTCTACAAGGGCCTGAAAAAGGAGCACTTTATCCCCATCCTGCGCGAGACCATCTCCGGCACCGCCACCGTCATGCTCATCATCGTGTCGGCGACCGTGTTCGGCTACTACCTCAACTGGGAGAACATCCCCACCATGCTGCTCAACGCCGTGACGAGCTTTGCCAGCAACAAGTTCCTCGTGCTGCTGGTCATGAACGTTGTGCTGCTCATCGTCGGCATGTTCCTCGAGGGCGGCGCGGCGCTCATTATCCTCGCCCCGCTCATGGTGCCGATCGTGAAGGCGGCCGGCATCGACCTGGTGCACTTCGGCATCGTGTGCAACGTCAACATCATGATCGGCGGCCTGACCCCGCCGTTCGGCTCCATGATGTTTACGTGTGTGTCGATCACAGGGTGTAAGATGCAGGAGTTTATCAAGGAGTGTGTGCCGTTTATCATCGCACTGCTCATTGCGCTGCTGCTGCTGACGTACATTCCGGGCATCTCGATGCTGATACCGAATCTCATTTATTAAGGGAGATAATCGTATGAAAGTAATGGCACACCGCGGCTACAGCGGTGTATATCCGGAAAACACGATGCTCTCGTTCCGCGAGGCGGTCAAGGTCGGCTGCGACGCGATCGAGATGGACGTGCATGAAACGCGCGACGGGCGCCTCGTCGTCATCCACGACGAGCGGCTCGACCGCACGACCGACGGCTCCGGCCGCGTCTGCGACCACTCGTTCGCCGAGCTGCAGCAGGTCAACGCCGCCGCCTGCTACAAGGGCAAGTACGCCCCCGAGCACATCCCGTCGTTCGACGAGTACTGCGAGTGGGCCTCCGGCGAGTCCGTCGGCCACAACATCGAGATCAAGACCGACAAGATCTACTACCATGACATCGAGCGCAAGATCTGGGCGACCATCGAGCGCTACGGTCTGGAGAAGAAGGTCATGTTCTCGTCGTTCAACCACATTTCGCTGCGCAAGATCCTCGAGATCAGCGGCAACGCCGTCGAAGTCGGCGCGCTCGTGCTCGAGGACAGCATCGGCGGCTTCCCCGGCTACTACTGCCAGCAGGCGGGCTTCGCCTGCTACCACCCGCCGATCGAGCTGCTCACGGACGAAAACGTGCGCGACTGCAAGGAGCACGGCGTGAAGATGAACGTCTGGACCGTCAACGACATGGCCGGTCTGGAGCAGCTCCACCGCTGGGGCTGCGAGGGCATCATCACGAACTTCCCCGGCGTGGCCAGCGGCTGGCTGCGCGCGCAGGGTGAGTGAGCCGGACGCGGCGGAAACGGAAAAGACACAGCCGATAAAAGAGGCGGCGCCCCCGGAGCATCTGCTCCGGGGGCGCTTTGCCTGTTCCCGCAGGCCGCACGGGCCGTTTGCGCGAGTCCGCGCGCGGCGGCATGAAAAAATCCCTCCGGCAACCGCATAGCCGGAGGGATTCTCGTTTACGGGATCAGATCTTCATGCAGACATCCCACGCACGCCAGATGACGGTGCGCAGGTTGCCGATGGCAACGCAGTCGCCCACGCGGTGGACCTGCTTGTTGTCCTTGCCGCCGACCGGAGTCGGGATGAAGCCGACGCCGTTGACCACGTTGTCGCACGCGACGAAGGTGCTCTCGCCGGTCTTGACGTTCTTGACGGTGCAGCCGGTGTCCGTGATCTCAGTGACGGTGGACTCGAGATAGGTCGGGACCTTGTGGTATTCCATCGCGTCACGCAGGAAGGACGTGTTGGCAAGGCAGGTGGCCTGTGCCGCGACGAGGTCGTTCGCGTACTCGACGATGATGGGGTGCTTGCCCTGAAGGACAAGGTCATACGCCGCTTCGCAGGACGACTGGCCGCCGCCGATGAACAGGACCTTGTCGCCGACTTCCTTCTTGTCCTTGAGCAGCTCGGTGAACGTGAGCGTCTTCTCAAAGCCGGGGATGGACGGCATGGTGCGCGGGATGGAGCCGCTGGCGACGATGATCTCGTCAAAGCCGCGCAGGGTGTTCACGTCCGTGACTTCGGTGTTCAGGCGCACGTCGATGCCCTCCTTGGCGACCTCGTTGAGGTACCAGCGGATGAGCTCCTTGTCGTTCTCCTTGAAGCTCATCGCGGACGCGGTGAGGAACAGGCCGCCGAGCTCGCCGGTCTTTTCAAAGATGACCGGGGTGTGGCCGCGCTGCTTGAGCACGAGCGCGCACTCCATGCCGCCGATGCCGCCGCCGATGATGGCGACCTTCTTCGGATGGCGGGTCGGAACGATCTTGTACTTGTTGTGCTGCATGGTCGTCGGGTTCAGGGCGCAGCGGGCCAGGTGCAGGGAGTCGTCCATGCTCTGGAGGTTCGCGGTGCCTTTGAACTTCGACATGTTGAAGCAGCCGTTGTGGCAGCGGATGCAGGGCTTGATCTCATCCTCGTGGCCGCTGAGGATCTTGTGGACCCACTCGTGGTCGACGAGGTTCTGGCGCGCGATGGCCACGGCGTCGAGACGGCCGGCGGCGATCTCTTCGGCGGCCTTCACGGGGTCCATGCGGCCGGCGCAGACGACCGGGCGGCTCGTGAACTGCTTGATGTGCTCGACATACTCGAGGTTGCAGTTATCGGGCATGTACTGCGGCGGATGTGCCCAGTACCAGGCGTCGTAGGTGCCGTTGTCGCAGTTGAACATATCGTAGCCCGCGTCCTCGAGGTACTTGACGGCCTTCTCGGACTCCGGCATATCGCGGCCGAACTCGACGAAGTCGGTCTCGTACGGCATGGCGCCCTTGCCCCAGGCCTTGGTCTTGGACACGACGGAGTAGCGCAGCGACACCGGGAAGTCGGCGCCGGCCTGACGCTTGATCTCCTGCACGATCTCGACCGGGAAGCGGAAGCGGTTCTCGAACGAGCCGCCGTATTTGTCGGTGCGGTGGTTCCAGTTGGCCATGGTGAACTGGTCAAGCAGGTAGCCCTCGTGCACGGCGTGGATCTCCACACCGTCGACGCCGGCGGCGCGCAGCTTCTTGGCGGTCTGGCCGAAGGCGTAGACCATGTCCTCGATCTCCTTGACCGTCAGCGGGCGGGACATGACGTCCTCCTTCCAGCGGTTCGGCACCTCGGACGCGGAGGCGCAGATGTACTGCACGTCCACGATGGGGCTGGCGATCTTGTTGAGGACGTTGTTCTTGGCCAGCTTCGTCATCCAGCCGTTGATGGCCATGGAGCGGCCCATGCCGGCGGCGAGCTGGATGAACAGCTTCGCGCCCGTCTTATGGAACTCGACCATGTACTCTTTGAGCTGCTTGAACATCTGGTCGTTCTGGTACAGCCACTTGCGGCCGGGGATGCCCAGCGGGTCGCGGATGCACTGCATACCGGGCAGGATCAGGCCCACGCCATCCTGTGCGCGGTTGAGCAGGAAGTAGGCTGCTTCCTTGTCAAAGTGGTTCGGCTCCATCCAGCCGAACAGGGACGTGCCGCCCATGGAGCACTGCACAATGCGGTTTTTGATCTCCACATTGCCGATCTTCCAGGGGGTGAACAATGCGTTGTACTTTTCGTTCATGTAATACGCTCCTTCTATGTTTTAGGTCTCCACAGACCCGGGGTTACGTTCTTCCGGGACATGGATCTCCCGGACGGTGAAGTCCCTGCCGGACAGCACCGTTTTGTTGAAGCTGTTGCAGTTTGGGCAATGCCCGTTGCACGCGATGACATTGAAGATCTCGTCGCAGTCGTCGCACTCGGCCATGCCGGGCACGATGTTGACGATGAGCTTCGTGTCTGCAAACGGCGTGCCCTTGACGACCGTTGGATAGATCTGCTCGACATACTGCGGGATGACGAGCGAGAGCTCGCCGCAGTCGGCCACGATCTCCGAGACGCGGCTGACGCCCTTTGCCGCCGCGTAATCGGAAACGGTCCGGAGCATTGCGCGCACGACGCCGATCTCATGCATGGCGGCGTCCTCAGTGCTGCAGCTTCTTGCGCACGAAGCGGCGGCCGGCGGCGGGCGCATTGCTCGCGACCGTCAGCAGGGTGCGGAAATAGCCGCGGCCGTGCGTGTCGTTGACCTTCTCGAGATGGATGGCGTCAAACTTGCACTTGGTCGTGCAGATGCCGCAGCCGATGCACTGATCCTCGTTGAGCACCACGGTGCCGCAGCCGAGGCAGCGCCCGGCCTCGCAGTGCAGCTGCGCGTCGCTGAGCAGGCCGTTTTCCGCTGCCTGCCGGGGCGCGGACTCCAGTTCGTCGATCGCAACGCCGACGCTGCTGCGCGCCAGCGGCTTATAGTCCCGCTTGTCGCGGCCGATCACGAAGCTCTGGTTGCTGTGCACGAAGCGGTGGATCGAGATCGCGGCCTCGCGGCCCTCGGCGATCGCGCGCGCAACGTCATGCGCGCCGGTCGCAGCGCCGCCGGCAAAGACGTCGGCCTCGCCGGTCTGGCGGGTCACGGCGTCGGCACCGACAAAGCCGTCGGCATTCAGGCACACGCCGGATGCGGCGGTGAAGGCGTCCGCCGCCGGGACGTAGCCCTCGGCAGCAAAGACCGTGTCCGCGGCGAGCGTCTCGGTCTTATCGCCGTGCAGGCTGCGGATGGACACCGCGCCGTCGCGGATCTCCTGCACCGCGAACGGTGCGCGGAACGCGATGCCTTCCTTCTTGGCCGCGGAGATGTCCGCCTGGATCGCTCCGGCGACGACGGTCACGCTTGCAGCGCCGCCCTTGCGCGCGGCGCGCGCACAGTCAACGGCCTCTTTCCCGCCGCCGAGCACGACCACGCTGCCCTTGACGGTGTGCCTTTTCCGGTGCAGGTATCTGCGTGCGTCCACGGCGCCGGCCGGCGCATCCTTGCTCTGCTTTCCGGCGCCGATGCCGAGGAAGAACGCCTTGTAGCCTTCTGCGCGCAGCGCGTCGAGCGTCGTGTCCTTGCCGACTTCCACGCCGGTGCGGAACTCCACGCCCATGCGCGCGAGCACGTCGATCTCGGCGTCATAGGCCTTGCGGTCGAGCCGGAACGACGGGATGAGCGTTGCCGGTGCGCCGCCGAGCACCGTGTCCTTTTCCAGCACGGTCACGGGGTAGCCCTGCTGCCGGAGGAAATAGGCGCAGCTCAGTCCGGCGGGGCCGGCGCCGATGACGGCGATCTTTTCCGTATGGGGGATGCCGGACGGGTTTTTCAACGGCGGCAAAATGACCTTGCCGGCGTCCAGCTCGCGCCGGACGAGCGTTCTGCACACGTCGGCAATGGCGACGGCGGTGTCGATCTGGTTGCGGGTGCAGACCTTTTCGCACTGGCGGCCGCACACGCTGCCGCATAGCTCCGGGAACGGTGTGGCCTGCCGGATGAGCGCCGCGGCGTCGTCGTATCTGCCGGCGGACAGCAGCTGCAGGCAGCCCTGCACCGGGATGTTCAGCGGGCAAACGGCCTTGCACGGCGCGGTGCCGCTGGGCATGACGTCCGAGCGGTTCGTGCGGAATTCCGGGTCATAGCTCCGGCGGTCGTAGGGCACGCTGGCGTCGGTGTCATAGGTATCGGAGATGTGCGGATCGGTCGTGCAGCGCTTCTGGCCGAGCTTGAGGGCGTTGGTCTGGCAGTTTTCGACGCACTGGCCGCAGGCGACGCACTTTTCCTTGTCCACGCGGGCGATGTAGTTCGAGCGGATGGCGCGCGGCGTGCGGAACAGCTCCTCGATGCGCAGCGCGAAGCACGAGCAGCCGCAGCAGTTGCAGATGGCGGTCGCGTCCTCAAAGCCGGGGGTCTGGTTGATCTCGTGCACGAGACCGTTGTCCTCGGCGCGGCGGAGGATCTCATACGCTTCTTCCTTCGTGACGAGCCGGTGATAGCCCTGCTCGGAATAGCAGACGGCGTTGTCGTTGAGGTACATGCACATGTCCTCTTCAAGGTGGCCGCAGCCCTCGCCCATGAGGCGGCGGGCCCGGCGGCACGAGCACGGGCCGACGCTGATGGCCGTCGCGTTTTCGATGAGCGTCTTGAGCTCGTCATAGGACGCCGTGCGCGTGTCGTTCTCGATCGCGCTCATGACGGGCATGACGCGCATGAAGAACATGCCGGTCTTGCCGGAGTCGAGCATCGGCGCGAGCATCTCCGGACGGCGGCGGGTGTATGCCTCGAAGCTCTCGCCGAGCACGGGATACTTGTCGCACTGCTCACGGTTGGCAAGGATGCCCTCCATGATGCCCGGCACCCAGATGGGGTAGAAGTAGCAGCGCTTGCCGTCGACGTAGCGGTAGCGCACCGCGCCGGTCTTGGCGAGCTTGTCGAGCTGCGTCTGCGTGTATTCCACGCTCTGCTTTGCGCGCTTGGCCACGTCCTCCACGGTGCGGTTGGCCTCCAGGCGCAGGTGCATCATGATCGCACACATCTCATCGTCGATGATCGGCTCGAGGATCTTGTACTCAGGATCGTTGTACGTGATGCCGGTGTACGTCATGCTCTCAAGACTGATCTTCGTGGCCAGCTTGAGAATATTCGGTCGTTTTGCCATGCCTTTTCCTCCTTCAATGACGGGTACTATTTAAAAGGTATTCCCTGTCCCTTTTTCTCCCGGTAGCGGCGCTGCGAATGCGCGCGTGAACTGCTCGCACAGCGCGTCGATGCGCGCGTGCCCGTCGAGCTCGTGCACGCTCGGCACGCCGACGGACATACGCTGGATGACGCCGAGGATCGCGTCGTAGGCGTTGTAATAGAGCATCTTGACATCGGCGTCGGGATCGACCGTCCCGTCGGCGAGGCCGCGGCGGATGGCCGCCGCGATTGGGCCGGGGGCGACCTCAAAGCGCTCCGGCGGGCGGTTGACGACCGCGTGCTGCCGGCCGGCGTTGCACAGCGCGACCTCCGCGTCGAGCGAGAAGCGGATGCCCGCGGGGTCGGTGAAGATCAGCCCCGCGTAGCTGCGCAGCAGCACGCGGATCTCCTCGATGCCGGTCATGCCCGGCTGCCGCGCCGAGACGAGCGCCTGCGCTGCCTGCGCCTTGGCCCGATCCCAGTAGAGGAAGGCCGCCGCGACCACAAGCTCGTCCTTCGTGGCAAAGTAGCGGTAGACCGAGCGCTCGGTCAGCCCCGCGCGGTGCGCAATGTCGCGGATGGTCGTCTTGTCGATGCCGTTTTCCACAAAGCACGCTAGTGCCGTCTGCGTCACGAGAGCAATATTCTGTTCCCGCACCTCCTGCAGCGACATGGGCGTGCCTCCAATTTGTTCATTATAACTGTCATACTGACTGACATTTTCATTATACCTGCTTCTTTCCAACATTTCAACCGCAATTTGCGCGATTTTTAACGGATTTGACATGAAAAAAACACCGGTACGGTGAAAAACCGTACCGGTGTGCGTAGGGAATGTTACACAGGGTAGTCGCCGGAGAGCTTTTCGTCGGCGTTCGTGCCGGTGTCTCGATTGCGGAAGAAGGCGAAGTACGCCACCACGCACAGCGCCACGAGCGCGTAGGCAAAGACGATGACGGCGGTGTTGCCGGCTGCGATCTCGCTCTGCAGGCCGCCGATCTCGACGATGAGGATGAGCGCCGGCGTCACGAAGCGGATCATGACGGCGTAGACCTTCTTGAGCCAGCCGGCCATGTGCGTGCCCTCGGCCTCGATCTCGGCCACGGCGCGCTTGGGCGTGATGAACCAGCCGACGACGATGCACGAGAACAGTGCGCACACGGGCATGAGCACGGTGTTGGTCACTTCGTCAAAGAACGTCAGCCAGTCGAGCCCGAACAGCGCGGGGCTGGACTCCTCGAGGATGGCGACGTGGCCGAGCGAGATGCCGATCGGGATCGACACGACGAAGCACACGCACGCGACGACGAGTGCGGCCCGCTTGCGGTGGACGTGGAACTTCTGGATGACGAACTGTGTCACGACCTCGATCAGGGACACGACGGACGTGATGGCCGCGATGTCGACCATGACGAAGAACGCGAACGACACGACCTGACCCACGCTGCCCATGGACTCGAACACCTGCGGCAGGATGATGAACATGAGCGCGACGCCCTTGCTGCTGCCGAGCAGGGAGGGGTCAAAGTGCGCGACGGACGGGAAGATGGCCAGACCGGCCAGCAGCGCCACGACCGTGTCGAACACGCAGACCATGGCGGTGGAGCGCACGAGGTTGACCTCCTTGCCGGTGTAGGAGCCGTAGGTGATCATGATGCCCATGCCGAGCGACAGGGAGTAAAACGCCTGGCCCATGGCCACGAGCACGGACTTGAACGTGATGCCGGAGAAATCGGGCTTGAGGTAGAACGCCAGGCCCTCGCGCACACCGCTGCCGAGCGTCAGCGCGTAGATGGCGATGGCGACGAGAATCAGAAACAGCACCGGCATGAGCACCTTGGAGGCTTTCTCGATGCCGTCCTTGACGCCGCCCATGATGATCGTCACGCTCAGCACGAGAAACAGCGCCGTGTAGAGAATGACCTCACCCGTGTTGACGGAGAACGTGCTGACGATGCCCGCGTTGCCGCTGAAGGAGTTGAGCGCGTACTTCGTCGTCCAGCCGCCGAGCACGGAGTAGTAGCAGATGATGAACGCGGGGATCATGATCGCCACGAGGCCGCACCAGCCGAGGTTTTTGTTGACCATCTTGTAGGCGGTCATGGGGTTTGCCTGCGAGCGGCGGCCGAGATAGATCTCGCTGAGCATCGTGACAAAGCCGATGAGCAGCACGCACGCGATGTAGATGAGCACGAAGGCGGCGCCGCCGTTTTGCGACGTCTTGTACGGGAAGCCCCAGAGGTTGCCGAGGCCTACGGCGCTGCCGGCGGCGGCGAGGATGAAGCCGATGCCGCTGGCAAATCCAACTTTTTTCTTTTCCATGACAGGTTTCCTTTCCGACCATTTCGTTTTTTATACAAAAAAATCGGCCCCGACCAAAACGGTCGGGGCCGACTCTTGGTATACCAAGTGCTGTCGTGTTATCCCGCGAATACCGGTTTGGCGTGTCCTGTTGGCGGCGTAATGCCCAGAATGCCGAGTATAACAGAAATCGACACTGCAAGCACAGTGTCGATGGTAAGCAGGAGGACGCTATTGTTGTTGGTATTCGCGTCAGAGCATGCGAAGCCGGCCGCGCACGTGGTCGCGGTGCTGTCGTTTTTGCGGCTGAAAAACGAATTGCGCATGGCTTGCAGCTCCTCTCGAATGGATGTGGCTGTCATTGTACGCGCCGGGGCGGCGGTTGTCAACGGCGGGATGATTTTGCATTTTTGATAAGGGCGTTTCAAATTTTTGAATCATTCTGCAAAAAAACCGGCGCACGGTGTTCACCGCGCGCCGGGGAGCGAAAAAGCAGATCAGGCGTTCGCTCCGAGCTTGTGCAGGGCTTTGCGAAACTGCGTCGCAAACAGGATGGCCGTGCACGTGACGGCAATGACGTCCGCGACCGGCTCGGCCAGATACACGGCCGTCGTCTGGTCGGGCAGCAGCGCCGGCAGCAGATAGATCAGCGGCAGGAGCAGCACAAACTTGCGCAGCACGGCCACGATGATCGAGCACACCGCGCTGCCGATGGACACGAACGTCATCTGGCAGGCGATCTGGATGCCGAACAGGAACAGGCCCGCGCAGTAGATGCGCAGCACGCGCGCCGTGAAGGCGATGAGCTCCGCGTCCGGCGTGAAGATGCGCGCGAACAGGCCGGGGAAGAGCTCGATGAGCAGCCAGAGCGAGACGGAGTAGATCAGGCACACCTTCAGCAGCAGACGGAACGTTTCGCGCACGCGGTCGGTGTTCTTTGCGCCGAAGTTGTAGCTCGTGATCGGCTGCGCGCCCTGACCGATGCCCTGCAGCGGCAGCATGGCAAACTGCATCACGCTCGTGAGGATCGTCATGGCGCCGACGGCGATGTCGCCGCCGTACTTGAGCAGGGAAGCGTTGAAGCACACGGAGATGACGCTCTCGCTCGCCTGCATCGTGAACGTGGCCAGGCCGAGCGCCACGCACGGCAGGATGAGCTTCGGCGAGACGAAGAGGTTTTCCCGCCGCAGGCGCAAAAACGCCTTCTTCCCGCACAGGAACACCAGCACCCACGCGCACGAGAGCCCCTGCGAGAGCACGGTCGCCAGCGCCGCGCCGCGCACGCCCATGCCCAGCGCGAAGATGAAGATCGGGTCGAGGACGATGTTCGCCGCCGCGCCGATGAGCACCGTGTACATACCCACCTTGGCAAAGCCCTGCGCCGTGATGAACGCGTTCATGCCGAGCGTGAGCTCGACAAAGAGCGTGCCGAATGCATAAATATGCAGGTAGTCAGCAGCGTAGTCAATGGTGTTTTCACTCGCGCCGAAGGCGAGCAGCGCCTTGCGCCCCCAGAGGAGCAGCGCCGCCGTGAGCACGACGGAGATGCCGATCTGCAGCGTGAAGCAGCCGCCGAGCGTCTTTTCCGCGCTGTCCATATCGTTGCGCCCCATGTAGATCGACGCGCGCGGCGCGCCGCCCGAGGCCGTGAAGCACGCGAAGGCCGACACGATCAGGATGATCGGCAGGCACACGCCCACGCCCGTCAGCGCGCTGCTGCCGACCTCGGGAATGTGGCCGATGTAGATGCGGTCGACGATGTTGTAGAGCATGTTCACGAGCTGCGCGATCACCGTCGGGATCGCAAGCCGGCGCAGGAGCTGTCCGACCGGCTCCGTGCCGAGAAATGTTTTGTCCTGCTGCATTTAACTTTCCTCCCTGTTGGCCATGCGGTCGAGATTCTGCGCGAACGCCGTCAGGCAGCGCTGGAACGTTTCGAGCGCGTCGGGCGCGAGGCCCGCGGACATCTGCGCGGCGAACTGCTCCTGCAGCGCCTGACCGCGCGCGATGATCGGCGCTGCCTTGTCCGTGCACACGAGCCGGCAGCGGCGGCGGTCGCCGGGGTCGCGCGTGCGCAGCAGGTAGCCCCCGCGCACGAGATTGTCCACGTGGAACGACACGATGCCCGGCTTGAGCTTCCGGTATGTGCAGATGTCGCGCGCGGTGTCCAGCCCCGGATTGTTGGCCAGAAAGAGCAGAATGTCCACGGCATTTTGCGCCATGTCCAGCTCCGCACTCAGCGGCTGCATGACGGCGGCGTAAGCGTCGAGGATGCGGCGCGTGTAGGTATAGACCTGAGCTGCGTTGAGCACGATGGTCGCCTCCCAAAATAGTTCAATTTTGAACGTTTTTGTATTATACCAGCTTCCGCCCGGAAAGCAAGCGGAAAATTGTGAACAATTCTATTGACAATAAAAACAGCGTGTGTATAATTGTATACAATAATACAAAGCAACAGAAAGGAGTCCCACTGCCATGCTTGAAATATCCGGAAAGACGAATTTACTGGAGCAGAATGCGTATAAATATTCGCTCCAGGACGTGGCGGAGCCGAACCTCCAGCGCGACATCTACACGCAGGGAATGGTGCCGAAGGTGCCGTTCAACCACCGGCGCGTGCCGATGAACATGCCCGAGGAGATCTGGATCACGGACACGTCCCTGCGCGACGGGCAGCAGTCCGTGGAGCCGTACACGGTCGACCAGATCGTCAACATTTATAAGTACCTGTCCCGGCTCGGCGGGCCGTATGGCATCATCCGGCAGACGGAGTTTTTCATCTACAGCAAAAAAGACCGCGAGGCGCTCGAAAAGTGCATGGAGCTGGGGCTGAAGTTCCCGGAGATCACGACCTGGATCCGCGCGACAAAGGAGGACTTTCGCCTCGTGCGCGACCTCGGCATCCGCGAGACGGGCATCCTCGTCAGCTGCAGCGACTACCACATCTTCAAGAAGATGAAAATGACCAGAAAGCAGGCCATGGACTACTACCTTGCCACCGTGGCCGATGCGTTTGAGGCCGGGGTCGTCCCGCGCTGCCACCTCGAGGACATCACGCGCGCCGACTTTTACGGCTTTGTCGTGCCGTTTGTCAACGAGCTGCAAAAGCTCTCGCGTCAGGCGGGCATCCCGGTCAAGATCCGCGCGTGCGACACCATGGGCTACGGCATCCCCTACACGGAGGCGGCGCTGCCGCGCAGCGTGGCCGGCATCATCTACGGCCTGCAGCAGTACTCCGACGTGCCGAGCGAGTGCCTCGAGTGGCACGGGCACAACGACTTTTACAAGGCCGTCGTCAACGCCTCGACCGCGTGGCTCTACGGCGCGTGCGCGGTCAACTGCTCGCTGCTGGGCATCGGCGAGCGCACGGGCAACATCCCGCTCGAGGCGATGGTGTTCGAGTATGCGTCGCTGCGCGGCTCGCTCGACGGCATGGACCCGACGGTCATCACCGAGATCGCCGACTACTTCCAGCACGAGATCGGCTACGACATCCCGCCGATGACGCCGTTCGTCGGGCGCGACTTCAACGCCACGCGCGCCGGTATCCACGCCGACGGCCTGCTCAAGGATGCCGAGATCTACACGATCTTCGACACCGAGAAGCTGCTCAACCGCCCGGCGTCCGTGCAGGTCGGCAAGACGTCCGGCCTTGCGGGCATCGCCTACTGGATCAACCAGAACTACCACCTGACCGGCGAAAAACAGATCGACAAGCACGACCCGCTCGTGCTCGCGCTCAAGGGCTGGGTGGATGCGGAATACGAGGACGGCCGCCAGACCGTCCTGTCCGTCAAGGAACTCAAAGCCAAGATCGCGGAGCTGGCGCCCGGCCGCTTCGCGCAGGTTTGACAGGAGGCGCAGTATGAAAGATTTCCGTACCGTTACGCTGGCCGATCAGGTGTTTGAGCGGCTGGAATCCGATATCATTCAGGGCGTGTACCCGCGCGGCGAGGTGCTCACGGAGCTGAAGCTCGTCGAGCAGCTCAACGTCAGCCGCACGCCCATCCGCGAGGCGCTGCGCCGCCTCGAGCAGGAGCACCTCATCGCCGACACCGGCAAGGGCTCCGTCGTGCTCGGCATCACGGCCGAGGATCTTGTGGACATCATGGACATCCGCTGCCGGATCGAGGGGCTCGCGTCCTACTACGCGGCGAAAAACGTCTCGCCCGAGGGGCTTGCACGCCTGCGGCACATTCTGGACCTGCAGGAGTTTTACTTTGAAAAGCGCGACGCCGAGCACCTGCGCGAGATGGACGACCAGTTCCACGACGTCATCTGCGACATGAGCGGCCACGCCGTCATCAGCGACACACTCGTCCCGCTGCACCGCAAGACCCGCCGCTACCGCAAGGCGTCCATTGCCGACGCCAAGCGCACGGCGCAGGTCGTGAAGGAGCACCGCGCCATCTTCGACGCCATCGCCGCCGGAGACGCCGACCGCGCCGCCGCGCTCACGACCGAGCACACCATCCACGCCAAGGAAAGCATGATTGGGAGGCTGAAAAACCATGGGTGAGACCCTTGCTCAGAAAATCATCCGTGCCCACCTGCTGCACGGCGACATGACGCCCGGCAGCGAGATCGCGCTGCGCATCGACCAGACGCTCACACAGGACGCCACCGGCACGATGGCCTATCTGGAGTTTGAGACGATGGGCATCCCGCGCGTCAGGACCGAGCTGAGCGTGGCCTATGTCGACCACAACACGCTGCAGTCCGGCTTTGAAAACGCGGACGACCACCGCTACCTCCAGACCGTGGCCAAAAAGCACGGCGTCTGGTTCTCCCGCCCGGGCAACGGTATCTGCCACCAGGTGCAGCTCGAGCGCTTCGGCAAGCCGGGCAGGACGCTCATCGGCTCGGACAGCCACACGCCCACCGGCGGCGGCATCGGCATGCTGGCCTTCGGCGCGGGGGGCATGGACGTCGCGGTCGCCATGGGCGGCGGCGCGTACTACATCACGATGCCGAAAATGTTCAAGGTCAACCTCACCGGCACGCTGCGGCCCTACGTCACGGCCAAAGACATCAGCCTCGAGCTGCTGCGCATCCTGTCGGTCAAGGGCGGCGTCGGCGCGATCATCGAGTGGGGCGGGCCGGGTATCGCGGCGCTGTCCGTGCCCGAGCGCGCCACGATCACGAACATGGGCACCGAGCTCGGCGCGACGACGTCCATCTTCCCGTCGGACGACGTGACGCGCGCCTTCCTCGCCGCCGAGGGGCGCGAGGCGGACTTTATCCCCCTTGCGAGCGACCCGGACGCGCAGTATGACCGCGTCATCGACATCGACCTCAACACGCTGCAGCCCATGATCGCCTGCCCGCACAGCCCGGACAACGTCGTCCCCGTGGAAACGCTCGCGGGCACGAAGGTCGATCAGGTCTGCATCGGCTCGTGCACGAATTCGTCCCTATTCGATATGCTCAAGGTCGCAGCCCTGCTCAAGGGCAGGACCATCGCCCCGGGCGTGAGCCTGTCGATCTCGCCGGGGTCGAAGCAGGTGCTGACCATGCTGGCCGACTGCGGCGCGCTCACGGACATCCTCGCCAGCGGCGCGCGCTTGCTCGAGTGCGCGTGCGGCCCGTGCATCGGCATGGGCTTCTCGCCCAACTCCGGCGGCGTGAGCCTGCGCACGTTCAACCGCAACTTCCTCGGCCGCAGCGGCACGAAGGACGCGCAGGTCTACCTCGTGTCCCCGGAGACGGCCGTCGCCGCCGCGCTCACCGGCACGATCACCGACCCGCAGACGCTCGGCCCCATGCCGGCCGTCACGCTGCCGGAGCAGTTTCGCATCGACGACAGCGCCGTGCTGCCGCCCGCCCCGGCGGACGAGGCGGACGCGGTGGAGGTGCTGCGCGGGCCGAACATCCGGCCCTTTCCGCAGAGCAGGCCCTTTGCCGACACGCTCACGGCGGAGCTCGTGCTCAAGGTGGGCGACAACATCACGACCGACCACATCATGCCGGCGGGGGCGAAGATCCTGCCGTATCGCTCGAACATCCCGAAGCTGTCGGAGTTTTGCTTCACGGTCTGCGACCCGACCTTTCCGGCGCGCGCCAGAGCGGCCGGGGACGGCATCATCGTCGGCGGCAGCAACTACGGGCAGGGCTCGTCGCGCGAGCACGCGGCGCTCGTGCCGATGTATCTCGGCATCCGCTGCGTCGTGGCCAAGAGCTTCGCGCGCATCCATGCGGCCAACCTCATCAACGCCGGCATCCTGCCGCTGACGTTTGAAAACCCGGACGATTACGACGCGCTGCAGCCCGGCGCGCGGCTGCGCATCGACGATATCCGCACCGGCATGGCAGCGGGGAAACTGACGCTCACGGACACGGCGGCGGGCAAGTCCTATCCCGTCGTGTGCAGCCTTACCGAGCGGCAGCAGGCCATCCTGCTCGCCGGCGGACTGCTCAACTACACAAAGGAGCATGCACTATGAACGATATTGACCGCGCCTGTGCGGCGTTTCGCACGCTGCTGACTGAGCAGCAGGCCCGCGTCGCGGGCATGACCGCCGAGCGGGTGGACTATACGAAAAAAGCGACCGTGACCATCGGCCTTGTGGACGGCGACGGCATCGGCCCGATCATCATGGAGCAGGCGGTGCGCGTGCTCGAGGCGCTGCTCGCCGATGAGATCGCGCGCGGCAGCATCGCCCTGCGGCGCATCCGCGGTCTCACGATCGAAAACCGGCTGGCCTGCAATCAGGCCGTGCCGGACGATGTGCTCGATGAGATCCTGGCCTGCGACGTGCTGCTCAAAGGCCCGACGACGACGCCCATGGGCGGCGGGCTCGAGAGCGCGAACGTGAAGCTGCGCCGCGCGCTCGACCTCTACGCGAACGTCCGCCCCGTGACCATCCCCGAGCAGGGCATCGACTGGACGTTCTTCCGCGAGAACACGGAGGGCGAGTACGCCCTCGGCAGCCGCGGCGTGGAGCTGCCCGGCATGGCCGTGGACTTCAAGGTCACGACCGACCCCGGTACGCGCCGCATCGCCCGCGCGGCGTTCGACTATGCCCGGCGCAACGGCAAGACGCGCGTGACCGTCGTCACGAAGGCGAACATCCTCAAAAAGACGGACGGCAAGTTTACCGCCCTCTGCCACGAGGTGGCCGCCGATTATCCCGAGATCACCGTCGATGACTACTATATTGATATCATGGCGGCGAACCTCGTCAACGAGCGGGTGCGCGGGCAGTTTCAGGTGCTGCTGCTGCCGAACCTCTACGGCGACATCATCACCGACGAGGCCGCGCAGCTCCAGGGCGGCGTCGGCACGGCGGGCAGCGCCAACATCGGCGACCGCTACGCCATGTTCGAGGCCATCCACGGCTCGGCGCCGCGCATGATCGAGCGCGGCATGGGCGACTACGCCAACCCCCAGAGCATTCTGCGCGCAGAGGTCATGCTGCTGCGGCACATTGGCCGCGCGGCCGCGGCCGGCCGGCTCGAGGCGGCGCTCGATGCCTGCCCGGCCGTCATCACCGGCCAGCCGGACGGCGCGACATGCGCCGACTACGGCGACGGGGTGCTGAAATTGCTCTGAAGCACACGGCGGCGCGCCCTGACGGGCGCGCCGCCGAGCCTGTCTGTATCCGGTTCTTGGCGCAGAGATGCGTGTCAACGCGGGACGGAAAATGACGGAATTTTTCGTGCAAAAAGACGGCGCGCAAAGCCGCCGGATTTGTTGACAGACCGGGCGATTATGTGATATCATATCAAAAATTTGCGATTCGGCAGAAATGAGGCGAGGAAAAATGGTTGCGGCCGCAGAGAATATGCAGACATTTGGGTGGGATCTTTTTCCCGGCAACCGTGATTCTGTTTTTCTTGGCAGCGGCAGCATTGCCGGTGACGAACTTGATATTTCTTCTTTCGTGGTATTACCTGGTTTCGTAGATGTGCATGTACATCTTCGTGAGCCGGGTTTTTCTTATAAGGAGACCATTTCGTCCGGCACGCTTGCTGCGGCGCACGGCGGATACAGTCGCGTGTGCGCCATGCCCAATCTGGATCCGACGCCGGACAGTTTGCAGACGCTTGCCCCCCAGCTGGAGCGCATCCGCACGGATGCGGTCATCGATGTGACGCCCTACGGCGCGATCACCGCGCACCGCGGCGGCAGGGAGCTTGCAGACATGGAGCAGCTCGCGCCCTATGTCGCCGGCTTTTCCGACGACGGCAGCGGCGTGCAGGATGCGGACGTGATGCGCGCCGCGATGTGCAAGGCGGCAAGCCTCGGCAAGCTCATCGCCGCGCACTGTGAGGACAACACCCTCCTGCACGGCGGCTATATCCACGACGGCGCGTATGCCCGCGCCCACGGGCACAAGGGCATCAGCAGCGAGAGTGAGTGGCGGCAGCTGGAGCGCGATCTCGAGCTGGTGCGCGAGACAGGCTGCGCCTATCATATGTGCCACGTGTCCACCAAGGAGAGTGTGGCGCTCATCCGCCGGGCGAAGGCGCAGGGGCTGGACGTCACCTGCGAGACCGCACCGCACTACCTCGTGCTGACCGAGGACGACCTGCGCGAGGACGGCAGCTTCAAGATGAACCCGCCCCTGCGCACGCAGGCCGACCGGCAGGCGCTCATCGAGGGCATCCTCGACGGCACGGTGGACATGATCGCGACCGACCACGCGCCGCACAGCGCGCAGGAAAAGGCCAGGGGCCTCGCCGGGAGCGCCATGGGTATCGTCGGCCTTGAGACGGCGTTTCCCGTGCTCTATACCCACCTTGTGCGCACCGGCGTGCTGACGCTCGACAAGCTCGTGGAGCTCATGGCGGTCAACCCCAGAAAGCGCTTCGGCTTCCCGCTGCGCGCGGACGATTATGCCGTCTGGGACCTGAACACGGAGTACCGCATCGACCCGGCGCAGTTTTGCTCCATGGGAAAGAGCACGCCCTTCGCCGGACAGACGGTCTACGGGCGGTGCGTGCGCAACGTCTGCGGCGGCGCCGTCGTCTGGCAGGACGCGCAGGACTGAGCGCCCTTCATTTACATATTAAATATATGACATACAGGACTTTTTACGTACTGAGGAGGAAATCACATGCCCAAGAGAACGGATCTGAAGAAAATTATGATCATCGGCTCCGGCCCGATCGTCATCGGTCAGGCCGCTGAGTTTGACTATGCCGGCACGCAGGCGTGCCTGTCGCTCAAGGAGGAGGGGTACGAGGTCATTCTCGTCAACTCCAACCCTGCCACGATCATGACGGATACCTCCGTCGCGGACAAGGTGTACATGGAGCCGCTGACGCTGGAGTATGTGGCGCGTATCCTGCGCAAGGAGCGCCCGGACGCGATCGTCCCGGGCATCGGCGGCCAGACCGGCCTGAATCTGGCGATGCAGCTCGAGCAGAAGGGCGTGCTCAAGGAGTGCCAGGTCGAGCTTCTCGGCACGGACAGCGACAGCATCCGCCGCGCCGAGGACCGCGAGCAGTTCAAGGAGCTCTGCCAGAGCATCGGCGAGCCGGTCATCCCGTCGCAGATCACCTACAACCTCGAGGAGGCCAAGGCCGCGGCCGCGGCCATCGGCTATCCGGTCGTGCTGCGCCCGGCGTTCACGCTTGGCGGCACGGGCGGCGGCTTTGCCGACGACGAGGCGCAGCTCGTCGAGCTGGGCATGCAGGCGTTCAAGCTCTCGCCCATCCATCAGGTGCTGATCGAAAAGAGCGTCAAGGGCTATAAGGAGATCGAGTTTGAGGTCATGCGCGATGCGTCCGACCGCGCCATCACCATCTGCGGCATGGAGAACATCGACCCCGTGGGCGTGCACACCGGCGACTCCGCCGTCGTCGCGCCGATCATGACGCTCAGCGACCATGACATGAAGATGCTCAACGACAGCGCGATCAAGATCATCCGCGCGCTGAAGATCCAGGGCGGCTGCAACGTGCAGTTTGCGCTCAACCCCAAGACCTCGGAGTACTTCCTCATTGAGATCAACCCCCGCGTCTCCCGCTCGTCGGCGCTGGCGAGCAAGGCCAGCGGCTATCCCATCGCGCGCGTCACGGCCAAGGTCGCCGTCGGCATGAACCTCGATGAGATCGCCGTCGCCAACACGACGGCCGCGTTCGAGCCGTCGCTGGACTACGTGGTCGCAAAGCTGCCGCGCTTCCCGTTCGATAAGTTCTCGACCGCCGCCAACACGCTCGGCACGCAGATGAAGGCCACGGGCGAGGTCATGGGCATCGGCAGTACGCTCGAGGAGTGCCTGCTCAAGTCCGTCCGCTCGCTGGAGATCGGCGCGCAGCACCTCTGGCTGCCGAAGTTCCAGAACATGACCAAGGCGGAGCTGACCGAGTACCTGCACCAGTTCCGCGATGACGGCCTCTTTGCCGTCGCGCAGCTGCTGCGTCTGGGCGCGAGCGTGGACGAAGTTGCTGCGCTGACGATGATCACGCCGTACTTCCTCGAGACCATCCGCGGCATCGTGGACATGGAGCAGACGCTCTGCGCGCACAAGGGCGACGGAGAGACGCTCAAGCGGGCCAAGCAGATGGGCTTCTGTGACCCCTACATCGCGCGGCTCTGGGGCGTGCGCGAGGAGGATGTGTATGCCCAGCGCGTGCAGCTGGGGCTCTACCCCGCCTACAAGATGGTGGACACCAGCCACACCGGCGCTTACATCCCCTATTTCTACTCCACCTATGCCCCCGGCGCAAAGAGCGAGGCGCGCCGCTCGGACAAGAAGAAGGTCGTCGTGCTCGGCGCAGGCCCGATCCGCATCGGTCAGGGCGTGGAGTTTGACTACTCCACCGTCCACGCGGTGCAGACCATCCGGCGCGCGGGCTACGAGGCCATCATCATCAACAACAACCCCGAGACGGTCTCCACCGACTACACGACCGCCGATAAGCTGTATTTCGAGCCCCTCACGCCCGAGGATGTCATGAACATCCTGCATGAGGAGCAGGCCGATCAGGTGATCGCCAGCCTCGGCGGCCAGACGGCCATCAATCTGGCGCAGCCGCTCATGACGCGCGGCGTGCAGATCATCGGCACGGACTGCGCCGCGATCGAGCGCGCGGAAAACCGCGACTGCTTTGAAAAGCTGCTGCTCGAGCTGAACATCCCGCAGCCGATGGGCGCGGCGGTGACGAATCTGGACGACGGTCTCAAGGCTGCGCACACGGTGGGCTATCCGGTGCTGGTGCGCCCGTCGTTCGTGCTGGGCGGCCGCGCCATGGAGATCGTGGCCGACGACGAGATGCTGCGCCACTATCTGCAGAATGCCGTGCGCACCGGCGAGGGCAAGCCCGTGCTGGTCGATAAGTACATCTCCGGCCGCGAGGTCGAGGTCGACGCCATCTGCGACGGCAGAGACGTGTTCGTGCCCGGCATCATGGAGCTGGTCGAGCGCACCGGTGTCCACTCCGGCGACTCCATCAGCGTCTACCCGCCGTTTTCCATCTCCGACAAGGTCAAGGGCACGATCCTGACCTATGCCAAGAAGCTCGGTCTGGGCATCGGCATCGTCGGCCTGTATAACATCCAGTTCATCGTCGATAAGAGCGACCATGTCTACATCATCGAGGTCAACCCCCGCTCGTCGCGCACGGTGCCGTTTTTGTCGAAGGCCACGGGCTATCAGCTCGCGGACATCGCCACCAACGTCATCCTCGGCACGAGCCTCAAGGAGCAGGGCATCTTCGACCTGTATCCGCCGGAAAAAGAGCGCTGCTATGTCAAGGCGCCGGTGTTCTCCTTTGCCAAGCTCCACGGGCTGGACGCCTACCTCTCCCCGGAGATGAAGTCCACGGGTGAGGCCATCGGCTACGACAAGAAGCTCTCGCGCGCCATGTACAAGGCGCTGCAGGCCTCCGGCATGAACGTGCAGAACTACGGCACCGTGTTCGTGACACTGGCCGATGAGGACAAGCCCGAGGGCCTGCCGCTCGTGCGCCGGTTCTATGAGATGGGCTTTAACATCGAGGCGACCGCAGGCACGGCTGCCTACCTCAAGTCCTTCGGCATCCGCACGCGCGTGCGCGGCAAGATCAGCGACGGCAGCCACGAGATCCTCGATTCCATCCGCAGCGGCTACGTCAGCTACATCATCAACACCCGCTCCATCCATTCGAGCGTCCACGCGCAGGACGGCGCCGCGATCCGGCGCTGCGCGGTGGAAAACGGCGTGACCGTCTTTACCTCGCTCGATACGGTGCGCGTACTGCTCGACGTGCTCGAGGAGACGACGCTGGCCGTGTCCACGATCCACGCGGAGTAAGCCGTGCAGCAGAGAGTTTTCACCATTGCGGAAAACGCGCCCGTCGCCCGTGACACCTACCGTTTGCAGCTCACGGGGGACACCGCCGCGATCACCGCGCCGGGGCAGTTTGTGGACATCCGGCTTGCCGGACGCTTTCTGCGCCGCCCCGTGTCGGTGTGCAGCTGGAGTGACGGCGCGCTGACGCTGTATTATAAAGTGGCGGGCGCAGGCACGGCGCAGCTGAGCACGTTGGTGCCGGGCACGGAGCTGGACCTGCTGGTCGGTCTCGGCAACGGCTTTGACACCGCACCCGCCGGTGCGCGGCCGCTGCTGGTCGGCGGCGGCGTGGGCGCGTCCCCACTGTACGGTCTGGCGCAGCAGCTCGTGGCCGAGGGGTGCAGCCCGCTGGCCGTGCTCGGCTTTCGCACGGCGGCAGAGGTGCTGCTTGCCGATGCGTTTGAAGCGCTCGGCATCCCCGTCACGGTCGTGACCGAGGACGGCACCATGGGCGCGCGCGGCTTCGTGACCGACGCGCTGCCCGAGGGCGGCACCTATGTGTATGCCTGCGGGCCGATGCCCATGCTGCAGGCGCTGTGCAGCGCGACGCCGCTCGACGGTCAGCTGAGCCTTGAGGCGCGCATGGGCTGCGGCTTCGGCGCGTGCATGGGCTGCACCTGCAAAACGACGCACGGCAGCAAGCGCGTCTGCAAGGACGGGCCCGTGTTCACAAAGGAGGAGATCGTATGGCCGCAACAGCCGTAACGCTCTGTGGGATCGAGCTGGAAAACCCCATCATCCCGGCCAGCGGCACGTTTGGCTACGGGCAGGAGTTTGCGCAGCTGTATGACATCAATATGCTCGGCACGTTCTCCTTCAAGGGGACGACGCGCGCGCCGCGCTTCGGCAACCCCACGCCGCGCATCGCCGAGTATGCCGGCGGAATGCTCAACGCGGTGGGGCTGCAGAACCCCGGCGTGGACGCGGTCATCGCGCACGAGCTGCCGGAGCTGAAAAAGGTGTTTCACAAGCCGGTCATGGCGAATGTGAGCGGCTTCAGCGTGGAAGAATATGCCGAGGTTTGCGCCAGGCTTGACGCGCAGCCGCAGGTCGGCTGGCTGGAGGTCAACATCTCCTGCCCGAACGTCCACGGCGGCGGCGCTGCCTTCGGCGCGGAGCCGTCGGCCGCGGCGGAGGTGACGCGCGCGGTGCGCGCCGTGACGAAAAAGCCGATCATCCTCAAGCTCTCGCCGACGGCGGCGGACATTGCCGCCGTTGCCAAGGCCTGTGAGGACGCGGGCGCGGACGGCGTGAGCCTCATCAACACCCTGCCGGGTATGCGCATCGACCTTGCGCGCCGCCGCCCGCTGCTGGCCAACCGGACCGGCGGCATGTCCGGCCCCGGTATGTTCCCGCTGGCCGTGCGCATGGTCTATCAGGTGTACGAGGCGGTGCACATCCCCATCGTGGGCATGGGCGGCGTGACGAGCGCGCAGGACGTTCTGGAGCTGATGCTCGCGGGCGCGACGGCGGTCGGTGTGGGCGCGGCAAACCTGGTCGAGCCGTATGCCTGCAAGCACATCATTGAAACTCTGCCGGACGCGATGGCGCGCTTCGGCATCGACAATCTCAGGGACATCATAGGAGGAGCACATCATGGGTAAGGACGTTATCATTGCGCTGGATTTTGACAGCCGGGAAAAGACGCTCGCATTTCTCGACCTCTTTCAGGACGAGAAGCCGTTTGTGAAGATCGGCATGGAGCTGTTTTATGCCGAAGGGCCGGACATCGTGCGCCAGATCCACGCGCGCGGCCACAGGATCTTTCTTGACCTCAAACTGCACGACATCCCGAACACGGTGAAAAAGGCGATGGCCGCGCTCTCGGCGCTGGATGTGGATATCATCAACCTCCACGCTGCCGGCACGAAGGCCATGATGAGCGCCGCGCTCGAGGGACTGACCCGGCCGGACGGCACGCGCCCGCTGCTCATCGCCGTGACGCAGCTGACCTCCACGGATCAGGAGCGCATGGACCGGGAGCTGCTCATCCACGCGCCGATCGACGAGGTCGTGCTGCACTATGCGCGCAATGCGCGCGATGCCGGTCTTGACGGCGTGGTCTGCTCCCCGCTGGAGGCGGGCAGCATCCATGCGCGCTGCGGCGCGGACTTTCTGACCGTGACGCCCGGCGTGCGCTTTGCCGACGGGGAGAGCGGCGACCAGAAGCGCGTCACAACGCCGGAGCGCGCCCGGGAGATCGGCTCGGACTACATCGTCGTCGGCCGTCCGATCACGCAGGCGGACGATCCCGTCGCCGCCTATCGCCGGTGCGTGGCCGCGTTCGTCGGCTGAGCGCCGGATCAGAGACTTTTTCAACAGGAGGAACTGCTATGGATATCAAACACGAAGTTGCGCGCAGCCTGCTCTCGATCGAGGCGGTGTTCCTGCGCCCGCAGGAGCCGTTCACGTGGGCCAGCGGCATCAAGAGCCCCATCTACTGCGACAACCGCCTCATCCTGACCGCGCCCGAGGCGCGTGATCTGGTCGAGCGCGCCATCGCCGAGACGGTCAGGCGCGAGTATCCGCAGGCGCAGGTGCTCATGGGCACGGCCACGGCCGGCATCGCCCACGCCGCCATCGCCGCGTATCTGCTCGGTCTGCCGATGGGCTATGTCCGCTCGAGCAGCAAGGATCACGGCCGTCAGAACCGCATCGAGGGCAAGCTCGTCCCGGGGCAGAAGGTCGTGGTCGTCGAGGATCTGATCTCCACCGGCGGCAGCGTGCTCGACGCGGTGGACGCGCTGCGTGAAGCCGGCGCGGAGGTGCTCGGCGTCGTGAGCATCTTCACCTACGGCATGAAAAAGGGCGTGGAGCGGCTCGCCGCAGCGCAGGTCAGAAACGTGAGCCTCACGGATCTGGACACCGTCGCCAGCACGGGTGCACAGGAGGGCTACATCACCGAGGCCGACGTCGCGCGGCTGCTGGCCTTCCGCGAAAACCCCTCCGACGAGAGCTGGATCCAGGCAGAAAGTCAGGCGTGATATGAAGCATCTGATCGACATTATGCAGCTGACCCCGCAGGAGATCATGGAGCTCATCGACACCGCCTGCGCGATCATGGAGCACCCCGAGCAATATGCCCACAAGTGCGACGGGAAGATCCTCGCAACGCTGTTTTTCGAGCCGTCCACGCGCACGCGCCTGAGCTTCGAGAGCGCGATGCTCTCGCTCGGCGGCAAGGTGCTCGGCGTCGCCTCGGCGGAGAGCTCGTCTGCCTCCAAGGGCGAGACCGTCGCGGACACCGTGCGCGTCGTCAGCTGCTACAGCGACATCATCGCCATGCGCCATCCCAAGGAGGGCGCGCCGTTGGTCGCGTCCATGCACGCGCAGGTCCCGGTCATCAACGCGGGCGACGGCGGACACAACCACCCCACGCAGACGCTGACCGACCTCATGACCATCTACCGCGAAAAGGGGCGGCTGGACGACCTGACGATCGGCCTGTGCGGCGACCTGAAGTTCGGCCGCACGGTGCACTCGCTCGTCGCCGCCATGAGCCGCTGCACGGGCATCCGCTTCGTGCTCATCTCCCCGGAGGAGCTCAAGCTCCCGCGCTACGTGAAGGACGAGTATCTCAAAAAGCCCGGCGTCCCCTACACGCAGTCCACGTCGCTCGAGGCCGTGATGCCGGAGCTGGACGTGCTGTATATGACCCGCGTGCAGCGCGAGCGCTTTTTCAACGAGGAGGACTACCTGCGCCTGCGCGACAGCTATATCCTCACGCCGGATAAGCTCGAGACCGCCAAGCCCGACATGAGCATCCTGCACCCGCTGCCGCGCGTCAACGAGATCGCCGCCGCCGTGGACAACGATCCGCGCGCCTGCTATTTCAAGCAGGTAAAAAACGGCCGCTATATCCGCATGGCGCTCATGCTCAAGCTGCTGGGCATCGACTGACGGGAGGAGAAACGTTATGCTTATTGATTCGATTCAAAACGGGATCGTCATCGACCACATCACGGCCGGCAAGGCCATGGAGCTCTACCAGATCCTCGGTCTGGACAAGCTCGCCTGCACCGTTGCCATCCTCAAAAACGTCACCAGCGGCAAGCTCGGCCGCAAGGACATCATCAAGATCGACGGCGAGATGGAGCTCGACTGGGACCTGATCGGCTACGTCGATCCGAGCATCACGGTCAACATCATCCGCGGCGGCGAGCTGCAGGAAAAGCGCACGCTCAAGCTGCCCGAGCGCATCCGCGGCGTGCTGCGGTGCAAGAATCCGCGCTGCATCACCTCGACCGAGCGCGAGCTGCCGCAGGAGTTCGTGCTCACGGATCGGGAGCGGCGCGTCTACCGCTGCCTGTACTGCGAGACCGAGGCGGGAAAGTGATCCCCCGGAAAATCTGAGAAACCAAGCGGCGCGTCCGAAACCGGACGCGCCGCTTGTGCTTGCCGTCAGGCGAGCAGCCGCCCATCTTGAGCGGCAGCTTGCTTTTTATAGAATCTACTATCCCTGATACCTTATTTTTTCAACCAGCGTTTCCTTTTTCAGATTACTGCTTAAAACGAGGGAAAGCACAATTTGTAGAATACCAACCAGAAGAATCATAACAAGAATCGGGATAAGAGGAACGTGATAAACGTTCATTCCAAAAATCCCATTATGCTTCGCATAGGAAAACAGTGCATAGCCAAGGGGCAGACCGGCAGCAAGTGCGACGCAGATGGTGCCAACCGTAAAAATCAAGCCCTGTATTTGTAAGCTCAGATTCAACTGCTTATTGGTCATGCCTACCGCTTGCAGCACACCGTATTCCTGCTTCTTCGTGGTGATATTGATGATCATGGTGTTTGCCAGATTCATAAACCCAATGAGACCGACAATTGCCATGAACAGATAGCAGCCAAGCTTCATCATACGGCTTGCGTATTCTGCGGTTTGCAATTCTGCGTGATAGGTGTTCAGCTTGATATGAGAAGTATCGGAGAGCAGGTCATTCAGGCTTTGCTCTACAGATGCCACATCTTTTTTAGCACAATCCACCCACAGGTATCCATAAGATGTCCCTTTCGGATTTACAGAGCGGTATACTTCTTCCGGAATGACCAGATAAGTGTCCGCGCTTACAAAGGAGCCTGCGATTTTTCCATGATAGGTATAGGTTCCGCTTCCGTTATCAAAGTTGAATGTAATCGGTGCACCCGCAGAATACCCGTCAGCTTCCATCCACATGGACCAGCCAAAGAAAACATCCCCGTTTTTGACAGCCTGTGCATAGTCCATGGAACCGATATCGCCATCCCCGCGCATCATTTCAAAATCCTCTTGATTTACGATTGCAACCGGAAATTTTGTTCCGTTCAGATCTGCAGAGACGATTTCTCTCGTCAGTACATCCGTTACACCGGGGATGGATTTGATTTCTTTAATCAAAGAATCATTCAGTGGGTTGTTCTGTAGGATTGTGTCCAGATTATTCTCCGAATAGGCTTCATCATAATTCTGGGAATAATCCAGCTGCAACTCAAATTGTCCATGGTTGATTGCAATCCGCGCCTCGTGCTCCGTGTCAATATTCCCAACATAATTAGAGATAATTACAAACAATACACAGGAAAGCCCCATGGTAAGAATCGTAGCAATGGTTCTTTTCGGATTGCCTGTCACATTTGCCATTGCCATGGAGAAAACGGTGACATCTTTTCTGCCTTTTCGTCTGCCCTGTTTTTGCGTTTTGGAGCCGTCAAGATACCGTGTCGCTTCGATGGGTGAAATCCGGGAAACAATTTTCATGGGTTTGCGCAGAGCCAAAACGACCGTAAGAAACGATACAAAAATGCAGATGAGCATAATTGTCAGTGAAAACAGAGGCACCTGATGGTTCTTGATTCCGGACGATACCAGATTTCCCTGCTCCACCAGCCAGTTGAAGCTGACTTTTGCAATCAGGAAACCAAACAGCAGCCCCAGCGGTATCGAAGGAACCGCCAGAAGAATGCCCTCACGAAAGATCAACTGCTTCATCTGCTTTCTGGTTGCACCCAGCGCCTTGATTTTTCCGTACTCCTGAACCTTCTGGGCGATCCCGACCTGGAAGATATTATAAATGACCACAACGGAAAACAGCACGATTCCGAGGATCAGGGTTCCACAAACCACAATCATTTCATAGCTCGGCTGCAATACCCACTGCAGGTAGAGGTCATTGATGATCACGTTTTTCTGGTCAATGCCGCAGGAATCCGCGATTTCTTTTATAACAGGCGCAACATTATTCATAGATACATTTGCAGAATCGCTCAAGGTAAAATAGATATTATATTGCCTGTCACCCTCCGCAACACGCTCATTATAAAAATCCTGCGAACCGAATACAACATAGGAAGCCTCGATGGTATATTCATCCCGGTCATATAAAATCCCGCTGACAGTAAATTCCACCGGTGCGTATTCCGACTGCATGCCGGAACGGTACTCCAATGTTACGGTGTCTCCGACCTTTACATCATGGTATCCCACTGCATCAAAGAAAGCGCGTCCTGCGGCAATTTCCTGCGCCTTTTCCGGATAGGTACCTTCCTTCAACACATATTCCTGATTATAGGGAAGCATTTTCCTGACCGTTTCATCCGCACTGACAAAGCCGCCATTTTCATTTCCTTTCAGGATGCCCTCCGTACACATGATGCCGATATCAGATATCTCAGCTCTGCGTTCCACTTCTTTTAATTGCGTACCATCTGCGGCGATAAACAGGCCGTAGTTGCTTCCGTATGAGCTTGCAGCCTGATCCTTCTGTAAGAGGATCAGTCCATTTCCAATTGTACTGATAATGACCAGAAGCATGGTAGTCAGGCAAATCGCCGTCATAATGAGGACACTTCTTGTCCGATTTCTTTTGTCGTTGCTGAATGCAATTTTGCTGATCGTCCTCAATTAAAATCCACCACCTGTCCATCCTCGATGACTAAAATACGGTCAGCAACCTGCGCGATCTCATCATCATGGGTAATCATTACAATCGTCTGTCCATATTTTTTTGCGCTCATTTTCAGCAGCGCGATCACCTCGTCACTTGTCTTGGAATCAAGATTTCCGGTTGGCTCGTCCGCAAACAAAATCTCCGGTCTGTTTACCAAGGCTCTTGCAATCGCAACGCGCTGCTGCTGTCCTCCGGAGAGGGTATTTGGAAGATTATGAATCCGGTGTTCAAGACCCAGTGTGGTGATAATATCATTGACATAAGCTTTATCCACTTTTTTTCCGTCAAGCCCCAACGGAAGAACGATATTTTCCCACACATTGATGGAGGATACCAGATTGAATGCCTGAAATACAAATCCGATCTTTCTTCTCCGGAAAACGGCAAGCTGATCCTCCTTCATGGAATACAGGTCCTTGTCAGACAAGATCACGCTGCCGCTGGTTGGTGTATCCAGCCCGCCCAGCATATGCAGCAGGGTACTTTTTCCGGAGCCGGATTTTCCGACAATGGCGACAAATTCTCCCTGCCCAATCTGGATATTCACATGATTGACGGCTTTGACCTGATTTTCCCCCGTCCCATAAAATTTGCAAAGCTGATTCGTTTCTAATATCACGCCCACTCCAATGGCCTCCTTTTCTTATTTACCAGCATTGTATCAAAGGAACCTTTCATTTCACTTTCAAAAAGAGAGCAGAAGTCTTACAGATTTGAAAGACTTCTGCTCATCATCTCTACGAAAGTCCATTCTCCGGCAGCTGAATCAAAAAGGTACTTCCTTTTCTGACTTTGCCGGAGGCTACCGTGATTGTCCCACCATGCTGCTCAATAATCTGTCTGGACAGATACAGACCGATGCCAGTTCCGCTCTTTTCGCGGACTTCCGGCGCAGTCCCTCTGTAAAACCGCTGGAATATTTTATGGTATTCACTCTGCGGAATTCCGATTCCCTGATCCTCGATCTCAATTCTCACAAAGCCGGTTCTTTTTTGTAGACGGATCGTGATTTTTGAATGTTCTGGGCTGTATTTGATGGCATTGTCCAAAACGTTAATGATTGCTTCTCCAAGCCAACGTTTATCCTGCATGAGTGCACAATGCTCCAGTGATTCGTTGCAGTCGAAAATAAGTTCTATCCCTTTCTCCGCTGCCTTTGGATACGTTCGGTTTACTGCGGAGATGATCGTATCCATAATGGGAAGTGTTTTCTGATTAAGCTGAATCAAACCTGTCTCCAGTTTGGATATTTCCAGCAGAGACTGCAACAATGTTTCCAATCCGTCCAATGCACTCCGGCAGCGGATGCGAAATTCCTGTTGCTCCGTCTCACTCAGATTGTTCCGCAGCAATATGCTAAAGCAGGTATCCAAGGCTGCAACCGGGGTTTTCAGCTGATGGGAAATGTCGGATACCATTTCCTTTGTGCTTTCCTTCTCCGCTCTGGCTTCCTCTTGCAGCAGCTGGATATGATGTCCGATTGCTTCAAGCTGAAATTTCAGTCTTTCCTGCCCGACATGATCTTCTGTGTCCGGCACTACCTCAAAGTGATTTTCCCGAAATGCAATCAGGATTTGCTCTAGCTGCTCCAATCGTTTCCGACTTTCTTTCGCCTCAGCTTTCTTCCGGTAAAACAGGAACGTTAGCAAAGACAGACATAGCACTGCACTTGTACAGCCGGTTATCATGATATTCTGCCGGAAGCGCACATAAAACGAAGTCCCTTTGTTTTCCCAGTACCCGTATTGCTCTAATAATTGCTTACCTTGTTCATTGGCTTGATGGTCGTTTCCTTTCAGCCATCCTGCGGCAACATCCATGCCGGTGGTCTCTGCGCCCGCCGCAACTTCTGTCAGGATATCCATTTTACATTGATAATCCTGATAATATAAATAGGTGGTAAAGCAGTTCAATACCGCAAAAAGGAGTAGAACCGGCAGCACCAGTGACAAGGCATCAACCAACTTTTTACGATGTCGTTTCGTCACTGACTTACCTCCTGATTCCATATATACCCAAGCCCGCGGATGTTTTTAATATAGACCGGAGCCGCCGGATCCTCTTCGATTTTCTCCCGAAGCCTTCTGATGTTCACAGCTACCGTATTTTCATCCATAAAATCACCATCCAGATCAAACACGTTTTCTAACAGCTGTGTTTTTGAAAGAATCTGTTTCGGGTTTTGAAGAAAAAAGGACAGCATTTTCAGTTCATTCTTCGTAAGGCTTATTTCTCTTTCCTTTACGAACGCCCTCATCTCTCCGGGGATAAATACGATATCCTTTGAATGAATTTTTGGAGTTCCGGGTTCATTCTTTCTGCGGCGGAAATGAGCCTCGATTTTCAGAAGAAGTACGGAAAGGCTGAACGGTTTCGTCATATAATCGTCCGCACCGGCTTCATATCCCATGACCTGATCTGTCTCCTGATCCAACGCGGTAAGACAGATAATATATACATTTTGACAATTCCGCATCCATCTGACAAGCTCTAATCCGTTTCCATCCGGAAGATTCACATCACAAATGGCAACATCCACATGATTATCACTTGCAATTCTTTTCGCTTTTTTCACTGATTCTGCTGAAAAAACCTCA
>OGCO01000542.1_pt1 | contig 63313 bp, 79 predicted proteins | sample 1570171 | NCBI WGS metagenome assembly OGCO01 (sample SAMEA4370583, study PRJEB24528) | human gut metagenome
TCAACTGTACCCCCGTACCCTCGCTCTGTCCCACGGGTAGGGATGGTACCCTCTCCCCCTTGTGAAAGAAAGCACAGTGTGACTCCTAAGGTTTGAAGTGTTACTCCTAGTAGTTGTTGGATGGTTATGGCTGGCTTGTGGGTAACATTAAAGCCTCAGAACCTACCCACAATAGTAACTACTAGCACTAAATAAGTAGTAATGGTTACTAATAGTATCCAAAGGTATCCAAAAGCTAACCAAATCACATACTTATGGTAAGCATGATCTAAAGGTTGAATGATTACACATGGTTAGGCATAAGTTCAACTTATTGTACCGCATCGCTCCAAACGTACCAATATTTGAACCATGATCTAAGTACCTGTAGTACTTATAGTTCTATGCTTTGCATGGTTCCATAAGTTCCACAAACACCAGCCCGGCGCGCCTACTAGGTACAAAAAGTTGAACCTATAGGATAACCAATAGTCAATAATTTCAACTACTTACAGTTTGGCACACGGCTTGCTATATAAGAGGCATCAACGGGGGTACAGCTCCTATTGATAGGTTTCTTTGAAAAGTTGTTGAATGGGACGAAAAAGTGCTTGACACTAAGCTGGAAAGTCTTTAGAGTCCATTTCAACGATGAACGTGTTCTTTCAAAAGCTCATAGCGTAGTTGTCCAGTACTTGCCTTTTGTGTCTGGAAACCAGAAGTAGGCGGACGTTAAACAGCGCTTAGCTGTTCTTTGCTTGCGAATGCTAAGGCATTTTAAAGAGTAGTCGCCAGCCGGAAAAATGAGCAACGACGACACAACGAAAAAAGGCAAAAAGTACTTAACAAGCGCAACGACTTATGAGAGAACACTTTCAACAAGCTAACTCAATAGAATACTACGGCACTAGCTTAATGTGTCGTCCTGCTAGGATTGTAGCACATACACAAGTTACAATCATGCCAAGAGTTTAATATGACTCTTTGGAAAATCGGATTGCAGGTTTTGCGTTGGATGCGCGTAAAACTTAGCTTGTCTATGCTACCTTGCAAATTGTACCTTAGGTGCGGTTTGCCTGTTAGTTCAAGCTAAGAAGTGCTCCGATGTACAGAAAAGCGAGGCTTGCTTATATACTCCTGCCATTAATGCAGGTGCGACGTATAAGCAAGGGGACGGAACAAGCTAACTGGTGGCCTTGTGCTCTTGTGCAAGGTAGGTTAGTAGTAAGTCCTACTTACAGCAAGCCTATAGTTTACCGATAAACCGTAAACGACGTTGCAGATTTACAACCTAGCAATGTGATAAGTCGGCTCAAAGGGTAGACTGAAAGTAACCTTAGAAAAGTTACAGCCGTAGAGTATTGGCGTTAAAAGGATGCGTTCCATCCTGCGTTGGAGACAGTACAACGGCTATAAATAATAGACAAAGGTGTTCCGTCTGTAAACAGTTTGACAGTTGCAGGGGAATGGGGTGCCTTGGGTGCGTTATGCCCTTGCAACCAGTCAAGTTGTTTTACAACTTTAAGGAGAACATTATGCTAAAGTATCTTTCCCAACGTTATGTCAATATGCTCATGAAAGGCAACCATGCCATAGACTTTTATGCATGGGCAGGTCATATCGCTTATAAAACTCAACAACTTAAAACTGCCGTTGAAGAACAGCAGGCGCAAGCTGTGGAGAAACATCATGCACGATAAGCCACAAGGTTACAAGAGGCAGGCTAATGCCCTGAACATTTGCAGGAATCAGGGCCTGAATAACCTCTATCAAACGGAAAAGGAAGAACCTCGCATTATTCCTGTATGGAACAAGCGCGGGGAATGTGTAGGCTTTAAGAACTCTCTTACAGGTTCCTTCATCAATCCCAACGATTTACCTGTTGATGAAATTACAGGCTATCGTATTCTTCCCTGCATGGCAGACGTACCTTTTCTGTTTGCTGAATATGGACAAAACAAGTCCGTATCCGGTAGGCATGGCAAGCGTATCAACATACGCAAGGTGCGCACAAGCGAACGTCCACGCGCTAAGTATCGTACTACTAACGTGGGCAGGGGTGAGGCTATGGACAAGCAAGACGGCTACGCTTGTGCCCTCGTGACTCTGGACAAGCCTCAAAAGGTTAGACGTGTTAATCGCCATGCTAAGGTCGTCGTGCATACGGAAGACGATTACATCATGACCTCAACACGGTCGTCCCGGCGTTTCCGTTGATTTATACACAAGAGCCTAGACAACTAGGCTTTTGCAATAAGGCAATGGACTTTCCAAACGACTACAAACCTTTAAACATATGAGGTATTACTATGAACGCTGCTATCGCTACTCCTATCGCTCCGGTTACTGCTGAAATTGCTACTGCCCCTGCCAAGATTACGGATTGGACTGAGGCAGACTTCCGCGCTCAGGTCAACGTCTTTGTGAACTCCCAAAAGGAATTCGTTAATGGCGTCACTCGCTGCACGCTTTACGCTGTTCGTGCTGCCATGATGAACAGCAACAACCAGCCTTTGAACTACATTCTCGGCAACCTCTCGGAAAAGCTCCGCCCGGCGTGGACTTCTTGGCTGTTCTACTTCGCGCCTTTTGCCTTGTCCGGGGGCAAGGACGCCACATCTATCACGCTTGACGATGGGACGATTGTTGACCTCAAGTCGTCCATCAAGCTGGTCGCTAAGCGTTGCGACGAATTGTGCGACGCCGCCGAAATTGACAAGCTCGCTCGTGATAAGGGCGGGAACGTTAACGATCCCGCCGGCATGATGCGCTTGTGCGACTACGTGATTGGTTCCCTGCGCTCTGCCCCGCGTTTCGATGCATGGAAGCGTGAAAAGTCTACCGGACGGGGTGACAAGCCTTTGACGGAAGAAGAAGTCATGGCGAAGTACACCAGCCTTTCCAACAAGTTGAACAAGTTGTTGGAACAGGCGAAGGCGTCCGGTGTTCATGATGCCCGCAAGTTCCCCGGCATTGAAGCCCCGCATGGTCTGGACTACTACATTCAGATTCTGGAAAATGCGGACGAAAACGACATGAGCGAAGATGTGCTCACCAAGGTGCGTCTGCTTAAGGGGGAACGCCTGCCCTTTACGTCCCTGCTCAAGATGGTGTCTAACTGCGATACCACAAACCTGTCTGCCGAAGAAGAATACATCTACAATACCCTGTTGAACGCCGCCGTTGAAAAGGGTATCGAACTCTAAGCCCCCTACATTCACGTCACATTGAAGCCCCGATAGGCAAGTTCTTATCGGGGCTTTTGTTGTGCCATGAATCTAACAAAGGAGTAGACAACATGGGAACTGTCTTGCGTCCTGTCTATGATAACAACACCACGCTTGATTCATTCAGGGATGCCGCTCAATTGTATGACGGTCAATTGCTTACTTTCTATGAGGCACGTTTGATCTGTTTCTGCCTAGGTGTAGACCTTCAACAGATAGACGAAACCTTTCTGTTTAAAGATTCTGACGGTGTTTCGTGGTGGCTGTACGCTGAACCTGACAGCACGTTTACTGTACAAACGGAGTTGTAAACCATGCCAGACATCAAACAGTTTCTTTCAAGGCGTTATCTGCGCCTTGTAGACAATCTGTCAGAGTCCTTTCTGTTGTCACCGTCAGTCTATACGGACTGGAAAACTCAACGACTGATTGAGCTTATAGAACAAATCAATACCTGTATTATCTACAGACTTTATTAGCTAAGCATCTAAGAAACAGGCTGGACATCAGCTTGTTTCAAAGGATGCTTATTGCATCCAGTTAAACCATAACTGTCAAGGCTACATCCTTGAAAGGCAGTGTTGCTAGATGGAAAAGGTTTGTCTCAACGCGGTGACGTGCATCCTTTGTCCTTTGTATGGCAGAACGTGTGACGGTAAACCTGAACACCCTCTTGACGTACAGGACATTCCTACTACGGAAGAGGAGGATGTACTTCTCGAACTGCGCTTTGAGCGAGACTGTTGCTCGTTCTAGCATACATTCTTAAAAGCCCCTGAGTCTTTCGGGGCTTCCATAGGAGGTGTGCTTATGATTAACTCTAACTATAAAGCCATCGTTCATGGTAAGTATCTGTCTGAGAAGACCAAACGTATTAAAGGGCATATGTGTATTGTCAAGAAGTTCTACTTCAAGACAGCTATGGTCAACTGGGTTAGGGAACAGATCAACATGCCGAACACCAAGCCCACCTGTGTACAGTTCTTTGTCAAAAAGAATCATGTCTGGGAACTCAAGGCTAAAGTTCAAGTCAAGATACCTATCAACCAACGAAAGAAACGCACCCTTATTTGGGGGGGTCAATATGTTTGAGATTCTTGTCATCATGCTGTCGTCATTCGGTCTTGGCTGTTGTTCCATGTTCATGTTCCGTAGATATCTGGACAGGAGGAACATCTTTCGTTCTTACTATGCACAGGGCTTGTTCCTTGTGCGTAACTGGGGGAGGCAAACATGAAGTGGTACACTAACCCAACGTTCTGGCTGTTCATCTTCTTCCTTGGCATGTGTGCCATCCTGTTGTCTGGTTGTGCCAACTGGTCGGTACGTGGACAAGCTGAGTACTCAGCAACCCAAGCCCTGATGAATTGGGCGTCGTCAATCGGCCCTCTGCTCCGCTAGGATTACCAAATGTTACAACCATATCTTGACCAAATGGTTAGCAAACTGGCTACGGATTGTATGGCACAGCGTGCACAACGATTCTTTTACAAGGATTGGTATGCACAGAACTACAACTACTGTTATGACCACATCATTCAGCTTAGTACCGTTCTGTCACAGCATCCATACATCAAAGGCAGGAGGTTTTTGTGGTGGCATATTGTAAAAAACATATTCGTGCTGGCATTCTATGCAGCGCAGTCTTGCTTGCTGTCCTGCCTTCACTGGGCTATACGGAAACTGTCAAAGACTTCCGTGACCCAGAAGGACGGCTCTTTGAAGACTATCGGTACTTTCCCCCGGCACTGGTAGCCAGAGCTAAGGTGCTGTTCGATGAAGGCTACTTCATAAACACTGACTTGTACAAATTTATCAAGAAAGAATACGGCTTTCAGGCGGCAGAGGACTTTCGCTTCTGGTGGATTCGTTCTGAACTTATCAAACATCAGGAAAAGTAAGGAGGAAAAAGATGCTATCTCTTCGAGAGTTTAACGAATTGCTGTACCTCTGGTCGTTCTTCGCAATGGAAGCAAGATACTGCTACCGCTTCGAGGAAAAGGACGGAAAGAAAATCTTGACGAACGTTGATCATAAGCGCACCAGACAGTGCCATATGAGGGCGCACGCAGTTGAGGCTGCGCTCAAGTGCCTCATTGCAAAATACCCTGCCCCCATACTGTATACGTTTGTGCATCCGCAAATCACCACGTATCAGAGTGCGTACTACATGCGTGACACGACAGAGCCTGAATAACTCAGGCGTCATATACATAAGGACTTCAACATGGAGGTAGACTACAAAGCTATCTTTGATTTCATGCTCAGGTCTGGGCTCTGTGCTGAGTCCGACCGACCGCAGGCTATGGAACTTGTGGAAGACTGGCTTAACATCTACAAAGAAACAAATGAACAACAAGGAGATACATTTTATGGGAACACCTGTTGGTTCTGCTATTCTTGACAACGAGATTGTCAAGTTCTTTGAGGAACTGATTGAGTTCTACGGGCATGGTAGTCCGCAGGCTCGCATCATTGAGCGTGTCAAGCGCAGGCTGGAACTCGTACCTGTTGGTGATAAGTACGAACGCCTGTGCCCCACGTGCAAATGTCCTGCGTGTGGCAAGACCAGATCGCAAGCCGCTGCCATCGCTCGTGAACGTCAACGCCGGGGTAAATCCAAGTACGCTGAGCGTAAGTATCCCGGCATAGGGATGGAACTGTCGCAACCTGACGACGACATCCCGGTAAGGTCTGTCGGCTTCTCTGTCCTCGACATCGGAAAGGCTGAAGCCGATGCCGTAGCCTACATTTCTAAGTTGGGCAAGTAACATCTGTTACTGTACCATATACGCACATACAACGAACTGCAACCATCAAACCATTAGGAGTACTTACTATGTCCATGCGCAACATCTTCAAGATCGTCCTCGACTCCAACGCTGAAGCTGGCAAGCTCGTGACCGCCCGTATCGCTGGTAAGGCTGCGAAGGAAGCTCTCTTTGCCAACCCCACCGTGTTGCAGGGTGTGCTCACGTCCTCCGCTGTGCTGACCGCTGCGTCCCTCGCTGACCCGGACACCGCGCACGGCAAAGCTCTGCACTACCTTGGCCTCGGCATGACGATGGACTCCGCCGATGAACTCCTGCGTGTGTGCGACGAGGCGGGCGTGTTCCAGATGAAGGGCACCGCCGAAGACAGCGCGACCGCTGACATGCAGGCTGTGGTTTCCAAAACCTTTGACTCCAAGCCTTTCCTCCAGATGCTCGGTGTTCTGCCCAAGGGTGACGGCACCAAGGAAACCAAGCCCCGGTTCTCCACGCAGGCCAAGCCCGCCGGTGTCACTGCCAACGCCATCGAGAATCCCAACAAGATCGAAGCCAAGGAAGAAACCACCGCTGAACCCGTGTCCGTGAAGGTCGGCCCCGAAGTGGCTACGCCTGTTCTCCTGCCCACCAAGGACGGCAAGGATGCCAAGACCGAGAAGCCTGTGCTGCGCTGCGCCTTTGAAGGTTGCGGCAGTGTCCTTCGCAAGGTGGCTGAACAGAAGCCCTTCCACCTGCCCACCGACAAGGACACGCAGAAGTACATCACCGATGATGAGCGCAAGCTGGAAGGCAGCTACCTCTGCAAGTTCCACCGTGACGTGGTGACCAAGGCCATCCAGAAGCGGAAGAACGATGACCGCATGAACAAGGTGCGGGAACAGCGTCTGGCTGAAGCCACCGATGAACTGACCAACGTGGAAGCTGAACTGCGTGAAGGTGAAAAGGCCCTCGCTGCCAGCGAAAAGACCATCAACAAGATCACCGACCCCATCATCAAGTCCGGCGCCGAGAAGGCCGTGGAAGAAAAGCGCAACAGCATCCAGAACCTGCGCAAGCGCAGCATCGCCCTGCAGAACAAGTGCAAGCAGATCTCCGAAGAGATCGCCAAGGCCAGCAAGTAACACACTGAAACTCACGGAGGTATGTAGTACATGAGCAACAAAGACAATGAGATCATTCTCGACATGGAAGCGGCACATGAACCGGTTGGCTTCGGTGCTAAGGTCATTGGCCTTGCCAAGAGCGTGACCAGTTCTCCCACCATGCACCGGCAGATCGACAAGACCAAAGAAGCTGGTGTAGTTATCACCAAGCTCGCCGCTGGTCGGCTAGTTCTGAACAACGTGACCGATGTGATTGCGTCCGGCCTGCCTTGGGGCATGGGCGGGTTCATCAAGTCCAACCCGCTGAACGAAGCTCTGTTCAAGTTCAGCTTGGCTCAGGCTCTGTCCATCATGGGCGGTGCGTTTGTCTCGAACGTAGGTGAAGACGATCCGAAAGCCAAGTACTTCCTGACGGCCATCGACGCGGCCACGCTTGCGTCTGTAGACGCTCTGCGTGAAGCCTCCGGCATTGAAGAGTTCATCATGTCCAAGATTCTGACCAAGGATGTGATGGACAAGATCAAACCTCTCGTCAACACCCATCCCATGTAACCCATAACAAGCAGGGCCGGGGTAACTCGGCCTTGTTTGGAACTAGGTTGCAAGTGAAAGGAGTAAGGCAGACACTGTCGTGTACATGAGAGCAAGCGCAACTGGTAGGTTGCAGCCTCCGCACAAGGTACGCTCCACCGAACGTGTAGACTTAGGGTGGCTAATGAATTGTTGGTTAGGTAAACGCTTTGCAAACTTGTGTATCAGAGTGAGGTGTAGAATCCTCGATGGCTGCTGATACTGTGCTCAATGTCGGCACATCAAAGCAAACTACGGATACACAACTTGTGTTTTGGGTCGAACACAGAGCTAGTGGATGACGCAAGTAACATGAGTACCGGCTAGCCATGCCGCGAAGTTGTTACTGAATATGGCAGGTAAGATAATCTAGCAATGTGCATCATGTCCTTCATAAGATCAACTTACTGACTACAAGGAGCCAGTCATGTTTGATATACTAGGAGAACTCATGGTGTCCAGCCCTGCAGTGCGACAAGTCTATCTGCATGGTGGTGCACTGGTGGTTGGCGTGGGACTGTGTGCTTTTACTCTGGCACGGTATAGAGAGTACAAGTATTGCAGACACGTGTTGACGGAGGAACTTAACAAGCTGTACTCGATGGGAATCATAATGAGAACCGTTGCGTTCACATGTGAAACCAGTTTGGTGATGGCTGATCTCATCGAAGCTATGGCTACAACTAGGAGTAGATGGTATGTCTTACACCTCGTTGTTCGGTCACTGCGAAGAACCCCCGTAAAGGAAATGCTGCTGGATGCCTTGCACGCAAACAAGGTACAACCTCTGACTGGACTTAAGAGGCTCAAGGCCCTGTTTACGTCAGCGTTCTAGCTTCATATCTTTAACATCTACTCGGGCTGGGGTTGGCTGCTCTCTGCTAACCTCAGTCCGTTTACGTATAAGGAGAAAGGTTATGCCTACATATCAAGACAAGATGAACTACTGGTCACAGAAAGATCCCTATGCTCCTCCGCGATTCCTTCCGAAGAAGTCACCTCAACTCACCGAAGAAGAGGTGGAAGAATGGAAGCTGAAGAACGCAGGTAACTTTATCACCTGCCCTAAGTCTGGCACCCGTCTCTTGAGGAGCAACTGTGGCAAACTGCTGATGTGTTATCAGCAAGGGACATGCTATCATGTGGACTACACCAACTTCGACAAGAACCTGCAACGAAAAGCATACGACTTCAATGGGTAGCAGGGTTGAAGTGTGATAGGTGTAGAGTCAGGGATGTTCCTTGCCTCTTTCCTGTCACACTTTAACAAAGGAGAAACTTATGTTTCGTTTCCTGAAACCCCTTGTGTATGCGATCATTGCCACGGTCGCTGGTTCCTTCGCCTACAAGGAAGGGAAGCAGGCTCTGTTCCCCGCTCCGGCCTCCGACCAGACCATCGACACCAAGCCGGTGGAAAACAAGAAGGACTAGTCTCCTTCTTTAAACCTTAACTTGGAGAGGTTGTCATGAGTGTTGATCAGGATGCGTTAGACATCCTATGTGAAGTCTTCGATGATAGGATCGAGGATGTCATGTCAAACCGTGACAACCTCTCCTACACTCTGTATGATGACGACGGCTACCCAGTTGGTGCTGCTATCTTTGACGAGTTCAAGTCTGGCGATCGTGTCAGATATGTCTACGTCTACTGGATTGGGGTGCGCTACCGTGGTGTAGGTATTGGAGGACAGATACTTCGCACCTTGCACCAGCAGTACCCTGAACACTGGTTCAGTTTGAGTACACTCAAATCGAACACAGATGCTGTCAGATTCTATCAACACCTAGGGTATCAGATAACTGGAGACTTACCCGGATGTCCTAGCTTCTATCATCTCCAGCGCAAACCTGAAAAGGAGTTCACCTCATGAGCGGTGATCAGAACAACAACAACCAGAACCAGCAGAAACAGAAGGGCGGCAATCAGAACGGCCCGAAAGAAGGCATCACCATTGCCACCTCGGTCAATCCCTCGCAGTCCGGTACCCTTGGCCAGCAGGTTCAGGGTGCCATTGTCACCGGCATTGGTGGTGCCATCGCTGCGTTGGCTTGCGCCGGTGTGCAGAAAGGATTCGACTGGATTGTTGGCAAGTGGACTGGCCGCAATGTTCGCCCCGTCTTCAACGTGACTCCCACCGGCCCCACCACGGGTGGCTCCGGCAACATCATGCAGGAACTGCACACTGTTGCGGGAAACAATCCTGATGAAGCGAAGCGTGCCATCCAGTCTGTGGCCAAACGTCTCGGTATGCAGATCGGCCAGCCTGCCCCTGCTCCCGTGACTGTTGACGCTGGTGTGGTGGAGATGACTCCTCCCACTCCGGCCCCTGCTCCCACCGCTGCTGATGTGGTTCCCAGTGATGCTGCCCTCAAGGTGGAAACCAAGCAGCCCAAGCCTCAGCAGCAGAACAACAAGGGCGGTAAGAAATGATTACCCGTATCGCTGGGTTTCTGTTCTATACCTTGATGACCGGCCTGTGCGCCATCACCACCGTTGGTTATGCCAACGATGCGGTTAAGGCCCTCGACAAAAAGAACTAACCTCTAGCACATAGCAGGACTCATACGTACTAGGTGCGACTAGTGTAGCGTAACGGGGTCTTGTGTAGAGACAGCACCTCCACATAAGGTTGTCTTGTGTGGGTTGTGTGAGTCCTGCTATGCATCTAGGGATTAGATCAATGTGCTATTCACCTAGCGTTGCCGACGCAGTACAGTCATGTTTACCAAGTCTAAGCGTATACTTGTGACCATGACCTTTGGTACTCATCACGTTTCAACTCACGAGGTTTCTCATATGTGTAACTGCACTTCCTGCTTCTGCTCCATGTCTTCCTCCATCGTCATGCCCGCCCCTGTTCGTCCTTCTGTCAAGCGTGGTGCTCTGCTCCGTGCTGTCAGCGGCGAGAAGGTCGGTGACTTGTACATGCTGGTGCGTGAAGCGACTGGTGTGTTCGCCAAGGACGCCGCCGGTAACAACATCGGTGCCCCGAAGAATCTCTTCAACCTCGTCAACCTGACGAACGAAGGGAAGACTCGTGTGTCTCGGCCCCAGCGCAAGCTGGTCTGGGGACATGACGAAGTACCGATGGATGTGATCGAGCAGCACTTTGGTTTCCAGCTGGTTCCTGTTGCTGACAACATCAGCAAGATCGAACCTCTGCTCAAGGGCGTAGGCATGAACCTTCACGCTGCCAAGATTCGTGAAGAACAGTCTGCCTTGATGTACCGCCTGTTCTAATCTTTAAACCTGCTGGCCCATGTGTACTCTTCTATGATGGTAGCTGTCGCTGTGTGAGACAAAGTCCTAACGAACATAGTGCACATGGGCCGGTCTCTTTGGAGGTTTGTATGTCCATTGATCTGAGTAAGCAATGGCCATCTCTTCTGTCTTATTATGTAGGCTTTCCTGCTGATGGAGCTGGTACCTACATCGAAAACATCTACAAACTGAGCAAGCAGAACAAGGCTAATCTGGCTGCTAAGCTCGGTCTTCCTGACACGCTGACTGTCGAGGAAGAAGTAACGGTTGATTTGAATGAACGCTTTGCGTTCTCTTATCAGCTTGTCTGTATGGTCATGCCTAAAGATAAGCAGCCTACGTTTGACGAGTTCATTACGAACAGAACGTCTAACCAAATGAAGCTGTCCAAACGTATCTTATCTTATGCCAAGACCAACAGCAACGTGACCGCGAAGATTCTCCTTAGCGGATTATATTCCAGCTCCTTCCGCTCTAAGCTGAACAAAGAACTGCCGAAGGTACCTGATGCCAGATCCTTTGTCAGTAACTCTGACTGTGCTGAGGCAGTTGTGATCACGCAGGACTACGAATACTATTCCGCCATCATTCAGAACATCTACTCTGAGATTGCGTCGATCAAGAAAGCGACATATGGTTTCAGCATGGATATGTTCACGATGCTGTCGGCTGGTAGTAGCAGCAGCTTCTCATCTTGCTTTACGGTTGGAAGGTTCAACAGTAAGGGGCCGCTTGACATCGCTCTCTGCCCCTTGACTGGTGTAATCTACAACCGCCAAGGAAAGAATATCACCGGCAGAGCTTGGGTTGTCTTTGACAAAGACTTCAACAAGTTCATCGTCATGAAATCTTATGGTTTTATCGACGACGCCATCATTAAGAAGGTGTGTGGTTGGTTGTGTGCTCTGCTCGATGACAAAGCAGACTGGTCATACACAAATGGAAACAGTGAAGATGTCTATCTTTCACTCGACTACAGACCAGAAGGATGGTACATTGACCCTGTTCGTATGTTCTTCTTCTCTTCAACGTCTGACAAGATCAGGAACATTGATGTGCGAGGGTGCGTAGAAGCACCTTGTTTGTTGTGCGGTAAGTATCATACCAAATCAACAATCATTTGCAGTGACTGCGAAGAAACAAAGCTGACCAACTGCAAGAGGTGTGGCAAGCAGATGCTTAAAACGGACAGCAATAAGCTGTACCCACTGTGTAATAACTGTGTGGAGAAGGTCACATTCTGTCCTGTCTGTGGTTCGATGATGCGGGAAGGCAAAGCATGTCCCAAGTGTGCATGGAATAACATGTGCGCTATCTGCGGCACCAAGTCTGATAAGAAGCTACAGTGGATTGAAGACATCCCTGTGTGTGACCACTGCATCAGTATCTTGCACAAGACTACCTGCGAATGTTGTGGTTCTCACGGCTTGATGTATCCTTATCGTGGCCATGCTTTGTGCAACAACTGTTACCAGCAGTTGTCTTCTCTGCCTTCGTCAACAATCAGTGAAGCACAGGTTCACATCAAGGCCAGCATCTTGCAGAACTTTATAACCAGCAATCCTGATCTCAAGATTAGCTGGAACGTCAGCGAAGGAGACGCTAATGAGCATTGAGAGACTCAAGACAATCCTTCGCATGACGGATGCGGAGGTAATACAGAACATCGTTGGTACTCTGACGAGTTCCGACTCTGGGTACGAAGTATACACTGACGACGAGAACTTCGTCTTCGGTATTCCTACAACTGATACCATATGTCCTGTGCTTTTGCAGGCGCATGTGGATACAAGACGACACGCCTCGGTGGATGAACCCCTCATCTTGTGCACCGAGTACGGAGTCATTACGAATGCCAACGGTATCCTCGGCGGTGATGACCGCTGTGGTGTTGCTGGTATTCTGGACATCATTGAACGCCATACCAGTAAACCATTCGTTCTCTTCACAAACTATGAAGAAACGGGTGGCAAAGGCATGAAGGCTTTCCTCAAGACTGGCTACCTCGACAAGTTCGTCGACCATATTTATTGTGTCATTGCCCTTGACCGAAGGGGACACAATGAGTATGTATACTATAGCCCCACGTTACCGAGCAAGCTGACGTACTTCCTTGCCAAGCTCGGTTACTATGAGGCCAATGGTTCTTACTCTGACTGCTATGATCTTTGGATGAAGCATAACATCGCTCATGTCAATCTGTCATGCGGTTATGGTCGGCAACACACAGCCGATGAATTTGTCTTGGCTGAAAGCTATGTGTCTTCCATCCTTCGTGCTGATCGTTTGATGCAAATGATTGACGAACCCTTCCGTGTAAAGGAACGCTTCACGTACCGAAGCGGACACGGGTACTCGTCTGTCGTTTACCCTATACCCAAGCCTGCTGATAATGCTGGTCAGGGAACTGCTGCTCTTGAAATAGTAGGCAGTGAAGAGCTTGCATCTGACGATGGCCCTGAATATGTTCAAGGAACTCATATCCATTCCCCTGTTCACATGCCTCCTGAAGCGGTGTACGCATACTCTGCGGCACCGAAATGCTTCGTGTGTGCGCGAGACGACAGACCGATGGAGTATGATACCAAGAATAGTTTCTTCATCTGTGAAACGTGCAAGAAACAAATCATTAAACACTTTGACACAGTGACAGTCCCCAACGCTATGGCGTACTATGACATGCTTGAGGAGTCACGGGCCAAGAGCCGAGAGGCTAACAGGAATTTGAACAAGGCCAAGCTCAAGGCTAAGAGTTCTCTTCCTGTATGTCCCGGATGTGGTGACAATCACCATGTCATCTGGTCAAGGAAGGACATAGGATTTGTGTGCACGTCTTGCTTTGAGTACCCTTCTACCGATGGATACAACGGTAAGTTCTGGGTACGAGGAGACAAGAAGATCTTTGTGAAGACTGTGAATGGCAAGCAAATGGTACTGGTGACAGACCTTAAGGGTGAACACCTTCTGTCAAGTGAAGAGCTGTTGAAGAGCAGTAAGCTTCACCAGTGCGCTGTCTGCCATGAGCCTCACATCTCCTGCTCTTGTGAAACCATAGGCAAGACGAGAAAGGTAAACGTATATGTTTGCCCCTCTTGCAAACAAGAAGCCTTGGATACACTTCTCAACGACAACCTCCCTCCGTGGGACTTGGACTAGGAGGATTACAACATGATCGTACCACGTCGTCCTGAGATTTGCAATCCTTCTGTTCCCGGATGTGAACTCAAACTTCCCTTGTACACGGAAGAAGAACAGAAGCGTATTGAAAACATGATCGACTTCCCCGGTGAATATACCGCAGACGATTTTCGTTCTGCGCTTGACCTCTGCTTCAAGCGTAGCACGGAAGCGGAAGCTTTCATCCGTTCCCTGCACGACTACACCCTTCGTCTGAAAGGGGTGTGGCATAGATGGTTGGGTGCTCTTCGTCCGACCGTTGTTCGTAAAAGTTAGCGTAGTTAACGCTACTTGTAAACCTTAACACGAGGTGCTTATGCGTAATCGTATTAAGCAGTTCTTTGGTTGGTTGTTCAACGGCATCAAAGCCCTGTGGCAGATCGGTTGGAAGAAGATCATGGACTTCGTCACCAACATAGAAGCTGCCAATGAACTACTTGACAAACTGGAAAAGAATGATTACGTAATCATTCCTGAAAAGATGTCAAGAGTTCACAAAGCTGTCTCTCTTGTGTCTGGATGTTGTCACAGTTTCTTTAACAGATTCCTTAAGAGGACTGACAAAGAACACAAGCTGCTTGACATAGACATCCCGAAGAACTGGATGCGAGGGAAGAGAAGACGTTTAAGCGACGCTGAGCAGCTTGCTCTCTAGTGTAGGTTTTAAGCCTCGTTTACTATGAGGATGACCTATGAGTCATCTTTTAAATAAACGTGTCTTAGAATCAATCCTCGTGCGTTTAAACGGTATATGAACCATAACCGAGGGACGTAGAAATGTAATGCAAACAGAACATCAACAACAGTCCAGACATACTGTGTGTCTCTGACGTAAAGGCAAGACATGAACTCATGCTTAGAGAGAAGACAAACTGTCTTCGACAGTGGCATGGATGTATCAGCTTGTAACCATAACAGAGATGCAAGAGTATGACTGTTAGGCGAGAGGAGCTTGAGAAGTTCCTTGATTACGATGCACCTATGGACGTGCCAGTAAGACAAGCCTACTGTCCTTTCTGTGAACCAGACAAGGTAACCAGTCACGGCTTTGTTGTGACACGTAAGAGAAATGGGTTCAGTATGTGGTGTCATAGGTGCCACACTAAATACTGGTACCCAGTTAAAAGCCCATCATCTAGCGCGATCTTAAGTGAATTGCATCGAAGAGCAGTGGGCAACAAAGACAATGCCAGTGTCGTAACGAAGAAAGTCACTCTCCCGTCAGACTTTACAGCTGACATTCCCGCGTCAGGTTTGCTGTGGTTACGTACCTACGGCGTCAATGAGGATGAGATACGCCGGTACCATTTTGGGTACAGCCCCAGACTAGATAGGTTAATCCTTCCTGTGTTCCGGGATGGAGAGCTGGTCTTTTGGCAGGGCCGCAACCTTTCTTCAGACACATCCAGACCTAAGTACATGAACGTGAGATCACAAAGGTCAGATATCGTTCTGTTTGTAAATAACCAAACATCGAAGGTCGTACTCGTCGAGGATATTCTTTCATGCCTCGCAGTAGCTAGGGCCGGTGTGAGTGCTGTTGCTCTACTTGGAAGCTACGTGAAGATGGATCTTTTACGTGATGTTCTGGCGGACGCAGATATAGCTTGTATAAAGGTCTGGCTTGATCCCGACAAAAGGCAAGAGGCATGTAAGTACGCAAAGCAATTGCGTGCACTTGGTTACAGTGCAAGTCCAATTGTACTAGCACACCAAGATCCTAAGTGTTATAAACCCGAAGAAGTCCAACGCTTCATAGGAGGTGTGACATGTTCGGATTCGGAAAGAAAACCTACGATGGGCCTACGTGGAAAGACGTGTCCATCGGTGTGACCATCGGTAAGAAAACCATGAGCATCTTCGAGATCATTCGTAAGTTGTTCTGGAATGTGATCAACATCATCAGCAACGCCCGATCTATCTGGCGTACTTTATGCAAGGCGGTTAAGGAGGTGTGCCATGCTTAGCTTCAACGATAAGGCTGTCTCCTTTGTACAGTCTTCCTCCTCCTCTGGCTACGACATACAGCGCAGCCTGTCTCGTAAGCGTAACCAGCTGTCGAACTTCTACGACATGGAGCTGGCTATGTGTGACTCGTGTGGCACACTTTTTGCAGACAAGCTCAAGTCGATGCCGTGCCCTAAGTGTGGCAGCACTAACGGCAGGAGTCATTCGTACAACACTACGAGTCTTGGCTATCTTGATAACATCAGGATGAACTCGTTCACCTACGCTATGGCTGCCTAACAAATGTGCAGACAGGTACTTGACAAGCAGGTATTTGATCTTATACCTATAGTACTATAGGTTACTTAACAGGTAAACCTAAAGATAAAACCTTTAGGTTAATATATTAAGTATCTTAATAAGTATCCTTGACTTTACTTAATTAAGTATTATAATATATCTAAGTATATCTTAGCCGTTACTTAACCTTACTTAAGTATAATATCTTAAATAACCTACTACGTAAATACCTTAATAAGTATATTATCCTAAGACTAAACCTAACTCTTAATTCATAAGTACTATAGGTAACTAATGCTTTGAACATTAAGACTATATTATTTCTGAATTAGAAGGTTGACCTTAACTCTTGAACAAGCAAGGCATTATGAACATTGAGGAAATCTCCCTTGTTTTGTTCTTGTTAAGCAAAGAAAACTTTGATAAGTATTTTAAATTCATCTTTGAGTTGAACCTTGAACTTGAAACTAAGAACTTTCTGAAAACAATTCAGGAATATTTCTCTGAATATCCTGATAAAGAAGTCCTTAGTGTTGAAGAATTACTTGTTTTCTTTTCAGTGAAGCACCCTATCTTGAAGAAGAGAACATCTTATTCTGCTTACCTTGAGCGTTTAGGTTCAACTGAGATTGATAATAAAGTACTTGAAGAAAACTTAAACCACTTCCTTGAAAAATATTTTGCAAGTGAGATGGTATTTAAGTTGACTGAAGTTCTTGACGGTGATTCATACTCTGTCCTTGACGAAGTACAGGAGATGTTATCTGAGTTCAATGAACGCAAAGTGAAGCTTAACAAAGATGAAGACCAACTATTTGTAAAGTCTAACTTGACTGAACTCTTACAAGAAGAAGTACATGAAGCTGGATTACGATGGCGCTTGTCATGCCTGAACGAAAGCATCGGAGAACTAAGAGGTGGTAGCCTTGGTCACGTATTTGCTAGAGTCGATACAGGTAAGACATCGTTTATTGTATCAGAAGTTTCTAACTTTGCATCACAGTTGAAGGATGATGAGGTTATACTTTGGTGTAACAACGAAGAGAAAGGCAAGCGTGTTCTCTTTCGTATCTATCAGTCAGTGCTTAAGTGCAATAAGACTGATCTCATAAACTATCCTACTGATGCAGAAGAAGAGTTCACCAAATTAGGTGGACACAAAATAAAAATCTATGACCAAGCTATCATTACTGTTGAAGATATTGAACAGTTGATGAAGACATACAACGTTCGTCTCTTGGTTATTGACCAAGGTGACAAGGTTCGTTTCTCTGGTGACAGAGATATGTCAACTGTCGATAGACTTAAAGCTGTGTACGGTAAGTTCCGTGAACTCGCTAAGTCATACGACTGTGATGTTATTGCTGTTGGTCAGGCGTCAGCTTCAGCCGAAGGGTTGAAATGGTTGAAGACTTCTGACATGGACAACAGCAAGACCGGTAAGCCCGGTGAGCTTGACTATGCAATTGGGATAGGAAAATCATTTGATGATGTTGACAATCCTGTTTGCAGTATTAGATATATATCTCTGTGTAAGAACAAGATGAATGAAGGTAAGCATGGCAGATATGAAGTAGTGTTCAACGCTTCATGTGCCCTGTATACTGACAAGGCATCAGGTAGCTTCTCCGAAGTGTCGAAGTCCGACGACCAGTCTCCCCAAGGTTCTGGCTCACCTGAGATCAAGTCCACCTTCAAGTCACTCTTGTCTGAGATATATGGGAACCCTAACATGGAACAGAAGTAAACATGTCCGTATTCACTAACAAGGTTATTGCTCAGGCTGATATCGCCCTTGAAGAATTTGTTGCTAAGTTGGAACAGGAAACTGGTCTTGCTCTGCGCGATCTCTCCCTCGTCGATATGTTGACTGCGCTTAAAGACTATACGAAAACTGCGGCAGCAGCTAACGTAGCCCCGATGTCTCTCTCGCTTGATGAGCCTACCGTGACGACCGAAGCTAAGTCGAGTAAGTAGTATGTCTTACTGTACCATCGACATCGAATGTTCTAAAGCACCGAAGCATATGCCTTGGACAATAGGCTCGTATCTGTGCTCTGTTGGAATCGAACGCCAAGATGGTACCTCAACTGTGTGGTTCTTCAATCCGAATGATAGACCACATGAAGAACTTCTTGCTGAAATCCAACAAGAGATTGACAGCGTTGACTTCTTGATTGGACACAACATTAAGTTCGACTTGAACTGGTTGAAGTGGATTGGTTTGAATGTCAAGGACAAGCCAGTCTGGTGTACGATGGTAGCTGACTATCTCATAAATGGTCAGCGTAAACTTGAGTATAGTTTGAATGCTGTTGCCAAACGCTATGGCTTAGGGCATAAGCTCGATGCTATGGCTATGTATTGGCAAGCTGGATACGAGACGGATGAGATTCCGTTGGAGATTCATGAAGACTATCTCAAGCAGGACGTACATCTTACACATGACGTGTTCAAGAAACAACTCCCGCTCATTGAGCGTGCAAGCCTTGGCAAGATAACGGAACTTTCTTTCCGTCTAACCCAGATCCTTTCTGACATGGAAGTATCTGGTGCAGCCTTCGACAAAGAAGAAGCTATTGCTTACTGTAACCAAACGCGTGAACAGGTTAAAGCAATGGACAAGACGCTGGTCGATCTGGCTGGTATTGACTTTACTCCCTCCTCTGCTTCACAACTCAGTGCTGTTTTATTTGGTGGTTCTTGGAAGAAAGAAGTTCCTGAACTTGTAGCTCGTCAGCTAAAGAGCGGTAAGTTTAAGATCACCACACGCAAGACTAAGATTGAGATTCCTATCAAGGGACTTGGCTTTAAAGTTCCAGACGGCTGCTTGTCTAAGAAGACCGGCTTGCCATCAACTGATAAGAACACACTTGATTTGTTAAAGTCTCGTGACAAACGCTCTGAGTCCTTCCTTCAAACACTACGAGATCAGAAGAAACTGATGAAAGTAGTGTCCTCAATTGCTGGTTCTAAAGAAGAGAAAGAGGCAGGATTGATTGCTGTCATCGGTAAAGACGATAGGCTTCATCCTTCCTTTAACCAGTGCATCACACGTACAGGTAGACTCTCTTCTTCCAACCCTAAGTACCCATTGGGGTTGTAAAACTGGGTGAACTCATGGAAACCCTAACAGATGTCGCTGAGGGCAATCATGAGCCAAGCTTCAGTGCATGAACAAGCATACCATCTCTTAATCAACACAGCGCTTACATATCAGCAGATTGCTGATGAACTAAAGTCTAGTGCACATGTTGTTTGGCGTGTGGCTAATAACAGACTTTCAGAAGAAGAAAGAAAAGCACGCAAGGCCAAGAACTATAGACGAGCCCAGCTTGGTAAGTTAAACACCATGTACAACAGAAAAGGAAAGAACAGTCCTTTTTATACAGGTGGTATTACAATAGACAATGACGGCTATGCTCTAGTCTATAAACCTAGCTGGTTTACAGGAACACGCGGAAACTCTAGTAAAGTTTTTGTGCATCATGTTGTTGTTTGCAAAAGAGACGGTATGACAAAGGTTCCAAAAGGAATGCACGTTCACCATATCAATGGTGATAAACTATGCAACAAGGTTTGGAACTTAGCCTTGTTAAAGTCTGGTCAGCACAGACATATTCATGCAATACTGAAGAAGGTGCAGAGACTAAGTGCCTATGAAGACATAGGACAGCGCCCAGCTTGGGTAGGCTTACTCTTTAGGTACTGTCTACTCTTGATGATATAGTCCAATTACCACAGTAATGTGGGAAGTATGTTTAGCTGATCGACATACAAAATTTGAGAATGGCCAAAACTTCCCTAGAGGTGGTACCAGCCCCATCAAAACATTCTTTAAAAGCAAACAAGGGGTTATTATAAATCTTGACTTAGCTCAGATTGAATGGCGCATAGCTGCTGAGTTGAGTAGAGATCCTGTCATGCTTCATGAATTGGATACAGGTCTAGACATTCATGCTGACAATGCTATCCGATTCTTTGATGCTGGCCAGTATGAACGTGGCTCGAAAGAGTTTAAGAAAGTTCGTACAGCTGCTAAGACAATGTCCTTTCGTCTTCTCTATGGTGGTTCCGCTGAAGGTTTCTATCGAGACCAGCGTATGCCTGACTATAGCTTAAAGAGATGGAGAGAGATTGTTAACGCATTCTATGCAAAGTATCAAGGCTTGAAGCGTTGGCAAGACGAGAACGCACAGATTGCAGCCGCACGTGGATACTTACGTAATCCTTCTGGACGTGTGCTTACGTTTGATGAAGAAGTACGTAACGGTATTGAATCCGTTGATGTCAAGCAGGTAAAGAACTACCCTGTTCAGTCTGCTTCATCTGACATTATGTATCTAGGTATGGTCAAGTTCATAGAACGAGTAGCGGAACTTGGTCTTAAGGCTAACTTGATTCTTCAAGTTCACGACTCGATGGTATGGGATTGTCCTGTAGAAGAAGCAGAAGTCCTGTGCCGTGAAGGTATTAAGCTGTTCCATAGTTTACCTCAACTTGCTAAAGAATACTTTGGTTGGGATATTGTAGTACCCTTGACAGGAGACTGTGAAGTAGGGTATGACTATGGTAATACGAAAGAGATCAAGGAAGAAGAGATGGATAAGATCTTCGCAGATCTTCCTGCCTTCCTCTCTTGACAACCGGAGCTGTGCTCCTTCAAGACTTTCATTTAGAAAGTTCTTGACAAATCTTCTTTCGTGTTTATCTTTCTTTTATACGCGCGTGAAAACATAGGAAAAGTCCATGTGGTTTATTTTCGATAGCATCGAACTGAAACATGATCTGGTGTCAAGGGCTGGTCGTACCTTTACTGGTTACGTACTCAAAGGAGAACGCAAGGGATACAATACTGATCCCAACACTCCTTATGAAAAGATTCTCTTTGAGAACACTGCTACCACAGTAATCGAGAAGGGTATCGAACGTCCTAACTGTTCTATTGTACAGTTCTTCCAGAAGGCATGTTCTCCGGGTGACATTGTCATCATGAAGTTCGTTCGCAGAGGTGGTAATATGTGGGACATTGCTTCCGTTGAAAAGCTCGGTGAGAGCAGAGATCTTCCCACATATGAACCGTTGACAGAAGAGCAAGAAAAAGCTCTCAAGTCGCAAGGCGTTGAAGGTAGCGAGGCCGCGTTGGCTGCTACCGGTGGAACTCCTGCTTGGGTAAGATAAGTTAGCTTAACTCAAAAGAGGCCAGTCTATTGATGTGAATATGTAACTTGACAACATATACATCATATACTGGCCTTTTCTTTTTAGGAGTGTTATGTACACAAACAAGTATCGTCTGCCCAAAGCATTTGAGGACGCCCTTCAACCTCAACCTTATGACCCTGTTGGTGCATCAGACTACAGTGCCACGTCACTGATTGATAGTCCACGTTATGTGCAGCTCTACAAGAGACACAAGCATGAGATTGTCGAAGACCTGATGGATCAATGGTATGTCTGGAGAGGTAACGCAGTACACCATGAGATGGAATCAGCTCTTTCAAAAAATCCAAAGTATCTGGTCGAACGTAAAGTCACACGCTTTGACAAGCCTGATGGAGGCGATGAGTCAACATACAGACGGGTCGTCGCAAAGTTTGACTTGTATGATAAAGAGACACAAACTCTTTCCGACTGGAAAACTTGCTCCGCGTATATGCACGGAAGCACTGGTAAGAAAGAATGGATTGACCAGCTCAACATCAATGCGTACTTCCTTGAGAAGGAGGGGTATCCTGTAAAGGATGTTGCCATCAACGCCATCTATATGGATTGGAGACCTCAATCTGGACGGTACAAAGATGACAAGTATCCCGACTTACCTTTCAACGAATTCAGGTTCCGCGTGCTGCCTCTTGAAGAGCGCGAGTCCTACTACAAGGAACGCCTTCGTCTACACGTGGAGGCCGAATCCTGTAGCGACGACATGCTGCCAGTATGCACTCCGGACGAATGTTGGGAGAAGCCTGCTAAGTATGCCGTTTACAAGGTAGGAGCAGCGAAGGCCACAAAACTTTGTGACACTCGTGAAGAAGCAGATGAGTACATTCGCCACAAGAGACTTGGCTCTGAGTACAAAGTTGAGTTTCGACCGGGCGAGAGAACTAGATGTGAGAAATATTGTCCAGTCAAAAACTGGTGCAACCAATATGCAGAATACAAAAAGCAAAACATGGGGAGCTAGACGTAAAGGTCTTACTCTTTTATTTCTTTCTCTGGCACTCAGCTTCTTCCCTTTGTCCTATAGTTTTATTTCACGCACAGTAGGTATGCACCGCAATGTGTTGTATGATATCATGCGTCAAGTACCTTTGCTGTCTACACAGCAAGATATGCATAAGCAAGCTGCTATCAAAAGTACTACATTTTGTGGTCTACAAAATCCTAGATACAAACTTGATGGTGTATCTTCCATAAAAGGTTATAAGGCGGTTCGTCCACCTTCATGGTACACAGGGTATGTATCAAGAGGTTTTGTTAGAGAGCATATCCTACTGGTGTGTGAGAAGTTTGGCTGGACACAGCTACCCGAAGGATACGAAGTTCATCATATTGATATGAACAAGTTAAATAATGACATAAACAATCTAGCTGTTCTCACAAAAAGTGAACATGCTAAGGTGCACAGCCAAAACAAAGGAAGTGAGTGATGGATGTAGTTCCTTGCACATGTACATATGAATGTGAATTCATACAGCTTCCTGATGTACAGACCTTAACCGACGAGGAGTTCGACAAAGTACGTCGTTTTGCATGGAGAGCCTTTGGAGTATCTCATGTAAATCTTCTTACTAACTTTAATGCTGAAAAGTACAGCATTGAACTTACTGGTGATGAGGGCTGTTCAGTAGCAGAAGTAGGTGAATACCTTGTCTACAACAAGAACTTGAGGCGGGTTGACATCCTGACTTCTGAACAATTCCAACAGTGTTGTATTATCAAGGAGGACAGAGATGCTCAAGGTAAAGTATAACCCCAAATTGATCGATAGCCCAGAGGTCAAGTATGCTGTTCAGTACAGTGACAAGCAGTTCTCTGAACTGTCTAAGATATGGGTTAAGCTAGGACTTGAACTTCTTGTGCATAAGCAGGAAGTAGACCCCTTGATTGATATCATTCAGAGAGGTGAGGATGGCTACATCGTAGACGCCATGACGATTGGTGTCGGAGAGTGGTTCATCTTCGATCCTGAAGACAAGGAAGATTGGTACATTGCTACTAACAAAGAGTTTGAAGGAGCATACGTTGTAGTAGAGGATTAAACATCTCATGCACAACTTGACTCAACTCGGGAGATTTTAAGGAGGTGATTGTGTAGTGATTAGATATGAATTGAAGATACCTGCCATCGTTACATATAGAGACAAGGGTATTGTCGATGTGCAACTTCGGTCTGGTATCAAGGTTACTTTGAAGGAAGACGACTTCGTTCGTTGCTTCAAAGTTATGAAGGATATCTCAACTGTAGAGGACTAATGCTTGACTACACCACAATGGCTTCTTGCTTTGAATCAGTTTCTCAATGCTTTGTTTGGAGGTAACTCATACACGACTCTGTCTACTCGTGCGTACATGGCACGTAGAGATGGTGGATGGAAGTGGCCTGCAAACATTCTTGATACGCTGATGTTCTGGCATAAGAAGTATGGAGGACATTGTAAGTATGCGTACTGGACTGACATGTGCAGATGGTATAACTTACGTGTGTCCGAAGGCAAAGAACTTGGTAAAGTCAACGTACCACAAACCGACGAGTGGGTGTAATATGAATAAGCTTGAGCCGATGACTGTTGTGAAGCATTTCAAGAACAATCAATATCTCGTACTTGGGGTTGCTAAAGATGCGAATCTTGACACAAACGAGTTCGTTGTTTATCGTTCCCTTTATGGAGATCGCAAGCTGTTCGTTAGACCTGTCGCTGAGTTCTTGTCTGATGTAGATAAGGAGAAGTATCCTGATGTGCAACAGAAGGAACGGTTTGAATACGTAGCTCCTCTCAAAGATATCCTAGCAGCGAAGGCAACCGCATAGTGCTTAACCTTTACAGGTGAGGTGGCTTAGGTTACCTCACCTACTGTGAGTATACAAATGATTAAGAAATTCATTGGGACTATCTGGCGGTGTGTGGCTAATGTGTACTGGGGTATGATGGTTGTGTTTAACCTTCCTCTCTTTCTCATAGACATTGCTGTCCGTGTGAAGACAAGCACGGAAGAAGACATCAAGCGTACTATTCAGCTGCTTGAACAAAACATTCAAGACATTGCAAAGGCAGGTATCTAATATGGATTATCCTAGCTCGCTCAGCGTGTTCGGTCACGACGTAAGCGTAAAAGTTTTCAGTGACCCTATCGAGGTAGTGGAGGGCGGTCAACAGACTGATGTTGTGCTTGCACAATATGATCCTCAGACGACTACCATCAGTGCATACCACAATCCTGAAAAGCCCGCCATTTTTGGCAGCAATATGATTCATGAACTGATTGAATTTGCAGATGTTCACTCTGACCTCAAGCTCAACCACACGCAGATATCTACGCTTGCATCTGTGCTGTATCAGGCTTTGGTTAATGGTGAGTTTGACTTCAGCAAGGGGTATATGTCTTCACCGCTGATTGACACTCAACCGGAGTATGTTATGCAATAATGAGTTTGTCTTTAGGTCTAACTAAAGGTTTTGATATTATATCGTTTATGACAGACTTATTTGAAACCACTACCTCTATTAGAAAGCTTTCTAAGAAGTATGGTGTAGACAGCAAGATATTACATAACTGGATGAATATACTATGTTCTAAAGACTTTAGGCGTAAGCGTAGCTCAGAAGTTAAACGACAGGAAAACTTTAGGAGAGCTTATAAACCTACATATGCTGGGCCAAGATTGTATAATGCATACCTATGGTCAACTACACCGAAGTGGTGGAAGGGCACAACATCGAAAGGACGAACTCTGTCCCACCATCTTGTTTGCTGTAAGCGTATGGGTTTAGACAAACTTCCTACCGGTTATGCAGTACATCACATCAACGGAAACAAGACAGATAATAGAGGTAAAAACTTAGTACTTATGCTACACAAAGATCATGCTAAGCTGCATAGAAATAGAAGGTTGTGTCGTGCAATAGATGAGGAGTCTTTGTATGTACGTGAGTACAGTGTATAATGCATTGGAGGTAAACTTTGGACGAACCAGTTATGAAACTGTGCCCGCTGGAAAACGGGAGTACATGCCAAGTATGTTCCAGTAAACATCTTGACATATACAAAACGATGAGCGGGATGTTCTTTGTTAAATGTTTTGGTTGTGGTTATGAATCTCCTCTTGTGGATACTGCTCAGCTGGCTAAGGTTATCTGGTTGCCTTAACAGAGGTAGTGTGCATATGTGAGGAAGCGTAAGTATGTACGAGGTCTAGCTTATCCGGTTGATGAGATAGTGCGTATTCTTAAACTTAACACGCTAACTTGTGAAGAGATAGCAGTTATGTTTGAGTACTCAGAATCTAACATCAAACGTATAGCTAGACTCTACTTAACCCCAGAAGAACGGCGAATTAGATCAAGCGAGTCTTATCGAAGACGAGGTATTTATAACAGTGCTACTCGTGTGCAAGGACCAACAGTAGACCAGAGAGGTTATATATGGGTGCCGCCACCTTCTTGGTGGAAAGGCACAGTAAATAACTGTAGAGTTCAAGCTCATGTGTTAGTATGCTGTAAGCACGAAGGCTTAGACAGCCTGCCTAAAGGTTATGTAGTTCACCATAAAAACAAAAATAAAGCAGACAACAGGTGGTACAATCTTCAACTTATGACTAATGCTGACCATCTTGCCCTGCACAGGGAGGAACGCAGTGCGCGGTGTAAAGCGAACAAAGTATAAAAATGTACTCTTTAAGTCTAAGTTTGAAGCTGACTTAGCTAAGAAGTTTGACTCACTTGGTATAGAATGGGAATACGAACCATTCAGTATACCGTGGCAACCTGCTGTGCGTAAGTACACACCTGATTTTAGATTAACCCTTGCCGATGGTACAGAGATAATACTTGAAAGCAAAGGTTTCTTTGACCCCTCCGCTCGGTCAAAGATGGCACAGGTACGCAGTCAGTATCCAGACTTGAACATACAGTTTCTTTTTATGGATGAAAACAAAGTTGTTACTAAGTCTTCGTCCAGAAGAACTACGTACAAAGAGTGGGCAGAAAAGCACGGCTATAAAGTCTGTTCACTTGATACCTTAGCTGAGAGTAATAGTACTAATGTCGAACGAAAGACTTGTAGAACAGGCAAACATGGAAGCACTCGAAGAAGTAAAGGAAGCCATCAAGGACGCGCACAAGCGTCATCCTGATACGCATCCGTCTATCGAGCATTCTGCTTGGATTCTCAAAGAAGAGATGGCCGAGCTGAAACATGAGCTTTACAAACCGGAGAGATGGCGTGACACTACTGCGATTTGTGAGGAAGCCTGTCAGGTTGCTGCTTCTGCTATCCGCCTGATTGCTGATATGAAAGTCCGTAAGATGGAAGGGTATAAGGAGCACGAACATTATCGTCACGCAGCATAAGCTGAGGTAATTTATGGGAGTCATGTGTTGGCTCAAAGACCACAATTGGGAACGCACTGAGATGTGGACTGGCACTGCGTATGACATCATCCGTATTGAAGTCGAACAGTTCAAGTGCTCTCGTTGTGGTAAGACAAAGAAGTCTGTCCGAGTGTTTGGTAAGTTGAGTAAGAAAGTAGCAGAAGATATTGTTGACAATTCCACAGGAGTGGTTAATGATAGATATGTGAAAGAAACTTCACCCAATGAAGTTATTACTCTTACCGATACAAAGGAAGACAAATGCAAGAAGGCAGCGTAAAAGCATATAGTACCGCTCTTCTTTATGCACTGACAGCTAACGGCAAGACAATGACGTGGCAAGCGCATGTATATGAGAACGAGAATGGTACAGCTAGCATACTTATCCAGTCTGGTTATGAAGGCGGTACTCTTAAGGAGACTACTCGTACCTACGACTGCGGTAAGAATGCTGGCAAGAAGAATGCTACGACTGCGCTACAACAAGCTGTAAATGAAACTAAGTCTAGGTTCAAGAAGCAGCTTGATAAGGGATACAGGGAGAGCAAGGCTGAGCTGTCTGCTCTCCCTATTCGTCCTATGCTAGCTCAGTCTTATACAGAACATCAAAACAAAGTTAATGACAGCACGATCTATATCTGTCAGCCCAAGCTCAACGGTGTACGCTGTACGTGTCAAAGGCATGGTGACAAGCTGACCTTCCTGTCAAGGACAGGTAAGTCATACGATGTCTTGCAGCGCCATAAAAAGCTCTGCAAAGAGTTGCTTGAAGTTATGCCTGATGGGTGTGTATGGGATGGTGAGATCTACTGTCATGGTATGCCACTGCAAGATATAGTGTCTGCTGTCAAAGCATACAGTCCTGCTACAAACAAGTTGCAGTACTGGGTGTACGACACCATCAGTGAAGAGCTCCAGTTTGAACGCATTGCACGTTACCGTGCTTTGCTTGCAGACAAAGATCTTAAAAAAGTTGTGGCTTGCCCTATTGACTATATCAAAGGAATAGTTAATATAAAGAAGAAGCAGAAAGAATATCTTGCAGAAGGATACGAAGGACTGATGCTGCGTAACTACAGTGCCAAGTATCGGCAAGGTATTAGGTCTTATGATCTTCTGAAATATAAACAGTACAAAGATATTAACGCTAAGATATCAGGCTTTGTATCTGATGTGAACGGCGCTATTATCTTTATGTTTAGACTAAACAATGAACCTTTCTATGCTGTACCTTCGTTTCCTTTAAAGACTCGACAGGCCATGTACAAAGAGGGAAGCGACAGACCTTTTAATTTCATAGGCAAAGTCGCTAACATCAGATGCGTAGAGTTTTCTAAGAAAGGTCTTCCCATTGGCAATCCAATTGTTACGCAGATAAGATTGGACGAAGATGTTGAGCAAAAGGCAGCATAATGAGCTTCTTCAACATGATTGACAAGGCACTCAAGCATTCTGATGATACTCCAATTCCTCTTCGTAGGAAGGATGAGCCTTACTGGGGTACATTGCCAAGGATGTGTCGTCAGTGCACAAACAGAGAGGAAGCAACACCTCCAGCATCCTTGAAGAAAGCAGGAGTTAAACCCTGCCAGTTCTGCAAGGTGTTTGAGAAAGCTTGCTACATTGCGTCGACAGTGTGCCGTCGTGTTGTAGAGCCTCTTAACTTTAAGGTAAAGAAAAAATGAAAGACACAAAGTATTTCAAGGCAAAAGAATTTCAATGTAAGTGTGGGTGTAACACAAACGAAATGAACCAAGAGTTTGTGGATAAGCTTACCCTTGCACGCGAAATCGCCGGTATTCCTTTCGTCATTACTTCTGGATACCGTTGTCCTGCACACAACAAAGCTGTTGGTGGTGTAGCTGGTTCATCCCATACAACTGGATACGCTGCTGATATCAGTGCGGCTACTGGTGAACAGAAGTTCAAAATTGTTCAGGCTCTTATTACAGCAGGCTTTACTCGTGTTGGTATCGCTAAGTCTTTCATCCATGTGGATAGCGATCCCAAGAAGCCGAGTCCGACTATTTGGTTGTACTAGGAGCTGACATGAAGTTCCGTGCTCGTTACCGTGGTAAAGGAGCCAACGGAAAGTATGTCACAACTCAGATGTTTATCAACGCAACAAACGAAGTTGAAGCTAAGGAAGAAGCAAACAAGCGTATTCCAGAAGTGGTCAAGCGTTTGACTGAGCGTGAAGGACAGGATGTTGGACATGTTGTCTGTTGGAAGATTGAACCTCATGAACAAAAGAAAAGAAAGGAAGAAATGTATGTCGGTTAATAAAGAAGCTGTGTTGGAAGAAGTGCGTGCTCAGTTGGCTGTTGAGAACTGGGTGAAAGATGTAGCTAAGGAGAATGAAGCCAGTGACGAATACAGTCCTCGTTCTAATCGTCTTCTTCTTTGGGACTGTTTTGCTGATGAAGTAGGCAGACACGTTGAAGAGTACACTGTTCCTCAATACGGTGACTTCCCTGATGACAATGTTGCCTCTTGGTCTGCTGATGATTGTATCAAGCAGATTCAGAAGTATGTGAACCGTATGGATTCTAACTCTCGTGGTGAGCTTGAAGCTACGCGTGACCTGCTCAAGATTGCACACTATGCTTCTCTTGTGTGGTGCAAGCGTCTTGGCTTTGAGGAAGCTCTTGCGGAAGTAAGGAAGGAACAGGAAGGACAGCCTGAAGTTCAGGAAGAGGTGCAGAATGGGTAAGGTATACTTCGTCTTCCAAGAAGAATCTATTCTTGGTCTGCTTAAGAACTACGCAGCAGCTGGTAAGTTTGGCTTGCAGGACGTTGAGTACCTGCAGGTGAAAGACAATGCAGACTACAGTGAGAAAGGTTCTGTCATTACGAAGGACGACGCTGTAGTCTATGTTGACTTTCAGCCTGACTGTGAACGTGCTCGCATTATTGCACATGAGCTTAAGTGTCCTATCCGTTGGTGTGATGAAGCTGGTCTTAAGATGATTGATGTTAAACAAATCTTTAGGCTTGACCAGCAGGCAGCTCCCTTTGTAGGAACGGTTGTTGATGCACCTGTTGAAGAAGGAGTAGAATTTAATGCCTAGTACGTATGTCTTTTATCATGAAGATGCTGACGGGCATTGTGCTGCTGCTGTCTTCAAGTATTCTTGTGACCAGAACGAAGAGCTTGACCTTCGCCCTATTAACCACGGGTATGACTCTGACAAGATGTTCGGTGATCTCGAAGCTGGTGCTCGGCTTGTGTTCCTTGACTTCTGTCCTACTGAAGAAGACCTCAAGGCTCTTCATGACAAAGGCTTTCCTATCGTAGTTGTTGACCACCACAAGTCTTCTGTGTGGGCTAAGGATTACGATACGACAGGTACAGACACTAAGCCTTACATACGTGTGTACCACAGTATCTATCAGTCTGGTTGTGAGATTACTTGGGGAACCTTTATGGGTGAAGCCAAGATGCCTCCTGCTGTGTGGATGACTGGTAGGTACGATGTGTGGGATCATCAAGCAGACGAACGCATTGTTCCTTTCATCACAGGAATGAAGCTCATCATCACCGACCCTGCTACGGAAGATGGTTATGAGTTCTGGAAAGCGTGCTTTGAAACTATTGACACTCTTCCTGCAGATGCACCTGACGAAGAACGTGCTAAGCGTATGAAGTGGGATGTAGTCCTGCAACTTATCAACATGGGTAATGTTGCACACATGTATCGTCTTGGCCTTGCAGAGGAACGAGAACGTAATGTGCACGACATGGTGATTGAAGGCAAGAAGTTCCTTATGGTGAACTCAAAGCTTTCTGATAGCTATGACTTCCCTATGCAGAAGCTTGATGATAGTTACTTTGGCTTTGGCTGGTACTACTGGGACGGAAAGGAATGGCACTTCAGTATGCGCTCTGAAGGTGATAACGACCTTACTACCGTTGCTGGTATCCGTGGTCATAAGAACGCAGCAGGCTTTACGATGTATGGTTTCCAAGACCCTAGCATCTATCTGAAGGCTGCTCATGAAAGTAATTGATCCTTCTGTCATAGTCTCTTTGCAATCTGCTCCACACTTCATCATGCAAACGATTGAAGACGCTGGACGTACCTGTTATAAATCGGAGGATAAAATCAATGAAACTTCTCACGTGGCTTTCATCGAGCGACTTGTACGTCGAGGGCACGAAGCTATGCTCGAACACGGGCACGCTACTGCACACTTTCGGATTGACCGTGGTGTCTCTCATGAACTGGTGCGTCACCGCCTTGCGAGTTTCGCTCAAGAAAGTACTCGATATTGCAACTACAAGGATAAGGACATTGAGTTCGTAAAGCCTAGCACTGAGTTAGATGTTGACTCAATGAATGCATGGGGTTGGCATATGCAAGAGTGTGAGGTTGTGTATAACAATCTTATTAAAGCTGGCTATTCTCCACAGGTAGCTCGTGCTGTGTTGCCAAACTCTTTGGCTACTGACCTTGTAGTAACTGCAAACCTTCGAGAGTGGAGAACTATTCTTAAGCTTAGGTGTGCAAAGGACGCTCACCCAGACATGCGATACATTATGCTACAGCTGCTGAGTGATATGCATAAACTCTTTCCACCTGTGTTTGAAGATATCTATCAGCTTTACAAGGAGGAAGTAGATGCGCTTGCTAGAGATCTTGTATACGTTCTTCCACACACGGAAGAAAGTGGAACAGACGCCTGAGACATGCCACTGGTGTAAAGACTATCCTTACTGGGATTGTTGCAATGCTTGGCGTGACTATGAAGACTACTGCTCCACATGTAAAAACTTTAAACCTGCAACTAACGAGGATATAGAACATGACTAAGTTTGAAATCAAGGCTACCTGTAATGGCAAGGACTACAACATTGACTTTGAAGTTCCGAAGGATATCAAGCAGGAAGACTGGGATCAGTTTTCCAAGCTGTTGAAGATGGCTTGCCAGCAAATGGGTAAGTAACCCTTGACAAACTTCTAATAAGTCTTATACTCTTATAAGACACATCGTGTTACCTTAAACGTAGTTGTTAGCTACGTCAGAGACAGGTGGACTTTATCTCCTTGGCTACCTGTCTCTGTCCTAACGCTTAACTAACTAGAAGGTTGAACATGATGGAACAAGGCTCTCTTGCGGATCTCCTTACTCTCGCTAAGTCTGGTGACGACAACAAGCTTGGCGAAATGATGGCTATGATGAGTGGTGGATCCTCATCATCCTGTTCGCTTTCGGAGGGTTTGGTAACGGTATGTTTGGACGTAATATGGCTCCCAATGGTCTGGACAATGCGAACCAACTCATCCTTGAAAAGCTGAACGGCATGTCTGTCGAACAGTGTGGTCAGTTCGCTCGTGTAGGCAACGGTATTTGTGACAGCACCTTTGCTATTACCAATGCAGTGCGTGATGCGCGGGATGCCGCTTCCGCCTGTTGCTGCGAAACGAACTTGAACCTCGAACGCATGAAGAATCAGGTTGAACGTGGGCAGGATATGCTGTCCCACCAGCTCTCTGATTGCTGCTGCCAAACCCAACTCCGTATGCAAGATCTTGCTACCGGTATTCGTGAACAGGCTACGGCCAATCAGTTCCAGAACCAGCAGGAATTCTGTGACATCAAGACCCGCATGGCCGCCAACCATTGTGAAACGCTTGCTGCCATTCAGGCTAATCAGGCGGCGATCATTGGTTACATGACTCAGGAAAAGATCAGTGGGCTGGAACGTGAGAACGCTGCGCTTACGATGCAGCTGTCTCAGAATGCCCAGACTCGTGCTATCATTGAAGCACTGTCTCGGACTTCTACTACCACGCCTGCTGCCTAGTAGTTAAAGCATAGCTTGATAGTTTGGGGGAGCTACGGTTCCCCCTTTCTTATAAGGACTAAACATGTTTGGTGTTCCTTCGATTGAAGAACGTATTAAGCAAGCTCAGCGTAATGCTGAAGTATATAAAAGTGAACTTGATAAAGCGGTGCATAATGTTGAACGCTATCAAGGTTGCTTGAATAAAGAACTGTCTCGGGTAGGGGAGCTTTCCCTGCTGAAAGACGTGCGGGATGGCAAGCTCCTCGTACTCGATCTTGAGAGTATGGAACCTGCCCGCATCGCATTCCTCTAAGGGAGGTACGTATGGCCTGTGGTGGTAAGAAAAAGAAGAAAAAGGGACGCTAGGTCTTGACAACTTTTCGTTAATGATTATCTTATAATCAAGAGCGACAGTTGCGTGGACTGGCTGTACTCTGGGAGTGACCCACTGGTTGCATACACACGCAGAAACCCCTTGCAGGAAAGATCAAGAACTGCAGGGGGTTTTCTATTAGAGGAGTTACGATGTCGAAACTTACTGCTCTCGCAGAATACGTCCATACGTGGGCACCTATAGCCACGCAGCTATTAGCTTCTGACAATGACGCTGTTAAAATGTACGGTGTTAAGATTCAGCAAGAAGTGGACGTTAAGAAACGTCAGCTTGAAGCAGAACTTGGAGAAGCTAAAGCTATTCTAGGTATGACTCTAGCAACACAACCTAGTCAACAGAAAGAAGTCAGCAACCCTGAACTAGTAGAGCATTCGACTATTCATGGTTGTACAGAAACACAAGTTAAAACAGAATGCACTATCGAACTGTAGATACAAAGAAACCCCCTTCGGGCCTTCGGGCTCTTAGGGGGTTTTTCTTTTGCCTAATTTTTATCTTCAGGCATATCAGCAAGTAGCTGTTTTATTTCATGCACACGTGAAACATTGACACCGTTCTTGAGGGACATGATCTCAGCAAACTTCTTGAAGCCAAAGGCAGATGACACACAGATACCAAATGCTATCTGATACCAATCAGGCATAGTAGCAAAGGTTTCAAACCCATGTGTTACCCAGTCTGCTGTCCACGGACACCAAGCAAGAATAAGTGGCATAGAGATAACTACTGTCCAGAACTCATCCTTCCATCCAGAGTTGTCGAGGGAGTCTTTCTCCCACGCAATATCTCCCACCACCCCAGACTTGTAGAGATCAATCTTAGCAGCAGCTCTCGCTTTAGCTACTTCGATCTTACTCTGCAACTCTACCTCTTTGAGTTTTTGCCTACTCGTGAACCATCCCACAACACCGGAAACAAGTGCTTCAACAGGCTTAGCGATTATGTCTAGCATAGTTAATCCCTATAGTCAAGACCTGACTGCTTAGCCACACGAGTAAGTTCCTTCATCAAAAATTCTCTGCGCTTCTGCAGCTTTTCCTTTTCTTCGTAGAACTTAGTACCCGTAGACTTGTTGTTCTTTTCATTCAACTTCTCAAGCTTGCGAACGCTATTCAAGCGAGCATTGATAGAATCATATCTACCCTTGAGCTGCTGAATAGTTCTGTTCTTGTTTCTAATCTCAGTACGTTCATCAGGAGAAAGAGTTGTATCCTTCTGTGCAAGCTCAAGTTCATTCAAGCCAGTCTGCATCTTATTCCGAATCTTGCTGTACTCATTAAGTGTATCACCATAACCAACCTTACCAAAGAAAGAGTTAGCAATAGGTACGTTCTTCAACTCAATAGGAGCACCAGTAACAGGAGAAGTCAACATACCAAGAGCTTGTGTGACTACTCTACCAAGGCCACCCATGTACGATTCAGTAAGATGCTGGATGGTTTCAGGAGACACATCAATCCAACCCTTCTCAACCTTAGACCCGAATGTCCAAGAGTTCAGTGTCTCTGCCACAGCACGACACCACATAGGATTAGTACCCCAGTACTTCTGACTGTCAGGTACTTCACCCTTAAAGCTGTGTGTACTTTCAGGCATAAGAGCATAACCAAAGCTGTTCTGGTTGGCTACTACTTCACCGATAGGACGGAAGATAGTAGGCAAGAAGTTCAACATGGAAGCTCCACCAGTAGGATTGAAGTTATCAAATGAAGCACCAAAGATTTTAGCAGCAGCAGAGGAAGGCTTGGTGCGTCCACTGATTACACCTTCCATTGCATTTGCAGCTACCCAAAAGATATTATAACCATAAGGCAATGGGATCTTTACATATCCACCATCACCAAAAGGTGCAGGTATAATAAAGTTACTGTCCTTGATATAGTCAGGAATCTTATCATACTTACTTACACCATCGTCATCATCACCCATAAGCCACCTACATAGTAGTGCATGTGGAATACCACAAGCTACTGAGTAAGCCATGAAAGCAGCAGTTCTCTTTGCGTTGTTTGCAAAGCTATCTCCACGCCTCCAGAGGTTACGCAAGATACGCACGTTACCACCGATGTTAGCAGAAGAGAATGCCCACAGACTGTTAAAGAGAGGAGCCCACGAACCCTTACGAGTAAAGTTAACTGTGATCTCCAGAGCTTCGTTAGCTGCACGTTGATGTGCAGTATCCATCATCTCTTGCATCTGTTGAGCTGACCAACCATTACGCTTAGCTTCCTGAGCAATATGATTGTCAAACTCTTGTGTCAGAGCAACGAACACAGAGAACCGAGTAGCATTTTCAGATACGTCAGAGATAGTATCCAGATACTTAAGAGCACCGTCAAGAGTCTTACGAAGGTTACCCTTCTGCTTTGACAGCTCACGCACATCCTTGTACATAGTCTTGTAGTCATTAGCAAGGAACATACGAGTATGTCCGCCAAAGTCTACAAAGTTCTTGTACATTTCCTTAAGGTACGCTGCATCCTTACCAGTATATTCCTTACCGTTCATTTCTGACCAGAGGAACTTAACCATGCGGAAAGAGGTAGCATCCTTAATGATACGCTGACGAATGTTGTTCTCTTTACCTAGCAAGTTGTTTGCCTGTGCCTCAGAGATTACATTACCTACGTTAAAGATAGCAGTCTGAATATCACGAGGATAGTTCTTGATAGCAAACACAGGGTTATATGTAGTCAACAAAGCAGAGAACTTCTGAGTCATCTTACGAATGAAGTTAATGACTGCACCTGTTTCAACAGTGTTCTCGTTACGCAAAGCAGCAGCAAGAGCTACGTCCTTGATAGCAATACGAACACGGTTACCCTTGTCATCAATCACGTTGATGAACTTGTGTCCTTCACCCTCAAGACCATGTGACTTCCTCACATAGTAAAGAGTGCCATCCCCCTTCTCAGACATACGGAAGTATGGCTGTCCCTTCTCATTCTTATCCGTAGCGATTTCCCACAGATCTTCGTTAGGAACTTCTCGAACGAGGTTAAGCAGACGACGAGACACATCGTTCTTCTCACCGATGTTTACAGTATCCATGATCTGCAACATCAAGTGTGTAGAAGGACTTTCTGCAAGACCTTCCCGCCCCTTCGCCTTCTTCAACAACTCCCGACCGCCAACAGAAATACCAGCCTTTGATCTCTTGTGTGCGTAGTCAGGATCAAGATCGTCAATGAACTCTTCCCAGTTCTTCAACGGGACATAGTGCTTATAGGTAGCACGGAGCTTATCAGTAAGAGTCTTAGGTACAATACGATACTTATCCAGCATGTCCAGATGGTATCTACCAAGCTGGTCAAACTGTGCAGCAATCTCATTCATACCCGGCACATCAGAGTACTTGTCAATGATAGCCTGTGCCTGCTGGTCAGAAAGACCAGAAGGAGACTCTAACGTATTCTTACCACGGTACCGCCTGTTGACTTCAGCGTTACGTTCCAGTGCATGTCGAGCCAGAAGGAACTCGTCAAGGGCAGACCAAGTAGCATTCACTCTGTCCTGCTCAGTAACCTTACGACCAGCCTTACGCAGGTCATCAAGAGCTTCCTTTACAGCAGGAATATCAAGCTTACCAATCTGTTCACAAAGCGGTGCAATCCGCTGATTCATAATATCAGTGCGAATGCTGTTAATTCTATTCACCATACCAGTCATATGACGGTAGATGTTTGTAGCAGGAGCGATAACATTCTTACCAATCGTATCCTTAATGTACCTTTGCACAATCTGAATACGACGGTACTTGTCATACATGCCTTCTACAAATCTTTCAAACCCAGTATGCGGAATGATCTTACCATCCATACCCACAGACTTGCCAGTGTTCTTGATCTTAACCATACGGTCAGTCCATGTCTGCTGGTTCATCTGTGCACGCTTCCACTCTTCAAGATAAAGAGGAGGCATATCAGTATAGGTAGTATCTTCATCCACCATGAAGCGAACTTCAGGAGAACTGTACGCAGGAGTAGTATGACTGATGTTATCACCTTCAAACAAACAATAGCTCTGGGCATTGTTATAGTTAAAGGTAGTACCAGCCACACCCAAGTCTCTCAACATACTAGAGATCTGCTTAGTGTTGTTAGACTGAGACACAAGGTATTCGTATACATCCTGTCCAGTCACACGTTCAAGGTAACCCTTGTTCTTCATAAACTGAGTAAGTTCATTCTTATCAAGGAAGACACCGATGTCTTTACCCAAGAACTGGATATGCATACCATCCTGTGCAGGAATCTGCTGAGGAGGCATCTGCTTAAACAAACGATTAAGATGTTCTGCAACATACCTTTGTTCAGACAAAGGACGTTCCCAGTTCATGAACTGTTCAAAGGAAGGAGCATAGTTCTTATATACTTGTCCGGGAAGACCAGACTGCTTGTTATTGAATCTCTTGTAGTAGTCAGCAAGCTTCGCAGGATTAGAGAAGTAAGTTCCCCAACCATATGGAGCAGAGAAATCATCTGCACCTACAAGGTCAACACGTTCGTACTGAGGAGCAACATCATTCAAAGCTGTGCTCATGTACGTAGCACGACCCCAGATAGTGTAGTTAGAAGAAACACCTTGAGGCTTATTGCTGGCAAGGTTCTGTGCAGAAGCAGCAAGGACATCCTTAACATCAGCTTCAGTAACATAACCGTCTACACCAAACAACTTCTGATACAACTTACGAATAAACTTGTACAAGTCACGAATGACTGGAAGTCGTTCAAGCAAAGACTTAGGAGACTCACGTTCAGCTATCCAAGCAATGAACTCTTCTGTACGCACAAGGTCATTAGCGTTCTCGTATGCAGGACGCTGACGTTCAAACTCTTTCCACAGAGGAGTACCATAAGCATCACGATAGACAGCAGCCATGAACCCAGTAAACTGACGAGGAGTCATGATAGCACGCAGACCATAGTGAGCAACACCTTCGTGCATAAGCAGACGTACTGCCTGTGCCTTGGACTTTACTCGGTCAGCAAACACATAGATCTTGCCATCACAGTATACTGCCTGCGGGATAGCTTTCTTATCTGTGTTCTTAAAGGACAGATTAACCAAAGCATCATGCACAGCAGTAGGTACATTACTATCAGTAACAGAAGAACAAACGGATACAACATCCTTTAGACCGGGAAGCTGAGTCAACGTGTTCTTCATCCAGTCGTACACTTGCTGAGTAGCTTCAGCAGCAAGCTGGAAGTCTACTTCCTTTTCCTGCTGAGTGTACCGTTCAAAGGACTGGCGCTGTGTTTCAATGTTGTTACGAATCTGCTTAGACCGCTGCTCTTGCTTGTACATACGCTTGAGCTGTTCAGCTTCAAGATCACGACGAGCTTGAGAAGTCTCTTGAGGAATAGCTTGACGCTCAGGAATATTACCATCCAAAGCATTGTCATAGCTAGCCTTATCCTGAGCTACCTTAAGCTGTGCTTGATATGCAGGAGAGGCTTCATATGCACGCTGCTGTTGTTCAGCAATCATGTTACGCATGTACTGGTCAGCAGCAACTCTATCAAGATCAACCTGATTGTTCAGAGCAGCAGCTTGTTCAAGAGCAACATTCTGCTGAAGAGCACCGTACCTTTGTGAGAAAGCATCAGCACTAGGCAGAGCAGCCTGCTGGTTAGATGTACCCATCTGTGCAGCTTGCCAGTCAGCAAAGTCTGCATCCCACGTATAGGTAGGATCGTTGGTCAGCTTAGCTGTACTACGCAGAGCACGTGCATTCTTAAGCAAAGCATCAATACGTTCCTGTGTTTCCTTATCTGAGAGATCCTTCAACTGCTTACGCAAGTCAAGTTCAAAAGGAACAGCAGGGTCAAGCCTATCTGCCTTAGCAAATAAGGCATCCATGTTCGTCTGAATCTCAGACAAGTCCTGTGAACGTGCAGCAGAACGAGCAAGGTTAACGGCAGACTTTCTAACTTCTGCCTTCAATCTATTTGTCTGTGCAAGCTCTTTATCAATACGAGCAAGCTCACTTGTAACAAACTCATACTGGCGATCATTGTATGGAATAGCATTCTGCAACAGGAGTTCAAGGAATACATTGTATTCACCCTTACGTGCCTGCAACTTAGACATATGTTCATCAGCACGATTGAGCTTACGCTGTACGTACTGCTGAGTATCTTGAATGCTATTTATAATCTCAGTGTACTTGACTGGATCTTTCTTAAACAGAGCTTCTTGATACCTACGGTCATCAACAATCTGTTCAGCTGTAAGGTTAGTATCATAACCAAGATTCTTAAAGCGTTCTGTTACAGTTTCACGGAAAGCCTTGCGAGCCTTCTTATCAGACTCAGAGAGATCTTTCTCAAACTGTTGCTTACGCTGCTTGATGTCTTCACGCTGTGCCTGAGCAAGACGTGCAAGCTGAGCAGCATACTTCTGCTGGTCACGTTCAAGCTTCTTAACATACGCATCCTTTGCTTCTTGTGTAGCAAGCAGAGCATACTTAGGGGACGTACCTGCACGAGCAGTAGTCAACTCATCCTTTGTCTTACGCAAAGCATTGACAATAGGATTACGAGCACGAGCAAAAGATTCTTCAGAAGCAGCTACAGCTTTCTGTGCTTCTACACGAATAGCATCACGCATGATGCCTTCACCCTTAGAGATCTGAGTGAAGGGATCAATCTTAGTTAGCTCTTCTTCAAACTTAGTCTGAAGTTCAAGAGGCGTCTGGTCTGGGTTAACATACGGAATGTCTGTCTTAGGTGAATGCTTGAACATGTCAACCATAACGCTAGCTCCACCAGAGGCAGAACCAACAAGAGCACCAGCAATACCAGCTTCCATCATACGGTCGAAGTCATCAGCAGTAAGCTGAGCACGTCCGTCCTGAATCATACTGTTTACTGCACCCAACCATTCCTGTGTGTATTCTTCTGCACCTTCACCAATCATGGCCTTGGGCAGAGACAACGCAGAAGCCTTAAGCTTTTCCTTAAAGGAACGTTCAACAGAGTCAGGTACTTTAACACCAGTCATCTTACGAAGCAGCTGACTTTCACCACCAAGCAGTGTAACAGCAGATTGCAAGATACCAGTACCAATATCCATGCCGGGATTAGAAGTAAGTAGCCCTCCCTCAGCATAGTTACCAGAGTAGTTCTCACCAGTGTTCAGTACAAACTCAGGAGCCATTGCACCAATCTGTGCACCAACAGTAGCGGTCACAGCTTTAGTAGCAGCAGCACGAGCCTCAGCTTCAGCAACACCAGAAGCTACAAGCTGAGCAGTCTTCTTTTCAATAGCACCAGACAAAGCACCAGCAAGTACTCTCTTACCCGCAGCAGCACCTACGCCACCACTAGCCAGAGACATACCTACATTCAATGTCTGTTCGCCAAGAAGACTAGCAAAGTAATCACCAAACTTCTGAATGCTGTCTACGTCTTTGTAAGATTCAACAGCAGCTTTCAGTTCAGGAGCTTGTGCTTCTTCTTGCTTCTGCTGTGCATAGAACATCAAGTCACCAGCAGTCTGTTCATGACCCATAAGGTCAGCAAGAGCAGCACCACCAGCAGCAACAAGAGCTTGTGTCTGAGGAATAGAACGAAGGAAACCCTTTACATATTCACCATGTTCTGGCTTCGGTTCTTGATACTCAAACGGTTGAGAGTAACCACCATAAGCAGGCATCTCCTGCTCAAAGGAAGAGAACGTAGGCTGAGCACTTACGGCAGGAGCTGCCCTTCTCGGTGCACCACTACCTACAGGAACACTAGTCGTAAACTGCTGACGTGGGTACGCAGCTTGCTGAGCAAGAACGTCTTGCAATGGCCCCTGCTCAGTAAGACCGGGAACCATCACAACACTATAGGGCTGTACACCAGAAGAGATAGGTGCAGCCTGTGCAGCAGCATACGCTTGTGCTGCAGAAACATCCGTATTCAAAACACCATCCAGTGCCATAACTAGAATACCTTTCTTTGGCCCATATTTCGATTCTGAGGGCCTTTAATTAGTTAACGTATAAAACCATAAGCACGAGCTTGTTCAAGAGCTCTAGCCTGCCTTGCAGCCTCAGCAGCGGCAGCTGTCTGTGCCTGCTGATCTACGGAGAGTTGAACAGCACCAAGCTGCTGGCCTCCAAAGTTGAAGCCAAAGTTATTGTAAGGATTACCCTGAACACCAGAGAGACCAGTATTGAAAGTAAGAGCAGGCACACCAGCAGGCATACCCATAGCTTGGTCAAACATACCCTGCGTGTTCTGCGCAGTAGGAGAGTTACCGTACACTACTTGTTCATTAAACGCATAAGGAATTGTAGTACGAGGGCCAAGCCTACCTTGTATAGAAGTCATACCCGTGTACGTATTCAGAGCAGCAACTTCTTGTTCAGGAGTCATCTGAGGCAGGATAAGATTATTCGTAGCAGAGTCAATTGTAGGAGCCTTACCAGTAGCAACGCTTACAGCCTGAGCCCACTTAGATCTATCAAGCTTCTCAATGTTCTCCATCTGAGCAGCACGTAGACGAGTATCAGCTTCAAGTTCAGCCTTGTACCTATCAGCACCAGCTTTAATACCAGCAGCTCCAAGAGTAGCATTAGCTCCCATAGAGGCAGCACCAAGCTGTGCGTTAGCACCAATGCCTGCAACATCAACAGCCTTCTTGTAATCAAAGCCCTTCTCTTCACGCATCTTAGTCATTTCATAAGCGCGTTGTTGAGCAGTCTGCTGAGCTGCAACATTAGCTGCATAAGTCTGGTCAATTGTGTTACCAAGCTGCATCAACTTAGCAACACCATCCATACCCATAAGGGGCTGCTGTCTACCTACTTCCTTACCATCTTTATCTATGATGATAACTTCCTTAGTCGTAGGGTCAACAGTAACCTTACCATCAAAGTCACGGTATACAGTGTCTCTCAGTACGTTAGCAGTACCAGTAGGGTCACCGATAAGGATACGTTCACGGTTGTTAAGAATAGACTTCTTAGCAGAACGAGCCTGTTCATTAGCCTGATTCAAATATTCAGCAGCAGCTTCTTGTTCCTTAAGCTGTGCATCAAAGAGCTTACGTTCAGCGAGGAAGCGATCGTTGGTTTCTTTTTCCTTACGTTCGCTTTCCCACATCTGACGACCAGCATGTAGTGCAAGTCCGATAGAAGGCATTACACATTACCTCCAGTGAGATATTGCAGACCACGAGCAGCACCAGCCCAACTGTTCTGTGCCTGTTGATTATACATACCAGCAAGGTTAGCAGAACTACCACCAGCACTACCAAGACCAGAGAGAATAGAAGAACTGTTCACTGAAGGAGTAGCCTGATACGTTTGCAAAGAAGCACCCTTACGATAGTTAAGTGCCTGTGACTGACGAGACAGAGCAAGATCTTCAGCTTGACGAGAAGCCTGAGTTCTACCCATAGCTTCAGACAGTGCCTGCTGAGAACCCATGCGGTTCATATAGTTAGAGAAGGCACCAGAGTTAGCGTTGATACCAGCCATGCCCATAGCACGGGTATCCTGCTCACGCTGCTGTGCATAACCAGCAGCTACGTCAGCAGTGGCTTGATTCATAAGCCTGTCACGAATGACATCCTCACCTTCAGTGAGCTTACGAATAACAGACTTCTCAGTATCTCTATAAAGAGGATCAAGTTCTCGCTGTTGCTGAATATCAGCAAGACCTCTGTCTACTGCGTACTGTGCTTGTGCTTGACCTAGAGGTCTAAGCGTTTGAAGATCTTCCATACTATACTGAATATTCAAATCTTCAAGAGGCCAGTACTTTTCTTTCTGTCTCTGCCAAGCTTCGGAAGCGTACTCGTCCTGTTTCTCGATAGAGCCAAACGCAAGGTCAGCATACTTTGACGCTTGGTTTGCTGATTTAATGCCGGAGTAAATGTCGTACCCGGTAGCTGCAAGATTACCTACAGTACCAAGAGCACTCCATGTATCACCCCAAGACCAGTTATCAAAAAGTCCCATTGTTTATTTTCCTTGTATGTTTGGCTTACCAGCCACCATCATCGCCACCATCGTTCTGACCGTTGGCTCCAGAACCAGTGCCGTCACCAGCTTGTCCTTCACCGGTGCCTTGGCTATCGGAGCCACCATTGGGGCCACCATTGTTATCTCCGTCGCCACCACTGCCTCCGCCGCCGTCGTTGCCAAAACCACCACCGTTACCGTCTCCACCACTACCACCGGAATCGCCATCATTACCGGTAGAGCCGTTGTCACCAGAGTCGTTACCGGCATCATTACCTTCGTTAGCGCCGCCTTCACCAGTAGTACCAGAGTCAGTACCTTCACTTGTACCACCAGTAGCTGTGCCACCAGCAGTATCAGATTCAGCAGCAGACGTAGAAGCAGCTGTATCAGCAGCAGTACTAGAACTTACACCGCCAATACCAGAAAGACCAGAATCATTTACACTACCAAAGCCACCAATACCGCCGAAGTTACCTTGGGTTGCACCGTGTGACATAGCACCACCACCTATGGCACCACCAACACCTGTGCCAAAACCACCTTGGTCAGTACCAATACCACCAAAGGAACCAGTACTTGCAAAGCCTCCCTTGCTGTCTCCACCAAAGGAACCAGTATCCATACCAAGATCACCAAGGCTAGCCATAGCACCAGCATAAGCAGAAGCAACAGGGCCAACCATATCTCTACCCCAAGAAGAAGTAGGATTAGCCATACCGATAGAGTTGTTTACAGCAGCAGTTGCATTAGCTACAGCGTTAGGACTCAAAGACTTAGAACCAGCAATAGCATCATTAATAGCCTGAGCAAGAGACATGTCGTTGATTGTAGCCATGTCCATGTTATGCGTAGCAATGTTGTTAGCGTAAGCTGCACCAATCTGACGACCAGTAATCTGACCAAAGGTATCTTCCATGACATCACGTGTAGGTTCTTCTGCACGTGCGTCAAAGGCATCAGCAAGCAAACCACCAATCGTGGGGCCTACAAGTCCACCAATCATTCCACCAATAGGGCCACCAAGTAAACCACCCAGTGCACCAAAGGCCATAGAACCCATCGTTGTACCTGTAGTCATACCAAGAGAAGCAGCACCAACCTGACCGACAGTACCAGCAAGACCACCGGGAATACCAGATAAACCAAAATTCAAAGCAGCATTAACAGGTGCATTCAAACCAAGAGCAAGTCCAGTCTTAGTAGCAGCATCCAATCCCATCTGACCAAAGCCAGACATAGCCGCATCTATAGCTTGCTTGTCAGTAAAGCTATGCCCCTTGTTGGAGGTACCAGCATCATTACCCTTGCTAGAAGAACCACCTACAGTACCACCACCAAAACCATCTCGTCCGTCACCACCAGTAAACTCTTTACCTAGAGTAGTACCTTTGTTAGCCTTCTCCTTATCGGAAGAAGACTGCTGGTTAGAGAAACGATTCTGATTGTCATACCATTTGTTACGACTAGAGTTACCTTGATTACTGCTACCACCTATACCGTAGTTACCTAGCACCGTCTGATAGATAGGCAACATTGTAGTGTACGTAGGGAAGTATCCGTAGTTGTTCATTTACTTCCACCTCCCAATAGCTATACACATAACTATGTAGTTTGATGTAGGAGGAGTAACACCGGGTTCTCGTACACCAATATGCGTACTTCTTTTTGACCTAGACCAAACCCAAGAAGAAACTACATTACCTGCAGCATTTCCTGTAATATCAGATACTGCAATATAATCTGTGTCTATAAACTCTATAGGCCAAATTACGTCTATGCCTTGATTTCCTGAAGGTATTAGATTTTGTATACCTTGAATAAGTACACCATCTGGTAGTTTCACATACCAAGCATTATCCATTTTACCAGTGATAACACCTTCTTTATCAACACGTGTATTAAGTGCATCAATTTGATTCTGAAGAGAAGTCAAAGCATTGTTAATAGACATGTTAAACGAATAGGCATTCCAGTCATCTGTGTAAGGAACATCAAGTAACTGTACTTTGTTTTGTTGTGCCATTTACTTCTGTTCTCCTTCCACAAGTTCACCCATAGATGAGGCCAGAATGACTGAGTGTACATGTGAGTTAGACTTGAGTTCAATCTCTACAGTTTCACCTCTAAAACCAGAGGGAAGCCTAAAAGGCTTAGAGTCTACTATATTCTTGGTAAATCTTAGCTTGCCATCTACATAGTAGTTGAACACCGTCTTGTCATAAAGTTCTATAGTATTTGTTTTACACCAACCATTCACAGGTTGTTTGTTTACGTATACCATGCCAAGAGCTGAACCAGCTAGTCTACCTTCCCAAACAGGAAGTTCAGGTTTCAAACTAGACAACTTAGTAAAGTTTACTTGTGCACAACTTAAAGTAAACAAACCTTGTGGACTTACATTAACCTTAGACCGCCAACGGAAAGACTTGTTAATACGACTGTCAGTACCAAAAGAGTTAAGACTGTATTGCGTCTTGTTCTCTAATGGATAGCATACATACAGTTGTGATTGTTCTACATCATTATATACAATCTTAGTTAGTTGTGATGTGTAGACCATACCTGAGGATACAATACTATTATATACTGTACTATACGTATAACTATCTAGGTCAAACAAAAAGCCAGCTGCTTTCTCAGTAGGATTCGTAAAGAATCCATAGTAAGTATTATTTAGAAAAGCTGCTTGCAAAGATTCAGGATGCAGAGGAAGCCATTCGTCTTGTGTAATAATCTTCTCAGTAATGAAAGTAGGACTTGCACTGTTGATAAGAACAAGACCATTAGTACTTGCAAAGATTACACCATTACGAGTTGATACAATAGAGCCAGCAGACACACAAGGACAGTTTTCTTGGATAGCTCTTGTTGTAGGTTTAGTTGGGTCTGTTACTGTAATAAGTACAGGAGCAGCTTCGGTGCAAACAACAATTGTATTACCAAAAGAACCAAGACCTACAATAGGATAGTCAATCGTTACTGTATGCTCATAAGGCCAAGCATGAGGAGCATTCCAGTCAGACACATAGATAGTAGAATCTTTGTATGCTGCGAACAAACCATTCTGCAAAGAGACAAGACCTTTGAGTCCAGTTACTGGAGCATCCCAATAAATAGAAGGACAAGCCTCACCTAGAGAAGTGTTTGGTTTAGAGTCAGAGTACTTGTAGTAACTACCATTAGATACCCAAACAGCAGCAGGATTATTCGTAACCCTATTTGTATTAACATCAAACTGGTCTACATAACTGTACAATGCTTGACCAGCAGAAGTAACTTCAGACCTGTAGATATAGATCTTATTGATCCCAGCACCGATCCCATTAGCATGAGCTATCGGGTCAACTATAGACATGTCTACAACTTGACCGGGACGAACATCAACAGTATAACGTGACCTATCAGAACTATTCTTCAAGGGGCCACTAGACTTACCTACATCTATAGTGCCATCTGACCACTGTCTAACGTAACAATAGACATATGACCTAGACTCAATGTCGCCAGAACCTGTACCACCAGATACCCAGATATCAGACTGTCCCGGTTCAGGAATAGCTACAGTATAAGCCTTGCTTTCTAAACCGTTTATGTAGTCCCTGTCTTCAAGTAGAGAACTGTCTGTTACAAGAAACCCTGTCCCGTCATTTACCATCAAATAAATACGATTGTTCTCATCATCATATACAGGGCCTTTAACTACATTCACACTCTTAGCCCAACCTAGCCAGTTATACTTCTTGTTCTTCCATTTGTATCTATAGATAGACTGAGTAGTACTAGGAATGTATTTGATAATAGTATCAGCATAGTGAGGTCGAAGCTCTCCACTCCACAGCTTAACGTCGAGAGCTTCCTGTGCAAGAGTAGCGGGTAAAAGCCGTGGAGCTATACGAGGAGCAATCCCGCTAAACTGTTGGAATGTTAGTTTCATATGAGCTCCTAAGCTACAGTCTTAGCAAGCTTTTGATTTGCAAGCACGTCTGCTTCTGTATAAGAATCAATCAAAGCAATAAGATCTTGTGTTGAATTACTCAACAGCACATCTCGCTTCTCACGCAAGTACTTCTTACGTTCCTCATACTTAGCCAGCTTTTCTATATCAGTAACATCTGGTTCTTGCTGGTTACTTTGAGCTACGATAATAGAAGCCAGAGGGCGATTTTGCAACTTGTCCAAATAATCCATGTAACTATCAAACAACTCTTTGTTAGTCTGCCAAGTAGTCTTGGGAGTAACAGGTGTAGGCTTAGGCGTATCAATCATATCACCAATCTGAAGCCACGGAGAGTCGTCTATATTTACACAAGTAGGGGTGTCAGGAACAAGAATATCACGTACAATGATATTGTTAATCTGTCCTTCACCGATAAGAGTAGCGTATCTATACATTACAATGCCCACGTACTGATTATAAGAACACACCCAACTTGACCTGCTCCAGCATTAGCAGGATGCGTATAGGAGTCATTAGCCCAACCGGGTGTAGCCCACTCCGCAGGTTCCATTAAGCTTCCTAGTGCACCGGCACCACCGCCACCGGCAATGTAGCCACCATATGCTGAACAAGCACCACCACCCGGAGCGTCACCAACAGAACTATTACCTTGACACTGACTCGTCGGATAGCCAGCACCACCAGAACAATTAACACCTTCACCTGCTCTGCCGGGGTCACAGTAGATAGTCTTTCCACCAGCACCGCCATTCTGCAAATTACCAGAACCACCAGTGCCACCAACGGCATTTAAACCACCGTACCCATCTTTTCCGCCACCGCCACCGCCACCAGCAGATACGCTTACAGGGCCACCTGTTACAGAGGTACTTCCTCCAGCAATACCAGCCATAGAGCTAGCAGTTTGTGCAGCACCACCAGCACCTACTGTACAAGTAAGTGCAGTACCGGCATTAATAGTTCCTTGCCATCTTGATATGCCACCAGAACCACCGCCAGCACCGGAATAAGTATAAGTAACAAACATAGGCGGGTTACTAGAGTCAAACCTAGAATAACCTGTACCGCCAGAACCACCACCACCGATTGCAACAACATCATATGTTCCAGTATAAGGAACGTTATAAGTTGTAGATGAACGATAGGCTTGCCATACAGCAGGATAGGAAGTTACAAACCCAGTAGTCTTACTCGTGAACTTAGTCATATCCTCAGCATCAAGCTGCCCACCTTCAACAAACCAGTTGTCAATACGGCAGTGATACTCAGTGTTATGAGCAAGGGTATTAGCAGGGATTACACATGTAGTAGCATCTATGCCTGTCTCCTTAGAAAAGACTACAGCATTATCAGACTTACGATAAATAACTACACGAGTATATGAAGGGACGTTAGAACCAACACGAGGGGCATTTGTCCAAGTATAAGTCTGAGCAGACTCAACAGGAATGTTAGTCTGACCTTGAACAGGATACGTTTGGTTAGGTTGACCAGTATACTTGTGCATAATAGTTCTTACAACTACACCGTCTGTATCTCGTGCCCAACCAGTTATAGTACCGTGCACGTCAACGAACAGTTTGTATACTCCATTCCATGATAAAGCATTAGCAGGGATATTATAAGAAGAACTATATGCAACTTCTCCACTAGTCCATACAGGCTGCTGTGAAGAAGGATCAGCGTTTACACCAGTATAAGCACTTATCTTCATCTTATCTACAGTCTGTCCAGTCACTGCACCAAGAGCAATTGTCGTTGGAATAACAATAGAAGGATCAAGTATAGAGTTAGCAGCAGGTGAAGTAATCGTAGCTGCATCAAGAGATGCTGTCTGACCGTTTACCTGCAACAAAGGAGAAGACCAAGCTGAATAGTACTTCTTATTTGTGGATGGATCAGTCCAGTAGTTTCTGAGTCTTACATAGTTAACTATTGCAGGATTACCGAATTCAAACCAAGCACTAGTTGTCAAGGTACTAGTATTAGTAGTAGAAACTTTTTCTATACTATTAATAGTACTACCAAAATTAGGGTCTGTAGATGTTTGACAATGATGTCCTGTCACAGTATAAGCAGGACTAGAAGTACCTTGCGTCCAAGCAATAGAGAATGTACCTTTATCAGTTACAGTCTGACCCTGTTCAGTAGTCCATACAGGAGCAGTAAAGGTAACGACTGTAGAAAACTCTACATCTTGCAAACAAGTAACACGAAGAGTATCTAAGTCATACTCACCATTATCAGCCCAGTACGTATGAATCTTAAGGTTCTCATTCCACGGTACATCTACTGTAACAGAACGTCCTGTAGTCCAGTTAGACGTTTCATCTTTTGTCAACCAACCGTGCTTAAACAGTGTACCATCAGCATAGTTGATGTCATACACAAACACATTAGGCCAAATAAAAGAAGGCTCTCCGGGACGAGGAGCAGCAAAGGTAAACGTAAGATGAGGGCTTGTACCAGAAGTTACTGTAACCTTTGTATCATTAGCCCATCTGTACTGAACAGTTGTACTAAAGTTCTTAGACGAAGCACCACCCAAGAAGTCATATGCTTCAAGAGTAAAAGTAGAAGCACCTGAAAAAGCTGCACGTTCTGCGTCTACAGGATAACCAGCAGGCACCTTCCATGTGATAGTTACAGCTTCATTAGCAGCGATGTTATTCGTCTTAGAGAATGAACAGTTTACAGCATTCTTGATTCTGTACTTAACTTCATCACCATCGGCATCAGTAACACCAGAGAAGTGAACAGTAGAAGTAGCATATCGAGAAGCAGTAGTAGGTACATCATGGACAAGTTTAGAGATGTCCGGTGGGTTGTTAGCAATGATGTTAACATTCAGAGTACCGTACCGAGATAAGTTACCAGACGCAGTCTCAGCATACGTAGTAACTATAATAACGTCACCAACATCACCAGTGAAAGATACATCACCAGTAGCCGTAGCATTCGTTGTAGTAGGCGTAGTTACAGGCACACGGATGAATGCCTCTTCACCAGTCTGGTTACCTACATAATAGAAGGCAACGATAGGATCATCAAAGCCACCCATCACTGACGCAGTAAACGTATAAGGATACGTTGTACCAGAACGTACAGAAGTAGTACCAGTAACAACAGGAGTTTCAACAATTGTAGTATTGAACTGGTGAATAGCATCAACTGTACGACGAGGCGTCATATTAGTTGTATTGTCTGTACCTTCAATAGCTTGCTGATACGTAGACAACTTAGACACACCCAATTCTTCTGTAGTAGCAATCGTACTAAAGAAAGACTGGAGAGCACCAGCAGTGATACGCATTTCTACACGAGTACCCCTAGCCCATTCCTGTGCAGTAGTACCTTCCTGTGCGCGATAAGACCTAAAGGCCAGCTTATCCGTATTAACATTAGGTTTCTGAGCAAAGACTTTTACTATCTCGAGTGCATTTTCACCAACAAGAGTCAAGTAAAAGTAGTCATTAGATTCCGGAGCTATTGTAGGAAAGACAGTAGGATCAATCACATAGATATCAACAAAGTCTTTATCCGGAGCTTGATACATATAATCTAGTGTAGAAGCAGCGTTGTTTTTAAAGAGAATAGCCATATGTTACTCCTACAGCTTCATGATAAACGCCAAGGCGTAGTAAGGAGGACGAACATCAATAGCACTAGCCGCCGCTGTGTGTGCGTGACCGTTATCAGTAACGCCGTGGTAGTGAGGTTGGTTACCACCAGTACCATTAATAGACAAAGAGGCAGAAAATTCTTTCAGCGGCTTTCTTACACGAGAAGGTGTCCACCCGCTTTCGCTGTCAAACAGGCTACTATTAAGCCAATCACCATGCGTAGAAGTTTGTGTTTGTTGTTCAGTATTTATACTAGCATCACTGCCAACACTTCCGCTATGTGTATGCCAAGGCATTTGTGATTCATTAATAGCAGTACCTGCTACCTGAATACCTGTACCTGCAGCATTAGTCCATACAGAAGGTGTCCGTGTAATACTACCGCCAGTATTACCTACACCATAACTTTGTCCAGCACCAACTATAAACCTATCTTTAAGATTAGGAGTACCGTTATTACCATCACACAAAGCCCACCCAGAAGGAACAGCATTAGTAGCGCCAGACCACATTGTAATGATTCCACGAGGAACTTGTGTAGCAGCAATAATGTCTGTAGTAAGCTGTGAAGCTATCTCCCCAATAGATCCTGCAGTAAGACGAAGTTCTACGACAGAACCTTCAGGAAAAGCCCTAGCAGGTGTATTCTCTTGAGCTCGTTTAACCGTAAATGTATCTACATTTCTAGATGTAACACCCATAATCTCTAGATTACCTTGTGTATCTACAACAGTAATCATAAAGAAGTTGTCACCTGTCAGTTCAGGGAACAAAGATCCCCCACCCGGAGAGACAACAATCTGCGTGTCACCTACTGTCACGGCACTAAACAGTGTGGTCGACGCATTGTTTGAAAATTTGATTTTCATTTATCGAACATCCTTCTGGAGGAAACGTAAGATTAGGCCCATACACAGGGCAGTCACAGTTACAGTCGTCAAGCTTGATAGCATCTCCGACCTTGATTATGACATCAACTACAGGCCATTCATGATTAGCTTCTATGACTGTCGCATTCTCAGAGATAACATTAGCCCAAGGTTTAGACTCTGCTATAGCTTCAATCTCAACAGCACCAAGCTGACCAATTACCACAGGAACAATCATATCCGTTCCAGCTTCACAGAACCATGCACGCTGTATGATGTCAGCTTCAGTGTCATCCATATGCGTAATCGCTTCAATAGAAGTAACACCTATCTTACCTACAGTTTGCATAGCCTTCATGTCTGTGACTGCTTCTATTAGAACACCTCTGATAATGATATCAAAAGGAAGTTCATCCATGACAACACGAGATACTATATTAGTTCCTACATCTGTGATAGGAGTAATCTTATCTATATCTCTGTTAATCATGTAAGCATCAGCCCACATAGGAACTTCGTGAGACTGAAGACGAACAGTTGAGCTAGCTAAAAATTCTGCAACTGCGTTAACAGTTACATCAGTTGTCGTAATGACATTACCTTGTGTAAGCAGATCGACAATAACATCTGCATTAACAGCACCAAGCTGAAGGGTGCCTGCGTTTATCAAGGTAGTGTTGACAAGCATCCCGTTAATAGGATTCATGAGTGTCATTGTCTACCTACCTCAAATAACTTTTTACACCGTGGTGCTGTCAGTAATACGAATGCTCGAAGTCTGAGCACGGATGATGAACTGGTCACCAGCATCTACATCACGCGGACGTTCATCAAGCGTCTGAGGATTACGAATAGCACCCCAAGCCAGAACGTTCCCACCAGTAGCTGCATCCATGATAGCAACATGCGTCACACGACCCCAGTTAGAAATAGCAACCGGGAATTCAATAGCGTTCGCATTCTTCACTACACTCGCAGCAGGCGTCGTAAAAGAGTTGTTCTCAGCTTTGATACGAGCATAACCTTCACCAGTAACTTCATTCTTAACAGGGCTGTTATCAGTCAAACCAGTCGCAGACGTGAACAGAGCCCAGTACTTAGCCGGAGTGTTATAAACGGTACCGTTAAACACATGGGCAAGAATCTTGTCGTCAAGATAAGTACTAAAACCAGACATGTTATTTCCTTTAGAAAATTTTATGTTTAAGAGGGAGCATCGTCTTCGACTGAGCAACCCAAGATTTGTAAGCCTTAGACTTAGCACGAGAGATACCCGCACGGAACTTGCGAATATAGTAGTTCACAAGGTTAGGCTTAGACCAAACTCTACCGGACAGACTGTGCAAATAAGCAAGTGCACCGGAAGCAATGGTCTCAGCCCAGTCCGTATACAGGAACTTAGGAATCTCATCAGCTTCTCGCGTAGGCTTCACAGCAGCAAGCATATGCAAAGCTTCTGGAACGTCTTCCATAGGTACACCTACAAGATGCATCACATTAGGACTTTCCATATAGAAGTACTTAGGATACTTATCCTTACGCAGACGCCAATCAGGAGAGTACGAGTCAAGGTCTTGCCTATTTGTTTTCTCTACTTGAAACTGACGAAGTTGTCCTTCAACAGTGTCACGGATAGTAACAGTGACAGGCATCACAATCGTAGCATCTTTGTCTATGATATTGATACCATACTTAGGTTCATCCTTAACAAGATCTCCACAATAAATCTCTTGCTGCCAAATAAGAGACTTCTCACAAAACTCAATACATGCGTTTCGCAGAGCTTCTTTCACCATAGCCACAGGACAACCATGCACATCAGGACGCACGTACTTGAAGAAGTCTTCCCAAACAGCGTTATTCAAATGATCAATCATTGCTGGGCTGTGCCTCCCCAAGATTCGTAGGTAGCTCATCAATCTTTGGCATAGCAATTACAGAAGCATTATACTCCTGACCCAAAGACTGATAAAAAGACTGAACGCACTGTTGTGCAATCTGCCTGTCGTTTGCAGAAGTACTATCAGTACTGTACGCAAGGTACAACATATAGTCTACAATAGGGCCACGATAATTGCCCATAAGTTGCAGATCTTGCTGCATAGCAACATCGTCATCCATTTCTGCAAAAGAAACATATGGTGCAGAGTAAGCCATCTCTACATAGACATCTTTATCTTTTGCTACCGGAGGGTTAACAAGAAACTGCCGAGGAGTCTTACGATCATACACAAATTCGTAGACAACATCAGAAGGAGTAGTTCGTCTCCAGTCAGAGAAATAATCAAGATCTCTACGTTCTACCTGAAACACAGGTTCACCGAACGTAAAGGTGTTATCCTCTTCCTTTGTAGCGTTACAATAGATGTCAATGAGAGCATAAGCATCATCAGGAATAGTCTGACGAATACCGGGGTTCAACTTCACTACGTCAGTTTTAACCCATACGTCAGGACGCATCATGATCAGCTTATTGATAGCATCATCAAGAAACTCAAGGTACTGGTGCTTTGAGAGTCGAACATAGTCCATATCATTATACAGAAGAGTTACTCTACTTATGATATCAGAGACTTTCATTATTACCCTCAAGTAAGCAAAATGTTAGACTAACTATTCTTACGCGGACGACCGGGGCCACGCTTCACAGGCATCGTCAGCTGAATGTCAAGAGCATCAGCTTCCATCTTACCAACCTGCTCAGGAGTGGGAACCACTTCTTCCGTCCCATCAGCCTGTTCCTCAACATAACCAAGGAACGTATAGGGATACGTAGGAATGTGAACTTCAACAGTAGACTGCCGACCGAACTCATCCTGCTGCGTCTGATAAGACGTAGTGTACGCACGGTCAATGCATTCACGAAGCATGTATTCAGGAACAATCACTTCCTTACCATAAGGAGCTTGGAAGTTCTTACTGTTCACAGAAGCAAACACATAAGGGCCAGCAGAAGGATTAGAAGACGTATGAAAGATAACCCGGCACTTACGTGCCGTCGAGTCAACACCAGCATGATCCTGTCTCCAATCCATCAACAGACGAACAGCGTGCTTACGAATAAGTTTGTTGTCTTCCGTCAACGGAATGTGCAGGCCACGTTCAAAGAGCATATCCCGAATCTGCATATCAGAAGCAGAGTTGAGATCGGTGTCAGTAAAAACAGGAGTGTTAGCCATAAAGAATATACCTTAAAATTTAGTTTGTAGAGCTAGGTGTAGCAGAGCTAGATACGAGAAAGGGGAGAACCCCAAGAGTAGTTGTTCTCCCCATATGGGTCAAGGCTTAGTACGCAGTACAAGCAACTTCAGCGCGAACCATCCAAGCCTGATTGAGAATCACGCAGGTCTGCATGGTCTTCCAAGCAACGTGGGCACGCTGAGCGAGCGGGTCAGATTCAGTGTGAGAAGGATTGATGATCACCGGAGTCAGAGACTCAGCACCCTTCAGGGGCACCAGACCATAGGCATCCTTCGCAAGGAAGAGGATGGGGTAAACGTCAGCCTTGGTACCGGTGGTAGAAACCATCGTGTCACCAGCAGCATTCGTCTTAGCACCACCAGCATCCGGCCAGCTCTTCATCAGAGTGGTGAAGAGGTAACGCACGCCTTCAACAGCACCAATTTCATTTTCCCACGGAGACGTATTGCCATAGTCCTTCACGTCTTGGAAGTGAGGCATCGAGCGGATGTCAGCTTCACAATCGGGATGGCAGACAGCCACGAAGCAGGGAGAGATGGATTCAGTGTAGAAGCGAGGAGTGGACTTAATGCTATCGGTCAGGAAACGAGCCTTCTGGTTCTTCAGCTTACGCGTAATGCGACGCTGCAGGGGCAGAGAGATAGGCGTGTTCACTTCATTACGAGCAGTACCATTCGCATATTCAACGTTGGTACCACCGAGCAAAACACCGATACGCATGTTTTCAACAGTTTCCGCAGCCTGTTCACCCACGATCTGCGTAACCTGTTCCATAACAGGGGAGTCGTTGGTATCGAGCAGAACGTCGGTCATAGTCACAAGGTTACCATACTGATGCACAGTGGCTTCAATGTCGGTAACCGAGAAGGTCTGAGCAGTAGGCGTAACACCTTCGGTCAGTTCCTTCGGCGTGGCATCAAGAGATTCAAAGCGACGGAACTTAGCGGTCTTCGTGCTCTTGGTCGGCAGGGGATAAGCCTGACCAAACTTTTCAAACACAAGGTAGGGAAGAGCACGGATGAGCATCTTAGCAACGACATAGACATTAGCCATCGTGCTAAGAGTACCATCAGTAGAAGAACTGGTAGCACCAGTATGCATGATAGTATTCGGAGTAGCCATTAGATATAATTCCTAATTTCAAAAACGAGTTTAGCGCGTCCTTCTGCTACGTTCATACTCACGAGCAAGTTCATCAAAAGACTTCTCACGAGGCTTGGCTTTAGGCTTATTGCTTATATCAATAGGTTCCTTGCCAGTACGAACTGCCATAGCAGCGAGCACTTGTTTAACAATATCTTCAGTCTCAGACGCAGGGTTTGTCTGCACCCGAGGAGAAGAAGCCCTAGTCATCTGTGGCTTGTTAACGCCACGAGCAGACTTGTAGTCGTCCAGAAGAGAAATAACTTCCTGTGCTGTACCGTACTGATACACATACTTAGCGCCATTCTGCATCACAGGAGGCAGAGAGTTAATCCAAGTAAAGAGATCACCACTGTCCAATATCGCACTGATATCGGGGTGGGCAGCACGGATAGTACTGAAATGTTTGTCCGCTTCGGACTGGAAGATCTGCTGTTGAATAGGTTCAACCCGAGTCTTAAGCTCAGTCTCAACGTTCTTCTTAACAGCAGACACCTTAGTGTCAACAAGCGTTTTCACTGCATTAGCAATTTCAGGATGAATCTCAAAGAGTTCCTTCACATTTTCAGGAAGTTCATCTGGATCTTCCTTAGTCTGCGCAGGTGCATTCTTCGCTTCTTTGAGTTCCTGATACTTATGAGACAGGTCTGTGAGTCTGCTAGCCCACAGAGTATTCTGTGCTTCAGCGTCACGCTTTGCCTTTTCATAAAGCTCTTTATAATTCAGAGGAAGCTCAGTGGTCTGTTGTTCATTCTGAACAGGAGCTTCTTGTTCTTGCTCCAGTTCTTCTGCAGGCTGAACTTCGTCGTCATCATTCTGGCTCACGACGTTTTCTTCTTCGGAAGGATCTTCAGGCTCACTCAGGAAATCATCAAACGAGGGCTCTGCCTTAGAGGGATCTTCGTAAGACTTCGCAAGTTCGTCGAAGGCTTCATTGAAATCTTTGTTGTTCTGATCGTTCATATTTTTATAACTAAGTTAGGGAGGGTTAATACCCTAAGTCCTAACTGGCTTGGCTCATGAGCAAGTTATCCGAAAGGGGCTCGCTCCCAAGTTCCAGTACATCCAAGAGCTTTTGTACCATACGTAGTTCACCGATAAGTCGGTCTACGTTATCTGTATTATCAGGACTTAGTAACTTACTATACCGTTGGCTTCTAAGAACCTTCAGGTAAGCAACTATATTTTTTTGTAGGTCGGCGTTGGCCGTGAGCCTGAAGGATTTCTCCAAGCTCACACGCCTACCGTTAAGTGGTGTATCAATCATATTAACTCTGAGGATACGCTTGTTCAGGCTGACTAATCAGAGACATATCTTCACGAAGCTGTCTCAGACTGTCAATCAAAGCCGCAGGGCTAACACCTTCAGACCGTGCAGTCTCAACCATGTCGGTCATCCACTGACGTTCTTCCTGAGCTTGCTTCTGTTCTTGCTGCTTCTGAACTTCAATCTCCTTATCAGAGTACACCAAGTTATCATCAGAAAGATCAAGGGCATCAGCAATCGAACGGATAATGTTCGGACGCTTAACAGTACCAAGGTCAACCTGATTGTTAGTGATCTGTGCAAAGTTAATCAGACTCTGTGCTCTGATTTCCTTAGCGATGAGAGACGAAGTACCACGAGCTTGAACAGCATAGTCACCCTTAATATCAGAGTCACTATTGAACTTCATGTTCCAGTGATACATAGCAGAAATAAACGGCTTAGTGATGCCATCATCAAAATTCTTAACCTGATCTTTGATCGTAATGTTTGCAGAACCCATCAACATAGACAGGCCAGAAGCAGTACGACCAGCAGCACCAGAAGGTTCTCCCCACATCTGACGAGGAATAGAAGTAACTTCATCCCCATAGCTGCGGAAGAGTTCAATCATCCGTTCAAATTCAGTAGTATAACTAGGAAGCTGGAAGACACGGATAGCAGGATTAGCAGCATCAGCTCCTTCACCTGTACGCATCCATACCTTAAACGGATAGACATCACGAGGATCTTCGTCTTCCGACATAAGGTCAAGGTTTACTTCAATCTGAGGGCCAGCAGAGATAGCAGCGTTGTCCAGCATAGCTCTGAACGCACTGTTAATCAGCTCCTGAACATCAGACATGATAGACGGAATACCTTCCCCAAAGATGGAAGTTTCGTCTTTGTCATAATAGTAGAAGAAGTAAGGCCACTTAACGCCTTCCATAGGCATGAGAGACGCTTTAATAACGTGGTCACCAAGTACCCAAATGTTTGCAGCCAGTTCTACCTGACCTTGCATACGTTCAGGAATTTCAACACCCACCTGATTCAGATCATCAGCGTCCACAAAACCCCAGAACTCAAACACTTCATACTTCTTAGAGTGAGCAGCGTCAGCAACACCGCTATCGATTACATCACCCATAGAGGTAAGTTGGTTCTCAAAGTCTTTCTTCTGATAATCACCTTCAGGATTCTCAGCAACATAAGTAGAGATTACATCCCCATTGAAGTCTGATCTCTTTCCGAGACCAATGACATCGTGCTTATCCATCTTCCGTCGCTGAATGATGTATCTACATTCGGAGGGGCAAGTAGCTTCCATGTCCGGGTAGATATCCCATATGCGGACGTTTTCGATGAAGGGCGTGATGGAGTCATAATCACAGAGTATCCACTTCTCTTTGTCTCCATTCTTTTCCTTCTTATAGTACTGACGGTTTTCAGAGATAGAAACAAGAGGCCCTTTAAGAATACCAGTACCATACAGATTACCAGAATGCATAACATCTCGCATAATCTCACGATACTTCAACTCAGCAAGCTGGTCTTCGATAACCTTAGACATCTTTCCAGCTTGATTCTTAGCTTCATCCTGCATAAGAACATAGAGTTCTTCAGGGCTAATCTGCTTACCTTGATCCTGAGAAACAACTTCAAGGATAGCAGCCTCTTTTTTCTTGCTGAACTGTGGCAGTGGCGTAGGCTCAATACCCCAGTTCTTATCTCCATTCGCAGGGAACAGCAGGTCAGACAAACGACTGTCAACAGTCTTGACCTTAGTTCTTGTCATACGAACAAAAGCTTTACTACGTAGAGGATCCATACGTTCAAGAACTTCGGGAGAGTAGATACCTTTGTACTGACGAAGTGCATTCAACCACTTCTCTTCAATAGTCTTACGTGCACTGTCCGATCTGTCAAACGCTTCACGAACAAATGCAGCCAGACCTTGGGGCGTTTCAGGCGCACCTTCGGTATCTTCTGCACCGGAATCTTCATCTACCTGCATCTTGTCAGAAACTTCCGAAAGAAAGTCCTGTACATCTTTGTCTTCGGCAGAGTCGATTACAGTTCCAGAACCGAAAAAATCTTTTTCAGTCATGATTTTTAGTAGCCTCCAATCTGGCTAGCAGCACGATATTTACGTTGTGTGTTAAACAAAAACTTCTTCTCCCGCTTATGCACATACTCCATCATTGCGTACTGCAATGCGTCATGAACGTGAGAGAACTCGTTCTTGACAGGAGATGCTTTGTAGAGAACACCGTTAACAGTTTTAGATTCAGCATATTTATATTCTGATACGAAGCCTTTTCTTAAGGCTATACATTGAGGCCCAAGCTTGAATCTGCCCTTTAACCGAAGGAACTGTGCAACGGCTTCAAATCGAGGAGTCCAGTTGTTTGTCTTAGCTAGCTTAGCAGGAAGATTACATTCTTTCAGTATCTCCATGCCAGACTTAGCATCGTTCATTGACCGCTGTGAAGTAGCAGGGTCACACACAACTCTAAAGTTATTTACAATCCAAGGATACTTAGATGTGATCTTAGGCCAAAGATGTTCTTCACAGAACTCTTTGAGAGAACAGTTGTCTGTGCAGATCTCATCAAACACAATAACTGTACCATCAGGGGCTTGCTGTGTGAAAGCAGCAGAAGGAGTCAACCCTTGATCCATCCCAATTACAACAGGCACACCACGAAGAGGAACCATCTCTTCATCAACATGGTGCTCAAGATCACTGTAATCCTTATAAACAGGTTTACCTCGTTTTACTTCACCATAGTTGTTAAGCACGTTGACGTTGATAAAGTCTTCGTCTGCACCCATACACATGGTTTCATAGTAACCTTCATCAAGGTTAGCAAGGTTCTCTGCTTCAGGATTAAGAACATACTTCCCGTCTACCTTAAGCATAGCTGGAGGTTGACGATAGAAACTATGTCCTTCTGGTTTGTCTTCCTCTGCAAGGCGATATAACCAGTGCTCAGTACTTACGGCGTTGTAGTCAAGTATAATAAATGGTCTGACTGGGCCGCCATCTTTCTTAGCAGGATAACGTTTAAAGCGTGTCTTGATAAGCTGAAAGGTACCTTCTGTAAGTTCAGATGCTTCGTTCAAATGAGCAGAGGTCACTTCCAACGAACGAAGCTTTTCAGCAGATCTATCATCATCGACAGCAATGAACACGACTTCCATATCGACAGACGTGCCATCAGCTAAAGGATACTTTATCCTGCCGATGATGGGGGTAGAATAAGTAATAGTGATCTTGTCTTTAAACCATGACAACCACGTTTTAATGGTGGTTGACTTTAGGGCAGGGTACGTTGCGCGGACAACAAGGTGTCTGCTGTGCCTGACTCCATGTTCGTCTGGTTTCTGACGCATAGCATTAAAGAACGCTTGAAAGATACAACCAGAGGACTTGCCAGATCCTACTGGCCCCATCACAAACAGAAAAGGATTCGGGTCACGATGAATCTTTGCAAACGTGGGCAGGACTTGATAATCAATATCCATAACAGTCCTTACGCAGTTTCTTTCGCCAGATCCTTGAGTCCCGCAGGAGCAGTCTCTTCATCAGGGAAAGAGATGTTAACGTTAATAACTTCACCAGCATTCGGATTGAAATCCATAGCTTTCATCTTCGGCTGGTAGTAGCTCAGCAGTTCAGAGGCGATCTTAATCTTCTCTGTGCTGTTGGTCTTAGCAGACCTAGCCAAATGCACAAGTTCCTTGATAGGATCGTACCCAAATTCAAAGCGAAGACGACGAAGAAGTTCGTCTCCCTTGGTACATCCCTTACCGTCAGGAACAACTACAGAAGGACTAGGCTTCTTCAGAAGGGGCTTTAAAGAGTCTTTCTTCATCAAGGTCACCTAAGTCAGAGTGGTCAAGCAGGGTAGCTATCTTCTCTGCATATGTTTTTAAAAGGAATTGGAAGTCACCAGAAGTAATGTCTTCACGGATCTTACAGAACTCTACGATAATGAAACCAAAGACATCTTGATCATCAGACACAAGAGGAGCAAGAGCAAAGGACACAGCCTTGTGTGACTTCAGCAGTGTATATGTAGACATATCAAACTTACGCAGACGTTCAATGTTCATGATTACTTTAGGCTCTACACCAAAAGCAGCGTTAGTAAGATATGAGAAAGCAGACACAGGCAGGTTTAAGAAATCAGCTTGTGCCGGTTTAAGTCCGGGACGAACAGCTTCGTGTGTGCAGGACATCTTTGCAAAGTCAATACCAGACAGGTTTTGACACCCGTTATGAAACTGAACAACTGCAACTCTGTCTGCATTTAATTCAGACTTAGCATGTTTAAGCTTGGTAAGAACACGCCTATTCATATCAATGAGTGATGGAAAATCCTTTGCAAACTTCTTTGTCTTGTGTTTAGCTACACGTTTTAAAAAAGACGATAAAGTTGCACATTCATAGATAATGAATGCAGTTCCTCCCAGCATCGCAAGTGATATATAGTCAGCGTCTTTTACTAAGCTTGACAGACCATTAACGATCCCTAGTAAAATTTGACTATCCATAACTTTTTCTTTTTATACCTCTTGACAAGAAGTCAATTAGTGATTATAGTATTTATGTATACTATAACCTATTATATAGTATAATAACTATATATATTTTGTCAAGGGGTTATAGTAAAAAAATATATAAAAAGTGAAATAAAATGTCGATACTGCTAGAAAAAGACCGTAGGAAATTAAAGTGGCGGAGGAATCCTATACTGAATGAAGACACACCTGAACCTTATAAGATTCCTAACTGTAGGTGTCAGGTAGGTTTGTCAGAGTGTGAAGTAGAAGGACAGTGGGACAGAGGTTTGTACACAAAGGGTGACCTTGTTAATGACTTGAACATCTTCTTTAACTACCTGCCTGAAAGTGAAGTAAGCAGAATGGTTAACGTTATGATCTGGTGTTTGTCTAACGGTTTAAAGAACAGAGGAGGTATCGACCTTAAAGACTTTGCAGTCATCACTGTTGAAGAGAAGACGTACAGCAGACCTTTGACACAAGTAACACGTGACTGCTTTGGTGTGTCTAAGCGTGTGTCCCGTGCACCTAAGAAGAGGTACTTTGTCTTTAGAGAGTACCCTCAGCTTAAAGCTGTAGTTGTACCACGAACACCTGACTTCTTCCCCGGACATGAACGTACATGGTTTACGTGGAAAGTGTCTGCAACTAACCATCCGTACTACTATGCAAGACACTGGCGTAGAGGTGCTTTGTATATGCAACAAGTCTTTGACAAGACGTTTGAGTATACAGGGTACACAGACGAGTACATAGAGATGGCACAAATGAACATCATAGAACCTTTTGGTACAGAACGTGAGCACATGAACACAGTTCACCTTGGCTTTGAGACACCACCTTACGTCAAGGCAGCTTATACAGATGAACTGATCAAGGTACCCCTTAACTGTGTGTCAAGTAAATACTTTACAAGTAACAAGGTCAAGTACGATGTCATGTTTGGTAAGATGACTAAAGAAGAAGCAAGTAAACATCTTCTAAGTAAACCAAGACAACTAGCTATAGACAAGAAAGAAGACTAACCTTTATCGCACCTTCACTTCATTACGGTGCTCTTAGACGCAAGAAGCCCCCGGCTACAACAAGTACTATGCAAAGCATGGTCAGGTGTAGTACGGGGGCTTTCTTTATGGTCAGAACTTCTTAGTTAATCAGACTTAGTTCTTAGCAACAGGCGGCGCTCGGCTCTATTTCACAACTAAGCTGTGCTTTCTTCTAATATGTCAGAGAGATACCAAGTTGAAAGAAGGTTGTACCCCGTCGGGTCTTTCCTTTCCTTATCCTTCCGGCTACGTTCACCTATCCAACCGGCTTGTCTTACCTATCAACCAATCTAAGCAAATCAAAAAGATACAGATAGTATAATCATTCTTTTGCTGTTTGTCAAGGGGTTTGAGAGAAGAAAGTTTAAAAAAGTTAAAGAAAGTTTCACTCTGTCGCATCTTCACTTCGTGGTCACATCTCCGATGCTCAAGGGGAGGCCGGGCCGGTTGCTAGTAGCTACTCCTGACTACTGTTGGTTACGTATGATGTAAGATGAGGGTAGCATGGTGAGTATACCTCCTAGACTTGTTCTGAACATATAGAACTATGAGATATAGAAATGATTATGATGCAGTCA
>OGCO01000543.1_pt1 | contig 63303 bp, 54 predicted proteins | sample 1570171 | NCBI WGS metagenome assembly OGCO01 (sample SAMEA4370583, study PRJEB24528) | human gut metagenome
CCGTAGTGGGAAGCTACAAGTCGTATGTGTCCAAAATGTTCCATGTGGAACATCCGGGTGTGACATTGTGGCAGCGTTCATTTTATGATCATATTATTCGTGATGAAAACGCGTATTGTGAAATTAAAAGATATATTCAGGAAAATCCGTTGAAATGGGATTTGGATGAATATAACCCACACGCATAGCGCAGCGTACAAGCAACAATCCGTTTGTGGGCAATAACGCAAAGTTGAGGGCCGGGCATGCCCGGCCCCTACGGTGCAAAATAAGGGGAACAGGGAGTAACGATATATGTATACCATCAAAACATTGAACGCCATTTCGCCGGTGGGTCTGGCCAAGCTGCCCGCCAACCAGTTTGAGATCGACAACGAGGCCGCTGCACCGCAAGGCATTCTGGTGCGCAGCACCGATATGCACGATGCCCCGCTGCCCGACAGCCTGCTGGCCATCGCCCGTGCAGGTGCCGGTACGAACAACATTCCCGTGGAGGACTGCACGAACAAGGGCATCGTCGTGTTCAACACGCCGGGCGCCAACGCCAACGCCGTGGCCGAGCTCGTCGTCGGTGCGCTGGTCGCGGGCAGCCGCAATCTGGTGGACGCCGTGAACTGGGCGCAGACCCTCAAGGGCCGCGACACGATTGCCAAGGACGTGGAGAAGGGTAAAAAGGCCTTCGTCGGTCCCGAGCTGCGCGGCAAGACGCTGGGCGTCATCGGGTTGGGGGCCATCGGTGCGCGCGTGGCCAACGCCGCCGTCGCGCTGGGCATGGAGGTTTTGGGCTATGACCCGTATATTTCCATCGATGCTGCGTGGAGCCTGTCCCGCAGCGTGCAGCACTGTGTCACGCTGGGCGATATGCTGCCCCGTTGCGACTACCTGACCATCCATGTCCCCTACCTGCCTACGACCCGCCACACCATCAACGCCCAGACGCTGGCGATGTGCAAGGACGGCGTGCGCGTGCTGAACTTTGCCCGCGGTGAGCTGGTGGACAACGCCGCACTGCTCGACGCACTGAACAGCGGCAAGGTCGCGCAGTATTTCTGCGACTTCCCCACCGAGGAGCTACTGGGCGTCAAGGGCGTCTGCTGCACGCCGCATCTGGGTGCCAGCACGCCGGAAAGCGAGACGAACTGCGCCGTGATGGCCGCCGCCGAGCTGAGCGACTATCTGAAAAACGGCAACATCGCCCACAGCGTCAACCTGCCGGATGTCAGCCAGCCGCGTGTGGGAGGCCGCCGCATCTGCATCATCCACAAGAACGCTCCGGGCGCGATCTCGGCCATCACGAGCATTTTGACCGAAGCGCACCTGAACATTGAAAACATGGTGAACAAGGGCAAAAAGGATGTCGCCTATACCCTGCTGGACGTGACGGGCAATGTCACCGATGACCTCGCCGTCAAGCTGGGTGCGATTGAACCCGCCATCCGCGTGCGCGTGCTGTAAAAGCATCAACTTTGCGAAATCTCCCCTGCTGAACCAATCAGCAGGGGCTTTTTTGTGGATGATAACCATGAAATAGAATGAATCGCTCGCGGAGACGCGGGCGGTTTTTGTTCTCTTTGCCCAAAAACCAAACAAAACGGAACAATCGCCCGAATACGGCTTTTTTTGCGGTGGGTTTTATGGTAGAATCAATGAGAACTCAAAAAATGCAGAGGGAGGCCGCAGCATGACCAACGCGCCGAAAACCGTATTAGCCATCCATGACCTGCCGGGTTTTGGCCGGGCGGCGCTGTCGGTCATCGTGCCGGTGCTCTCGACGCTGGGCGTGCAGACCGTGGCACTGCCTACGGCGGTGCTGTCCACCCACACGGGGGGCTTAGGCACCCCGGCTAAGCTGGCCAACCCCGGCTACGGCCCCGCGGCACTGGAACATTATCATCGACTGGGCGTGAAATTTGACTGCATCTACTCGGGCTATCTGGCGGACGCCGCGCAGGCAAAGCTCGTCGAGCAGGCGTTTGAGCTGTGGCCCCGCGCGTTCAAGGTCGTGGACCCGGTGCTGGGCGACGGAGGGCGGCTGTACAGCGGCCTGGGGGCCGACATGGTGCCCGCTATGTATAGTCTGTGCAGCAAGGCGGATCTGATCGTCCCCAATGTGACCGAGGCCGCGCTGCTGCTGGGCGACCCGCTGCCCGGTGTGGGCAGTGCCGAGCAGGCCGCCGCACAGGCGGCCCGGCTGACCCGTGTGGCGCCGCAGGTCGTTGTGACCGGCGTGACGGGCATCGGCGGCGGACGATACATAGGCTGTGTGGGCGCGGCCCGCGGCGGCGAGGGCTATGCCGTAAAAACGCCGCTGCAGCCGCGGATGTTCCACGGCACGGGCGATATTTTTGCCGCCGTGCTCGTCGGGCGCATTTTGCGGGGCAACGTCCCCCAGGCTGCCGTACAGGCAGCTGCCGCCTTCGTAGCCGAGTGCATCAGGCAGACACCTGAGGGAGCCGACGAGCGGCTGGGCGTCTGGCTGGAGAACGCCCTGCCGAAACTGCGGCAGGAGTAAGACCATGAGACTGCCGCGAGACAAGGATGTCCTTGAAAACGCCCGAGCGCTGCGAAAAAGCATGACGCGGGAGGAACGCCATCTGTGGTATGATTTTCTGCGCGGATATTCGCCGCGCTTTGTACGGCAGAAGGTTGTAGGACGGTATATTCTGGATTTTTATTGCGATGCGGCAGGTCTGGCGATAGAGCTGGACGGCAGCCAGCATTATGAAGCAGCGGGACAGCTGCACGATGCACAGCGCACGGAATATCTGGAGGGCTTCAGAATCAGAGTGCTGCGGTTTTCCAATCTGGATGTGATGCAGCATTTTGAGGGCGTATGCCGTGTGATTGATAACGCCGTGAAAAGCCTCCCCTAGAGGGGAGGTGGCCGAAGGCCGGAGGGGTGGCCGGGAGCCGACCCATGAACGGCGTGCCACCCGGCCCCTCACCCGGCGCTGCGGCGCCACCCTCCCCCAAGGGAGGGCTAAAGTTTATAGAACGAGGACTTGTAAATTTATGCCAACCTTAAACATTGTACTGGTCGAGCCGCAGATCCCGCAGAACTCCGGCAATATCGCGCGGACCTGCGCGGTGACGGGAGCGCGGCTGCATATAGTCGGCCCGATGGGCTTTACCATCGACGACAAAAAATTAAAGCGCGCCGGGCTTGACTATTGGCACCAGCTTGATATAACATATTATCAAGATCAGGCGGACTTTTTTGCCAAAAACAGTGGTCCGTTTTTCTACTTCACGTCCAAGGGCCCGCGCCGCCATGTGGATGTGACCTACCCCGACGGCGCGTATCTCGTCTTTGGGCGCGAGGATGCCGGTCTGCCCGAGGAGCTTCTGGCCGCGCATGAGGCCGACTGCGTGCGTATGCCGATGCGCAGGGGCGAGCGATGCCTGAACCTGTCCAACGCGGTGGCAGTGGGCGTGTACGAAGCATTGCGTCAATGGGATTTTGCCGGTTTGGAGACCCACGGGCAGTTGACCCGATACGAATGGAGTGAGGATGTAAAATGAGCAAGATAGGTTTTCTGACAGATTCCTGTTCCGACATTCCGCAGGAGCTTGCGGATAAGTACGGCATCGAGGTCGTGGGCTTCCCCATCAACCTTGACGGTGTGGAGTACATGGAGCGCAAGGACTTTACCAACGACCAGTTTTACCAGATGATGCGCGACGCCAAGGGCGTGCCCACCACCGCCGCTATCACCCAGCTGCAGTTCTGCGATATTTACGCCCGCTATGCGGACGAGGGCTATACCGACCTGGTGTACCTGAGCATCAACGCGGGCGGCTCCAGCACCTACAACAACGCCGTCAAGGCCATGGAGCTGTTGGAGGAGGAGCGCCCCGGCTACACGATGAAGATTCAGGTCATCGACAGCCATACCTACTCGATGCCCTACGGCTGGTATTTCTGTGAGTGCGCCCGCAAGGTGCGCAACGGCGGTGAGCTGGCCGCCTGCGTGGCCGAGCTGAAGCAGAAGCTGGACTGCGTTGAGATCTGTCTGGCCGCCTACAGCCTGAAGCAGATGAAGAAGTCGGGCCGCGTCAGCGCCGCCGCCGCTGTGGTCGGCGACCTGCTGGGCATCCGCCCCATCATCAGCCTGAATGCGGGCGTCTCCAAGGTCGAGAGCAAGGTCCGCGGCGACGCCGCCGTGCCTGCCGCCATGATCAAATGGGTGGAGAGCCGCGTCGATTCGATGAAGGACACGCCCTACATGGTGGCCTACACGTCCAGCACCGCCAAGCGTGACGAGCTGGTCAAGCTGTGCAAAAAGGCGTTTGGCCATGCACCGCTGATCGTGTTCCAGCTCGGCGGCGTTGTCAGCGCCAACACCGGCCCCGACGGCATCGCCATCGTCTACGAGGGCAAGCCCCGCAATCTCGAGGCTTATGCGCCGGAGCTGCCGTAATATTTTTCGGCAGCATAGGTAAGGTCTTGCACTTTGCCTGACAATGTAGTATAATACAGACAGTTCTTATACCATACCAAGAACTATTATGGTTGCTATGATAAGGTCATAGGACCGTAAAGCTCTGACGCCCTGCTATTTGGCAGGGCGTCATCTTTTTTGCCTAAATTTCGTTTAAATTGTCAGTTGCCAAATAATGCCATAATGCGCTATGATAGTAGAAAAGTGAAAGGATGTGCAAAAAAATGAAGCATCCCTATGGAATTGGTCTGGATATTGGCATTGCGTCCGTCGGCTGGGCGGTGGTGGCACTAAATGAAAACGCGGAGCCCTATGGTCTGATCCGATGTGGCTCACGCATATTTGATAAGGCCGAACAGCCCAAAACAGGCGACAGCCTTGCTGCCCCGCGCCGTGAGGCCCGCAGCGCCCGCCGCAGGCTGCGCCGCCGCAGCCTGCGCAAGGCGGATCTGTACGAGCTGATGGAGAAAAACGGTCTGCCCGGTAAGGCGGAAATAGAGCAGGCTGTGCAAGCGGGGCATCTGCCGGATGTCTATGCGCTGCGTGTTCAGGCGTTGGATGGCCCGGTGACAGCACTGGATTTTGCCCGTATACTGCTGCACCTGATGCAGCGCAGGGGCTTTCGCAGTAACCGCAAGGCAGACGATGCACAAAAAGACGGTAAGCTGCTGCAGGCAATTGACGCGAACACCCGACGTATGGAGGCAAACCGGTACCGTACTGTCGGTGAGATGATGTACCGCGACCCTGTGTTTGCAGAGCACAAGCGCAACAAAGCGGAAAATTATCTTTCCACCGTCAAACGCGACCAAATCATAGACGAGGCCAGACTGGTTTTTGCAGCACAGCGTCAATACGGTGCGACATGGGCTTCGCCGGAGATGGAGGCAGAGTACTTTTGTATTCTGACACGCCAGCGCTCCTTTGCGGAAGGTCCGGGCAAAGGCAGCCCGTATAGCGGCAGCAACAGGGTCGGCGCCTGCACGCTGGAGGGAAAGAGCGAGCAGCGGGCAGCCAAGGCGGCCTTCTCGTTTGAATATTTTACGCTGCTGCAAAAAATCAATCATATCCGCATTGCGGAAAACGGAACCAGCCGCGCGCTGACACCGGCAGAGCGACAGGTACTGCTTTCTGTGTGCTGCCAGACGGACAAGCTGGATTTTGCCCGGGTCCGCAAGGTGTTGGCACTGCCGGAAGAAGCACGGTTCAACATGGTGCGGTATCGCGGGGAGCAGACGGCAGAAGCCTGCGAAAAGAAAGAAAAAATAACGGCACTCCCCTGCTACCACAAGATGCGTAAGGCGCTGAATACCCTGCGGAAGGATCATATCCGCAATATCAGCCGCGAGCAGCTGGATGCCGCCGGAGCTGCGCTGACGAACCCGGAAAACGAGGATAAGCTGCGGGAGGCATTGAAACAGGCGGAGTTTGAACCGCTGGAAATAGAAGCACTGCTGACGCTGCCCAGCTTTGCGGGATATGGACACATTTCGGTCAAGGCGTGCCGCAAGCTGATCCCCTATCTGGAACAGGGCATGAATTATAACGATGCCTGCCAGGCAGCCGGATATGATTTTCAGGGAAGGCAAAACGGCGAAAAAGCGCAGTTCCTGCCGGCCTCAACGGAGGAAATGGAGGATATTACAAGCCCGGTGGTGCGCCGTGCAGTGGCACAGACGATCAAGGTCGTCAATGCGATCATCCGCGAGCAGGGCGAAAGTCCGGTCAGTATCCATCTGGAGCTGGCAAGAGAGATGAATAAGAACTTCCAGCAGCGCAGCGAGTTGGACAAGGCGATGCGGGATAACAGTGCGGAAAATGAACGCCTGATGAAAGAGCTGAATGAGCTTTTTCCGGGACGCACCGTTACCGGGCAGGACCTTGTAAAATATCGTCTGTGGAAAGAGCAGGACGGGCGCTGTGCGTATTCGATACAGCCGTTGGAGCTGGACAAGGTTATTACAGTCTCCGGCTATGCCGAGGTAGACCACATTGTCCCCTATAGCATAAGCTTTGATGACCGCCGCACAAATAAGGTGCTGGTGCTGGCATCGGAGAACCGCCAGAAGGGAAACCGTCTGCCGCTGCAATACCTGCAGGGAAAACGACGGGACGACTTTATTGTGTACACCAAAGCAAACGTAAAGAATTTCCGCAAGCGCCAGAACCTATTGAAGGAAAGGCTGAGCGAGGAGGACGGCAAGGGCTATATCCAGCGCAACCTGCAGGATACGCAGTATATTGCGGCTTTTATGCTGAACTATATCCGCAATCATCTTGCGTTTGCAGACTGTTCCGGGGCAGGCAAACGGCGGGTCGTTGCGGTAAATGGTGCCGTTACGGCGTTTTTGCGCAAGCGCTGGGGTCTTAGCAAGGTGCGTGCCGACGGCGATCTGCACCATGCAGCGGATGCGGCGGTGATTGCCTGTACGACACAGGGAATGATAAAGCGGGTATCTGACTTTTGCAAGCGTGCAGAGACGACGGCGGTGCGTAATGAGCATTTCCCCGAACCTTGGCCGCACTTCCGTGATGAGCTGACGCAGCGATTGTCGGTCTGCCCGCAGGAAGACCTGATGAAGATTAACCCGGTCTATTATGCGACGGTGGATATTTCGTCTATTCAGCCTGTGTTTGTATCGCGGATGCCGCGCCATAAGGTGACAGGTGCGGCACACAAGGAAACAATAAAAAGTCGCCTGGACGATACTCACGTTGTACAGCGTAGGAATATCACCGAACTGAAATTGGATAAGGATGGTGAAATTGCGGGCTACTTTAACCGCAGCAGCGATACATTGCTGTACAATGCACTGAAGGCCAGATTGCTTGCCTTTGGCGGGGATGGGAAGAAAGCGTTTGCAGAACCGTTTTACAAGCCGCGCGCGGATGGCACACCCGGGGCACGAGTTCAAAAAGTGAAGATTTGCGATAAAGTGACCAGTACAGTTCCGGTCCACGGTGGAAAGGGTGTGGCTGATAACGACACGATGGTACGCATCGATGTGTACTATGTGCCGGGAGACGGCTATTACTGGATTCCCGTCTACGTGGCGGATACGGTGAAGCCGGAGTTGCCGAGTAAGGCAGTGGTTGCATATAAGAGCTCTGCTGAATGGAAAGAGATGAAGGATGAAGATTTCCTTTTTTCTCTTTGCCAGCATGACCTTGTACGCATTGAAAGCAAACGCCTTATGAAATTCAAGGTGCAAAACAGAGATAGTACACTGGAGAAGGAAATGCCGGTGAACAAAATACTGGCATACTTTGAAGGTGGGAATATTGCAACGGGAGCTGTTACGCTGACTACACATGATGATGCATATATTGCAGATGGTCTTGGCTTTAAGACCTTGCAAAAGGTTCAGAAATATCAGGTCGATGTCCTTGGCAATTATACCCCTGTGAAAAAAGAAAAACGGCAAACCTTCCCTGCCCAACGGAGGTGAATTATGTCCTACCGCTGTCTGATGATCGTGAACCCTGCGCGCATCCGCTGCAAAAATGAGCAGCTGTTGATTGAAACGGAAGAAGTTCACTCTGTGCCCATCGAGGACATCAGTGCCATTGTACTGGAAAGCCGCCAAAGCACGATCACAACAGCGGCTATGGCGGCGTTGGCACAAAACGGTGTGGTGACTTTCTGGTGCGATGAAACACATCTGCCGTGCGGCATCTCGCTGCCGTTTGCACAGCACAGCCGTCAGCTGGGAGTACTGCGCTGGCAGATGGAATTGACCCTGCCGGCAAAAAAGCGGATGTGGCAGCAGGTAGTGACAGCAAAAATTCAAAACCAAGCGGAGTGCCTTGCACTTTGCGGCAAAACACAGGAGGCGGCGTTTCTATTCGGGCGTGCCAAGGCTGTGACGAGCGGCGACAAAGATAACGTAGAGGCAAGCGCCGCAGCGTACTACTTTCCGGCTTTATTTGGTGAGGGCTACACCCGCCGCAATGAAGATACGCGAAATGCAGCACTGAATTATGCCTACGCGATTTTGCGGGGCTATATGGCGCGCTGCCTGACGGTGTATGGTTTTCAGCCGTGCCTGGGACTGCACCATGACAGCGAGCTGAATCAGTTTAATCTGGCGGATGACCTGATGGAGCCGTTCCGGCCCGTGGCGGATTTGTACGTGGCAGCAAATGTGGCCGAGGATGCAGCATTGACACCCATACTGAAGGGAAAGCTTGTAAACCTGTTGAATGCGGATATTCTTTCCGGCGGGCAGCACCACAGCGTTGCCTATGCAATGGAACGCCTAGTGCAAGGTCTGCGTGGACAAGCCCTGCTGTTACCCAAATTGCTTGAATACAAGCAGCATAGCTATGAGTAAATTTATGCGGATGATTGTCTTTTTTGACCTGCCTGTGCAAACAAAGACTGAAAGGCGGCATGCGACGGCGTTCCGGAATTTTTTGCTGAAGGATGGCTACCACATGCTGCAATTCTCTGTGTACGCGAGGGTGTGCAACGGCAACGACGCCGTGAAGAAACACGAAAGCCGTTTGAGGGCATCCTTGCCGCCAAACGGCTCCATTCGCCTGCTTGTCGTTACAGAAAAGCAGTACCAGTCTATTCAGATTCTTCTGGGAAATTATCAGCCGGAAGAAGCCCCTTTTGTATGTGAACAGTTGAGTTTTTTCTAAAACAAAAAGCGCATCGGACCGCAATCCGATGCGCTTTTTGCATAGCCTATTATACCATACCAAGAGCTATTAGGGAACTATGACTTGTTAAGGGAGCCGGAATGAATCAAGCTGATTATACCATACCAAGAGCTATTAGGGAACTATGACAAAGCATTGGGAATCCGGCCAGACCGGATCATTATACCATACCAAGAGCTATTAGGGAACTATGACGGTGAGGTAAGATGACATACAAGGTATGGGATTATACCATACCAAGAGCTATTAGGGAACTATGACCTGGACCAGTATCTCGACAAGGCCATGCAGATTATACCATACCAAGAGCTATTAGGGAACTATGACCTTTTTGGTGATCGTGTAGGCGATTTTTGCATTATACCATACCAAGAGCTATTAGGGAACTATGACGGCTTCCATTCGCGGGTTTGTTTGAGGTCGATTATACCATACCAAGAGCTATTAGGGAACTATGACGCCAAAAGTGCAGGCGATGATGAGGGCGCGATTATACCATACCAAGAGCTATTAGGGAACTATGACTTTTTGCGCTTGCACCACGATTGCGGCGCGAATTATACCATACCAAGAGCTATTAGGGAACTATGACTACTGCGTCCATATTATACATCTCTAGCGCATTATACCATACCAAGAGCTATTAGGGAACTATGACCGGTGATGGGGTCGATGTTGAATCCAACCTATTATACCATACCAAGAGCTATTAGGGAACTATGACTTTGGGCACACATTTGTTTGTATCCAGCAGATTATACCATACCAAGAGCTATTAGGGAACTATGACGCAGGCCCCTGCGCGCCGGTATCGCCCTTCATTATACCATACCAAGAGCTATTAGGGAACTATGACGCTTATGTATGCGCTTTGCGCTTATTGCGAGATTATACCATACCAAGAGCTATTAGGGAACTATGACTGTGTCAAACGTAGACATCACAGCAGCGCTATTATACCATACCAAGAGCTATTAGGGAACTATGACCCAGCATTCACGAGGGCTGCACATAACCACAATTATACCATACCAAGAGCTATTAGGGAACTATGACATGCCGTAAACCCCGCGTTTTCTATTGTGGATTATACCATACCAAGAGCTATTAGGGAACTATGACAGTATTGTGGTGCAGAGAAACGGGAAGAACATTATACCATACCAAGAGCTATTAGGGAACTATGACCGGCAACGCCTGCGGGATATGGCCCAGTCCATTATACCATACCAAGAGCTATTAGGGAACTATGACATTGATCTTGTGGACAGCCCTATTGCAAAAATTATACCATACCAAGAGCTATTAGGGAACTATGACGCCCGAGGACGGTACAAGCCCCTATCAGCTATTATACCATACCAAGAGCTATTAGGGAACTATGACAGTGTGCATCACGGAGGGAGTCACCGGCGAATTATACCATACCAAGAGCTATTAGGGAACTATGACAGTAGTACAGCGGCACTTCATCGCCGCTGTATTATACCATACCAAGAGCTATTAGGGAACTATGACGCTTTTCTGTATCGGTGGTATCGAATCTGGATTATACCATACCAAGAGCTATTAGGGAACTATGACGCCGTGACATTCTGGGCAGCGCGGTAACTAATTATACCATACCAGGAGCTATTAGGGAACTATGACACGGTTGGGATGCAGGTCTTGCTAAAATCAATTATACCATACCAAGAGCTATTAGGGAACTATGACCTTTCTTTTCAGTCCGTCAGGATTAAAACAATTATACCATACCAAGAGCTATTAGGAAACTATGATTTTCAGATAATCGATAATACACTCCGATGCATTATACCATATCAGCACAATATACGCAGAATCTACCACAAATTTTCCCCGCAGGTCTTGCAACGGCCTGCGGGTTTTGTTATAATTTAGGTTTGTTGAGCAACTTAGGATTTTAGGCTCCGCTGCCGGCTGCTGGTCGGCAGCGCAAACCCCGCAAGGCTGGCGGTCTTGCGTGTGGTCAAAATCTATCCGCCGGAGTATTGTATGAATATGAAAAATCTGTCCGTCCGTCGCCTTGTGCGCTGCGCTGTCATTGCGGCTGTTTATGTGGTCGTCTGCCTTGTGCTGGCCCCGTTCAGCTACGGCGCGGTGCAGGTCCGCGTGGCCGAGGCCCTCTGCCTGCTGCCGGTGTTCGGCGCCGAGTATATCGTCGGCGTCACGCTGGGCTGCTTTTTGGCAAATCTGCTCGGCTCCACCGTCGTTGACGTGGTGTTCGGCACGCTGGCGACCCTGCTGGCCTGCCTTGTGACCTACAAGCTGCGCGACATCCGCGTGAAAGGGCTGGCCATTCCGGCATCCCTGCCGCCCGTTGTCTTTAATATGATCATTGTCGGCGCGTTCGAGATCACCTTCTTCTTCTCGGACGGCGCACCCACGGCGATGCTGGCGGTGTTCAATGCCGTTACTGTCGGCATTGGCGAGCTCATCAGCTGCACGGTTCTGGGTGTGGCGCTCGTCAAGCTGATCGAAAGCAACGCAGGTCTGAACAAAATTTTTACAGAAGAATAAGGCAACACCGCACAATTCTAAGTGCCGATACGGCGAGCGAGGCACGTCAGATGCTAAGCAAAAAGCGCAGGCAATACTTTGTGTATTACCGAGCATTTTTGCGACGCAGGTGACGTGCCGCAGCCGCCGGAGCGGTGCTTAAGCCCGTGGGGCGGGAATTGTGCGGTGCTGCCGTGAGAGGTAACATCTATGTGCCCGGAACTGATTTTGTGGGATTGGAACGGTACCCTGCTCGATGATGTCGATCTCTGCGTGGACGCGCTCAACCGTCTGCTGGCAGGATTCGGCTACCCGCAGCGGTATGACCACGAGCGGTACCGGGCTATTTTTGGCTTTCCCATCGAGGAATATTACGTCCGCGCGGGGTTTGACTTTACAAAGCACAGCTTTGCAGAGCTGGCCGAAAAATACATGGAGGACTACGTCCCCGCCAGTGCGGCCTGCCCGCTGGCAGACGGCGCCATTGACGCGCTGGAGGCGTTTAAGGCCGCGGGGCTGCGGCAGGTCATTCTGTCGGCCAGCAATCTGGACACGCTGCGGCGTCAGACCGACGAGCGCGGCGTGACGGGCTATTTTGACCGTCTGCTGGGTCTGGGCGACATCTACGCCAAGAGCAAGGTCGAGATCGGACTGGCCTATTTAAAGGAAAACGGCTTTGACCCGGCACGCGCCGTCATGATCGGCGATTCCGTCCACGACTATGAGGTTGCACAGGCGCTGGGCGTACGCTGCGTTTTGCAGTCCGGCGGCCACCAGCCGCCGGAAAAATTGAGGAAAACGGGCGTACCGGTTGTAAAGGGATTGCGCGAAGCCGCGGCGCTGATTTTGGAATAAGAGCTTACGGGAGGCTGTAGGGGCGTCGAGGACGCCGCCTCCTGCAAACAACGGCCCGCCGTTATGATGCGGGTCGATGCGAGCATCGACCCCAACAACAGAGGAGCAACACAATGTCTGACCGCATAAAAGGCTCCGCCTTGACGATGGGCGGCGCGGCGTGCTGGGGCGTTTCGGGCTGCATGGGGCAGTACCTGTTCACCCGCGAGGGGATGGATTCGACCTGGCTCGTGCCCATCCGGCTGTTTCTGGCGGGGCTGATCCTGTGCGGATTCTTTTTTATAAAGGACCGCAAAACGCTTTTTGACCCGTGGAACGTCAGAAAAAATCCGCGCAACGCCATTGACCTGCTGGTCTACGGTCTGGCGGGCGTCAGCTGCTGCCAGTTCACCTACTTTCTGACGATCCAGCTGTCCAGCGCAGGCATGGGCACGATTTTACAGGACGTCTCCCCCGTCATCATCCTGCTGGTCGTCTGCATCCAGCAAAAGCGCGGCCCCCGCGTGTTTGAGGTCTGTTCGATCTTGCTGGCGCTGGTCGGCGTGTTCCTGATCACGACCCACGGCAGCCTGACCGGGCTGGCCGTCAGCCCGGCGGCGCTGGTCTCCGGCATCGTCAGTGCCTGCTGCGTCGCCATCTACACGATGTGGCCGAAAAAATTGCAGGAGCAGTACCCCACCCCGATGCTGCAGGGCTGGGCGTTTTTGATGGGCGGCATCATGTTTTCGCTCATCTTCCGCCCGTGGCAGATCGACTATGTGCCGACGGCGATGGGCGCGTTCGGCATCTTCACGGTGGTTGTGCTGGGCAATGTGCTGGCGTTCAGTCTGTACATGTCGGGTGTGCCGCTCATCGGCCCCCAGAAGGCGAGCCTCTACAGCTTTGCCGAGCCGGTCACGGCGGCCATCATCAGCACGCTGGTGCTGGGCTCGCCCTTTACGCTGTGGGATGCGCTGGGCTTCGGCTGTATCTTTTTGATGCTGGTGCTGCTGAGCCTGCCCGCAAAACAGAAAAATTAAATATATTACGAAATACACCCGCGCAGGTTTGACACGAACCCCTGTGCGGGTGTATTATAGTATCATGTGTAAAACTATATAAAACCACTATTAGCCGCACCTCTACACGCGGCGGAAAATACAGGGGAACTGTTATGTCTTTTTTTGAAAAACTGTTCGGCTCTTTCTCGGACAAGGAACTTAAGCGCATCAATCCCATCAAGGACAAAGTCCTTGCCTTGGAGCCGGAAATGGCTAAGCTGACCGACGAGGAACTGCAGGCCAAGACCACCGAATTCAAAGAGCGCCTGGCCAAGGGCGAGACGCTGGACGATATCCTGCCGGAGGCGTTCGCCGTCTGCCGTGAGGCCGACTGGCGCGTGCTGGGCATGAAGCCCTATCCGGTGCAGATCATCGGCGGTATTGTGCTGCACCGCGCCTGCATCGCCGAGATGCAGACCGGTGAAGGCAAGACGCTGGTTGCCACCATGCCTACCTACCTGAACGCCCTGACCGGCGAAGGCGTCCACGTTGTCACCGTCAACGATTACCTGGCCCGCCGCGACTCTGAGTGGATGGGCAAGGTCTACCGTTTCCTGGGTCTGACCGTTGGTCTGGTCGTCCACGGCGTGGAGTCCATCGACCGCAAGAAGGCCTACGAGGCCGACGTCACCTACGGCACGAACAACGAGTTCGGCTTCGACTACCTGCGCGACAACATGGTCGTCTACAAGGCAAACATGGTCCAGCGCGGCCACGCCTTTGCCATCGTGGACGAGGTCGACTCCATCCTCATCGACGAGGCCCGTACCCCGCTGATCATCAGCGGCAAGGGCGAGGACTCCAGCGTGATGTACAAGCGCGCCGACGACTTTGCCAAGACACTGAAGAAGAGCGTTATCGTGGAACTGGACGACAAGGTAGCCGCTGAAGAGCAGGTCGACGGCGATTATGTCGTGGACGAAAAGCGCAAGACCGCTACTTTGACCGAATCCGGCGTGCAGAAGGCCGAAGCCTTCTTCCATGTGGAGAACCTGGCCGACGCCGACAATATGTCCCTGCGCCACTACATTGACGGCGCCATCAAAGCCCGCGGCGTTATGCACCGTGACATCGACTACATCGTCAAAGAGGGCGAGGTCATCATCGTTGACGAGTTCACCGGCCGTCTGATGTATGGCCGCCGCTACAACGACGGTCTGCACCAGGCCATTGAGGCTAAGGAAGGCGTGACGGTCGCCCGCGAGTCCAAGACCCTGGCCACCATCACTTTCCAGAACTACTTCCGCCTGTACAAGAAGCTCTCCGGTATGACCGGTACCGCTCTGACCGAGGAGGAGGAGTTCAGCTCTACCTATCAGCTGGACATCGTCGAGGTCCCCACCAACAAGCCCATGATCCGTGTGGACCACCCCGATGAAGTGTATAAGAACACCACCGGCAAGTACCACGCCATCGTGCGCCAGATCGTGGCCTGCCACGAGAAGGGCCAGCCCGTCCTGGCCGGTACCACCTCCATCGAGAAGTCCGAGATCCTCTCCCGGCTGCTGGATAAGGAAGGCATCAAGCACAACGTGCTGAACGCAAAGAACCACGAGAAGGAAGCGGAGATCATCGCCCAGGCCGGTAAGTTCGGCGCCGTCACCGTCGCCACCAACATGGCCGGCCGTGGTACCGACATCATGCTGGGCGGCAACGCCGAGTTCCTGGCCAAGAATGATCTGAAAAAGGCCGGCTTTACCCCCGACCTCATCGCCGAGGCCACGGGCTTTGCCGAGACCGACAACGAGACCATCCTCAAGGCCCGGAAGATGTTCTCCGACGCCGAGGATAAATACCGCAAGGAGCTGGCACCTGAGGCCGACAAGGTCCGCGAAGCCGGCGGCCTGTTCATCCTGGGCACCGAGCGCCACGAGTCCCGCCGCATCGACAACCAGCTGCGCGGCCGTTCCGGCCGTCAGGGCGACCCCGGTGAGAGCCGCTTCTACCTCTGCATGGAGGACGACATCATGCGTCTGTTCGGCACCGAGCGGATGCAGAAGATGATGGAGACCCTCAAGATCGACGACGACACCCCCATCGACGCCAAGATCCTCTCCGGCGCCATCGAGAACGCCCAGAAGAAGGTCGAGTCCAAGAACTTCCAGGCCCGGAAGAACACCCTGGAATACGACGACGTGATGAACGTCCAGCGTGGCGTCATCTACAAGCAGCGCCGCCAGGTCCTGGACGGCGAGATCATGGGCGACTTCATCCGCGGCATGATCCACCGCTGGATCGAGGATTCCATTCGCGGCCACCTGGGCGAGAACAAGCACCTGACCGCCGAGAGCTGGCAGCTGGCCTCCGAGCCGTATCGCGGCCTGTTCTTCCGCACCGACGCCTTCCAGTTCACCGATGAAGAGCTGGCGGCCAAGTCCGTGGACGACCTCATCCAGGAGGTCAACGACTCCGCCCTGGCCCTCTACAACGCCAAGCAGGAGAACCTGGGCGATGAGCTCATGCACGAGCTGGAGCGCGTGATGATGCTCCGCGTGGTCGACGAATACTGGATGGACCACATCGACGCCATGGAAGAGCTCAAGAAGGGCATCCAGCTGCGGGCCTATGCCCAGACCAACCCCGTCGACGCCTACAAAAAGGAAGGCTTCGAGATGTTCGAGGGCATGATCGAGGCCATCCAGCAGGAGACCATCCGTCGGATCCTCGTGGCCCGCGTCCAGACCAATGAGGTCCGCCGCGAGCGCGTGGCCAAGGTCACCGGCGAGTCCGGCGGCAGCGAGGACGCTGCTTCCTCCGGCAAGAAGGAGCCGGTCCGCAAGACCATCAAGGTCGGCCCCAACGATCCCTGCCCCTGCGGCAGCGGCAAGAAGTATAAGAAGTGCTGCTATCTGAAGGATAAGGCCGCGCAGTAAGCCCGCCCCACCGGGCCGGCGGCCCTTCCGGGAAGGAGACTGCTGCTGTATGTCATTCACCCAACAAACCAACGGGGGCGTGGTGTTCCACACCGCCGACGCCTTCTCCGCCGCCGGGGGCATCGCCCATGGCTTTGCCACCCGGATCGGCGGCGTGAGCAAACCGCCCTTTGACCAGCTCAACCTGGGCATGACCCGGCGGGATGACCCCCAGGATGTGCTGGAAAACTACCGGCGCTTCTGCGCCGCCCTTGGGACGGACGTGGAGCATCTGGTGATGACCCACCAGGTCCACCAGGATACGATCCTGGAGGCAAAGCCGGAGCATGTGCTGGAAGCTCTCCTGGAGCCCATCGGCTATGACACCGACGGCCTCATGACCGATATTCCTGGCCTGTGCCTGACGATCTATTACGCCGACTGCATCCCTGTCCTGCTCTATGACCCGGTAAAAAAAGCCATTGCCGCTGTCCACTCCGGCTGGCGGGGTACCAGCCTGGGCATTGCGCCCCAGGCCGTGCAGAAGCTGGCCGCCCGGTACGGCAGTGACCCGCGTGACATTCTGGTGGCCATCGGCCCCGGCATCGGGTCCTGCTGCTTCGAGACCCACGACGATGTGCCCACAGCCATGGCCGAGCGGCTGGGCGAGGGCGTGCAGCCCTTCTGCCAGCCTTTGCCCAACGGCAAGTTCTCCGTGGACCTCAAGGGCATCCTCCGCTGGGAACTGACCCAGGCGGGGGTGCCGGATGAGAACATCGACACCCTGCCCCTCTGCACCGCCTGCCACCCGGAGCTGTACTGGTCCCACCGCAAGATGGGCGACCGGCGCGGCAACCACGCGGCGATGATCCAACTGCTGTAAGTTTTCCACATTCCGTTTCGCTTTTTTAGAAGGAGACGAGTCCCTTGCACACAAAGAATCATTCTAAAAAATCACAAAGCCGCCGGCGAAACTGGGAGCTTCGCCGCCAGCGGCGAGAAGAGAAACAGGCGGCCCACCCCATCCGCTCCGCGCTGCCCTTCCTGGGGATCACGGGGGTGGTGATGGCGGCGGCCATTACGGCGGCCTCCTGCACCCTCTGCTACCAGGTCCAGGTCCAGGGACAGGGCACGGTCTTCTTCCAGGATCAGGAGACCTATCAGACTGCCGTGACCCAGGCGGAGGACCGAGCTTCTAAGATCCTCTCCACCAATTACTCCCTGAACCAGGAGGAGGTCTCCACGACCCTGGCCCCGAAAAACCAGGTGGAGACGTCCCTGTCCTCCGTGACAGGCTCCCTTCTGGAGAGCATCCCGGAGCTGGAGCATGTGTACACCCTCACCGTGGACGGCACCCGCATCGGCGTGGCGTCTAACGCAGAGACCATCACCCAGGCCCTGAGCCTGGTGAAGGAGCAGTACACCACGGATGAGACCCGTTCCCTGCACATCGACAGCCAAGTCGACATCCGCTATGAATATCTGCCCGCCGGGACCGACGAGCAGACCGCCGAGGAGATCGCCGCGCTGCTCCTGGCCCAGTCTCCCCGGACCTTTGCCTACACCACCCAGGCCGGGGATACCCTGGAATCCGTCACTGCCAACTTCGGCATGACGGAAGAGCGCTTCCGGGAGCTGAACCCCGACCTGATCCTGGAGGAGGGCACCCCCACCGCCAGCGCCCCGGAGGAATACCCCGACGGCGACGCCGCCAACCCTCAGAGCGACGCCCAGACCCAGGACCCAACGCAGGATCAAGCCCAGGCCCAGGACGCAGCGGCCCAGACGACCCAGACCCAGGATGGGCAAGCTGATCAAGCCGCCCAGGCCGAGAGCGACCAGACCGCCAGCGACAGCGACCTGGCCGACCTGCTGGGCATCGAGGTGCGCACCCCCCTGGAGACGGGCCTGGAAATTACGGTCGAGCAGTCCTGCCCGCTTCTCATCGTGACCACGGTGGAGGAGGTCAATGAAGACCGCGAAGTGACGCCCGCCCTGCAAACGGAGGACGACGCCACCATGTTCGTGGGCCAGCAGCGGATCATCCAGGAGGGCGAACCGGGCCAGGCCAGCGTTCTCTCCCGCGTGGTCAAGCGCTGCGGCGTGCCCGTGGCGAACAATGACCTGAGCGCCGTGACCAAGACCGAGGCCACCCCCCTCATCGTCGCCACCGGGACCCAGGCCATGCCGGAGGTGCCGGAGGGCTGTCTGTACTTATGGCCCGTCCGCGGCCCCATCACCTCGGACTTTGGCTACCGCTACATCTTCGGGGAGAATAACTTCCACCGAGGCATCGACATCGCGGCTGCTGCCGGGACCGCCATCAACGCGGCGGCAGACGGCACAGTCCTCTTTGCCGGGGTGAAGGGGACCTATGGCAACCTGGTGATCCTCTCCCACTCCAATGGCTTTTTGACTTACTACGCCCATTGCTCCAAGCTCTTGGTCAACGTGGGCGACAGCGTCACCCAGGGCCAGCCCATCGCGGCCGTTGGCTCGACGGGCCGTTCCACCGGACCCCACTGTCACTTTGAGGTGCGGTACGAGAACAAGCCCATCGACCCGCTGTGCTACCTGCCCGGCACCAACAACGCCCCGGCCCGGACGCAGATCCCCCTGGACGACGCCAAGAAGGACGAGGAGACCACCACCCCGGAGACCCCCGACGTGCCCGAAACGCCGGTCACCCCCGTGACCCCGGAGGTCCCCGCCGAGCCGACCACCCCGGAGGACCCGACCACCCCGGACGAGCCCACCGTTCCCGCGGACCCGGCTACCCCGGAGGATCCCACCGACGACCCGAACCAATCCACCGGGGACACCCCGGCGGACAGCGCAGCCCCCACCACCGGAGACGGCCTGACGGCTAACACCCACCGGACGGATGCTGCGGCAGACGGTTCGTCGGAGGACACCAAGGAGCCTCAACCTGCGGAGCCTTGGACAGAGGAAATGATGTATTTCCCCAGTCACTTCCTGATCGCCACCCGCCTCTGAACGCTCACCCAAAACACGAAGCGCTGCACAAGCCATTTCAGCCTGTGCAGCGCTTTTCTGAAGGTGGCACTTTTGAGGGTGGTCCATCTCTGTTCGGTTTTTCCGTTGTTTTTTGTGTCCAAGTGGCATATAATAAGCTCATTTCATAAGTTGCTTAAATTGAGCATCAGATTGAGCATCAGATTGAGCATCAACCAAAGAAAATGAGAGGTGTCGTTATGGCGTTACCGATCAACATTGATGACCTGATCAACCGTCGGGTCGTAGAAAGCGCTCGTGTGGAATACAAGAAAAACTGGAATGCAGAGCCCATCGTCCATTCCATTTGTGCTTTCGCCAATGACATTGACAATTGGGGTGGCGGCTATCTTATCGTTGGGGTAGAAGAAGAGGATGGGATGCCAAAATTTCCTGTGGAAGGGATTCGCAAAGAAGCGATTGACCGGATCAATAAAGAATTGTTGCAAAAATGCAATCTCATTGAACCGCGTTATATTCCCATCGTTGAACACACTACGTATGAAGGAAAAGACATTTTGATCTTGTGGGCACCCGGTGGGGAGAACCGGCCCTATAAATGCCCGGTGTCTATTTCCGAGGGAAAATCTGTAAAGTCAGAAAAAGCGTATTATATCCGAAAATTGTCTAACACGATTCGGGCAAATGCACTGGAGGAAAAAGAGCTGTTCCTCTTAGCAAATAATGTTCCTTTTGATGACCGAGCCAACTTAAAAGCAAACCTGGAAGATCTGAGAGCCAGTTTGATTGCAGAGTATCTATACTCTGTCGGAAGCGACCTCCAACAGGAAGCTTTGAAACGGCCCCTTGCAGACATTGCCGTAGATATGCGCCTGGTTGGTGGTCCCAGTGAATTCAGGAAGCCGTTGAACATTGGATTGATGTTTTTCAGTGAGGACCCGGAGCGCTTTTTTGACTATGCACGCATTGAAATCGTGGATAAGCCGGACCCGACAGGAATTGGAATGACAGAGAAACTGTTTACAGGACCTCTGGACCGCCAGCTGCGAGATGCCCTCAGTTATCTCCAGAATTATATCATTCAAGAAAAAGTCAAAAAAGTATCCGGTCAGGCCGAAGCAGAGCGTTTCTGTAACTATCCCTATGCCGCAGTAGAGGAGGCGCTCTCCAACGCGATCTACCATAAGTCCTATCAAATCGGAGAACCCATTACTGTCGTGATCACACCGGAGCAAATGGAGATCACCAGCTTACCTGGACCAGACCGGACCATTTCAGACGAAGATCTTGCCAACCGCCGAATGATTTCCAGACGATACCGAAACCGTCGGATCGGCGATTTTCTGAAAGAACTGCGTCTGGTCGAAGGCAGAAACACAGGGATCCCTACGATCTTGCGCGCCATGAAGGAAAATGGTTCTCCACTTCCTACATTTGAAACAGATTCGGACCGGACTTATTTGACCGTAGTGCTTCCTGTTCACGCTTCCTTCTTGCCGTCTTTCTCAAAGAAGTCTGCGGGAAGAGAGGCCAAACGGACCTATCGCACGGTCGAAGAATTAAAATCTTTGATCCTTACTGCGTTGGAAGAAACGGGAGCATCTTCTACCTCTGAGCTGGCCGCTGCGCTTGGCTATAAGAAGAGCACGACCACAATGCGAAAAGCCATTCAGGAATTATTACGCGAAGAAAAAATCGCATACCAAAATCCTGATCACTTAAAAGATAAGAAACAAAAACTGAAAATCATACCATGAAAAAGCGAGAGCATCTACGATCAGATGCTCTCGCTTTTGGAGCAGGTAAAGGGAGTCGAACCCTCCTATCAAGCTTGGGAAGCTTGCGTTCTACCGATGAACTATACCTGCATGTTCACTTTCAGTGTTTTTTAGTATAGCACAGCCCAAGCCAAAAGGCAAGAGAAAAGTTTTGTCTGCTTCTGTCTGCCCCTGTCCCAAAGGAACCCCTGCCCGGCCCCGGCATAGAATGGGGTACCAGGCGCCGGAGACCCGTGTCTGCGGCTGCGCCGGTCTGATGAGATCCAAAAGGAGGTCAATCACTATGAACGAAAGGGTCGTACCCGGACCCGTGCAGGACAGCTGCGGCATCCGGGAAGCCGTTTGTATCCACACCAAGAAGATCTACGACAGCTGCCGGGATAAGGACTGCATCGAGGACCTGCGGGTCTACCCCACCCGTGCCTCCCAAGCTGTGATCGACCGCGCCCTCAGCGTCCGCGGGGGCCGGGCCGAGCTGTTGCAGGCGTACATCGACGTAGAGCCCGCCAGCTACAACCGGGGCTTTTACAGCGTGGACATCCGCTACTACTACCGCATCACCGCAGAGGCCTTTGTCGGCGGCTCCCGCCCGGCGGAGATCTGCGGGCTGGCCGTGTTCGACAAGCGGGTGCTGCTCTTCGGCAGTGAAGGCAGCGCAAAAATTTTCTCCTCCCGCTATTACCCCGATGGAGCGGACTGCCAGGTCCTGGGCCGGAGCAATCTGCCAGAGGCCGTGGTGGAGGCTGTGGACCCCATCGTGCTGAACCTGAAGCTGCTGGATCCCTGCGATCTGATCTGTCCGCCCCCCTGCCCGCCCCCCGGCGGTCCTTGCGGGCCTTGTCCGCCCCCTCCACCCCCCTGCGGGTGCTGCGCGGAGAACGAGCTGACCGAGATCCCCGCCTGCATCAGCGCCTGCTTCGACTGTGACCTGGCCTTTGACGGCGGCTGCCGCCGGCTGTACGTCACCCTGGGGCAGTTCTCCATGGTCCGCCTGGAGCGGGACTCCCAGCTGCTCATCCCCATGTACGACTACTGCATGCCCACCCGCGAGTGCGCCGGCGGCGACGAGGAGGGCGACGAAGATCCCTGCGAGATCTTCCGCCAGATCCGTTTCCCCGTGGGCGAGTTCTTCCCGCCCAGCACCCTCCCCGGCATGACCGAAGAAGAGGCCCCCGCCGCCAGCTCCAGCTGCTGCCGCTGACCGCCTCATCAAAATACGATAAACTAAGCAAGAGAGTCATACTTTCCCGTTGGTGGAGGTATGACTCTCTTCTATGGGATAGATTACTTCTTAAAAAGCTGAGCGTGTGTGCCCAAACGATATAACATCAGGACAAGAACATCCCCACGAATCTCATAGATCAATAGCCAGTCAGGTTCGACATGACATTCCCGCGTCCCTTTATAGTTTCCAGTTAGTTCGTGGTCTCGCAATTTAGCGTCCAGTGTTCCACCATTTGCTAGAGTGTCAATCACTTCAAAGAGCTTGTCCAAATTTTTATGTTGTTTTTTCGCTAGTTTCAAATCCTTCTTGAACTGATTCGTAAATTGCACATCGTACTTCATACGCCAAGCGCCGCCTTGAGTGCTTCCATGCTGGAATATCTTGGTGCGGAAGGGTCAGCGAGAAGGTTTCTTCCCTCTTCAATGGCCGCTGCCGTTGTGTCGTTGGGAACATCCAATTTTAATTCAAACGGGATCCCGTGCTCACGAATCGCAGTTCGCAAGAAAAGATTGATCGCCGTTGTCATGTTCAGACCCAGCTCGTTAAAAATCTGCTCTGCCTGCTCTTTGATGGCCTTGTCCGTTCTGATATTTAGGTTTGTTGCTGCCATAGTACGTCACCCCTTTCTATGTTTATAGTATATGTGAAAAGTCCGTTTATTGTCAATATAATTGCAGCATTTTTGCTCTCAAAAATATTTGGAATAAAATGCACGCTGTCGATTTCTGGGGGTTCCTGCGCTTGAAAACAGGGTGGGAGTATGCTATCCTTTTTTTATCCATTTCTCACGGTTTCACCCAGTATGTTTGAACCAGGAGCTTGCCTATGAAGCATAAATTTTTCAAGAGATGCCTGCCCTGCCGGTTTCCTCTCTCCCGCGTCCTGCGGGCGGGGCTGGTGCTGGGGGCGGTGTGCTGCTTGGCGCTGGCGCTGGGCAGCTGCGGCGGGCAGACGGAGACCGAGCGCGTTACCCACAGCGACCTGCCCGTGATCCTGGTGGGCAGCGACAACTACCCGCCCTTTCACTACGAGGACGCCAACGGCCAGCCCACCGGCATCGACGTGGACCTGGCCAAGGAGGCGTTTCGCCGCATGGGCTACCAGGCCGTGTTCGTCACCATCGACTGGGAGGACAAAAAGGACCTGGTGGAGCGCGGGGAGATCGACTGCATCTGGGGCAGTTTTTCCAGCGACGGCCGGGAGGACCAGTACCTCTGGACCGAACCCTACTTATACAGCCGCCAGGTGGTGGCCGTGCGGCAGGACAGCGACATACAAACGCTGGCTGACCTGGCGGGGAAACGGGTGGCCGTGCAGAGCACCACCAAGCCCGAAGAGCTTTTCCTTGCCCACACGGACCCGCGCATCCCCCGCGTGGCGGAGGTCTTTTCTCTGCAAGACCGGGAGCTGATCTATCCCTACCTCAGCAAGGGCTACGCCGACGCCCTCGCGGCCCACGAGACCGCCATCCTGCAATGCATGTCCGACTACAGCCTGGACTACCGGATCCTGGACGAGCCTTTGCTGACGGTGGGGCTGGGTGTGGCCTTCGCCCGCACGGACCAGCGAGGATTGGACAAGGAACTCTCCCGGACCTTTGAGGAAATGCGGGCCGACGGGAGCCTGGAACAGATCGTCGGGCGGTATCTGGACGAGCCACAACGCCTCTTGGAGGTGACGCCATGAAGTCCAAGCATCCCCTGACCCAGTTCGCCGCCAAGCACCAGTCCCTGCTCCTGGTGCTGATCGGTCTGGCCGTGCTGATCGGGGCCTTCGTGGCCGCGACCAAGTCCAATATGGCAAACATCCAGAGCACCCTGTCCAACACCACCAGCTACGTCAAAGAGCAGTGCAACCACTACGCCCGCATCCAGCTGGCTTCCGAGACGAAAAGCCTCATGCGGATGACGGAAAGCTGTAAGCAGATCGTCCACCAGCTGGCGGAGAGCAACACGGCGGCAGACGAGGCCGCCTTACAGCGCTGCGCGGAAAACGCCTACGTTTCCGGCGTCCTCCTGCTGGACCCCCAGGGGGAGATCCTGGCCCAATACCACGCCGAGGGTCAAGCCCCGGCCGATCTGGCGGACTACCTGGCCTCCCCCGCCTTGCGGGACACGGTCTCCTACCCGGAAAAACGCTACGCCGCCCGCTTTTACTGCGAGGACGGCAGCGAGGTGGACCTGACCGCCGCCCGCCGCCAGGACCAGGCGGGGCTGGTCGTGGCCTATTACCACACGACGGTGGAATACATGGATTCCTTCAGCCTGTCCATCACCTCTATGCTCTCCGGCTACGACCAGGAGAACAACGGGATCATCGTGGTCAGCAACGGCAGCGACATCATTGCCAGCAACGCCCCCACCCTCATCGGCTCCAGCACCGATGACCTGGAGATCCTGCGGAAGATCAAGGCCGAGGGGATCAGCGACAAGCTGGTCCAGGCCAAGCAGGGCGACGGGACCTTCGCCCGCTACCTCGGCCTGATGGAGCGGGGGCGAGACTGCTACGTCTACGCCTTCCTTCCGGAGCAGACCGTTTTCCGCAGCACCCCTCGGACGATGGTGTATGCCCTGGTGGCCTACCTGATCCTCTTAGCCGTCACCAACGCCGTCCGCTGGAGAACGGCCCAGGTTTACCACGATGAGCAGATCCAGGCACAGATCAAGCATGCCAACAACCTCCGGGAGAAAAATGAACAGCTCATCCGCGCCGTGGACCAGGCTGACCGGGCCAACGCCGCCAAGACCAGCTTCCTCTCCCACATGAGCCACGACATCCGCACGCCCCTCAACGGCATCCTTGGCCTGTTACAGATCGATGCTGCCCACCCGGACGACACCGCCCTCCTCAGCGCCAACCGGGAAAAAATGCGGGTGGCGGCAGACCATCTCCTGGCCCTCATCAACGACATCTTAGAGATGAGCCAGCTGGAGAGCGGAGAGATCGTGCTGGCCAGAGAACCTCTGGACCTGGAAACGCTGACCTCGGATGTCTTCACCATCATCGAGCAGCGGGCCGCTGAGTCCGGCATCACCATGGTCCGCGACGAGCGCTCGGACCCCATGGAGCTGCCCTACGTCTACGGCAGCCCCCTCCACCTGCGGCAGATCCTGCTGAACATCTACACCAACTGCATCAAATACAACCGGGTGGGGGGACGCATCACCACGCGCTTCCAATGCCTGGGGATGAAAAACCAGGTGGTGACCTATCGCTGGACCATTTCCGACACCGGCATCGGCATGAGCGAGGCGTTTCTGGAGCATATCTTCGACCCCTTCTCCCAGGAAAACGTTGCCGACCGAAAGGGCACCGGTCTGGGCATGACCATCGTCCAGAACCTGGTGGAAAAGATGCACGGGACCATCGAGATCAGCAGCACCGAGGGCGTCGGCTCCACCTTTGTCATCACGCTGCCCTTTGCCGTCTCGGAGCAGGCGGTGGCGGCGCCCCCGCCCCCGGACCCCACGGCCAGCCTCCGGGGCCTGCACCTGCTGCTGGCCGACGACAACGAGCTCAACGCCGAGATCGTGCGCATCTCCCTCTCTGACGAGGGGGCCACGCTCACCATCGTCAGCGACGGACAGGAGGCCGTCGAGGCCTTCCGGACCCACCCGGCGGGCACCTTCGACGCCATCCTCATGGACATTATGATGCCGGTGATGGACGGCCTCACCGCCACGAAAGCCATTCGGGCCATGGATCGGCCGGACGCCAAGACCATCCCCATCCTGGCCATGACGGCCAACGCCTTTGAGGAGGATGCCCAGCGCTGCTTCGCCGCCGGGATGAACGCACACCTGCCCAAACCCCTCCAGATCGACAAGGTCAAGCAGACCATCCTGGTGCAGACCAAACACGACCCCTGCGCCGACCCTACCCCATCTCAAAAGGAGGACGTTCCCAATGACCGGTGACATCATTACCTATGATTACTATGGCAGCTTATACATCAACCTCACCAACCGCTGCGACTGCCGGTGCGTGTTCTGCATCCGGGACCAGGCAGACTCGTCCCTGGGCGGGCTGTGGCTCCAGGAGGAGCCGAAGAAAGAGGACGTGCTGGCGGAAATTTTGGGCCAGGACCTGACCCAATACGCCGAGATCGTCTTCTGCGGCTACGGGGAGCCGACGTGCCGGCTGGACGACCTGCTCTGGATCTGCGACCGGCTCCGCGCCGCCCACCGCCCCGACCTGCCGCCCATCCGCCTGAACACCAACGGCCACGCCAGCCTCATCTGCCACCGGGACGTGACGCCGGAGCTGCAAGGCCGGCTGGACGCGGTGTCCGTCTCCCTCAACGCCTCCAACGCGGCCGATTACCTCGCCATCACCCGCCCCGGCGCAGGCGAAGCCGCCTGGCAGGCCATGCTGGACTTCGTGCGGGACGCCCAAAACTACGTCCCCAAAGTCATGGTCTCCATCGTGGACTACGACAAAACACCCCAGGAGATCGAAGCCTGCCGCCACCTGGCCGAAAGCCTCGGCGCCATCTTCCGCGTCCGCCCCTTCGCAGGGTAACAAAAAGAAAGGTCGTGTGACAGAAAAGAAGGGTATCCGTCAAAGATACCCTTCTTTTCTATCATTTCTTATAAACTTGCTTGAAAAATGATTGAAATTATTCATAAAATCGGTTATAATGACGATGAAAAAATTCTTAAATCAAAAAAACGAATGGAAGTGCAACACAAAAGAGGCGCTTCCATAAAACGAAAACGATTAGCCATCGCCGCTGTATTTGCTTTGGAAACGATTCTCTTATGGATGGATGGTGAGTTAAAAATATGAACATAACAAAAAAACATCTCTGTGTGCTTGTGGCCTTTTTGGTTGGGGTCGCAGTGGTGTGCAGTATCATCCTCGCTGTTGCGCATCACGCGCAAGTCAAAGCAGAGGAAGAGGCCATCTTGCCGCTCAGTCTTCAATTCGACCCCAGCACAGAGGAGCTTACCTTTGTTCCGGTGGACGGCTTCTATTTCCACAGTATCACCGTCAACAACGGGAAATTTCCCGTGCCTTCCTACGACCAAACGACCCGGTCTGTGAGCTTTTCGCTCCGCGAATTTTTCTCGGAAAATGCAGAAACGGGAAGCAGCTATCTGGGACTCTACTTCGGACTGCACAGCAACGACACCGAAGACTGTCAGTATCTCCAATACTGCATCAGCCAGAGCCGTGAGAAGCAGGCCATCGTCGTAGACATCTACCCCTCCGGGGACGTTGCAGACCCCACAGGGAGCATGACAGAAGAATTTCCGTTGGAAGAAGCATAAAAACTGGATATCTAAGAAATGATTGAAATCATTCATAAAATCAGCTATACTGAGAGCGGAAGAATTTCCCAAATCAAATGCTCTACGGAGATACAACGAAAGGAGGGTGTCGCATGAAAAAAGCACGCTCCCTTGTGGCCCTTGTCGCTGCGCTTCTGCTGTGTTCGGTGGTTACGCTGGCCGCGTCGGGCGCTCTGGAGGGAGAGACGGCGGGGGAGCCTGCCGCGCAGCCGCCGGAGAAGGTGGACTTGGGCCTTGGCGGGCTCCAAGGGGTTCCGCTCTCCGCGCAGGAGGAGGATTGGATCAGCCGGGAGGAAGCCATTGCCGCGGCCAAGCTCCAGACCTATGCCGGGGAGGACGCGGAAACGATCCAGGCTTCCTTGGTGCGGCTTTCGGACACGGAGTGCCCGGTGCTGCCGGAGTCTGACATCACCCTGACCGACCGCCCCGCCTGGGTCGTGACGTTCCACAACGTAGGGATCATGCTCCATGGGCCTGCGAAGGGGGAACCCGTGCAGGCGGACGTTTACGTCATCGTGGATGCAGAGACCGGTGCTTGGCTGGAGACGGTGAGCGCTCCCGCACAAACATAAATTTTCCCAAATCAAACACCGAATGGAAGTGTAACACAAAGGAGGATTCCCCATGAAACGAAAAATTTTGGCCCTGGCCACGGCGTTGGCCCTGGCGCTGTCTCTCAGCGTCTGCGTTTCTGCCGCCGGGCAGCAGGCCGGCAGTTGGACCAAGCTCAGCGACGGCTACACCGCCGACACGCCGGGGACCCAGCCGACCGCCGTTCCCCTGCCGGATAAGGATACTTACGCGATCACAGACTGGGTCGATGCAGACCACGCCCTGTGCGTCAAGTCCCTGGGGGACAAGGACCGCGCCTTCGTCGTGGTCGGCCGGGACGGCAGCGAGGTCACGCTGCAATTTGCCACCCCCACCGCGCAGATCATCGCCGCCCAGGCCGGGCGCATCGCCTACACGAACCAGGCCAACGACACGGTCTATGTTGGCAAGTTCGAGGGCAAGTCTGCGCTGACACCGCTGCTGGAAGAAAAGCTCAGCGGCACGCTGCGGACCCGGAGCGTCCAGGCGTTCAACGCGGACGCCAGCAAGCTGGCCCTGGTCTACGTCCCCAACGGCACCGCCAACGCGCGGAACGCAAAGCTCTTCGACCTGACCGGCGGCACCGCCAAAACGCTCTCTGCACCGCAGGCCAAGGCCGATATTCTGGAAGTCTCCTGGCTCTCCAACGGCGCACTGAAGGTCGTTGTGGAAGCGCAGGGCGACCAGCCTGTTTACACGACCTGGCAGTACAGCGAAGCCAACGCCGCCCCTGCCGGGAGCGACCTGGCGTTGGCTCAGCAGCTCAATCAGCTCGGCCTGTTCCGGGGGGCCGGGACGAACGCCGACGGGTCCGTGAACTATGACCTGGACCGCCAGCCCAACCGGGCGGAAGGCATCACCATGCTGGTGCGGGCGCTGGGCGCCGGCGATCAGGAGGGGACGGCGAAAAATCACCCCTATACCGACGTGCCCAGCTGGGCCAACGGCGTCGTGAGCTACGCCCAGAAGAAGGGCCTGACCAAGGGCATCTCCGCCACGCAGTTTGGGTCCAAGGACGCAGTCACGACGGCCATGTACCTGACGTTTATGCTCCGGGCCTTGGGCTACCAGGACGGCACGGACTTCTTCTGGAACACGCCTTGGGACGCCGCAGTGAAGGCCGGTGTCCTGCCCGCCCAGACGGATTGGACCACCCTGACCCGCGGCGAGATGGTCCGCATCACCACCGCCGCGCTCTTTGCGCCCGTCAAGGGGACGAGCACCCCCCTGTGGCAGCAGCTGGTGAGCCAGGGCCGCTTCACGGCCGAGCAGTTCCAGGCCGCCTTCCCCGCTGACCCCTACGCCGCTCTGCACACGCAGAGCAAGTACCGCACGGCCCTGGCCGAGAAGCTCCAGGGCGTGAACAACGTGACCTGGATGGAGGAGACGAGCGCCTGCACCATCCTGGAGCGCGTCCAGAGCGGCCTGCCCCACGGCGGGTATCAGGATGAGCTGGTCCTGGTCTACAAGGCCGGCTCCCAGCCCGGCGAGGGCACCGTCGTCACCCTGCCCGGCGTGAAGACCACCGCCGTCCGCCAGGAGGCCCCCACCTCCATCCAGTGCAAGGGCACGACCCTCACCTATACCTATCGCTTCGACAAGGCCGTGCAAGACGTGCATCAGGCCGGTACCTATACCTTTACCGTAGACCTCACCACCGGCAACGTGACGCAGACAGCACCCGGTAAGTAAATCAAGAACATCAGCACAAAATAAGCAACAAAAAAGGGCATCCGTCGTGGATGTCCTTTTTTGCTGCTTGTCTATTTTATGGTGCTGTCACGGTGTTGGTTTTTACAGTCCCACTGCTGGTAACGCCACCAGCCGTTGCGAACATAGTGACTTTTGCGTAGTAAGATGTGCCAGAAACACCGGAGTAGGTGTACGTATTACTATATGTTGTTTTATTATTTGCAATGAGTTTATTTGCTGTTGTTCCAGTAATCGTAGTTATATATGTGCCATCTGACTTGTAAATTTTAATGCTAGACACGCCAATCGAGCTTGCCATTTTAGAAGCAGTAAGCTGATAGCGTATCACTATCTTCCCTGCTGAACTTCCCTTTGCAAGTTTTGCATCGTACAGAGATAACGTAGGATTAGATTGCACATCGATATCGGCAGCTAAAACACTGCTACAACAAGTAAACAGAAGGCAAATTAGCAGGAAAGGTGCAAGAACTCGCTTCATTCTATTCTCCTATTGAATCAATAATAAGTTTAATTTCATCTATTTTCAATTGGCCTACAATATCTATTTTTGATGTTCCATTTGACCAAGTTGCTGTTTTTGAATCCAAATTTGACAAGATATAAAAACTTCGGCTGTTTTTTTCATATATCTCAACTGGAGTATTATCTTTCTCATATGTAGCTGTCTCAATTGATCCGGCTTCATAATAATGAGAAATAATAATGATATAAGACCTATTTTCCTCCTCGTTGAAATATTGGCAAGATATAGAATTTACATAATCTTCTATGCTATTATCTGCTGGCTCAAACGCTTCAAACCCTTTCGGATACCAAGTGGGAACTAGATTTTTAGAAAGTCCCTTTTCGGTGCTAACTTCTTGGAATGTGTAGTCCGTTGTTCCATCTGCGCTAGTGGGAGCTATCTCAAAGTGAAATTTTTCTTCTGTCCAGCGTCCGATGGCTCCAAACACATCAACCCCGGCGGCTTGGGCAGTCAGCATACTGCCAAACATGAGGACTAGGACAGCTGCAACGATGAGAATTTTTCGAGGGCGGAAGCGGCGGCTTCTTTTGGTCGATGTGGGTGCAGATTGGGTTTCTGGATCACTGCGGACGGGGTAGAGGGACTGCCCCTCTCCTTCTGGGATATTGTAATACTGTTGGAATTCTTTCCAGGCTTGGTCAGTGTCCGGCAGGCGGCCGGTGGGGTTTTCTTTCTCTCGTTTCTCTAACACCTCCAGAATATGAAAAACGGCCTCATCATTTTCTTGGTCCTCGGAAGCAAGGTCCGCGCGAAGAATGTCTTCTAACTGCTCTGTGCTCAACTGCTCCAAATAAGCATCCGAGCCATATTGGTTTTTGTTGACCATCTTAGGAACCCCCTCTCTAACTATATGACAAAAGAATGCAGTTCCTGACAGGATTTTTTCAATTTTTTTGGTCAGAAAGCGCCTTTTTTAATTTTTTTCTAATTCGTTCCAGACGTTTTTGGCTGGCATATACAGAAATCCCGAATTCTTCCGCAACTTCCACGTGACTGGCTTGGTCGATGGTCAGCCGCTTTAGCAAGGTAAATTCTTCCTCTGTCAGGGCATGTTTGATTCGTTCTATCACAGATGCAAGCGAAGGTTCAGAATGGAACGGCTGCTCTAAGTTTGGGTCATCCCGGCCTGGTTCCGTGAAAAGATCGTGTTCTAAAGAAAGAAAATACAGTGCATACTTATGCATCCTCCGTTGCTCTTCCTTAACCTTATTTTTCAGCGTAAGTTTTAGCCAACCCGCCGGATTTGGATGCTGCATCAAAATGTCTGCATGGTTGATCGCTTCGTGAAATGTGTCTTGCACGACATCTTGGACACAGCTTTGATTTTTGAGAGATGCAGTTGCATATAAGGTCAACATACCAAAATATTTCTGATAAAGTTGTTCAATCAAACGATCCTGATCTGGACGCATACCACTCACCTCACGCTTAGAATCCCGCTTCTAATTTTTTATTTCTTTCTAAAGCAAGGATATCGTTATCTGGCAGTTCTGTCAATCACTCGACAAATTTTTTGAAAAATTTCAAAAAATCATGTCAGCTTTGCAAAAAATCGTCATATATATAATAGGGGGTAAATTCTTCCTCTCAACACAGGATGTTAAAGAGGGTGGTAGCGCAAAACAGCAGAGCGATCAAATCCAACTGGATGGAGGGTAGGTTAAAAGCGAAAATAGGAATATAACCAGAATATCTAAGAAATGATTGAAATCATTCATAAAATCAGCTATACTGAGAGCGGAAGAATTTCCCAAATCAAATGCTCTACGGAGATACAACGAAAGGAGGGTGTCGCATGAAAAAAGCACGCTCCCTTGTGGCCCTTGTCGCTGCGCTTCTGCTGTGTTCGGTGGTTACGCTGGCCGCGTCGGGCGCTCTGGAGGGAGAGACGGCGGGGGAGCCTGCCGCGCAGCCGCCGGAGAAGGTGGACTTGGGCCTTGGCGGGCTCCAAGGGGTTCCGCTCTCCGCGCAGGAGGAGGATTGGATCAGCCGGGAGGAAGCCATTGCCGCGGCCAAGCTCCAGACCTATGCCGGGGAGGACGCGGAAACGATCCAGGCTTCCTTGGTGCGGCTTTCGGACACGGAGTGCCCGGTGCTGCCGGAGTCTGACATCACCCTGACCGACCGCCCCGCCTGGGTCGTGACGTTCCACAACGTAGGGATCATGCTCCATGGGCCTGCGAAGGGGGAACCCGTGCAGGCGGACGTTTACGTCATCGTGGATGCAGAGACCGGTGCTTGGCTGGAGACGGTGAGCGCTCCCGCACAAACATAAATTTTCCCAAATCAAACACCGAATGGAAGTGTAACACAAAGGAGGATTCCCCATGAAACGAAAAATTTTGGCCCTGGCCACGGCGTTGGCCCTGGCGCTGTCTCTCAGCGTCTGCGTTTCTGCCGCCGGGCAGCAGGCCGGCAGTTGGACCAAGCTCAGCGACGGCTACACCGCCGACACGCCGGGGACCCAGCCGACCGCCGTTCCCCTGCCGGATAAGGATACTTACGCGATCACAGACTGGGTCGATGCAGACCACGCCCTGTGCGTCAAGTCCCTGGGGGACAAGGACCGCGCCTTCGTCGTGGTCGGCCGGGACGGCAGCGAGGTCACGCTGCAATTTGCCACCCCCACCGCGCAGATCATCGCCGCCCAGGCCGGGCGCATCGCCTACACGAACCAGGCCAACGACACGGTCTATGTTGGCAAGTTCGAGGGCAAGTCTGCGCTGACACCGCTGCTGGAAGAAAAGCTCAGCGGCACGCTGCGGACCCGGAGCGTCCAGGCGTTCAACGCGGACGCCAGCAAGCTGGCCCTGGTCTACGTCCCCAACGGCACCGCCAACGCGCGGAACGCAAAGCTCTTCGACCTGACCGGCGGCACCGCCAAAACGCTCTCTGCACCGCAGGCCAAGGCCGATATTCTGGAAGTCTCCTGGCTCTCCAACGGCGCACTGAAGGTCGTTGTGGAAGCGCAGGGCGACCAGCCTGTTTACACGACCTGGCAGTACAGCGAAGCCAACGCCGCCCCTGCCGGGAGCGACCTGGCGTTGGCTCAGCAGCTCAATCAGCTCGGCCTGTTCCGGGGGGCCGGGACGAACGCCGACGGGTCCGTGAACTATGACCTGGACCGCCAGCCCAACCGGGCGGAAGGCATCACCATGCTGGTGCGGGCGCTGGGCGCCGGCGATCAGGAGGGGACGGCGAAAAATCACCCCTATACCGACGTGCCCAGCTGGGCCAACGGCGTCGTGAGCTACGCCCAGAAGAAGGGCCTGACCAAGGGCATCTCCGCCACGCAGTTTGGGTCCAAGGACGCAGTCACGACGGCCATGTACCTGACGTTTATGCTCCGGGCCTTGGGCTACCAGGACGGCACGGACTTCTTCTGGAACACGCCTTGGGACGCCGCAGTGAAGGCCGGTGTCCTGCCCGCCCAGACGGATTGGACCACCCTGACCCGCGGCGAGATGGTCCGCATCACCACCGCCGCGCTCTTTGCGCCCGTCAAGGGGACGAGCACCCCCCTGTGGCAGCAGCTGGTGAGCCAGGGCCGCTTCACGGCCGAGCAGTTCCAGGCCGCCTTCCCCGCTGACCCCTACGCCGCTCTGCACACGCAGAGCAAGTACCGCACGGCCCTGGCCGAGAAGCTCCAGGGCGTGAACAACGTGACCTGGATGGAGGAGACGAGCGCCTGCACCATCCTGGAGCGCGTCCAGAGCGGCCTGCCCCACGGCGGGTATCAGGATGAGCTGGTCCTGGTCTACAAGGCCGGCTCCCAGCCCGGCGAGGGCACCGTCGTCACCCTGCCCGGCGTGAAGACCACCGCCGTCCGCCAGGAGGCCCCCACCTCCATCCAGTGCAAGGGCACGACCCTCACCTATACCTATCGCTTCGACAAGGCCGTGGAGGGCGTTCATAAGGCCGGTACCTATACCTTTACCGCAGACCTCACCACTGGCAACGTGAGCAGCACGGTGCCGAACTGACTTCATTTTTAGGAAGGACCCAGGGAGCAGACCACGCGAGCGGTGTGGTCTGCTCCCTTTTTGTCGGGGTGTGGTTTGCTGTGCTTTTCCTTGCCTTTTTGACGTGCTCTGGTATAATAGGTCTTTGCATACGCAAATTGAATGCAAGGAGATGACGGGACGATGAAACACAAGAAACTGCGGACGGTCCTCATCACGGTGGTGGTGATCGCGGCGCTGGTGGCGGCCTATATGATCGCGTTCATGCGGCCGCAGCCGCTGCTGGACTGCCTGGGCGGGACGGAAGCGCCCACCACGGGGACCCTCACGGTGTACGACCAGGCCCATCAGGAGGGGCAGAAGTGGGACGTGGCCGAAGGGTCGGAACTTGACGAAGTGTGGCAGGCCATGCAGAGCGCCCAGGTCCGCTTTTTGCGGGGCCACGGCGTGGTGACGCTGCCTGACGGAGGGGCCTATTATGAGGTAAAACTGGCCAACGCCGACGGCTCGTCCAGCTATGCCTTCGGGTGCAACTCGGAGGGGGATCTGATCATCGCCGGGTCCGATTACGTCCTGGTGGGAGACAGTTCGTTGCCCCAGGCCCTGGCAGACCTTGCCCAGGCTGCGGCGGAGTGAGCGGAGGCTCATTCAAAAAAGGGAAGAAAAATCAAAGGAAATTTCAAAAATACAGTTGATTTTTGCAGACGTGACAAGTATAATGTTGCGGTAAATGGCTGCTTTAATGCTACCCTGTTAAAATTTTTTGGAGGTACAATCTACTATGAGAGATGTTTATGTCATCAGCTCCTGCCGTACTGCTGTCGGCACCTTCGGCGGCACCCTGCGTGATGTTCCCGCTGCTGACCTGGGCGCTACTGTGATCGCCGAGGCTCTGAAGCGCGGCAACGTCAAGGGCGAGTGGCTGGACGAGGTTATGTTCGGTAACGTTCTGTCCGCTGCTCAGGGCCAGAACGTGGCTCGTCAGTGCATGGTCAAGGCTGGTGTGCCCCTGAAGGTCCCCGCCTATACCGTCAGCATGGTCTGCGGCTCCGGCCTGAAGACCGTCATCGAGGGCTCCCGCGCCATCCAGGCTGGCGATGCTGACCTGATCATGTGCGGCGGCACCGAGAGCATGAGCGGCGCTCCCTATGCCATCCCCGCTGCCCGCTGGGGCGCTCGTATGGGCGACATCAAGGCCGTGGACACCATGATCAAGGACGGCCTGTGGGACGCTTACAACAACTACCACATGGGCACCACCGCTGAGAACATCTGCGACATCTGGGGCATCACCCGCGAGGAGCTGGACGAGTTCGGCTACAACTCTCAGATGAAGGCTCTGGCTGCCATCAAGTCCGGCCGCTTCGAGGACGAGATCGTGCCCGTTACCGTGAAGAAGAAGAAGGAGACCATCGAGTTCAAGGTCGATGAGCATCCCAAGGACACCACCCTGGAGAAGATGGCTAAGCTGCGCGGCGCTTTCCCCAACTCCGCTGACAACACCGTGGACAAGGTCGAGATGACCTTCGAGGCCACCCACATGACCCCCTCCCCTGAGAACACTGGCGTGCAGCGCGTCACCGCTGGCAACGCTTCCGGCCTGAACGACGGCGCTGCTGCCATCATCCTGGCTTCCAAGGAAGCTGTCGAGAAGTATGGCCTGAAGCCCCTGTTCAAGGTCGTTTCCTGGGGCCAGGGCGGCGTCGACCCCAAGATCATGGGCACCGGCCCCATCCCCGCTTCCCGTCAGGCTATGGCCAAGGCTGGCCTGACCATCAAGGACATGGACCTGATCGAGGCCAACGAGGCTTTCGCTGCTCAGTCCATCGCTGTGGCTCGTGAGCTGGAGTTCGATATGTCCAAGGTCAACGTCAACGGCGGCGCTATCGCCATCGGCCACCCCGTCGGCTGCTCCGGCGCTCGTATCATCGTCACCCTGCTGCACGAGATGATGAAGCGCGACGACGCAAAGAAGGGTCTGGCTACCCTGTGCATCGGCGGCGGCCTGGGCGTTGCTGCCATCTTCGAGAAGTGCTAATTTGCGCTTGACGAACTGAATTCACGTGATTCATGGCCCCCGGCAGAGGTTTTTCCTCTGCCGGGGGTTTTTTGATGAACAATGTTAGCGCAGGCTAAATCAGAATATTCCAACCTTTTTGGAGAAAAACTTCGCCGCTCTCCGCAAAAACTCCGCCAAAACCGAACAGACGGGATACAGTTAGTTGTGGTAAACTACCGACGCCCGCGAGAGACCTTTGGAAACCCGCTGCGGGCAACGATTTCTTTCCCATAGGAGGTACCCCTGATGAGAGGTAAAAAAAGCCCCATGATCATGGGGTTGATAGGAGCGATGCTCCTATCAACCAATGCCTTCGCCGCCGTCCCGTCGGATTTTTCCGACTTTCCCACGGACTGGTCGGCACCGGCCATGACGCACGCCGTCCAAAACGGCCTGCTCAACGGGTCCGACGGCAAGATCCTGCCCAAGGGCCTGCTCACCCGCGCCCAGATGGCCACCATGGTCAACCGCGCCTTTGCCAGCAGCGCCAAGGCGTCCCTGACCGGCTTCACCGACATGGTCCCCGGCGTCTGGCATTACGACGAGATGGCCAAGAGCGTGCAGATGGGCGTCTTCCAGGGCGCGGACGGCAAGCTCAGCCCCAACGACCCCATCACCCGCGAGCAGGCCTTCGCCGTGCTGGCCCGTGCCTTTGGCCTGGCCGATGGCAAGGCGTCCTCCCTGGACAAGTTTTCTGACGGCGCTCAGGTCTCTTCCTGGGCCAAGGGTGCCGTGGCTGCCCTGGTGGAGCAGGGCTATGTGAGCGGCGCGGACGGCGCTCTGAACCCCCAGAGCTATATCACCCGTGCCGAGTTTGCCCAGGTCATGGATGCCCTCGTGGCCGCCTACGGCGACCAGGACCTGAAGGACCAGACCGTGGAAGGCAATCTGATCCTCCGCACCAACAGCACCCTGGAGAACGTCACCGTGAAGGGTGACCTCATCCTCGCAGACGGCGTCTCCGCCGCCAGCCTCAAAAACGTCACCGTCACCGGCCGCCTGGTCGTCCGCGGCGGTACCGACGGCGTGAAGCTCACCAAGAGCACCGCCAAGGGCGGCATCCAGCTGGCCAACCCCAACGGCACGCCCAAGCTCACCATCGACGGCAAGGCCTATGACCCCAACGGCACCACGAACGGCGGTGCTTCCAACAGCGGGGGCGGCTCGTCCTCCGGCGGAAGTTCCGGCGGCGGCAGCAGCTCGTCCGGCGGCAGTTCGTCTTCCGGCGGGGGGAGCAGCGTAACGCAGGGCACCATCGTAAAGGCAGACAAAGCCAAGACCTTTACCAGCGATGCCGGCACCTGGCTGCCCCTGGTGTTTGAAAACGGCTATACAAAAGACAACACGACTGTGACCGTGGACGGCAAGAACGTAACGGCCTATGTCACAAATGTGACCACGGAGGGGACCATCGCCAAGCTCCCCCTGGTCGCCGAGCCCGGTACCGTCACCCTGACCAGCGGCGGGAAGACCCAGACCATCACGATTGGGACTGCTCCTACCTCTGGCAGCGCAGTCTATACCGGAGCCGACTACCTACCCGACTATTACCTGGGACATACGTCTCTGGCTCTGTGGGACTATTATCTGACCAACTACGACAACGAGGGAAATGCCCGCGTTCTGCCCAAGCAGACGACGTTCAGCACGACCCCCGCCAAAAACGAGCATCCCAGCTACTCTCCTGTTACCAAGTTAAACGAGGACAATACGAGCGGCAATGTGGTGATCATGTTCAACTATAAAAACTCTGCCGCCAAGGATGGTGACAAAGCGTGGTTTGACAATATCGCAAATAAGGGCGCTCTTGAGCTGGTTCAGTATGACCAGTACAAGACGGTCCTGAACGATCACCTGACCTACACCAAGGGCACCACTGACCACAATGGTACGGTTGGAACCCTGACCATCCCCTTTAACCAGGATAATTTCCGTAACAATGGCCGTTACTACGTCCGTGTGGCTTCCACCACGACGGATGGCAAGAAAAGCTATGCCATGGTGCCCATTCATGTGGTGAACCATGATGCACCTGAGTTTGCCGTGAAGGAGACCCCTGAGTCTGGCCGCAACCTGCACTTCTCCGTGAAGAATATGGTATACGGCATTACGGACCCCATTGAGGAAGTTACCCTGACCAAGCCGGACAAGACGAAGGTGACGCTGAACAAGATCGACGACTATTATCTGATCAGCCAGAATTTGTTTGTTCTGTATAACGACACGACAGCAACGAATGGCAAAAACCATCTGGATCAGAAAGGCGTCTATGTCCTTACCGTCAAGGCAAATGGCTTCCAGGATGCGGTGTGCACGTTCAATGTCAATGACGGCAAAGAAGTGGAAACCCCTGCCGCAAAAGCCATGCGGAGCTATGGCATTGACGTCATCTCTGGTGCCTCCACCAACATCGGTGGCAGCGATAGTTCCTCCAGTGGCGGCGGCTATGCCATTTCCGCTGACCTTCTCTTCGACAGTGACCTGCTGGCCAATGCACTGGTTCTGGAAAAGGTAGGCGCTGAAACCTCCGCCGCATCCACCGTGTTGGACTATTGGAAGAGCCATGTTGTTTCTGACGCTGTGTTCGATAAGGGGGATGCTAATTATTATCCTATCGGTGCGTACATCAGTGCAGTCAATACGGCGCAGACAAAGGGCACCATGTGGATCCCCTTCACTTCTTACCGTACCGGTGCCCAGGCAACCGCCTCTCAGCCCCGCGCAACCAAAGCAGTTCTGGAAGACGGTCTGCTGGGCGACCTTCAGGATAGCAGCACCTCCGGCAAGCTGGATTTTGTAGAGGCTGTGGTCTTTAATAATCAGCAGGGCAAGAATGTTGTTCTGACCTTTAGCGGCGACAACGCAGAAGCGTATCTGACGAAGATTGAAAACGACGGTCTGGTTTACCTCAACGGAGATTGGCGTGAGCTGGGGAAGGACAAGTACACCGTTGACCTGGAACAAAAAACCATCACCTTCCAGGCAAAGTGCTTCGCCATCGGTAAGAACACCATCCGCCTCAAGTCCGCCGGATATAAAGTCCAGGACGTGACATTCGAGTATAGTAAGGTGAATGAGACTGTCACCGACCTGACTGTCACGCAGAAAAATGATGTGGTTCACATTTCCGTGAACGACTCGGACGGCGACTTCCTGAAGAACCTGAAGTCCATTACCCTGACAAAAGACGGGAAAGAAGATACTGTTTGGACAAAGGACGTAGAGGGCAGTGATGCTGTTTACTATGTCCTGGCCGCAGATTACAAGTCTGTTGACCTCTACAATGTGACGACGCCCGGTACTTACACCGTGAAGATTCAGGCGAATTACTATGACGAGGATGGCCTGAGCGCAGAGTTTACTGTGACCGGTGAGGTGGAGTTAACGCCTGTGCCCAATACGAACCCGGCAACTAGCTTGTCTAATGGCGTCTATGTGCTGGACTTTGGCAGCGACAGAGCCACCAAGGACTGGCAGAGTAAAGTGACCACTGTGACTGTCAATGGCAAAGAGTACACCAAGTGTAGAACCTATAGTGATTTGACCAGCAACGGCTATAAACTAGGTGATGTTACCGGTTATAGTAAAGTGGAACTGTGGATTGAGGGTAGTGAGTTCGCTGATGTAAATCAATTGGTTATCCAGGCCGATGGCTATGAAACTCTCACCTTGAAACTAAATAAAAATGGTTCGCTTGTGACCGGCAGCGAAGTGACTCCTCCGGCTACAATTGCGGTTCCTACTGAAGCTCCCACTATCACGAATGAAAAAAGTTCTTCTGGAAACTCCTACTATGTGCTCACTTTTGGAAGTGACTACACAGAATGGGCCTCCAGAATTACTGGCATCACACTAGGTACAACTAGCTATACATCTGTTGAATCAGTTGATAACATCGGGTATGATTCTAAGTATTGTGTAGACCAAGAAAATGCCAACATTGCTTTCTACATTAGCAGTTTTACAAACTATCCTTGTGAGATGGTGATTTCTGCGGATGGTGTTGAGAGTTTGACTTTAGTGCTCAACCGAGATGGATATAGTGCTCCAATTACCGTCAGTATCAAGCAAGCTGCACAGCCTGAAAATCCTGGAAGTGGTGACGCTGATGGCGAAGAGGCTGTAAAACCAGTAGACTATAGCGCATCTTTCCTGGGAAACACACTCTACTTTGATAGGACAGGGAGTAATGAGGTAGCAGCCAAGAAGTATATGGCGGCTATTACAGACGTCATAATTGGAACAACAGAGTTGAGTGAATCTGATCTCTACTATGTGACATCTGGGGAGTTCTACCGTTCCTACAATGGAACAGAAAAGTACCTTAGCTTTTCCAGTAGTGACTTTAGTAAGATAGGAAATACCGTCATTACGATTAAGGCTACTGGATATAAAAATCAGACCGTTACCATTAATGCACAGGGCAATCTTGTAACGGAGTAAACGTTCAAAATACAGCACCCACGAGGGCACGGCCGAGCGGTCGTGCCCTTTCTCTGTCTTGGAAGGGGAGGGGTTTTGCCGGACGCCAGGAGAATCCATTCCGGCATCTTGCACCGCTTCCGCTGTCTATGGTATACTAAAAAAGTTATATACTTGGGATTGGGTCCCGGCTCTTGCTACTACCCAAGCTACCCAAGGTACTACCCAAGTTACCCAAGCTACTACCCAAGATGTCACCTGAGCTTTATAGAACCGTGAAACAAATGAAAAGGGGGGCGAACGGATGGAATTTATTATTATTTCCGGCATGTCCGGGGCGGGGAAGAGCTCCGCTGCGGCGTTTTTGGAGGACCTGGGCTTTTACTGCGTGGACAATATGCCCGTGGCCCTCATCACCAGCTTTGCCGGGCTGTGCATGGCCGGGGCCGGGACGGGGAAATACAGCCGCGTGGCGCTGGTGACGGACATTCGTGGCGGGCAGACCTTTGACGAGCTGTTCCAGGCGCTCGACGGCCTGCGGGAGATGCACCTGGACTATCAGCTGCTGTTCATCGAGGCCGCCGACGAGGACATCATCCGGCGGTATAAGGAGACCCGCCACACCCACCCGCTGACCCGCCAGGGCTACGCCCTGCCGGAGGCGGTGAAAATGGAGCGCATGGCACTGGAGCCGGTCCGTAACCGGGCCAGCCATATCTTGAACTCTTCCGGGCTGAACCTGTCCAAGTTCCGGGGGGAGCTGCTGCGGCTGTTTGGCATGGGGGCGCCGGACGAGTCCATCACGGTGTCGGTCACGTCGTTTGGGTTCAAGTACGGCATCCCCATCGACGCAGACCTGGTCTTTGACGTGCGCTTTCTGCCCAACCCCTATTACATCGCAGAGCTGAAAGAGTGTACAGGCTTAGAGGAGGCCGTGCGGGCGTTTTTATTCGGCTACCGGCAGACCACGGAGTTCATGCGGCATCTGGAAGAGATGCTGTCGTTCCTGCTGCCCCAGTATGTGGAGGAGGGCAAGTCCAACCTGGTCATCGCCATCGGCTGCACCGGCGGGCACCACCGGTCTGTGGCCATCGCCCACGCCGTCACGGAGTTCATCAAGCAAAAGGGCTACCGGGTGGAGGAGACCCACCGGGACATCAGCCGGTAAGCAGAGCGCAGAGAAAAGGAGGAAGCCACCATGTCTTTTGCGGCGGACGTCAAAGCCGAGCTGTGCCGGGCCAAGCTGGGCAAAAAATGCTGCACCCAGGCGGAGGCCTGCGGGGTGCTGCTGTACTGCAACCGCTTCTCCCTGCGGGAGGTGAAGATCGTCACGGAATCCCCCGCCTTTGCCCAGCGGCTACCGGGGCTGTTCCACCGGGCCTTCGGCCTGTCCTTCGACGAAAAGGGCGACCCAGACGCGCCGGGGAAGCGCATCTTCCGCATCACCGCGCCGGACAAAGTGGCGGTGCTGTGGGAGCAGTGCGCCTTTGATCCCGCCGGTCCCGCCCATCACATCAATTTTGGAGCGCTGGAAGAGGAGCACTGCCGCCTGGCATTTTTGCGCGGGGCGTTTCTGGCCGGCGGGTCTGTGACGGACCCGCAGAAGGGCTATCACCTGGAGCTGGCCACCACGCATCTGCGGGTCAGCCGGGAGTTAAATACCCTGCTCTTAGAGCTGGGCTACGCCCCGAAAGAAACCACCCGCAAGGCCAATTACATCACCTACTTCAAGCAGAGCGAGGCCATCGAAGACCTGCTCACCGCCATCGGGGCACCCATCGCGGCCATGACGCTGATGAACACGAAAGCAGAGAAATTCCTGCGCAACGGCGTGAACCGCCGCGTCAACTGCGAGGCCGCCAACGTGGACAAGACCGTAGACGCGGCGCTGGAGCAGCGCCGGGCCATCCAGATCCTCCGGAAGAGCGGCGCTCTGGACGAGCTGACCCCTAAACTGCAAGAGGCCGCCCAGCTGCGGGAAGCGCACCCGGAGCTGTCCCTCTCCCAGCTGGCCGCCCTCTGCGACCCACCCGTCACCAAATCCTCCCTCAGCCACAGATTGCGGAAGCTCATCCAGCTCAGCCAAAAAAGCGAGTAGAAAGCCAGAGCTTGCAAATACTATCATCTACTATCATCAACCAAACACAAAGGAGAACACGACTATGACCAGATATGAACGTGCTGCCGAGTACCATCACAAGGGATTTAACTGCTGCCAGGCTGTGCTGGCCAGCTTCAGCGACGTGACCGGTTTATCCGAACAGACCAGCTTTGACATGGGCGGCGGCTTTGGGGCCGGGGCCCAGACGGGTGAGCTGTGCGGGGCCATCGCCGGAGCTGTGATGACGTTGGGGATGCTGACCCCCGTGGACGCAGAGGACCCCGTCGGCAGCAAGCGCCGGACCGGGGCGCTGGCGAAGGAATTTCAGCGCCGCTTCAAGGAGAAGTTCGGTGATCTGCGATGTCAGACCCTTTTGAAGAGCAAGGTGGAGGCCACCGAGGCCACCCCCGCCGCGGCTGACCTGGGCCTGACCAACCGCTGCGACGTGCTCATCGTGACCGCCGTAGAAATTTTGGAGGAAATGCGGCAGGAAGGAAAGTAAGTTTATGTCTTTTGTCCATCTTCACGTTCACTCAGAATACAGCTTGCTGGACGGGGCCTGTCGGATCCCCGGCCTGGTGGCCAGGGCCAAAGAGCTGGGCCAGACGGCCATCGCCGTCACCGACCATGGCGTTATGTACGGGGCGGTGGACTTTTACAAGGCGGCGAAAGCCGAGGGCATCAAGCCCATCATCGGCTGCGAGGTCTATGTGGCCCCCCGAACCCGGTTCGACCGGGTCCATGAGATCGACGACCGCCCCTATCATCTCGTCCTGCTCTGCCGGAACGAGACGGGTTACCGCAACCTCTCCGCCCTGGTCAGCCGGGGCTTCACCGAGGGCTTTTACAGCAAGCCCCGCGTGGACTGGGAGCTGCTGGAGCAGTACCACGAGGGCATCATTGCGCTCTCCGCCTGCCTGGCCGGGCAGCTGCCCCGGCTGCTGCTGGCCGGGGACTACGCCGGGGCGAAAGCCCACGCCATACAAATGCGGGACTTGTTTGGCCCAGACAGCTACTATTTAGAGTTGCAGGACCACGGCATCCCCCAGCAGCGGGAGGTGATCCGGGGCCTCCTTCAGCTCCATGAGGAGACAGGCATCCCCCTCGTCGCCACCAACGACGCCCACTACCTCACCCGCCAGGACGCGGGGATCCAGGACGTGCTCATGTGTATTCAAATGGGCCGAACGGTAGACGACCCCACCCGGATGCGGTTTGAGACCCAGGAATTCTATCTCAAGTCCGAGGACGAAATGGCCGCCCTCTTTCCTGACTGGCCGGAGGCTTTGGAAAACACGGCCAAGATCGCGGAAGCGTGCAACGTGGACTTCCAGTTCGGGGTCTATCACCTGCCGGAATTCAAGCTCCCGGAGGGCTGGACGGACGGAGATGCCTACTTTGAACACCTCTGCCGCACGGGCTTCGCCCGCCGTTACCCCGACGGCAGCGAGGAATATGAGAAGCAATTAGACTATGAGATGGCCATGATCCGCCGCATGGGGTTCGTCGAATATTTTCTGATCGTCTCGGACTTCATCGGCTACGCCAAGTCCCATGACATCCCTGTGGGGCCGGGGCGTGGCTCTGCCGCCGGGTCGATGGTCGCCTACTGCATGGACATCACCGACGTGGACCCCATGAAATACTCCCTGTACTTCGAGCGATTTTTGAACCCTGAGCGCGTGTCCATGCCCGATATTGACGTGGACTTCTGCTACCGCCGCCGGGGGGAGGTCATCGACTATGTGAACCGAAAGTACGGCAGTGACCACGTGGCCCAGATCGTGACCTTTGGGACCATGGCCGCCAAGGGGGCCATTCGAGACGTGGGCCGGGCGCTGGACGTCCCCTATGCGGACGTGGACGCCATTGCCAAGCAGGTCCCCAACTCCCTGCACATGACGCTGAACACCGCGCTCACCCTCTCCAAACCCCTGCGGGAGATGTATGAGAAGGACCCCACGGTGCAGAAGATCATCGACACGGCCAAGGGTCTGGAGGGCATGCCCCGCCATGCCTCCACCCACGCCGCCGGGGTGGTCATCACCCGGAACCCGGTGGATACCTACGTCCCCCTGGCGAAAAATGACGAGGCCGTGGTCACCCAGTACACCATGACCACGCTGGAAGAACTGGGCCTGTTAAAAATGGACTTCCTGGCCCTGCGAAATTTAACGGTGCTGGACGACGCCATTCAGATGGTCCGCACCCACACCCCGGATTTTGATTTGCGGACCATCCCGGATGACGACCCGCAGACCTTCCAGATGCTGTCCGACGGCCGCACCTGCGGCGTGTTCCAGATGGAATCTGCCGGCATGACCGGCGTGTGCGTGGGTCTCAAACCCAAGGATATTGAGGATATTACGGCCATCATCGCCCTGTATCGGCCGGGGCCGATGGATTCGATCCCCCGCTTCATTGCTTCTAAGCATGACCCAGCCAGCGTGCGCTACAAGCACCCGAGCTTAGAGCCGATCCTCTCCAACACCTACGGCTGCATCGTCTACCAGGAGCAGGTCATTGAGATCTTCCGGCGCTTGGCCGGGTACTCGCTGGGGCAGGCCGACATGGTCCGCCGGGCCATGTCCAAGAAAAAACTGAAGGACATCCAGCGGGAGCGGGAGGCCTTCCTGCACGGGGACCCGGAGCGGAACATCGCCGGGTGCGCCGCCAACGGCATCCCCCAGGAGATCGCCGAGAGCATTTACGACGAGATCACGGACTTTGCCAACTACGCCTTTAATAAGGCCCATGCGGTCTGCTACGCCATCGTGGCCTATCAGACGGCCTGGTTCAAGTGTCACTATCCCAGGGAGTATATGGCCGCCCTCCTGACTTCCGTGCTGGACTCTCAGGACAAGATCGCGGAGTACATCGCCGAGTGCCGCAGCCTGGGCATCCGCCTGCTGCCCCCGGATGTGAACGAATCCGGCTCGGACTTCACCGTGGCCGGGCAGGACATCCGCTTCGGCCTGGCCGCCCTCAAGGGCGTGGGCCGGGGCTTCACCAAGTCAATTTTAACCTGCCGAGAGGCGGATGGCCCCTTTGTATCCTTCCTCGATTTCTGCAAGCGGATGCTGGAGCAGGACATGAACAAGCGAATGTTGGAGAGCCTCATCCGCGCGGGGGGCTTTGACAGCATGGGCCTGCGCCGTTCCCAGCTATTGGACGCCTACGAACAGCTCCTCGACAGCCTGACCCGGAACAAGCGCAAGAATTTGGAGGGGCAGTTTGACCTCTTCTCCCAAACCGAGGACGGCAGTGAGCCGACGGTCGAGCTGGTCCTGCGGGACCTCCCGGAGTTCTCCCCCCAGGAGCTTATGACGATGGAGAAGGAGGTCACCGGCCTGTATCTCTCCGGCCACCCCATGGACGCCTACCGGGAGCTGGCCCGGAACCACGGCGCGATCCCCATCGCAAGCGTCCTGGAGGACTTCGCCCAGCCGGACGGCCCCACCCGCTTCCAGGACGGCGAGCGCATCAACCTGGCCGGGGTCGTCTCCGCGGCCAAGACGAAGACGACCAAGAACAACTCTCTCATGGCCTACGTTACGCTGGAGGACGACACCGGCTCGATGGAGCTGCTGGCCTTCTCCCGCGTGCTGGAGGAGAGCGGGAACTACTTACAGGTCAACCTGCCCATCCTGGTCTACGGCCGCATCTCCGTCCGGGATGAAAAAGCGCCCCAGCTCATGTGCGACCGGGTGACCCCTCTGAACCAGGTGCCGGACCAACCCCTGCATCCCGGAAACCCGGCGGAGCGCAGCGGGAAGCTCTACCTCCGTTTTGACAACGAGAATGACCCCCGCTTCCAGCGGATCAAAAACCTGCTCATCCTCTTCCCCGGCAATCAGCAGGCTGTGCTCTACCTCTCCGACACCGGCCGCCGCCTGGGTGCCCGGTGCCAGCTCCACCCGGCTCTGTTAGAGGAACTGCGGGAGCTTCTAGGCGAGGAAAACGTCGTCCTCAAGCAGAAAGGCAACCTATGAACAACACCAAGAAAACCGTCAACAAAGTCTTTTCGCCCCACCACCAGCGGGTGCTGTCCGTGGCGGTGAGCATCATCCTGCAATTTTCGCTGTATGCACTGGTGCTCTTCCGCTTCTCTCGCTACTTCGTCTATTTCTACTGGAGCTGCTTTGCCATCAGCTTGCTCGTGGCCCTGTTCATCTCCACCCGGAAGACGAAACTGGCCTATAAAGTGGCCTGGATCGTCCCGATCCTCCTCCTGCCAGTGATCGGCGGCATGACCTACCTCATGTTCGGTGGAGCGCGAAGGCCCCACTATCACCGGGAGGAGACCCGCAAGACCTTTCAGCGGGAGCTGCCTGCCACGCTCTCTACCACAGACCTGATGCGCTATGGCCCGGACGCCTTGCAGCAGGCCTGGTATTTGGGCAACACTGCCCTCTGCCCGGCCTACACCAACACGGAGACGGCATATTTCCCCTCCGGCAAAGAATTTCTGCAAGACTATCTGGCTGAGCTGGAAAAGGCCCAGGACTACATCTTCCTGGAATACTTTATCATTTCCGAGGGCTCCATGTGGGATGAGATCTTAGAGGTCCTGACCCGGAAAGCCGCCCAGGGCGTGGACGTGCGGGTGATCTATGACGGAGTCGGCTCCGCCGCTACCTTGCCTGTGAAGTACCCGGACATTTTACATGCCCGCGGGATCCTGTGCCGCGTTTTCCAGCCCCTGGTGCCCGTCCTGTCCATCCACCAGAACAACCGGGACCACCGGAAGATCACCGTCATCGACGGCGTGACCGGCTACGTCAGCGGTCTGAACCTGGCCGACGAATACGTGGACCGGAAAGAGCGCTTTGGCTACTGGAAGGACAATGCCCTGCGCCTGCGGGGAGAGGCCACCTGGAGCCTGACCGTCTTCTTCCTGACCATGTGGGACCACCAGAACCCCCACTCCGACTTCCGCCTGTTCCGGCCCCGGCAGCTGCCGCCGCTGGAGACCACCGGAGGCATCGTTATCCCCTATGCCGACACGCCCAACGCCGACGACACCATAGGGGCGGACCTGTACCTGCAAATGATCTCTAAGGCCAAGCGGTACCTCTATATCACTACGCCCTATCTGGCCATCGACGAGACCATCACCTCCGCCCTCTGCATCGCCGCCCGGACGGGGGTGGACGTGCGCATCATGACGCCCCACATCCCGGACAAAAAAGGCGTCTTCGCCGTGACCCAGTCCAACTACCCGGTGCTGCTGGAGGCGGGGGCCAGAATCTTCGAGTTCACCCCCGGCTTCGTCCACACCAAGACGATGGTGGCGGATGACCTCTATGCGTCCGTGGGTAGCTGCAACCTGGATTACCGCAGCTTTTACCTTCAGTTCGAGAACGGCGTCTGGCTCTGCGGGGACCCGGCGGTGCTGTCCGTCCGGGACGACTTCTTGCAGACCATGGAGGTCTGCCAGGAGATCACGCTGGACGACTGCCGCACCCTCTCCTTCCCAAGAAGGATCGTGCAGACGGTCTATCGCCTGTTCGCGCCGCTGTTTTGAAGACAATATAAAAACCCCGGAAGAGCGATTTCTCTTTCGGAGTTCAGGCCGATGATGAAGCGGATGACGGCGATGTGGCGCTGGTCGGAGCAGTCTGCGGTGAGAAAATTGCTTTTTGGGGCTTGACGCGGTTGACATCATACACAAGATTGCGATATAATAAATACGGAAAGAAAATGATACGATTCTTATCCAGACAACTTCACCAAAACGAAACCCCGGAAGAGTGTCGGCTCTTCCGGGGATTTCTATTCCCTTTTTGATTCACGGTTTCCCGCAGAGACGTGGGCTTAAGCCGCCTCTAGCCGGATTACTGCCGGTCTTGCTTCTTGTCCTTTCTGTGATCCAGCCACTTACAGATGTAATAGGAAACTACACCGGCAAGCACAGAAAGCGCAAATGATACGATCGTATCCATCGACTCCACCTCCCTCCTTGCCGAGGGGTCGGCAGCAGGGATAGTATACCAGAGCCAGCAGGATTCGACAATATTTTTAACATAATTCCGCCGAAAACGATGCTTCCATCACTGCTTGCTGTTCTCCTCCCGCAGCTTGGCCAGGATGTAGGGGTAGCTCTCCAGCCCGTTGTGGGGGAGCAGGCAGTAGGAGCAGTCTTTGATGCCCCCGCGCATCACAAAGCCGCCCCGGCAGTCGGGCATCCGGTAGAGGGGGCAGTAGCAGAAGAGACAGTTGAATTCCTCCTCCCGCACGCCCTTGTGGCAGGGGAAGTATTCACATTCTTTGTTTTGAAACCAGGTGTAGTGCTTGCCTGTCACGTCCATGGGGGATTCTCCTCTCAATTCAAACTTATGCAAACCGCCCCCGCCGGGAAACCAGCGGGGGCGATCGTCTGTCGATGCGGAATTACTTGTTGCGGCCGGCTGCGGCGGTCTCCAGGACCCGCTGGTCGGCGCGGTGGTGCTCGATGGGTTTCCACTGCACCTTCCGGCTGAACAGCGCCACCAGGGAGATGGGGATGTAGGTCAGCATGAAGATGGGGAAGGTGAAGGTATACAGCACCTTTTTGGCCGGTGTGGTGTGGATATTCTTCCACTCGGTGATGGTGGTGAACAGCCCCACCACATACAAGGTGGCATACAGCCCCGCCACCATTTGGAGTACGTAGTGTACCATGGGTAAGACCGTTCCGGTCCCTGTCAGCCCCGTCACCAGATAGGCAATGATCAGGGAGACCGTCAGCACATAGGCAGGCATGACGGTCATGCTCATGTCATAGCAGGAGAAGTGGCCCTTGCCGATGCCCTTGAGCAGGCCAAAGCCATACTTCATAAAGACCTGCAAGAATCCTCTGGCCCAGCGCAGCCGCTGCCGCCAGGACTGGCGGAAGGTCACGGGCTGCTCGTCGTAGAGGACGGCCCCGGCGCAGAAGCCGATCTTCTGGCCCTTGATGATCTGATCCACGGAGAACTCGATGTCTTCCGTGAGCAGATGGAACTTCCAACCGTGGATGCTCTCCATCACTTTCCGGCTGAAGAAGAAGCCGGTGCCGGAGACGGCGCAGCTGGTGCCCAGGAGCATCCGGGAGTTGTTTAAGTACCGGGACTCCCGGATGAACCACAGGGCGTAGCCTGCGGAGATCCAGTTGTCACCGTAGTTCTTGCTGTTTCGGTAGCTGGTGATGACCTCGTAGCCGTCGCAGTAGGTCCGGTTCATCTCCTCGATGAAGTGGCAGTCCAGCACGTTATCGGCGTCGAAGACGAAGAAGCCGTCGAACGTCTGGGGATAATCCTCCTCGATGTGTTCGATCAGGCGCTCCAGCGCGTAGCCCTTGCCCACTTTTTCTTTGTTGAAGCGGGTGTAGACCACGGCCCCGGCCTGGCGGGCGACCTCGGCGGTGGCGTCGGTGCAGTTGTCGGCCATGACAAAGATGGTGATGAGACTTTGGTCATAGGTCTGACCCTGGATGCTGTGGATCAGGTCTGGTATGACCTCCTCCTCGTTCCGGGCGCAGATGAGGACGGCGAAGCGGTGGAGGACCTCTGGTTTATGAGGCTCCTGCTTCTTGGCGAACGGGACAGCCAGAAAAAACAGCTGGTAGGCATAGCAGGCGGAAAAAACCACGGCTATGACAAGATTGATGATCAGGATGGTATTCATTTTAACCTTCTTACACCCTTTTCTTTCTTTCATTCTACCCCCAGGGGGGGCGGCAGTGGACGGCAGGGAGACCTTCATACCCCGCGCCGTCAGGCGATCCATTGAAATCCTTACTACTTTAGACCATCTGCTCGAAAATTTCCATCGGCTTTCCAGACAAATTTCCCGGAATATTTTGCAAATCTTCGGGCAGGATGAGAAGAGATTTGCATGGCTGTCTGCAAATCGTTTTCTCTATTGTACGACATTCGCCCAAAAAGTCAATGAATTTTCTCTTAATTTTCAAGCGAGAGAAAGAAAATATTACCAATTTTTCGGTGCAATGACATTCTCTTCCCATTCCGGCGGAAATTTTAGAATTTCTTTTGGAAAAGGGGCTTGACAGGCCGGGAGAAATCAGATATACTCTCAGTAAAGTTAGCTTATGCTAACAACTGAAGCGATCTCACGCCTTCGCCGGAGCGGCCTCCGTGGCTCTCCCTGTTCGATCACAGCACCCCAGGCACCGCGCCCCTTTGTGGGGCGCAAAAAAAGCTCTGAGGGTTAGCGAAACCTAACGCATAAAAGCCATTGAAAGGAGCATCTCCCATGAGTGTTGTCATTTTAGGCGGAAACGAGTGTATGGTCCGCAAGTATAAAGATCTCTGCCGTTCTTACCAGTGTTCGGCCAAAGTCATCTCCAAGATGGGAGGGACGCTGAAAAACCGGCTGGGCAACCCCGACCTGCTGGTCATGTTCACCGACACCATCTCCCACAAGATGGTCCAGAACGCCCTGAACGAGACCCGCGGACAGGACACCGTCATCATCCGCTCCCGCTCCAGCTCCATGTCTGCCCTGGGCAACATCCTGGAGACCCACGCCGGCCCCAAGAGCTGAGCGCACGAAAGGAGACGCCGTCATGTCCATTGATTACGTCATCCAGCACGCCGCCCCCACCCTGGCCGGCATCAAGACGGGCAACCTCTTCCCCTGTACCTTCGCCTCCACCCAGGACATGGTGCGGGACCTGCGGGAGATCAACCGCGTCTTAGTGCCCCGCGGCCTGCGGCTGCTTCCCCTGCGCCGGAAGGACGACCGGGCGCTGCTCTATCTCTTTCGCCCCGCCGACCTCTCGCGGGATCTGGCCGGCCAGGAGGCCCGCCGCCTGCTGCGGGAAGCGGGCTACGGCGATGACCTGACCCACCTCGTCTGTCTCCGGGAACTGACCCGCCGCCTGCGGGAAGGGGAGGAGTTCCCCCACGAGATCGGTCTCTTCCTGGGCTATCCCCCGGAGGACGTGGCCGGGTTTATGACCCACCGGGGCAAGAACTGCAAATGCGTGGGCTGCTGGAAGGTCTACGGCGATGAGTACGCCGCCCGCCGCCGCTTTGCCGCCTATCAATCCTGCACTGCGAACTACTGCCGCCGCCGGGCCGGCGGGGCCTCCTTGGAGGGCCTCACGGTTTCCCGTCTGCCCCAGTGACAGTTTTTCTGTTGTCATGCGGATCCATCCCATCCCCATCCAAACTCTATGCGAAAGTGCCCGCCGGCCTTCCAACAAACGGCGGGCGCTTTCGCCATCTTCTGCAATTTCATTGACAAGTTTCCCGATTTTCTCTACAATGAAGCTATCCTTCGGAAAGGAGGCTCTCCCATGCCCGAAACCAACAACTACACGCCCCCGACCCCGCCGAACGATCCTCCTGGCAAAAGCAACGCCACCGCCAGCCTGGTCCTGGGGATCATCGCCGTGGTCCTGTGGTTCTTCGGCTACTCGGCCATCATCTCCGTCATCCTCGGCATCGTCGGACTCATCCAGGCCAGCAGAGCCAAGGAACTGGGCTATGAGGACACCACCCGCACGGCGGGCTTCATCCTCTCCCTGATCGGCCTGATCGGCGGGGCGCTGGCCTTTGTCGCCTGCGTTGCCTGCGTGGGCCTGTTCGCCAGCACCGGCATCGCCGCAGGGGGTCTCTATGCTTCCTGAGTGGAACCATATCCCTATGTACGCCGTCCTGGCCCTGTTGGGGGCCGGGGCGGCCTGGTTTTATGTTCACCACCGGCTCCGCCGGCGGGGCGAGAACCCCGGCCGGACGGAACAGGCGTTCCTCTGGGGTGTGCTGGGGGCAATGCTAGGCGCGAAGCTCCTCTATCTGCTCCCGTTGCTCCCCCAGCTGGCAGCTGACTTGCCGCTGCTCTGCACAGCCCCGCATTCCTTTATGGCAAAGTATCTCTCCGGTGGGTTCGTCTTCTACGGCGGCCTGCTGGGCGGTCTGGCGGGCGCCTGGCTCTTCTGCAAACAACGCCGGCTCTCCTTCGATACCCTGGGGCGGGACTTGGTTCCGGCCCTGCCGCTGTTTCATGCCTTTGGACGGGTGGGCTGCTTTCTGGCGGGGTGCTGCTATGGCATCCCGGCCCCTGCGGGCTGGCTGGGGGTGACGTTCCCGGCCAGCGCAATCGAAGCCCCCAGCGGCGTGCCGCTGCTGCCCGTGCAGCTTTATGAGGCTGCGGGGTGCGTTCTGCTGTTTCTCCTGCTGGACCATCTGACAGACCGGGGCTGGCCGGGAGGCCGCCTGCTGGCGCTGTATCTGGCTTTGTACGCTGTGTTTCGTTTCCTGCTGGAGTTTCTGCGTGGGGACGCGGTGAGAGGATCTCTTGGGCCGCTGTCTACGTCGCAGGTGATCTCTCTGGCGGTTCTGGCCGGAGTGTTACTCGCTGAGCTTCTGCACCACCGACGAAATATCCGTCAGCGCCCGTGAGATCTCCATCTCATACCGTCCGCACTGGGCCAGGTCGCCCAGCGACACCATGCCCACGACGTTTCCGTCCGCCACCACCGGCAGCCGACGGATCTGCCGCCGGGCCATGAGCTGTGCTGCCTGGCGCACGTCGTCCCCCGGCGCCACCGCCGCCAGACGGCGGGACATGATCTCTTTCACAGGGACGCTCTTGGGGTCTGCCTCCGGGGCCACGCAGCGCAGGACGATGTCCCGGTCCGTCACCATGCCGCGCAGGATGCCCTCCGCCGAGCAGACCGGCAGCGCCCCCAGGCCATGCCGCGCCAGCAGACGGGCCGCCAGGGCGGCGCTTTCCTCCGGGGCGATGCTGACCACATGGGGCGTCATCACTTCTTTCACCAACAAAAATACCCACCTCCTCGATCCGTTTTCCCTTAGTTTGGACGGACAGGAGGTGGGTTATGTATTTTGGGGGTCACGGACCCAGGAGCTTGGAGACGGTGAGGAGGAGCGTGACGATAAGCCACGCCCACAGAAAGGCCGACTCCTGCCAGGTCCCGATGTGGACGGAGGCCACATGGAGCTTTTTCCGCACGATGGGCCATAAGATCGGTACGCCCTTGTGGTTAAAGGCATCTGCGATGATATGGGTCACCCAGCCTACATTGAAGCCGAGCAGCAGCTCCGGCACCACTGCCATGCCCTGGGCCTTCAGACCCATCATCAGCAGGGTGAGCAGGACCGGGAAGAGCAGGGTGTGCGTCAGCCCCCGGTGGCGGAAGAGGTGGGAGATCATCCGCAGTTTCTGGCCCAGGGTGGAGTTTTTCAGGTCCACGTCCGGTGCATAAGACCCCACCACCACCGTCAGCAGACCGATGGCCGGGGTGTAGGTCTCCGCCCCGATGGGCAGGCCGGAGCGGTGCAGGACGGTGAGGGCAAGCATGGTGGCCGCACCGCAGGCGGCGTGGGTCTTTCCGGTCATGGGTCGTTCTCCTTGTTCTCTTGGTGTGCGTTGGGGGACTGGGCAGCCTGCCACGCCAGATTGCGTTTGAGCGGGGCGATGCCCCGCCAGGAAAAGGCGCGGGCGGCGTACTGGCGGCGAAAGGCTTTGTTGCTCAGGCCTTCCAAGTCTTCCAGGGTCAGGGAGGGCAATAAGTCCTCCCGAAATTCCGGCAGGGGGGTGAGGGCAGCGTTCTGATTGTGGGGGCAGGCCCTCTGGCAGAGGTCACACCCCCAAGCAGTCGGGCTGTGGGTGATCTGGGCCGCCGCCTCCGGGGGCAAGTCCCCCTTCTTCTGGGTCAGCTCGGACAGGCACTTGCTCAGGTCACAGCCGGTGTCTGTCAGCGCCCCGGTGGGGCAGGCCTTTTGACAGGCCCGACAGTGTGCCCCGCAGAGGGTGCCCGGACTGGGGCCGGTCTGGGATAGGTCCAGATCCGTCAGGATCGTCCCCAGGAACACATAGGAACCATACGGGGGGACGATACGCAGGCCATGCCGCCCCCGCCAGCCCACGCCCGCCAGCTCGGCGGCGGCCAGCTCCGGGACGGGGTTGTTGTCCGCGCCGGGGATAAAATGGTGGTCTGGATGCTGCTGCGCCAACCCATCGACAACGGTCTGCAAGCGCCGCCCCAGGACCAGATGATAGTCCTCCCCCCGGCAGTAGAGGGAGAGGTTGCCGGGGGTATCCCCGGCGTAGTAGGGGAAGGCCCCCACCAGGATCGTCTTGGCCCCCGGACAGAGGGCCTCTAATTTTGGGGCCAGCTCTGCCCAGACAGCTTCCCCCAAAAACGGCGGGAGGCCGCTGCACGCAGCGGCACCCCATGCCGCCGCGCCAGCGGCCTTCCAAAGTTCATCCATACTGCGTCAGAAAGAACCTGAGATCAGTTGTTGTGCTTCTTGGCGTCGCGGGCTTCCATGGCAGCGATCTCGCGCTGGGCATCCCGCAGGGAGAGGTTCACGCGGCCCTTCTCGTCGATGTCGGTGACCTTGACCCAGACCATGTCGCCCACGTGGACCACGTCCTCGACCTTCTCCACGCGGCGCTCGGCCAGCTTAGAGATGTGGACCATGCCGTCCTTACCGGGGGCCAGCTCCACGAAGGCACCGAAGTTCAGGATGCGGACGACCTTGCCGTAATACAGCATCCCGACCTCGGGGACGAAGACGATGGTGTCGATCATCTTCTTGGCGATGTCGCAGCAGGCGGCGTCGGGGGAGGCGATGTGGATGGTGCCGTCGTCCTCGATGTCGATCTGAGCGCCGGACTCGGCGGTGATCTTCTGGATGACGGAGCCGCCCTTGCCGATGACCTCGCGGATCTTGTCGGGGTCGATCTTCATGGTGATCATCTTGGGCGCATACTTGCTGACCTCGGCGCGGGGGGCGGAGATGCAGGGCAGCATGATCTCGTCCAGGATGGCCTTCCGGGCATCGCCGGTGATGGCCAGGGCTTCCTTGATGATGGCGTGGGACAGGCCGTCGTTCTTGATGTCCATCTGGATGGCGGTGATGCCGTCCTTGGTACCGGCGACCTTGAAGTCCATCTCGCCGTGGAAATCCTCCACGCCCTGGATGTCGATGAAGGTGGTGAAGGAGCCGTCATCGTCCTGGATCAGGCCGCAGGAGATGCCGGCCACGGGGGCCTTGATGGGCACGCCGGCGTCCATCAGCGCCAGGGTGGAGCCGCAGATGGAGCCCTGAGAGGTAGAGCCGTTGGAGGACACGACCTCAGAGACCACGCGGATGGCATAGGGGAAGTCCTCCACGGAGGGGATCACGGGGTCCAGGGCACGCTCAGCCAGGGCGCCGTGGCCCTTCTCGCGGCGGTTGACGCTCCGGGCGCCGCGGGCCTCGCCCACGGAGTAGGAGGGGAAGTTGTAGTGGTGCATATAGCGCTTCTCTTCCTGCTCCCAGATGGTATCCAGCTTCTGGCAGGCGGAGAGGGTGTTCAGGGTCGCGACAGACAGGACCTGGGTCTGGCCGCGGGTGAACAGGGCGGAGCCGTGGACGCGGGGCAGCACGCCGACCTCGGCGGACAGAGGACGGATCTCGTTCTTCTGGCGGCCGTCCACACGGTGGCCCTGGAGCAGCCAGGCCTTGACGATCTTCTTCTGGAACTTATAGGTGATCTCGTCCAGATACTGGTCCATGTCAGGGTACTCCTCCAGGAAGAGATCGTGCCAGTGGTCGATCAGGGCGTTCCAGCGCTCCTCACGCACGTTCTTGTCGTCGGTGTCCATGGCGGCCTTGGCCTCGTCCATGGTGGCCTCGACGATCTTGTCGAACAGCTCCTGGTCGAAGTCGGCGTGGTCGTAGGTCATCTTCTCCTTGCCGATCTCGGCAACGATCTTGTTGATGAAGTCCACCTGGGCCTTGATCTCCTCGTGGGCCTTCACGATGGCGTCATACATCACATCGTCGGGGATCTGGTCGGCGCCGGCCTCGATCATGACGACCTTCTCCTTGGTGGCGGCCACGGTCAGGTCCAGCTTGGAGTTGTGGCGCTGCTCCTGGTTGGGGTTCATGACGATCTGGCCGTCCACATAGCCCACTTCCAGGCAGCCGATGGGGCCGCCCCAGGGGATGTTGGACACAGCCAGGCAGGCGGACACGCCGACCATGGCGGCAGCCTCCGGGGAGCAGTCCCGGTCCACGCTCATGACGGTGCAGGTCACGACCACGTCGTTGCGGAAGTCACCGGGGAACAGGGGACGGATGGAGCGGTCGATGACGCGGGAGGCCAGCACGGCGGGCAGAGAGGGCTGACCCTCGCGGCGCATGAAGGAGCCGGGGATGCGGCCCACAGCGTACAGCTTTTCCTCAAAGTCCACGGACAGGGGGAAGAAGTCGATGCCGTCGCGGGGACGGGCAGAGGCGGTGACGGCCACCAGCACGGAGGTCTCGCCGTAGCGGACCATGGCAGCGGCGTTGGCCAGCTCGGCCACATGGCCGAACTCCAGAGAGAAGGGACGGCCGGCGATCTCGGTCTTGTAGATATGGTTGTTGAATTGCTTCTTGGTGATGATCGTTGACATAAGAACAGTCTCCTTTCACGGTCAAATCAGTCAATACGGTGGTTGCATAAACTTGCCCGGAGAGCCGCCTTATTTAGCACTTGAACGCATGTCCGCCCGGCGGGCACAGGTTCAAAGGCTAAACTAGGGCGGGGCGCTCCCCGGATCAGGGCGGATGGGATGGGAAGCAAAGCTGGGGAAAAGGGGCGGTGCAGTTTTGGCCACACCGCCCCCATAAGAAACGAAATTACTTTCTGATGCCCAGCTTGGCAATGATCGCACGATAGCGCTCGATGTCCTTCTTAGCCAGATAGTCCAGCATCTTGCGGCGCTTACCGACCATCTTCAGCAGGCCACGACGGCTGTGGTTGTCGTGGATATGGACCTTCAGGTGCTCGGTCAGCTCCTGGATGCGGGCGGTCAGGATGGCGATCTGGACCTCAGGGGAACCGGTGTCGGTTGCGTGGGTGCGGTTTGCCTCGATCACGGCAGTCTTTTCGTCTTTACGAATCATGGGAAAAATCCACCTTTCAATGATATGCCTCTGACTGAGTGACGGGCGGGTGCAGCCCTGAAAGCAGGCAATATCCCGAAACTAAGTCAGGGTAGAACGTATGTCTTCGCACACGTATTCTATAGTATACCACCGAGCCGGGGGAAAGTAAAGAAAAATTTTAGGCAACAAAATCCCTCCGGAGAACAGCCCTTCTCCTTTGTCAAGCATTTTGCCGCAGGGTCGCTTTCAGTTTGGGGAGCAAGGTCAGGTCGGCGGGGAGCCAATCGACTTGGGGCAAGGTGTCCCGGTCCAGCCACCGGGCGGCCTGGGCCTCGTTCAGGACGATCTCCCCCTCGGTCACGACGCACCAGAAGCAGTCCATGTGCAGGTGAAAGGCGGGGTAGTCATACTCGATTGTGTCGAGCCATTCTCCCACCTGCACGGTGACGGCAAGCTCCTCTTGGATCTCCCGAACCAGGGCCTGCTGCGGGGTCTCTCCGGCCTCGACTTTTCCGCCGGGAAACTCCCATTGGCCCTTGTTGTCCCCATACCCCCTGGCCGTGGCAAAGACTTGGGTGGGACGGTTCAAATCGTCGCAGATCACAGCGGCGACAACGCGGATGGTTTTCATAGCAGGACCTCTTTTATTTAAAAATAGAGAGACAGTTTTTTAAACTGAAATTTATTTTTTCCTTGTGGTTATACGAAGTAACAAGCATCCTATCAAAAATCCAACGAGAGTCCCACAAGTATTCATAATCACATCATCTAACTGTGCAAACCTTCCAATAAATGTTTGCAAAAATTCTATACCAATCGAAAATACTGCTCCAAGTATAACGCCATTCCACCAATGCTTGTGGATATTCTTAAAAATAAATACTGGCAAAAATCCATATGGAATGAATAGACATATATTCAAAATAGTTGCCGCATTAAATCCATCCTCAAATAATTTAAAACTAATATAACTATCAAGTGGTGAGGATATTCCAAAACTACCACCAATAATTCCTGTAATTTTTAATATTGATACAACTATTAGAATCCATAAGAATTGACATAACCAATTTAAAATCTTAACTTCAATTTTCTTCTTCTGGATAAATTCAATACCCACTTCGATAATCATAACACCTGCAAAAATAATAAGTGCCATTGGAAATAATCTCACTAATATCCATATTCCAGTCCATATTTCCATTGTAATATAACTCACTATTATTCCTCCATAAATTCCGATTTGTTGGCGTCATGATATCACACATTTCTTCTTCCGTCCAGGCGTAGGGGCGCTGATAGCCAGGAATATGATATTCAAAGTCGGCGTCAAATACTTTAGATAAAGGATATTCTTTTCTTGTAATTTTGCTGCTCATTGTATAAGCTTCTTCTCAAATTCTTATTTTGTAGGAACGCACACATTCTATATACAACAGCGGGATGCGAGATGGCAGGAGTTTGGAAAAGGTGACGTCCCAACCGTGGGTTTGGAGCCAGTGGAGGTATTCGCTTTCTGTCCATTGGTGCTCAAAACGGATCCCGGCCAGGCGGAGAAGTTTGGAGCATATACGGCTGAGGATCCCCGTCCCATGCCCCACGAAGTTCGGGGCGATGAGCAGCCCGCCCGTTCGCAGGACGCGGTTGATCTCTGCCAGGGCCAGTTCTGGTTCCGGCATCACGTGCAGGGCGTTGGCGATGAGAACGACGTCAAACGAATCCGCTGGGTAGGGCAGCGCGGTGGCATCAGCCACGGCAAACGTCAACTGCGCCGGATAACTCCCTTTTTTGGCTTCCCGGATCATGCCTTCGGAATAATCCGTTGCGACCATGCGCTTGGTTGGATGGGCCACGTGTTTGGCCAGCAGTCCAGGTCCAGTGGCGATCTCCAGCACCTCTTTGCCGGAGATCTGCGCTGGAATGCGGTCATACATATATTGATAATATCTCTGGTCCAGCCGCATGGCCTTTTCATAGACCGGCGCATAGAGATCCCAGATTTTTTGGTTCATCTTTTTCCCTTTATTCAGATGGACTAAGCCAGTTGTACTCTTTGCGGCAATCCAAAATGTAGTCTATGTAGACCGTATCATCTCGGATTTGATACAGGATGAGATACCAATTTTGAATAAACATCTTATGATACTTATTCGGCGGGATGTATGCTTCTTGAAAAAATGGAAAACGATGTGGCATCTGGGAAAGGGAACGCATTGCGGAGAGGAGCTCTTTCTTTTTGGCTGTTGCGGCCTGAGGGTTGACCTGCGCCAGAAAACGAATATGGGTTCCTAACATCCGCTTTGCTCGGTCAGAAACGATGACTCTATAGGTTTTCTTGTCTGTCATGGTGCGGATACCTCGGCAATGACTTCGTCAAGATATGCGTCGAGTTCATCTAAGGAACAACCGCTTCTGCCTGCGATTCTATCCTCCTCCACTCTGAAATGATATAGTGACTCATAAATCGACCCATATCTTCCGCTTGCTGATTTTCTGCGGTATGATGAGCGCAGCAAACGAGCCAAACGGCTCAAGATACAAGGAGGAACGAATGATGCTGAATGAATCTGTTGTGAGCCTGCTCAAGCGAGGAATGTGGGACCTGGCGACCTGCGCCAACGGGGAACCGAACATGGTGCCTGTGGCATTTAAGGACGTGACGCCGGAGGGCAAGCTGGTGGTCGGCGACGTGTTTTTGGAGACGACGCTGAAAAATCTGGCTGCCAACAACGGGAAGATCGCCATCTCCGTCTACGACGCCCAGGCGCTGGAGGGCTATCAGATCAAGGGAACGGCGCAGTATGTGACCGAAGGGGAAGTCGTTGACACCTTTAAGAAAGCGGTCGAGACGATGTTCCACGGCGCAGCTACGGCCAAGGGGGCGCTGATCATCACGCCGGAAAAAGTCATCGTCACCACCCCCGGCGCGGACAACAAAAAAGAGCTGTAAAAAGCTCATAAATTACATAGTGACTTGTCCTCTTGTGGATCACACACTATAATAAAAGCAACACAGGAGGTGCCGCGATGTATCAGAGAAAGCTGGAAAAGGACATCCGCTGTCCGCTGGAATATGGCATGGAGCTGTTTGGCGGGAAATGGACCTCCCGCATCATTTGCGTGCTGGCCACCTTGGGGACGCTTCGGTACAGTGAGATCCGCAAGGAGATGGGCAACATCACGGACGCAGTCCTGGCTTCGACCCTCAAGCTCCTCATCACCAACGGCCTGGTCAAGCGCAAGTCCTACGATGAGATCCCGCCGAAGGTGGAATACTCTCTGACGAAGAAGGGGCAGTCGGTCGTTCCGATCTTGCAGAGCATCTGCCAGTGGGCAGGCGTCTTCTATAAAGACACAGGCGACACGCCCATGATCCAGTGCCAAAAATGCGACCACCGGGGATAAAACCGGGAAACCAAACAACAGATCACCCTTGGCCAACGCGGCTGAGGGTGGTCTGTTCTATGGGATAATAACAATGACTTGGTCGGTATCTTAGTCGCTTTTCTTGGTCGGTGAGCGACTAAGTTATTTTTTTCGATACTTCTGGTTTCGACTGTTTGGCTTATCGGGGATCGTCATTTCTACGAGTCCCTGTTTCATTGCGGGAAGCAGGTAGTTCTTTCGGAATGTAGGCCGGTGAGAAAGCCCCAGCTTTTCCATCAACTCAGAGGTAGAAAATGCTTCCTCTCCGAGGACAAGCAGCAGTTTTTCCACAAAGGGATCGTGTTTTGTGGAAGCATCCGACTCGTTGCCAACAACTGTGGTTTCTTTCAGAGTATCCAAAATGACTTTCAGCAGAAACTCGACAAAAACACTGCTGTCTGCGGCTTGGTCTGATTGACCGAGTGCATGGTAATACTCTGACTGTCGGCTACGGATCAGTTCTTCGATGGGAAGCCAGTAGAAGATCTCGTTCCAGTTGCCTAGTAGTAGGCTGTGCCATAATCTTCCCATGCGTCCGTTGCCGTCGGCAAAGGGATGGATGAACTCAAACTCATAATGAAAAATTGCGCTGCGGATCAGCGGGTGGATCTTCGAGGTTTGGTACCAGTGGAACAGATCCTGGATCTGTACAGGGACCAAGCGGGCCGGAGGGGCTAAGTGGATCACGACCTCTCCGTCAAATACGCCGACACCGCCGGACCGAAAGGTCCCGTTTTCCAGGATCAACCCAGCCATCATTGTTTGGTGCGCTTTCAAGAGGTCTCTTACAGAGTAGGGGTCCAGGGTCAATAGCATTTCGTAAGCATCGTAGGCGTTTTTTACCTCTTGAATCTCGTTGGGATTTCCAAGAATTCGTTTTCCATCCAAAATAGCCGTCACTTGTTCCAGAGAAAGGGAGTTGTGTTCAATGGCCAGAGAGGAATGGATGGTTTTGATCCGATTCTCCCTCCGAAGGCGGGGGTTCAAATTCCCGTGAGAGAGTACAGTGATCCGCCCGATCTGTTCGCTGATGGCCGCAACCAGATTGGTGATTTCGTCTGTGATGTGAAATGGTGGAGTATAGTCACTCATGCAACAAGCACCTCCTAGTAAGATTGAAACCATTACATAAAACTGGAATTTGTCAGCCTAATTGCTTTTTGATTTCAGCTTTCACTTTATCCAAATCACTGCAAGTCAAGATTGGAATCAGCCGGTTGATTTCGTCAATGCTCCTATCCCACCACTTGAATCTCAGCAGCAATTCAATCAGTTCATTGTCAAAGCGTTTTTGAATTGCTCTTGCAGGATTCCCAACGACCTTCGTATATGGTGGAACATCACTTCCCACAACGCTGTTTGCACCAATGATTGCACCATCTCCAATGTGAACGCCGGGAAGGATTACCGAATTTTGCCCGATCCAAACATCATTTTCGATAACGGTATCTCCTTTTAATGGCAGATTCGTCTTTGCAGGCGGCGACATTTCCCATCCCTCCAAGGTATAGAACGGGAATGTAGAGACGGCGTTCATCTGATGGTTTGCACCGTTCATCACAAACTCAACTCCGGCGGCGATTTGACAGAACTTTCCGATGATGAGTTTGTCATCATTCCACTCGTATAAGTGTGAAACATGACTTTCAAAATCCGAATCGGCAATATAAGTAAAGTCCCCGACAATAATATTCGGATTTGTAATCGTCGGCTTCACATATATTTCTTTATCATACCCTGCAATTGGATGGATTGTATTGGGGTTTGGGTGTTTTCCGTCTTTCATCTTAACTACCTCTTCAAATTTCGATTTGTTGGCGTCATTATATCACACATTCGATGCATTTTACAGCTTGCGTATCGCAGCGGCAACGCAGATAGTTTGCGGTGTTCAATCCGTTTGAAAAAACTCGTACAGGTCATCATGGTGCGGATACCTCGGCAATGACTTCGTCAAGATATGCGTCGAGTTCATCT
>OGCO01000557.1_pt1 | contig 62367 bp, 49 predicted proteins | sample 1570171 | NCBI WGS metagenome assembly OGCO01 (sample SAMEA4370583, study PRJEB24528) | human gut metagenome
ACGGCTTCAGACGCTTGACTTCGTCGGCCACAGCCTTGAAGTTCTCGTCCAGAGCGGACTCATCGAAGCTCATCTTGCCGATGAGGAAGCTCAGGTTGCCGTTCTTGTCGACACGGAACTCGATCTTGCCGCCCTTGATGTCCTTGACAGCCTTGGTGACATCCATGGTCACGGTGCCGGTCTTGGGGTTCGGCATCAGGCCACGCGGACCGAGCACACGGCCCAGACGGCCGACCTTGCCCATCATGTCCGGAGTAGCAACCACGGCGTCGAAGTCGAGGAAGCCGCCCTGAACCTTTGCAATCAGGTCGTCATCACCGACGATGTCGGCGCCAGCCTCGGTAGCCTCGGTAGCCTTCGGGCCACGGGCGAACACGAGGACCTTGGCGGTCTTACCAGTGCCGTGAGGCAGGTTGACGGTACCACGCACGAGCTGGTCGGCCTTACGCGGGTCAACGCTCAGACGGAACACAGCCTCGACGGTCTGGTCGAAGTTGTAGGAGGGCATGCTCTTGAGCAGAGCGATGGCCTCGTTGGCGGTGTAGAGGTTGTTGCGATCGACGCGCTCAGCGGCTTCGCGGTACTTCTTGGAACGCTTTACCATCTGTCCTTCTCCTTATCAGTCCGTAACCGTGATGCCCATCGAGCGAGCGGTGCCCTCGATGATCTTCATGCCGGCCTCGATATCGCGAGCAGACAGATCTTCCATCTTGATCTCGGCGATTTCGCGAACCTGCGCCTTGGTGACAGAGCCGACCTTGTGGGTCAGCGGGTTCTCGGTGCCCTTCTCAACGCCAGCGGCCTTCTTCAGCAGAGCTGCAGCCGGCGGGGTCTTGAGCACGAAGGTGAAGGAACGATCTTCGTAAACGGTGATCTCGACAGGGATGACCTGACCCATCTTGTCCTGCGTCTGGGCATTGTATGCCTTGCAGAAGTCCATGATGTTCACGCCATGCGAACCCAGAGCCGGGCCCAGCGGCGGGGCCGGGTTGGCCTTGCCAGCCTGGATCTGGAGCTTAATCAGCGCCGAGACTTTCTTCTTGGGAGCCATATTATGGTTCTTCTTTCTATAACGCGGTTCGAATGGTCGCCGTCCTCAGGTTCGGCTGTCTGCCATCATGCTCGGTCTTGACTCATTATTTATCCGTGCATGCTGTAGGCAATCGGCCTGTGGTCGGTCTCCTCCCGCAACTTATATTGCTGTGCTGTGCTAGCGAGTCTCCTCTCCAGACACAAGCTTTCCTATTATGCAAATCCACCCGGACAACACAAAAAGCCCGACCACGATGGTCGGGCTCTGCAAAGTTTGGGAGTTAATCTAGCTTCTGAACCTGGTGGAAGCCAAGCTCCACCGGCGTATCACGGCCGAAGATGGACACGAGCACGGTGAGCTTCTGAGTGGTGGGCTCCACGTCGGAAACAACGGCGGCCATGGTGGCGAAAGGCCCATCGGTGACGGTGACCTGATCGCCAACGGCGTAGGAGACCTCGACCCTGCGCTTCTTGGCGGCGGCGGGCTTGTCGCCGGCGGCCTTGAGTGCCTCGGAAGCAATCATCGGAGCCATCATCGCCACGACTTCCTTGCGGGAGAGCGGCGCCGGATCCTTGGTCGGGCCAACGAAGCCGGTCACGCCTTCGGTCTCACGAACGATACGGCGGGCGTTCTCATCCGGCCACATACGAATCAGCACGTAGCCAGGAACACGCACGCGGGTGATGACCTTCTTGCCCTTCTCGGTGTGCTTCTCGACTTCTTCCATCGGCACCTCGACCTGGAAGATCTGGTCTTCCATGCCGAAGGAGGCGACGCGGGACTCGATGTTGGTCTTCACGCGCTTCTCGTAGCCGGAGTAGGTGTGCAGCACGTACCACTTGCCATCAAGGGAACGCAGGGACTTGGAGAATTCGTCAACGGCCTGCTGACCGGCATCGGTCTCCTCGGCCTGCTCGGATTCGTTGACTTCTTCCTCGTCCTCATCCAGAGAAACGGTCTCGGTCTGAGTGGAAGCAACGGGAGCGGATTCAGTCGCCGCCGGAGCGTCGGACTCAACATCTGCATTGTCGACGGATGCGTCAGATTCTGCGGAAAGGTCAGCGACCGGTTCGACCGGGGCAGCTGCCTCATCGGCAGCAGCTTCGGAACCCTCGACAACAGGCTCCTCAGCCGGGACGGCGTCGAGGTTCTCGAGATTCAGTTCATCACTCATGCGTTGTTATTCACCTTAGGTTGTGCGGATCAGCCGAACACCCACAGCGTGGCCTTGCCTAGACCGAAGTCCATGCCAGTCACGAGGGCCATCAGCAGCAGCACGAAGATGAATACGGCCAGAGACCAGAAGAACAGTTCCTTGGCGGTAGGGGTCACGACCTTGCGAAGCTCGTCGATGATCTGCTTGATGAACAGACCGATACGCATGAAGACATTCGGCTTGACTGCCTTTTCACTCTTGCTCGTCTTAGCCATTCCGTACCTCGCGTCAGCTGCTTGATTATTAGAAACTTGGCAGGGAAGGCGGGACTCGAACCCACAACCTACGGTTTTGGAGACCGTTGCGCTACCAATTGCGCCACTTCCCTAGGTGAAAATCCACCTCGGCATGCGTTCCGTAGAGAACGCTTCGCCACGGCGAAACCGCCAAGTCGTTATAGTAACGGCTCCGGTGGATTATCGCAAATCGCGTGTCGCGCGCGTGGCACGCGACTCTTCTCAGTTAGCCCATTCCTTGAATCGACGCATGCCTTCGGCTAGGTCTTCGTCAGCCAGTGCGTAGGAGAAACGCAGGTAACCGGGAGCACCAAAGGCCTCGCCGGGGACGGCGGCCACGTGGGCCTCATCCAACAGTGCGGCGGCAAAGTCAGCGGACGTATCGGACACTGTGCCCTTGGGACCCAGCGGCTTGCCAAGCAAAGCGGTGATGTCCGCAAAAGCGTAGAACGCGCCGGTCGGAGTCGGGCAGTTGACGCCCTCGATATCGTTCAAGGCGGTCACAATCGCACGGCGGCGCGCGTCGAAGGCCTTACGCATCTCGTGCACCTCATCCAGCGGGCCGGCCACAGCAGCCAAAGCAGCACGCTGGGAGATGTTGGCCACATTGGAGGTCATATGACCCTGCAGCTTGGCGGCGGCCTTGGCCACCTCAAGCGGAGCGACCATCCAGCCGACACGCCAGCCCGGCATCGCATAGGTCTTGGCCACGCCGTTCAGCACCAGCAACTGCCCGCGGCATTCCGGCACGGCGGCACCGATGTAGGTGGTGTGCGCATCGTCATAGTTCAGGTGCTCGTAGATCTCGTCGGAGATAACCCAAATGTGGTGCTCGACGGCCCAACGACCGATCGCTTCCACGGTTTCCGGCTTCCAGACGGCTCCGGTCGGGTTGTTCGGGGAGTTGACGATGATTGCCTTCGTATGCTCGGTACGGGCCGCTTCCAGCGCCTCAAGCGAGGGCTCGAAGTTCACGTCGGCACCGGCGAATACTTCGACCGGCACACCACCGGCAAGCTTCACAGCCTCGGGGTAGCTGGTCCAGTACGGAGCGGGAATGATGACCTCATCGCCATCGTTGAGCAAGATCTGGAAGGATTCATACACGGCCTGCTTGCCGCCGTTGGTCACCACGACCTGATCGGCATTGACCTCATAGCCGGAATCGCGCAGCATCTTAGCCGCAATCGCTTCGCGCAGCTCGGGCAGGCCCGGCGTAGGCGTGTACTTGTAATTCTTCGGGTCAAGGCAGGCATCTGCCGCAGCCTTGACCACGTTTGCGGGGGTCGGGAAATTCGGTTCACCTGCGCCGAAGCCGACAACGTCAAGTCCGGCGGCCTTCATGGCCTTGGCCTTGGAATCGACGGCGAGCGTAGCGCTCGGTGCCACAGTGTTGATACGGTCGGAAAGAGTCTGCCATTGCGCCATAGTCATGGCTCCCATGCTAAACCTACAGCACGAAAAATCGCCAGAGCCGCACTATGGTGATGGAATCTGTCGTGTGACAGATTCCATCAGTCACACGAGCACGAGATTGTCGCGATGAACCAGTGGGTGGGCGTACTGGGGGCCGAGGAAACGCTTGAGTTGGGCGGTGTTACGCCCGAGCATCTGCGGAATTTCTTCGGAATCGAAGCCGGCGAGGCCTCGGGCCAGGTGTTCACCGCTTTCGGCATCGATCCAGACCGGATCGCCGGCGGAAAAATCGCCATGTACTTCGAGCGCGCCGGCCGCCAGCAGCGAGGCACGCCCGCCGCGAATCGCCTGGCCGGCACCCGCATCGACCACAATCGTGCCGCGCGGGTCGGCGGCGAAGCCGATCCACAGACGGCGTGAGGAGCCGCGGGCCTTAACCGGTGCGAACACGGTGCCCACCGGATCGCCCATCATCGCAGGGCCCGCGTTCGAGGCGCAGGTGAGTACCGTGGGGATGCCCGAGACGGCCGCCACGCGCGCGGCCTCGAGTTTGGTGACCATGCCGCCGGTGCCGACCTTGGAGCCGGAGCCGGAGACTTGGATGTCGCCCAGCGCATCAATCACGTTGGGCACATATTCCACACGGCGGGAGCCGGGCTGCGAGGGCGGCGCAGTGTACAGCGCGTCCACGTCGGTCAGTAGCACCAAGGCTTCGGCCCGCACCAGGTTGGCCACCAACGCGGAGAGTCGATCGTTGTCGCCGAAGCGAATCTCGTTCGAGGCCAACGAATCGTTTTCGTTGATGATCGGCACCACGCCGAGGTCAAGCAGACGGTCCAGCGTGCGTTCCACATTGCGGTACTGGGTGGCACGAATCGTATCTTCGGCAGTGATCAGAATCTGGCCGACGCGAATACCGAATCGACCGAACGCAGTCTCGTAGCGGGCCATCAGTAGCCCTTGGCCGACGGCTGCGGTGGCCTGCTGAGTGGCCACGTCCACCGGCCGCGAGTCAAAGCCCAGAGGCCCGAAACCGGCGGCGATAGCACCGGACGAGACCAGCACCACACGTCCGCCCATCAATCGGACCTGAGCCAAGGCCGCGGCCAACGCGTCGAGCTTGTCCGGGTCGAGGTGACCGCTCGGCTGGGTCAGCGAGCTGGAGCCGACTTTCACGACAATGGTTCCGGCTGCGGCGATCATGCGCCGCACCTCGGCCTGACTCGGAGTGCTCATTTATTCCTCGGTTTCACCATCTTCGCTGGACTCACCGTGGCCGAACAGGCTGGTTTCGTCATGGCGATCGTCGTCAACGGTCGGGTCGGCCCAGTGGCCGGCCTTGCGTTCGGCCATCATCGCGTCGCGCACGGCGGCACGGGCGTCCATCATCTCGTGGTATTGGGCACGACGTTCGGCGTTGGAGCGGCGGTGCGTGCGCGGATCCAGCTCTTCGAGACGCAGATCCTTGCCTCGGGCACCGAGGTTGGAGCCGTCGAGCATTTCGGCACCAGCGGAGATGGTCGGATCCCAATCGAATTCGACCATACGGGCACCACGACCGATGCGCACTTCGTCGCCGGGGTGAGCACCCTTGCGGCGCAGCTCGTCCTCCACGCCCAGCTTGGCCAAGCGGTCAGCCAGGTAGCCCACGGCCTCGTCGTTGTCGAAGTTGGTCTGCATGACCCAGCGCTCCGGCTTGACGCCACGCACCTCGAAGAACACTTCGCCATTGCCGAGTTCGCGGCGCTCGACCGTGAACTCAAGCGCACTGCCGCCCTCGTCAGCACGACGCGGACGGCGGCCCTTGGTCTCCAATGGCTTGATGACCACGCGAGCCTCCTCTTCGGCCTGCTCGCGGTTGGCCACTTCCTCACGCATCTCGTGCACCAGCGCAGACAACGCGAAGTTGAGCTCCTTTAGACCCTCGTGCGAGGCAGTGGAGATCTCAAAGACCTTCAGCCCGAGTTTCTCGAACTCCGGACGCACGAACTCAGCCAATTCCTTGGCCTCGGGCACATCGATCTTGTTCAGAATCACGATGCGCGGGCGTTCGGGAATCGGGATGGCACCCAACGGCAGCTCGAGCTTGTCGGCGTAGAGCGCCAACTCGTTTTCCAGCGCGTGGTAGTCGGACATCGGGTCGCGGTCCGGTTCAAGCGTGGCGCAATCGATCACATGGGCGATGATTTCGGTACGTTCGATGTGGCGCAGGAACTCCAGTCCCAGGCCCTTGCCTTCGGAGGCGCCCGGAATCAGGCCCGGCACGTCGGCGATGGTGTATCGAGAGTCGCCGGCGATAACGACGCCGAGATTCGGCACCAGCGTGGTGAACGGGTAGTCGGCGATCTTCGGCTTGGCGGAACTCATCGCCGCAATCAGGGACGACTTTCCGGCCGAGGGGAAACCGACCAACGCCACGTCGGCGATGGACTTCAATTCCAAAATCACGTCGCGCTCTTCACCGAGTTCGCCGAGCAGGGCGAAGCCGGGGGCGCGGCGGGTCTTGTTAGCCAGGGCGATGTTGCCGAGGCCGCCGGCACCGCCTTGGGCGACGACGCAGCGGTCGCCCTCGTGGCGCAGGTCGGCGAGCTGCGCGCCGGGATGCTTGGCTTTGCCCTGTTCGCCGCGCGCCTCAAAGACGACGGTGCCGCAGGGCACGGGCAGAATCAGGTCCTCGCCCTTGGAGCCGTCCTTATTGTCGCCCAAACCCATGGTGCCGCTGCCGGCGACACGATGCGGCATGAAACGATAGTCGAGCAGGCTGGTGGCGTTACGGTCGGCCACGAACACCACGGAACCACCGTCGCCGCCATTGCCACCGTTCGGGCCGGCCAACGGCTTGTATTTCTCACGACGGATGCCGGCCGAACCGTTGCCCCCATCGCCGCCCTTGACATGGACGGTTACTCGATCCACAAAATCACTCATATTGATTACCTTACAAAAAAGCCGCGTCCTTACGGGCGCGGCTTGAAAAAAGCTTGACGCTATATCGCTCAGGCGATGACGTCGACAACCTTGCGGTCGCGACGCACACCGAACTTCACGGAGCCATCGGTGAGGGCGAACAGCGTGTGATCCTTGCCCATGCCGACGTTGTGGCCCGGGTGGAAGTTGGTGCCACGCTGGCGAACGATGATGTTGCCGGCCACGACGGCTTCGCCGCCGAACTTCTTCACGCCGAGGTATTGCGGGTTAGAATCGCGACCGTTGCGAGAGCTGGACGCACCCTTCTTATGTGCCATGATTCATGGTCCTTTCTATAACTCAGGCAATCGCCGTGATCTTGACGATAGTCAGCTTCTGGCGATGACCCTTACGGCGAGCAACACCAGTCTTGTTCTTGTACTTCTGGATGCTAATCTTCGGGCCCTTGGCTTCGTCGTTCACAACCTCAGCCTTGACGGACACCTTGGCCAGATCGGCGGCGGCAAGGGTGACCTTGTCACCATCGACAACGAGGGAGACCGGGAATTCCACGGTATCGCCCTTCTTAGCGTCGAGACGGTTCACGAGGATGACGTCGCCAACCTCGACCTTTTCCTGATGGCCACCGGCCTTCACAATCGCGTACATTATCGTTCCTTTTATGTTTTGGAAAGCTACCTTGCCTAACACGCACCGAGCTTGCGGTCAGACACCGAGTTTCGAATCTACACCACCATGCGGACTAAATCAAATGATTTTTGCCCGCGTGTCAAGCACGACACACCTGTTACTCTTCCGCTTACTCTTCCGCCGTGTTGTTGGCAGCGACGGCAGCGGCGGCAATCTGAGCCAGTTTGGCTTTGACGTCGGCGCTGGAACCAGCCGGTTCGGGAGCGGGAGCGGTGCCGCGACCGTGCTTGTTGGTTTTGACGAACGGGTCGCCACCGCGAAGCGCGTAGGGATCGTCGTAGTCGGCCGAAACGGTCGGCTGATCATGCAGGATGAAACCACGGCCCTTGCAGGTCGGGCATTCCTCGGAGAACGCCTCGACCAGACCCTGGCCGATGCGCTTGCGGGTCATCTGCACCAAACCGAGCGAGGTGACTTCGGCCACCTGATGCTTGGTGCGGTCGCGTGCCAAGCATTCGACCAAGCGGCGCAGCACCAGATCGCGGTTGGCGGGCATGACCATATCCACATAGTCGATCATCACCATGCCACCGATATCGCGCAGGCGCAGCTGGCGGGCGATCTCTTCAGACGCCTCCAGGTTGCAACGCGTCACCGTTTCTTCCAAGGACTTGCCCTTGCCGATAAAGCGGCCGGTGTTCACGTCAATGGTGGTCATGGCTTCGGTGCGATCGATGACAATCGAGCCGCCGGACGGCAGGTAGACCTGACGCTCCATGCCCTTACGCAGCTGGGAGTCGATGGACCACTTGTCGAACACGTCCTTGCCTTCATGCTCGGCCGGGTCCCACTTCTCCAGCTTGTCCTTCAAGTCGGGGGCCATGGTGTCAAGGTATTCCTCGATACGGTCGTAGACCTTGTCACCTTCCACGATGAGCTTGCTGAAGTCGTCGTTGAAGATGTCGCGCACCACGCGGATGGCCACGTCGGGCTCGCCCTGCAGGAGCTTCGGGCGCTTACCGTGCCAGAATTCCTCGCGCTTGGCGTTGATGCGCTCCCACTGGCGGACCAGTGATTCGAGATCCTTGACGATGGCGTCTTCGGATGCGCCCTCGGCTGCGGTACGGATGATCACGCCCATGTCTTTCGGGGCGATCTTGGAGACGATGTTCTTCAGACGGCTGCGTTCGCGCTCCGAAAGCTTGCGGCTCACGCCGGTCATGCCGCCGGATGGCACGAGCACCAGGAAGCGGCCGGCGAGCGTGACCTGAGAGGTCAGGCGGGCACCCTTGTGGCCGATCGGGTCCTTAGTGACCTGCACGAGCACCGGGTCGCCGGACTTGAACGCCAGCTCGATGCGGCGCGGCTGGCCTTCGAGACGAGCGGCATCCCAGTTGACCTCGCCGGCGTAGAGCACGCCGTTGCGGGCCTGGCCGATGTCCACAAATGCGGCCTCCATGCTGGGCAGCACGTTCTGCACGCGGCCAAGGTAGATGTTGCCGACGGTCTGTACTTCCTGAATGTCGGAGACGTAATGCTCGACCAGAACATTGTCTTCCACCACGGAAATCTGGGTGTGATGTTCCTTCTCACGCACCACCATCAGGCGGTCCACGTTCTCGCGGCGTGCGAGGAAGTCCTGTTCCATGAGCTGGCTCTGGCGGCTGCGCTCACGGCGGTTGTCACGGCGGCGCTGCTTCTTGGCCTCGAGACGAGTGGAGCCCTCCACATCAGTGATCTCGTCGATGTACTGCTGCTTGCGGGAGCGTCGGACCAGCGGCTGTTCGCTGTTCTGACTCTGGTCGTCGGTGCCCTCGCCGTTCTTGCCGCCACGACGGCGACGGCGACGGCGAGTAACGGTCTGCTCCTCATCGTCCTCATCGCGATCACGGTCATGATCATCGCGATCGTCACGACGGCGGGAACGCGTATCTTCGGCATCGTTCTCGGCGGTATCGTGCTCGCCGTTGGCACCGGTTTCGCCGCGTGAGCCGCGACGGCGGCGACGGCGCGAACGGGTGCGGGTGGCGTCGGATTCTTCGTCGCCCTCCTCTTCGGCAATCGGCGAGTAGGCGATATCGTCCAGCTCGAGGTCTTCCTCAATCTGCTCGACTTCGGCGGCTGCACGGCGCTCCTGGGCGTTCAGGCGGCGGGAGCGACGGGAACGGCGAGAGTCGGAAGCGTCATCGGAATCGAAATCATCATGGTCCGTGTTGGCGCTGGCATTGGCGTCACCGGCGGCAGCGTTGCGGGAAGCGTCACGAGACGCATCACGGTCGGCGGCATTGCGGCCACGATCGTCACGGTCGTCACGGCGGCGGCTGCGCGGCTGCGCGTCGTCATCATCGTGGCTGCGCGAGCGGCGGGAGCGACGCGACGGACGTTCGTCGTCGTCAACATCGTCATCACGAGTGTCAGCGGTATCGTGCGCATCCACAGCGGCGGGCAGTACCGGTTCCTGGAAGAGCAGGGACGTCATCGGCTTGCCGCGACGCACGGCCTCGTGGCCAGAGGGCAGGGATTCGACCGCGTCGAACAGGCGCTCATCCGGGGTGTCCTCGTGCGTATCCGCAACTGCACGGCGAGAACGACGGCGAACCGGACGGTCCTCGTCATCATCATCCATATCCATAGACGCACGGCGAGAGCGGGAGCGAACCGGCCGATCCTCGTAGTCATCATCGTCGGACTGGCGGGAGCGAGAGCGGCGGCGAACCGGGCGGTCCTCGTCGTAATCGTCATCGTCCACAACCGAACGGCGGCGGGAACGTGGGGCGTCATCGTCATCGAAATCATCGGCACTGACAGTGCGGCGCGAACGACGAGGACGATCATCCTCGCTATCCGAGTCGGCCACTGCGGAAGCGGCGCGGCGCGAACGGCGGCGGGTTGGACGTTCGGCGGAATCCTGGGAATCGCTGGATTCATCGGAATCGCTGGAATCGGCTGACTTGGAATCGGCCGCAGTGCCGGCATCGGGAAGCGCGGGGGCTTCGAACAGCGGGGCGCGTTCCTGCACTTGCAGTTCCAGAGAAGCGTCGGCAGCACCGGTGCCGCGGACCACGCGGCGGCCGCCACGACGACGGCGAACAGGTTCGGCGGGCTGGGAGGCGGCGGCAGGCGCAGCGTTCACGGCTGCAGCCGAATCGGCATTGGATACGGTTGAATTATCGGTTCCGTCGTTGACGAAACCTTCACGGTTGTCAGTGGGCACAATGCTCCTCGCGGCGCGCTGCATCACGACGCCTATTTCCAGGCCTATACGCTTGTCTCACACCACGCTCTCACCGTGGCCGCACGAAAACGCGCCGCGTAAAGGCAACTTCGTCTCAAGTCTGTCCTGCGGGTGGCGGACACCGGCGCTTGCGTTGTCTCATTCTCAAGAGCCGCAAGGGGATCGACGCCATCTCGCACGCTGATGGTTATGCAGAACCACCATCCTTTAGTATGCCACATATTTTGTGCGGGCGTGGCCCGGCGAGGCTGACGTTCTCTCGGCTCCCCTCCCCCGCGGTGACAGCTCCCCTCAGGGAGGGGAGCTAGAGAGGTGTCAGACCAGCCAGTCGGTAAGGATTGCGGCCATGGCGGTCAGGTCGGATTCAGGCACCTGCTCGTCGTGCTTGTGAGCCAGCAGCGGATCGCCGGCACCGAGGTTGACGGCCGGGATACCGAGCTGAGAGAAGCGTGCCACGTCGGTCCAGCCGAGCTTGGCCAGCGGGTCGCGGCCAGTGCGCTCCTTAACCAGTCGGACCAGATCCTGGGCGAGCGGGGCGTTCAGGCCCGGGCGCGCGGAGGGGCTTTCGTCCTTCATTTCGATGCCGTAGCCCTCGAACACGCCGCCGGTAGCCACATGCTCGCCATTGCCGAGTTCGGCACCGGCGTCCGCGCCCATCATCAGAGCCTTGGCCTCGGCCAACGACTTGTCCGGGGCGAAGCGGTAGTTGACGTGTACGCGGCATTCATCCGGAATGACGTTCGTGCCTTTGCCGCCGGAGATCAGCGTGGCGTTGAGGCCCTCGCGATAATCGAGCCCGTCCACGTTCACGGTGGCCGGCTCGTAGGCGTTGAGTCGGTTCAGAATGTCGGCCGCCTTGTGGATGGCGTTCTCCCCCATCCATGCACGGGCGGAGTGCGCGGCCACGCCGTGGGTTACGACGTCGAAGCGAATCGTACCGTTGCAACCGCCCTCGATGCCGCTGTTGGTGGGCTCGCCGATGATGGCGAAATCGCCGGTGATCCAATCGGGATGGGCCTCGACGACTTTGCGTAGGCCATTCTTTTCGGCGACGACTTCCTCATGGTCGTAGAAGACGTAGGTGAGGTCGACTTTCGGGGTGGTTTCCGGCGTGCGGCCGTCGAGCGTGGCGGCGAGGTAGAGCATCACCGCGTCGGAGGCCTTCATATCGGTGGCACCGCGGCCCCACAGCACGCGGTCTTCGGGATGAGCGTGGGCGATTTCTTCGCGAATCAGCGAATCGCCGGGCTCCAGCCACTTTGGTGGGAAATTGTCGATGACCGGCACAGTATCGAGGTGCCCGGCCAAGATCACACGGCTCGGCTTGCCGAAGTCGGTGCTGGCCACCACTGTGTCGCCGTGACGGCGGACGGTCAGGTGCTCTTGCTCGTTAAGGAAGGCCTCGACCTCGTCGGTGAGGGGGCCCTCGTGGTCGGACACGGAGAAGTTCTCCATGATCTGGGTGAGCAGGCTGTTCAGCTGCTCGGCAGTGGATGCGGTGCGGTTCAATTCAAGCGTCATGTGAACAGCGTACCGCGTGGGCGGCGGGCCCAGCACACTCACTACATGAGATTTTGCGGCCGAATACATTTTTATGTGCCACACTGGGGTGGCGAAAGGGAGGATTATGCCAGGTCTAATCAGCGCCATGCAAGGCTTCTGCGTTATCGGCATCGTAATCGCGGTGGGATATGTTGCCGCACGAATGCGAATCGGCGGGCCGTCCGCTCAGATGGTGCTCAACCGGTTCTCCTTCTTCGTATCGAGCCCGTGCCTGATGTTCGCGATTCTCTCCAAGGAGCCGATTTTCGACATCTTCCACCCCTCGATTATCGTGGCGTTCTTCTCCGCCGTGCTGGTAGGCGTGGTGTTTTTGGTGCTCAACCGTATGTTCTTCCACCTGAATGCCCCGGACGCCACCATCGGTGCCCTGAATTCGCTGTACCTCAATTCCAATAACATCGGCCTGCCAATCGCCACCTACATTCTGGGCAATCCGGCTCTTGTGGCACCGATTCTGGTCATGCAGCAGGCCATCTTCACACCGGTGGGCCTGACAGTGCTGGACGTGACCACCAAGGGCAAGGTCTCCATCAAGGAAATCGCCAAGCAGCCACTGCATCAGCCGCTGCTTATCGGCTCGCTGCTGGGCATTGTGGTCTCTGCGATTTCCGCTAAAAGCGGCTGGTTCCCAGTGCCGAAATTCATTTTCGACCCGATCGACATGATCGGCGATTCGGCTGTGCCAATGATCCTGATGGCGTTCGGCATGTCCCTGCACGGCACCAAGCCGCTACAGCAGAAGGGCGATCGCCCGGCCATCTTCACGGTCGCGGTCCTCAAGAACATCATCATGCCAATTATCGCGTTCCTGCTCGCCTACTTCGTGATGGGCTTCCGCGGCTCCGAGCTGTACGCCTGCGTGGTACTCGCCGCTCTGCCCACCGGCCAGAACGTATACAACTACGCGGCCCGCTACAACGTGGGTCTCACCTTCGCGCGCGACGGCATTCTGATGAGCACCATGACCAGCCCGGTGTTTATCGCGATCATCGCGGCGCTGCTGTCGTGATGGGTGCGCAGAGAAGCGTTCTCAATAGTATCCGTGCGCGCAAATGCACAGATATCACACAAACGAACATTTGCTCATCCGCATATTTGCGGTGATTTCAGCGTTTCTACGTTCGATTTGCGTATACGAAAGTACGCACAGTTGTTATTGAGAACGATTCGCTGCGCAGCTCGGCTCAGTCATCAGCCCGATAATCGGTCAGATTCAAGCTGGCCGCCACATGATTGGACGCGAACGCGCCGATGGAAACCAGCGCATAGCACAACACAAGCCCGCCGAAGAAGCTGGCCAGCGTGGCCGGTTCGGTCATCGAAGCGGCGAACAGAGGGGCCATAAGCAGCATGGAACAGCCGCCGGCCACGATCACCACGATGTTGAGCGGGGTGAGTACCTCGATGAATCGCGCACGGTTCAAGGTCTTGACATCAGTGCCCTCCAACACCAGCATGCGATATTCGCCGGCCTGATCGTACACGCTGCCGGCCTGCATCACACCGGAGCTGACCGCGGCAAGCACAGCGGCGAACACGAGCGTCAGAATGCCGCCGGTGCCGATGTCGCGAATGAACACGGTGAACGGGTCGTTGGCGTCATCGACCACGGCGGCCGATCCGAAGAATCCGCAGATCGACGTGATGCCGGCGATAAACACGGCCAACGCAATGCCGGACACATTGCGCCAGGCGCGCTTAGGGTTGTCGAGAATACGGCGCATGGCAATCATCGTGGCCGCATCCTTGGGGCGCTTGGCCTTGGCCTTGGCGCGAGCGGTGATCACCCACGTGCCGATAAGATTCACCAGCGCGAAGCACAGCAGCATGAAACCGATGATCACGCCGTACATCACCGCCTGGCCGGCCTGAGCCAGCATGGCCGGGTTCTTGAAGACGATCATGGCCACCACCACGACTACCACGAACAGCACCATACGGGTGCCTGAGGGCAATGCGGTGGCGGTGCGCGAGGTGACACCCAATGGGGTGATTGCCACGCGGCGCAAGGTGACCAGCGACGATATCAGCGCCAAGATGGCCACGCCCGCCAAGGTGATTACCAGCGCCAGCGGGCCGACCCATAGCTGTTCGAAGGTGAACCGCTGCTCCTGGAAGGGAATCAGCATGACTGCCGGCATCAGGGCGCAATAGCCGGCAATGCCGATAAGCGCGCCGATCAGCGCCTGTCCGGCGGCGTCAAGCGCGGTGAGACGCACCACCTGACCGGTGGTCGCGCCGGCCAGACGCAGGGCGGCGAGACGGGCGTCGCGGCGGGATGCGGCCAGTCGTGCGGCGGAACCGGCGAGCGCCACGAACGGCACGACGAGCAGCATGCAGGCGAATACCGCCAACGCCACATAGGCGGTGGAGAATTGGGCCAGGCTCGTCGGGTCGCTGATCTGCCGTTTCCACGCGGCCACCGTATCGGGCCGGCAGGCACCGAAGTCGAACGCGCAGGCGACGGTATGATCGGCCGAAGCCCGCCAGATGAAACCGTGTACGCCGCCGAGCACGGTGAGGAAGATGGTGGTGGCTGCGGCGAAGGCGATGATTGCCAGCATCGAGGTGTGGCCGGCGCTGCCGCGCAAGCCGGGGCGGTGAAACAGCCGCCAGAGGGCGAACGTGCTCATCGCGCGCCTCCTGCGGTGGTTTCGCTCCCGCCGGCTGGAGCTGCCGAGCGTAGCGAGGCTGAGGGTGGTTCAGCGCCCTCGGGCCACCCCCAGTCAGCCTGCGGCTGACAGCCCCCGCCAGCGGGGGCGGAGTTGGGGTTGGCGTCTGTCTGGTGCAGACGGCCGTCCTGCATCATTACGGTACGGCCGCAGAACGAAGCGACGTTGGGGTCGTGGGTGACGACGACCACGGCGGAACCGTTGTCCCGCGCGGCGGCCATGAGAATGCCCATGACCTCGCGGCCGGTGGCTTGGTCGAGCGCGCCGGTCGGCTCGTCGGCGAAGACCACGGCAGGTTTGACGGCGAGTGCACGGGCGATGGCGATGCGCTGCATCTGTCCGCCGCTCACCTCCCCCGGCCGGTGCGTGGCGAGCGCGCGCAATCCCATGCGTTCCAGCCACAGGATCGCCGTGTCGGTGGCGGTGCGGTAGGGCATGCCGTCAAGCATCATCGGCAGGGCGATGTTTTCGACCGCCGGCAGTTCGGGCAGCAGCTGGCCGGACTGGAAGACGAAGCCGAAGTCGTTGCGGCGCAGTTTGGTGCGCTCGGCGTCGCTCATGCGGCTCAGGTCGGCACCACGGAAGATGACGGTGCCGGCGGTCGGCTTAATGATGCCGGCGAGCGCGTGCAGCAAAGTGGATTTGCCGGAGCCGGACGGGCCCATCACGGCTACTGTCTCACCCTCCCGGAGCGTGAAGTTCACGTGGTTCAGGGCGAGCGTGTGCATGGTCGGCATGGCGAAGCCGGGCTGGGCTGGCTGGGATGGCTGGCCGGCCTGAATGGCACCCGGTCCGGCCGCAGCGGGATTCGCCGACGCATAACCGGCTCCCGTGCCGGCTGGTATCACGCCGGTGACGCCGTGCCCGGCCTGTGCGCGGGCCATGCTGGCGGTGTAGTCCATGACCAGGTCATGGGCCTCGATGACCGGGGCCCACTGCTGGGTGTGCGATGCCGGCTGCTGGAACTGTTGGGGTTGCTGAGACTGCTGAGGCTGAGCCGCCGGTCCCGGCGCCGGCTGAGGCTGCTGCAATTGCGATGCTGCTGTATTCATACTCCCGAGCGTACGGAGCGAACGCCCAGCCGACCATCGGGCTGCGGTATGAACCTTTCTGGATTACCGGCCCGCTCCTCATCCGCAAGGATTAGAGATACGCAAATGATTAATGACCGGCAACCACTATTCGGTGCCGGTCATTATGAGCATTGCATTCAGGCGCTACGCGCATTATTGCGCGGTAGCCAACTCGTCCAGGCGGGCGGCGAAGCGGGGCCAGTCGGTCTTCATAGCGGTGAGGAGCTTGCGGTTGGGCACGTCGTCAATCGGGACCCAGCAGATTTCCATGCTTTCGTCGTCGTTTGCCTTGGGCTCGACGGTGTGGCCGGGCTTTTCAAAGGCAAACACGGTGGTGTAGGCCCACGGGCCATGGTCCTCGCGGTAGGAGCCGACTACCTCGATGTCTTCGGGAGTGATGTTGGCTTCCTCATAGCTTTCGCGCAGCGCGCCCTCGATGGGCGATTCGCCGTCCGCAGTGGCACCGCCGGGAATACCCCACGTGCCGCCTTCGGCGCTCCACGCGGCGCGATGTTGCATGACCACGTGGGTCACCTTGCCACTCACCGGGTCGCGACGAGCCAGCAGAATACCGGAAGCACCGTTGGTGCCCCAATGCTTGCGGCCGCAGGCGCAGTCCACCCAGCCATCGCCGGGCTGGTGTACGTTTTCGACCGGCGGCAGAATGCCAGCGTGCTGGTTGCCCGATGCCTTGCTTTCCGGTTCCAGTTCACCACGGCCGACATTCCACAGGTCAGTCCACGTGATGCCCAGTTCGCCGGCCAGATGCCGGGCCAGCGGCAAGCTGAGGCCGATGATGCCGTGCGGATCGCCCTCAATACTGTCGATGAACGCACCACCGAAGCCTTCCAGCGTGAACGATCCGGCGACTTCCAGCGGCTCGCCAGTGGCAATGTACCGTTCGACGTCGGCATCGGTGAATTCGCCGAAATGGACTTTGGCGTGGCTTGCGCCGCGCACGGTACGCCCGGTCGCGAAATCGATCAGGCAGTGGCCGGTCCACAGTTCGCCGGTCGCGCCGCTCATGCGCTTCAGTCGTTCGCGGGCCACGGCTTCGCTGTGCGGCTTGCCGTAGCATTCGCCGCCCAAGAGGAACATCGAATCACAGCCGAGAATCAGCGGGCCGACTGTCGCCTCGGTCAGTCCCGGCTGTCCGGCAATAGCGGTGGCGATGGGTTCGGTGACGGTCGGCATATCGATGCCGGAGAAGTCGCGCGTGGTGGCGATTTCCGCCTTGGAATAGTCAATGGGCTTGCCAGCGGCGGCTTCACGCAAGTCTTCGACGGCAGCTTCGCGTTCCGAATCCTTGATTTCCTTGGCCTTGAGCGGGTAGGCGATCACGCGGTCACCGGTCGCAGCGGCGGCAGTATCGGCCACATCACGATACGCACGATGAACGGCCTCGGCCTTGGCCGCGGCCAGAATCATCACGCGCTGCTTGATGCTCAGATCGTCGACGGTGACGCCTTCTTCACGGGCGGCCGCTTCCAGCGCAGCAGGCTCATCCACGTGCGAGACGCGAATTGTGGGGCAGATACCCGCCGAATACAGCACGTCACGGCGAGGCTTGGACTTGGAAGCAAGAATTAGTGGAATGGACATGACTTAAGTCCTTATGCTCCCGCTGGCGGGAGCTGTCGAACGAAGTGAGACTGAGGGTGGTCTCTGCCGGTATGGCGGACCACCCTCAGACCGCCTGCGGCGGCCAGCTCCCGCCAGCGGGAGCCTTCTCCTCGACTTAGCGACGCTCGATTTCGACGCCGGCGGTGTTGATGGGCAGGTGAAGCACACGCCAATGGCCGGAAGCAAGCTGCTCCGATGCGATCTGGTCGATGGCTTCGCGGGCGTTGCCGTAATGCAGCACGAGCACGCAGGGGCCGGCACCGGAGACTGCGGCGGCATAGCCCTTGGAGCGGAAGAGCGCAATGAGCTCGGTGGACGGCGGCATCAGGGCACCGCGATACGGCTGGTGAAGTTTGTCCTGCGTGGCGGTGAACAGCAGCGCGTTGGACTGGGCCTGAGCGGCCGCAAGCTCGTCGGCGAACGCCGATTCACGGGTTCCGCCAGAGCAAGCGCACGTATCGGCATCCTGGGCCGGGGCAGCGGCGACGCCGGACTTGCCCTGCTGGGCGGCCTGAGCCAGCACCACGGGATTCATCGCAGCGGGCAGCAGACCCACGCGAGACACGTTGTAGACGGCGTCCTTGTATGGCAGTTCCCTAGGCAGCGCCTGACGGGCCTTCTCAGTGGACAGCTCATAGTCGGGCACGAACACGGCGGCGGTGATGGACGGGTCCACCGGGTAGTTGACGGCGTGGAATCCGCCGTGCAGCGGTTCACCACCAGGAACGGCGACCGAGCCGACGCCTTCTGCGGTTTCGAAGTCCCAAGAGACGGTCAGGCCACCGAACACAGCCGGGGCCACATTGTCCGGGTGTCCTTCAATCTGGGCGGCCATATCGAAGACGGCCGGACGGTTGAGGTCACCGGTCTGGGCGAAGGCCGCGGCGGCGGCGATGCCGGCCACAATGGCCTCGGCGGAAGAGCCCATGCCACGAGCCTGAGGGATGTTGTTGGTCGCTTCCAGCGTGAAGCCGAGTCGGCCGAGGCCGAACGTGGCACAGGCACGGCGGAAGGTGGAGACCACGAGGTGGGTTTCGTCGCATGGGAGGGTGTCGGCACCCTCGCCGTGGATGATCACGTGGGCAATGCCGTCGTTCGGGTCGTCGTTGAGCGTGAAAGTGAGCTCGTCATGGTAGTCGAGCGCCAGACCCACGGTATCGAAGCCGGAGCCGAGGTTGGCGGACGTGGCGGGCACGCGCACGTGAACGCTATTGCAGATTGGGTTCATGGTTGTTCCTTAAAAAGGAGCTCCCTCATCAGAGGGAGCTTGGGTATTCAGCTTTCACCGTTCGACCGCCTCATCAGAGGGAGCTTAGGTCTTGTCAGTCCAGCACGCGCAGGATGGACGGGTCGCCGGTGACGAAGTCGAGCGCCTGCACGGCCTTGACGGTGTTGCGCAGGGTTTCCTCGTCGGTCAGGTGGGTCACGACGCGCAACTGCTGAATCTCGCCGTCGTAGCCGGGGTCGGTCATGGTGGGCTTCAGATCCTGGTTCACACCGTTGATGGAGACACCGTTCTTGGCGAACTCAGCGGCGATGGCGGCCAGCACGCCCGGCTTGTCGTGAATCAGGAAGCGCACGGCGAATGCAGCCTTGGAGGCGGTAATCGGAGCCTTCGGCAGATTCTTGTACAGCGGGATGGACGGGCCGGTGCAGCCAGCAGCAATGTGGCGGGCTTCGGTCACCACGTCGCCCACGACGGCGGAGGCGGTCGGAGCGCCGCCGGCGCCACGGCCGTAGAACATGAGGTCGTCGGCGGCCTCGGCCTTGACGAACACGGCGTTGAAGGAGCCATGCACGGAGGCCAGCGGGTGGTTCTCGTCGATCAGGGCCGGGTAGACGCGGGCGGAAACGCCGGCCTCGCCGTTCTCGACCACGGCGAGCAGCTTGATGACCTTGTGCTCGGCGGTGGCGGCGGCGATGTCGTCGGCGGTGATCTTGGTGATGCCTTCAACGGACACATCGTCGATGGTCACGGAGGTGTGGAAGCCGAGGGTGGCCATGATGGCGGCCTTGTTGGCAGCATCGTAGCCTTCGATGTCGCCGGTCGGGTCGGCTTCGGCGTAGCCCTTGGCCTGGGCGTCCTTGAGCACGTCGTCGAACTGGAGACCCTTGGTGGTCATCTCGTCGAGGATGTAGTTGGTGGTGCCGTTGACGATGCCGAGCATGCTGGTCACCTTGTCGCCGACCAGGGACTCGCGCAGCGGGCGCAGGAACGGAATCGCACCACCTACAGCGGCCTCGAAGTAGATGTCGACGCCCTTGGCCTCGGCGGCGGAGTAGATCTCCGGGCCGTACTTGGCCAGCAGCGCCTTGTTGGCGGTGACCACGGAAGCACCGGATTCGATGGCGGCAAGCACGAACTTGCGGGCCACGGTGGTGCCGCCGATGAGCTCGATGACGATGTCCGAGTTGGTGGCCACGCTCAAAGTATCGGTGGTGACGATGGACTGGTCGATCCACGGGAACTTCTCAGTTTCCTTCGGGTCGAGGCAGGCGACGCCGGTCAGTTCGACCGGGCGGCCGATACGAGCGGACAGTTCGTCCTTCTGCTCGACAATCAGGCGGGCGGTCTGGGAGCCGACGGTGCCGGCACCAAGCAGGCCTACGCGAATCGGGGTTTCGTTGTTGCGAGCCAATTCAGGGTCCTTCCAAAAAGTTTTCTATATCCCACCGCTATTTTACGGATTATTTCCGACAGCAGACCGAAAGTACTCATCAAAGCTGACGGCCCTTTTCGTATTATGACGGATTTGGCCGCACATTACAGACTGTCAGGCGCTCGCCTCTGCACGCCGATCACTCGCTGACGTCGAGGTTGAGTAGGTCGTCTACGGTCTGGCGGCGGAGCATGACGTGCGCGCCGGACTCGCTGACAGCAACCACCGCCGGAATCAGCGCTTGGTTGTAGTTGCTGGCCATGGTGCGGCCGTATGCGCCGGTAACCGGCACGGCGAGAATGTCACCGCGCTTCAAATCGGCGGGCAACTGCACCTCGTGAACCACGATGTCGCCGGATTCGCAGTGCATACCGCACACACGGGCAAGCATCGTTTCAGCGGAACCGGTGCGATTCGCCAGACGCGCGGTGTAGTCGGCACCGTAGAGTGCCGGGCGAATGTTGTCGGACATGCCGCCATCCACAGACACATACACGCGCTCGGCAATCGGGTTGCCGTCACTGTCTTTGGCATCGGACAAGTGCACGTGCTTGATGGTGCCCACGCGGTACAGGGTTATGCCGGCGGGCGCCACGATGTAGCGGCCGGGCTCGAAGCTGATGGCCGGGGCGGGCATGCCGAGCGCACGGTTGGTGCTGTTGACCGCATCCGCCAAGCGAGTGAGTTCCACGTCAATGTCCATTGAATCTTCGCCATCGGTGTAGGCCACGGAGTAGCCGCCGCCGAGGTCGATTTCGGGCAGGATGTAGGCGTCGGTGGCCCACAGGGTCTTGCGCAGCAGCATCATGCGCTTGGCCGCGTGAATGAAGGCGTCCGCATCGTGGATGTTGGAGCCGATGTGCGAGTGGGCTCCGACCAGTTCGAGTACGTCCTGGTTGGCGAGGATGGTCTTGAGCACGGCGATGGACGGACCGTCCGCAATGGCTTCCATCGCGGCGGCCAGCGCCTTGTCTGTGTCGGAGACTTCCTCGTGGCTCAGGTCGTACGGGTACTTGACGTCGTAGTGCAGCTCGCGCTCTGATTTCTCGGTCTTTTCCGCGCCATTTTCCGGGGAATGCGTCGCAGAGATACGCGCGTTGGTAGCGGCAGGCGTCACGTCTTTGAGGTCGTTCAGCACGTCGAGCACGGCGGCGTCGGCCCCGGCGGCCAGCAGCGGCACGCCGAACTTCTGGTCCTCGTGAGCAGTGGAGATGTACTCGTGGCCGCCGGCGTGGACACCGACGGTGACGCGCAGCATCACACGGGCGCGTTTGCCGAGCTTGCGGGCGATGGCAGCAACGCGCTCCGGCTCGTCGGGCTCGTCGATCACGATTTTGGCGAAGCCCTGTTCGATGGCCAGCGCGATTTCCTCATCGGACTTGTTGTTGCCGTGCAGCACCAGACGACGTCCGGGAACGCCAGCGGCGAGGGCGATTTTCATCTCGCCCATCGTGCAAGTGTCCACAAACATGCCGGCCTCGGTGACCAATCGCACGACTTCTTTGGACAAGAACGCCTTGCCGGCAAAGCTCACGTGCGTAGTGGAGGTGTTGAATGCTTCGGCGGCAGCGCGCACGAAGTGCCTAGCACGTGCGACTACTTCATCAGTGTCGATGAGATAGAGCGGCGAGCCGAACTCGTCAAGCAGCGATTCGGCGGTACGACCATGAAATTCGATGGAGCCTTCGGCATTCACAGCCGTAGCGGCCGGCCAAATTGGAGAAATAGGCATAATCACATCTTTTCGGGGGCGGTGACGCCGAGGAGGTCGAGGCCGTTGGCGATGACCTGCTGGACGGCGTCATTGAGCTTCAGGCGGGCGGCGGCACGGGCCGGCTCCGGGTTCTTGTCAATCTCCAAGGCCTTGCGAGCCTCGTCGTCGCCACGGGTTTCCGGATCGGTCAGGGCCATCGGCACCACGCGCTCTACGTTGTACCACTTGTGATAGGTGGCGGCCAGTTCTTCGAGGTAACGGGCCACCTTGTGCGGCTGGCGGTCGTCGGCCGCAGTGGCGAGCACGCTCGGGAATTGGGCGAGGGCGGCGAGCACTTCGCCGTCGGCCTCGGTGTCGAGCAGGGCCAGGTCGGCACCCTCGTAGCTGATGCCGGCAGCGGCTGCGTTGCGGTCCACGTTCTTGGAGCGGGCGTGCGCGTACTGCACGTAGTACACCGGGTTGTCGTTGGTGTGCGAGGCGAGCAGGGCCAAGTCGATGTCGAAGTTCTGGTTGTAATCGGAGCGGGCCAGCGAGTAGCGGGCGGCGTCCACGCCGACCACGGAGACCAGGTCGTCGATGGTCACGACGTTGCCGGCGCGCTTGGACATGCGCACGGGCTTGCCGTCCTTCATCACGTTGACCAGCTGGCCGATGAGAATCTGCATGTTCTTGCCGGGCTCATCGCCGAAGGCCGCGCACATGGCCATCATGCGGCCGATGTAGCCGTGGTGGTCCGCGCCAAGCATGTAGATGGCCACGTCGGCCGAGTTTTCGGCGCGATGGCGCTTGTCCCAGTAGTAGGCGATGTCGGCGGCGAAGTAGGCGAACTCACCATTGGACTTGATGATCACACGGTCCTTGTCGTCGCCGTGCTTGGTGGATTCAAACCAAGTGGCGCCGTCCTTGTCGAAGATGTCGCCGCGGGACTTGAGCTCTTCGATGGCGGCGTCGACCTTGCCGTCGGCGTACAGGCTGTTTTCATGGAACCAGACGTCGAAGTTCACGCGGAAGTCCTTCATGGACTTCTGAATCTCGTCGAACATCATCGGTACGGCGCGCTTGCGGAATTCCTCGCGCACTTCGGTATCGGCCTCGCCGAGCGGTTCACCGTCATCGTTCAGGCCCTGATCCTGGTGGGCCAGTGCGGTCAGGTCCACGCCGTCGGACTCGGCTTCGGCCTGAACACGGGCGGCGATCTCGTTGATGTAGGCACCCTTGTAGCCGTCGCACGGGGTTTCGGTCTGGTAGCCGGCCTCACCCAAGTTATTGGCCTCGGCCCAAGCGGCGACCAGCGACTTGGCGAAGCGGTTGATCTGCTCGCCGTGGTCGTTGAAGTAGTATTCGCGCACCACCTTGGCGCCGTTGGCCTCGAGCACGCGGGCCATGGCATCGCCGACGGCAGCCCAACGGGTGCCGCCGATGTGAATCGGACCGGTGGGGTTGGCGGAGACGAACTCGAGATTCAGGGTCTGGCCGCCCAGATGGTCGTTGCGGCCGTATTCGTTGACCTTGTTGAGATGCTTGTCGGCGTCGGTCACGGCACCGGCGGCGAGTACGGTGTCCACCACGGCGGCGGCCGAGGCGGAGTCAAGCGTGATGTTGATGAAGCCGGGGCCTGCCACCTCGACCTTGGCAATGCCGTCGGCTTCAGCGAGCGCGGCGGCGAACGGCTCGGCCAGATCGCGCGGCTTCATGCCGGCCTTCTTGGCCAGCTGCATGGCGATGTTGGAGGCCCAGTCGCCATGCGCACGGTCCTTCGGGCGCATCACGGCGAGCTTGTCGACGGGCGGAATCAGCTCGTCGGTCAACGCGCCGGCCTGGCCGGCGGCGACGAGGTTGTGGGCAATGCTGGAAATCAGTTCACTTAAGGCTTCAGGACTCATTCTTCTAAGGATACCGGCGATGGCGACACCGTGCCGCGTCCGGTCATTGTCGGCGGCCATAATGGAACGACGCACGAAAGAGGTACCTATGGCCACGCTCAACCCCCAATCATTGGTCACGTTGTGGCAGATCGAACAGTATGGTTCGTTCTCCGCCACGGCCAAGGCCACGGGTTGGTCGCAGCCGGCCATCAGCCAGCAGATCAAAAAGCTGGAGGCACAGTGCGGTTCGACTCTGGTGCAACGCACCTCGCATGGCGTGGAACTCACCGCCACCGGTTCGATGCTCGCCCGCCACGGCGAGGCCATCGCCGATCGGCTGGAGCGGGCGGCCCGTGAAGTCGAGGATTATCGGCATCATCGGTTTGATCACCTGCATTTGGTGGCCCCACCGTCAATCTGCTCTACTATCGCGGCCCGTACCGTGGTCAAGCTCAGTATGTTCACGGACATCGAGCTGAGCCTGATTCAGATGGAGCCGCCGGAGGCGATCGGTCTGATTTCCCAAGGCAAGGCCGATACCGCCGCCGTGTTCCGCTACAGCAGCATCCCGAACTTCCTGCACATCGGCGACGACCTGACCTTCCATTCGCTGGGTTACGATCCGATGCGACTGCTGGTGCGCCGCTCCAGCGGCATCGCCAAACGATTCGAGGAGACCGGCGAACCTGTGCCGCTGTCCGCCGCCAAAGACGAGCATTGGATCGCCGGCTGCCCCACCTGCCGCGCAAATTTGGTGAAACTGGCCGCCCGTGCCGGATTCAAGCCGGATATCCGCCACTGCACGGATGATTACTGGGCCACGCAGAACCTGGTCGAGGTTGGTATGGGCGTCTCGCTGGTGCCGGCGCTCGATACGCATATCAACTTGCAGGGCGATCTGGTGGCCTGTCCCATTGCCGACGATTTTGCGGCGCGCGAGGTCGGCATCGTGACTCGTGCCGGCGACCATCGCCCCGCGCTTGGTTCATTGCTCGAGGAGCTCGAGCGCACGTCACTCAAATATTTGAGTGCCAAGTAGTCGCACAGCGATAAGCAAGCTTGCGAGCGCCATCACGATTTCGGGGAGCCAGACCGTTGAGCGGCCCTTCTGCACCGGGAACAATGGCATGTTATGAGCATGAACAACATTCCCCAGTCAACGACTTTGAGCAACGCAACCGCCGGCACCTCTTGCTTTGATGCCAATCACATCGACGTGACGACCATCGAGGATCTGGAGCAGGTCGGTTCGGATAAATGGACCCGCTACCCCGGCTGCATCGGCGCATTCATCGCCGAGATGGATTACGGTCTGGCACCATGCGTGGCCGAAGCCATCGAAGAGGCCACCGAACGTGGCGCGCTCGGCTACATTCCCGACCCGTGGAAGAAGGAGGTCGCCCGCTCGTGCGCCGCATGGCAGCGCCGCTACGGCTGGGAGGTGGATCCGACGTGCATCCGCCCGGTGCCGGACGTGCTGGAGGCGTTCGAAGTGTTCCTGCGCGAGATCGTGCGCGCCGGTAACTCCATCGTGGTACCGACTCCGGCCTATATGCCGTTCCTAAGTGTGCCGCGTCTGTATGGCGTGGAGGTCCTTGAGATTCCGATGCTGTGCGCGGGCGCCGGCGAGAGCAGCGGGCGCAATGATGAATGGCTGTTCGATTTCGACGCCATTGAGCAGGCGTTCGCGAACGGCTGCCATGCCTTCGTGCTGTGCAACCCGCACAACCCGATCGGCAAGGTATTGACGCGCGAAGAAATGCTGCGATTGTCCGATCTGGCCGCCAAGTACGACGTGCGTATATTCTCCGATGAGATTCACGCGCCGTTCGTCTACCAAGGCCACACGCATGTGCCATTCGCCTCAATCAACCGGCAGACGGCCATGCAGGCTTTCACCTCCACTTCAGCCTCGAAGTCGTTCAACATTCCCGGCACCAAGTGCGCGCAGGTGATTCTCACCAATCCGGACGATCTGGAACTATGGATGAGGAACGCGGAATGGTCCGAGCACCAGACGGCCACCATCGGTGCCATAGCCACCACTGCGGCCTATGACGGCGGCGCGGCATGGTTCGAGGGCGTGATGGCATATATCGAGCGCAATATCGCGCTGGTCAACGAGCAGATGCGCACGAGATTCGCCAAGGTGCGCTATGTGGAGCCGCAGGGCACGTATATCGCGTGGCTGGATTTCTCGCCACTGGGCATCGGCGACCCGGCCAACTATTTCTTTAAGAAGGCCAACGTGGCGTTGACAGACGGCCGTGAATGCGGCGAGGTCGGGCGCGGTTGCGTGCGTATGAACTTCGCCATGCCCTACCCGCTACTGGAGGAATGCTTCGACCGCATGGCCGCCGCACTTGAGGCGGACGGGTTGTTGTAGAACAGAATTGCGGCTCCCCTCAAAGAGGGGAGCCGAGGAACGGCCGAATTAGTCGAAGTCGGCACCGAGGGCTTCGAGTTTGCCGCGGAAGTCGGCATAGCCTCGGTCGATCAGGCTGATGCCGTGCACGTCCGAGGGGCCTGACGCGGCCAAGGCCGCGATCAGATGGCTGAACCCACCACGCAGGTCCGGCACGTCGATGTCGCGTCCGGTCAGCGGGGTCGGTCCGAAGATCACGGCGGAATGCTTGTAGTTGCGCTGCCGGAAACGGCAGGGCAGCGAGCCCAAGCACTCGCGGTACAACTGGATGGTGGCACCCATCTCGACCAGCGGCTTGGTAAAGCCAAAGCGGTTCTCGTACACGGTCTCGTGCACAATCGACAGGCCATTGGCTTGCGTCAGAGCCACCACGAGCGGCTGCTGCCAGTCCGTCATGAACCCGGGATGCACGTCCGTCTCGATCGCCACGGGCTTCAAGTCCCCGCCCGGATGCCAGAAACGAATGCCCTTGTCCGTCACCTCGAATTTGCCGCCCACCTTGCGGAACACGTTGAGGAACGTGATCATCTCCGGCTGGGTGGCACCCTTGACGAAAATGTCACCGTGCGTGGCGAGCGCGGCGGACGCCCAGGACGCCGCCTCGATGCGATCCGTCAGCGACGTGTGCGTGTACCCCTGCAGTTCCTTGACACCCTCGATGCGGAAGGTGCGATCAACGTCCACAGAAATGATTGCACCCATCTTCTGCAGCACGCACACCAGATCCATGATCTCCGGCTCAGTGGCCGCGCCCGACAGTTCGGTCTTGCCCTCGGCCAGCACGGCCGCCAGTAAAGTCTGCTCGGTGGCGCCCACCGACGGGTAGGGCAGGTGGATCTTCGCGCCGTGCAGGCCGTTGGGCGCGGTGATGTGGATGCCGTCCTTGTGTTCCTTGTCCACCGTGGCGCCCAGCTTGCGCAGCGTCTCCAGATGGAAGTCAATCGGACGTCCGCCAATCGCGCAGCCGCCCAACGCGGGAATGAACGCTTCACCCAAACGGTGCACGAGCGGGCCGGAAAACAGGATCGGGATGCGCGACGAACCGGACAGTGTATCCACGTCGGCCACATCGGCCAGCTGCACACGCGAGGCGTCGATGGTCACAATGCCGTTCGCACCGTCCACATCCACGTCCACGCCGTGCAGACGTAGCAAATCGGACACCACATGCACGTCACGAATCTCCGGCACGTTCTTCAGCACCGACTTGCCCGGTGCCAGCAACGCGGCGACCATCGCCTTGCTCACGAAGTTCTTCGCGCCACGCACCTTGATCGTGCCATTCAAAGGCTTGCCGCCCTCGACATGCAACACGTCATCCGGATTCTCAGCCACGCCACTCTCCTCAATCAATCAAGATTCAAAAAATGCTACCGTCCAGTTTGCCATAAGCCATGTGCCGACTCCGTGAAATGCACCCCAGCCGAACTTTGATCACCGTGCACAACGGATCCCATACCCCCCGTCGAATCAAACCGATAACGTGATCTTCCTCACATTTGCCGCCACGGCGTTCTCCATACTTCTACGCTACGATTCAGGGCAATGGCATCAGACGCCATGTCCACAAGCAAAGGAGCATTCATGACCACAGTCGCCGTCATCGGCTGCACGCACGCCGGCACGTTCGCCACCACCTCGATTCTCGCCGAGCACCCCGATTGGACCGTCCATGTTTTCGAGCGCAACGGTACGCTGTCCTTCCTCTCCTGCGGCATCGCCCTGTGGGTGGGCGACCACGTATCCGACCCGAAGAAAATGTTCTACTCCTCCCCTGCCGCTCTGGCCGAAGCCGGCGCGACCATGCATATGCGCACCGACGTGACGTCCGTGGACCTCGACGCCAGAACCCTCACCTACCGCGCGCTGGACGAGGCCGGAGACCCCGCCGAACAGACCCTCGCTTTCGACAAACTGGTCGTGACCACCGGCTCGCGCCCGGTCATCCCGCCGATCCCCGGCATCGACAGCCCGCATGTGCTGCTGTGCAAGAACTGGGATCACGCCATCGCCATCAAGGAAAAGGCGAAAACCGCCAAGTCGGCAGTGGTGATCGGGTCGGGCTATATCGGCGCGGAAATCGCCGAGCAGTTCAGCGTCACCGGCGTCAAGACCACGCTGGTCGACGGCCTTGATCGCCCGCTGGCCAATAATTTCGATAAGACCATCACCGATCAGGTGGCGGCCGCGTTCGAGGAGCACGGCGTCACGCTCGCGCTCGGCCAGAAGGTGGTCGAGTTCCGCGACAATGACGACGACACCGTCACTGTGGTCACCGAAAAGGGCGAGTACACGGCCGAAATGGCGATTCTGGCCGTCGGCTTCCTGCCGAACACCGACCTGCTCAAGGGCAAGGTGGACATGCTGCCGAACGGCGCGATCGTGGTCGACGACTACATGCAGGCGTCCGCGCCGGGCGTGTACGCCGCCGGCGACTCCGCCACCGTGTTCTACAACCCCACCGGCCAGCACGATTACATTCCGCTGGCCACCAACGCGGTGCGCCAGGGCCTGCTGGTGGGCCGCAACATCGAGACGCCGACCGTGAAGTACATGGGCACGCAGGCCACGTCCGCCGTGCAGCTGTACGATCTCTCGCTCGCCGCCTCCGGCCTGACCCGCGCCGGTGCCGAACGCCGCGGGCTCACGGTCCGCGAGACCTCGCTCACCGAGGATTATCGCCCGGACTTCATGCTCACCACCACCCCAGTCACGTCGATTCTGACCTGGGACCCGGAAACCCGCAAGGTCAAGGGCGGCCAGTTCTGTTCCAAGGCCGATATCTCCGGCGCGGCAAACGTGATTTCCATGGCGATTCAGGCCGGCTTCACCATCGACCAGCTCGCCAACGTGGACTTCCTGTTCCAGCCGAACTTCGACAAGCCGGTCTACTACGTCGGCGCCGTGGCCATGAAGGCGGCGGCCGAGTAAGACGGCTGTACCCACCGCAAAAAAGAAACCCCGGCGTGATGGGCGCCGGGGAGAGAAAGGAGAGAAGAAGAAAGAGGTTAAGTTATGCAGCTTGTTCGGCCGTGATTACATATAACAGCAACAGTTTCAATGCAACATGGGCACTGTCTGGGAATCGTCTGGGAATCACGGCCCGTACAGGCTGTTGCTTGTTTTTGGAGCCGATTTACCGGCTGGCCTTGATCTTGTGGGCCAGTTCGGCGTCCCACATCGCGCCGGTGGCGGACATCACCGAGTCCGCGCCGGCGTCACGGTACGCCTGGTAGTCGGCGGGCGAGACCACGCCGCCGACGCCGTTGATCGCGAAATCGAGCCCGAGCTTTTCACGAATCGCGGCCAGACGGGCGACCATGTCGAGGCCGGCGCCACGAATCGCATTGCCGCACACGCCTGAGTGATCGCGGCCCGCGCCGGGCAGGGCCTGATTGCCATTGGCATCGACCAGTTTGGCGGAAATCGTATTGATGGTGCTGAAGCCCTGCACGGTGCCGTGGCCCACGGTGGAACGCACCATAAGCTCCAGAGCGTCGTCGCTGGGGATGTAGGCGAGCTTGACCATCAGCGGGATGTCGCCGATCTCCTGCTTCACGGCCTCGGTGATGCGGCCCACGAGCAGCGGATTGTGGCATAGCAGGCGGTTGTGGCCCTCGTTGGGGCAGCTGGTGTTCATCACCATGAGCTTGGCACCGGTCTCCTTGACCAGGCGGGCGGTAGTGGCATGGTCGGCGATGTATTCCTCCTCGCTCATGCCCTCCACACGCGAGCCTTGGAAGCTCGGGACCAGCACTTGACCGGGACCGGCGGCCTCGATGGCGGCGCGCATGTCCGGCTGCCAGGCATCCGGGCTTTGCGAGGGCACGCCGAAGCTATTGGAGATGGAGATCGGAGTCTCGTAATTGGTGTCGGCGAGCACGCCCTCGTCCAGTTCGGCGCTGCCCGGTGTTAGTGAACCGTCCGCCGACTTGGGGTGTACGGCGAGCACGTTCGGGAACGGGTTGCAGCCCCAGGCGCGCGAACGCACGGTTTTGTAGGTCGCCAGATCGAAGCCCATGCGGAAGGCGGCCGTGGTGAAACGGCTGTTGAGCAGCGGGCCTGCGGGAATGCCGAAAGGCAGGTTGACCGGCTGGCCCAAAAAGGTGGCCAAGGCACCCTCGGAGGCACCCTCGCTGGTGGTTCCGGCGGCATCGGCACCGTTGCCATCCTTCAGCGCCTCGGCAAACGCGCCGAACGGCCCTTGCTCATAGTTGTCTTCGTAGCTGCGGCTGACATCGTAAAACGGCTCAAAATCACTCATGCTTCAACGATAAGCCAACCTGCATGCGCACACGCACACTCAACCCATCATCGCGCCGACAAACGAAATAATGGCGAAAGCGGCATTGGCTACCACAAAGATGATGAACGTCGGAGCTGCCCAGCCAAAGTACGTGTCTGGAATACTACGATTCGTACGGTGATATTGGCGCATCTCTTTGCCGTATATCACGAATATGATAATCGATCCGATCACGCCGATCACAGATAGCGACAATGAGAATATCAAATATGCGTTGTCATCAAGATAGTTGCCGGCAAGGGTATCGATGGCGCCGGAAAGAATCGCATTGTTGAAGATGTGCAGTGCAATCGACCAAACCAACGAGTATTCCATGGCCACGAATCCCAGAATCAGGCCAAAGAGGAACGCGAATGTGCCTTGCACTACGTCGTCATGGAACAGGCCGAACACCATTGCCGAGGTGACGATGGCGAAGTTCTTGCCCAACGGCTTGAGCTCCTTCATCAGTACGCCGCGGAACAGTACTTCCTCGCAAATCGGAGCGACCAGCCCAACGTACAGCCACATGCTTACGGTGACGCTGGATTCGGCGATGCTGTCTGACGTGGGAGAGGCAAGATCGGTGCCCAGCCTGGAAAAAGCGACCTGCACCAACATAACGATGCCTTGCACGCCCATGCCCAGCACGATGAACATCAACGCCCAGAGAGGCTGCATGCGCCCGCCGCCATATTGGCTGATGTGGCCAAGCTGATTGGGCTCCCCGTACGAGTCGCGATGCTGGCCACCAAGCCAGAATTCGCAGGTGAAGATGTCACGGTGGCGCATGAGCAGCAGAAATCCGAACGCGACGAACACCGATATCAGGCTGATGATGCCATCCCACTGCACGCCGGACAAATCGCTCGCGGTTATTACGCCGACGATAATGGTGGCGACCATTGCGCCCAAGAGCATCATGCCTTCATAGGCGAGAGTCAGTCCCATTACACGATTGACCACCTTGCGACGCCACGTGCGCCATACACGGCGAGGATCGATCGGCATGACCACGGGCATTGCTGCGGGCATCGTGGCAGGCATTGCGTTGGGCATTGTGACTGGCATTGCCGGAGCCGTTTGCACGAATGGTTGCGGCGCAGCGGAATAGGGTTGTGGCGCGTAGCCCACTGGTTGAGCGTAGTACGGATGAGCGAGGGGCTGTGGAGCCGACTGTTGCGCCGGGTATGGGGAATAGGCGGATTGCGCCGGATACGTCGGCTGCGTGGGATACATCGGCTGGGCAGGATACGTAGGTTGGACGGGATATGTCGGGTATACGAGCTGCGCGGCGTATTGTGCAGGCTGCACAGCAGGTATTGCGGCTTGCGGCACAGGTTGTGAAACACCTTGTGAAACAATCCGTGGAACACCCCGTGAAACATCTTGTGGAGGTAGCGGTTGTGCCCATGCCTCCGGCTGACCCGCATATTGCGGCTGCATACTCGGCCCAGGCTGAACATACTGTGGCGTCTGTGGCATCGGCGTCTGTGACTGTGCCGCAGACTGCGGTGCCGGTCGAGGTGGCAACGGTTGCGCTGACAGCGATTGCGCCGGAGCCGTATCGGAATCGTTCGACGGATTCATGCCATTCATGGTCATGATGCTCAACCTAACCGTCATTACTGGATGAATCGTGATTATGTCCACAAATGTGTACGAATTCAGGCACAGTATTTCGAACGCTAGGACGGAGTTCATGAGTGTTGAGGAAAGCGCCGCCACGCCGGTGTTGGTGGCTGCGGTGGATAACGACCGTATGGCGTTGTTGGCACTGAAGGGAATATTGCCGCAACTCCTGCCCGCCGCGCAATGGATGTGGGGCGCGGGCACCAGTGAGACCTTTGTTTGATGCGATGCGAGCGACCCAATAATCTCAATCAGACACAGAGCCAACGGCCCTGGGCCTGCAATTATGGACTCGCCTTTCGGCGAGGCTCAATGCTGGCCTCGCTGCTGTCGCAGCTCGGCACAGGGCCTGCTGAAAGCCCACCGGGCTTTCAGCAGGCCGATCGCGGCTAAATAATGCCGCGATCGGCCAACGGCCCTGTCCAGTCTGCGTCCTCAGGCTCGCGGGCGGACTCGATTCTTTCTTCGGCCCAGTGTTTGGCGGGGATGGTCTTGGGCTTGAAGGGGAACTTTTCGGCGCGCATCTTTTCGTAGGCGGCGATGTCGTCCTCGTGCTGCAGCGTCAGATCGATATCGTCGTAGCCGTTCATCAGACGCCAACGCACGTAATCGTTGACCTCGAACGGCAGGGTCACGTCGCCGCAAGTGACAGTGCGGGTCTCCAGCGAGACAGTCATCTCACGACCAGGCTCTTCCTCCAGTAGCTTCCACAGGAGTTCGACGGACTCCTGCGGCATAATCGCGGCCAGCACGCCGTTCTTGGCGGTGTTGCCGTAGAAGATGTCGGCGAAGCTCGGCGCGATGACCACGCGGAAACCGTAATCGTGCAGCGCCCACACGGCGTGCTCGCGGGAGGAGCCGATGCCGAATTCGGGGCCGGCGACCAGAATCTGGCCCTTACCGGCGTATTCCGGCTTGTTGAGCACGAAGTTCGGGTCTCGGCGCCATGCGTAGAACAGGGCGTCATCGAAGCCGGACTTGGTCACGCGCTTCAAGAACACAGCGGGAATGATCTGGTCGGTATCGACGTTGGAGCGGCGCAGCGGCACGCCCACGCCGGTCAGTGTGGTGAGTTTTTCCATAACAATTTTCCTTTCGGGGATCTCTCCCCCAGTCAGTCTTCGACTGACAGCCCCTCGTCAGAGGGGGCTCACGTGTATTGACTCAGAGATCGGCGGGAGACGAGATTGTGCCGCGGATGGCGGTGGCGGCGGCTACGGCCGGCGACGCCAAATGCGTGCGCGAGCCCTTGCCCTGGCGGCCCTCGAAGTTACGGTTCGAAGTGGAAATCGAGCGCTCGTTCGGCACCAGCTTGTCCGGGTTCATGCCCAGGCACATCGAGCAGCCGGCATTACGCCATTCGGCACCAAAGTCCTTGAACACCTTATCGAGGCCTTCCTTCTCCGCCTGCAAACGCACGCGGGAGGAGGCCGGCACCACCAGCACGCGATGGATGTTCTCGGCCTTGCGGTGGCCCTTCATAATCGCGGCGGCCTGGCGCAAATCGTCGATACGACCGTTGGTGCACGAACCAATGAACACGGTGTCCACGGCGATGTCCTTGATCGGCATGCCTGGCTTCAAACCCATGTATGTAATCGCACGTTCGGCGGCGGCGCGCTTGGTGGCGTCGGCGATCTTGCCCGGCTCCGGCACGGAGGCGGTGATCGGCAGACCTTGGCCGGGGTTGGTGCCCCACGTCACATATGGACCGAGCTTGGTGGCGTCAATATCCACCACCTTGTCGAATACGGCATCGTCATCGGTCTTCAGCGTCTTCCAGTACGCCACGGCCTGATCCCACAGCTCGCCTTCCGGCGCGTGCGGACGGCCCTTCAGGTACTCGAACGTGGTCTCGTCCGGCGCGATCATGCCGGCACGCGCACCGGCCTCGATGGACATGTTGCACACGGTCATACGTTCGTCCATGGTGAGGTTGCGAATCGCCTCACCACGGTATTCGATCACGTAACCCTGGCCGCCGCCGGTGCCGATCTTGGCGATGATCGCCAGAATGATGTCCTTGGCCGTCGCGTCCGCGGGCAGCTTGCCGTTGACGTTGACGGCCATGGTCTTGAACGGCTTCAGAGACAGCGTCTGTGTGGCCATCACGTGTTCGACTTCGGAAGTGCCGATGCCGAACGCCAGCGCGCCGAACGCGCCGTGCGTCGACGTATGCGAATCACCGCACACGATGGTCATGCCCGGCTGGGTCAGGCCCAGAATCGGGGCGAACGCGTGGACGATGCCCTGATCGGCGTCGCCCAGCGGGTGCAGGCGCACGCCGAACTCCTTGCAGTTCTTCTCCAAAGTCGTCAACTGCAACGCGCTCGTCTCATCCGGGTTCGGGCGATCGATATCAACGGTCGGCGTGTTGTGATCCTCGGTGGCAATGAGCTGATCCACGTGACGCGGCTTGCGGCCGGCCAAGCGCAGGCCCTCAAACGCCTGCGGGCTGGTGACCTCATGCATGAGCATCAGATCGATGTACAGCAAATCAGGGGCTCCGTCGCTGCCCTTGCGCACCAGATGATCGGCCCAGACCTTCTCGGCCAGTGTCGTTCCCATAGTGATTCCTCCAAAAAATTCCGCGCGAGGTATTGTGTTCGCGCCTTGTTCGTGGTATTAGCCTATGTGCTTGCGATGGGCCCGGCCATGAGCATGCCGGATATTGAGATACGGTCAAATGATGGCCTCAATATGACTCGGATACGACTCGAACATGACCTAGTCATGACTCGGTTCCGCTCCAGACATGTCTCTTCGGCATCCACGAACGCCCTTTCAACTTCATGGCCACCCTGTGAGACACTTCCCCAATTTGCTATTTCACTATGTGAGATGGCATAATCGCCCTTATTATGACTGATTCCCAAGAAGAGCCATTGAACAACAGCTTGACCGAGTCCGAGCCGGTTGAAGACACCACCGCCAAGGACGATGGGGAAATCCATTCCGGCGTTGGCGTCCTTGATAAAACTGTAAAGATTCTTGACGCACTGGAATCCGGCCCGTCTACGCTGGGCCAGCTTGTGGCCGCCACCGGTCTCGCTCGACCGACCGCACATCGTTTGGCTATTGCACTGGAACGCCACCGTTTCGTACTGCGCGACCAGCATGGCCGATTCGTACTCGGCTCCCGTTTCGCCGAACTTGCCGCCGCAGCAGGCGAGGATCGTCTGCTGACCGCCGCCGGCCCGATCCTGCAGACCCTGCTCGATCGCACTGGCGAGTCTGCGCAGATTTACCGCCGCCAAGGCGATCAGCGCGTGTGCATCGCCGCTGTGGAACGCACCTCCGGCCTGCGTGATTCCATTCCGGTGGGTGCCATGCTGTCGATGGAAGCCGGTTCCGCCGCCCAGATTCTTCTGGCTTGGGAGGATTCCGACCGTCTGCACCAGGGATTGCGCCACGCCAAGTTCACCGCCACCAAGCTGGCCGCCGTACGCAAGCGCGGCTGGTCCGAGTCCGTGAACGAACGCGAAGAGGGCGTGTGCTCGATTTCCGCCCCGATCCGCAACGCCTCCGGCCAGGTCATCGCCGCCATCTCGATTTCCGGCCCGACCGGCCGCATGGGCGCCGCCCCCGGACGCCGCTATGCGCCGCTGGTGATGGCCGCCGGCAAGTACCTCACCGAGGCACTGGTCAAAGCCGTTCGCTGAAACATACCAGTCAATCCAACCGATAGCCCAACCGGCAGAAATCCCGCGTCACAACGAAAGAGACGCGGGATTTCTGCCACTAATCGTCCAACACAGCGGAAGGCCACCGAAACCTCGAATACTTCGCGCCGCTTTCCGCCTCTATCAGGAACAGTTACCTGAATAAACCGGGTTACCTGAATAAACCGGACAGTTGACTCCATAGCGACGGCTTGCGCAGCAAATCATCGCCCTCGCCCTCGCCAGGCGCGGTCTGGTTCACCGCATAGGTATAGGCGCGTTTGGAACTGGGCTTGCCCACCAGTTCGCCAAACTCCAGCAATTGCGTACGCGGCTCGTAAGGGTGACGGATATCAAATTCGATCAATCGCGTGGCGCGTTTGGCCGGAGCCGGTCCGTACGTATTGAATCCGCAGGTTGGCGTAGCGATAAGCAACAGACCCTCATGTTCGCCGACGAAACCGTTGCGATGATCATGACCAGCTACGACGCCGAAATACCCCTCGCGCAGCAATTCGAATTCGTCTGACGTATCAGGGCAGGATATGCCTTCTCCCAAATATCCGCCGGGCTGGGTTTGCAATTCGTCCAGCACGTAGTAGGTATCGGCGTGCGAACGATAGCCCTGCATGGCAAACGCCGCGTTGGCCGCCACCGGCTTCAGCACGTTGTAATACTCGGGCATCGGCATGTGCTGGAACACCATTGATTTCGCACCGATACGGTCGGGCACGGCGTTCAGGAAGGCGAGCGCTGCGGGCGATGGTGTGCCGAAGCCGCCGCCATGCACGTAATCGCCGGAGTCAAGAATGACCAGACCCAGCACATTGCGCGTATGGTCAACGTCCATAACCGGCAGCGCGAAGGTGCCTGGTTCACCGGAACCAGTGGCACCAGACAGCGTCTGCACAGCACCACCCGCTCCACAGGTGTATGCAATCTGGTTCGGCAAGGTCTCACTCGGCGGATTGACACAACCGGGGAACTCGCGATAGATACCGTCCAGTTCCGCATTGCTTAGCCCGCATTGGAAATCATGGTTGCCGTACGTCACGGCCCACGGAATGCCGCGCGCCGCCAACGGCTCAGTGAACTGGCCAATGGCCTTGCGCACCAGCGCTCGGGTATGGTTCAGCGCGGATTCGGCAATAGGTTCGTTACACCAGCGACGTTTACGGAATGAATCGGCGAACGCCGGATCGTAGCCGGCGATCTGGTTGCCGGAGAAAATCACCAGATCAGGCCGTGTGGCATCAAGGCTGGCCTCAATCAGGGTGATGGTGTCTTTGGAGACTTTCGGCCCATCCTGAATGTCGGCAATCTGCAGCACGCGGAACTTGCCGGAATAGTGGAATTGCAGTCGTCCGAGACGCGCAGAGATAGAGACCGGACGGCCGTCTTCGGCATCGGCCGGCTTGATACGAGGTTTCGACGACATCCCCTCTGGCGTACGCTGTGTTTCCGTCATGCCCTCCACTGTACACACAAACGAAAAGGCCCGCCGGAGCGGGCCTTTTCTACAAGTTCAACTACTGGAGCAGAATCTCTGCACAACATCATCGTTGTAACGGTAAGTCTTTCCAATGCCCGTCCAACGTAACAGTCCTCGTGACCATACACTATTTGTGGGCTCTGCTCTGTTCAGTTGTTCTTGTACCTCATAATCTATTCATCACTCCCGTTTCTCGCAACCTGCAGAGAGTCGTTGTGCGTTTTTTATCACAACTGTTCAATCGCACTTTCTGGCTATCGGAAAACGAGCTGAACCGTTCACATCGAACCCGTCCGATGTTCGATTTCGTTCGTTTCACCGCCGCTCACGGCGTGTCGCGAGCGACGCTAGCACACTCAAAACCAACCAACACCGAACTAACATGAACACCCGTTGAATTCTGGCGCGTTCAGTCGTTTTCCGGCCACGCCAAAGCTTACGATATAAGCTATGGCACAGATATTTGACGCACCCTCGAAGGCAATTCTGCGCAGCCAAATCGCAGAGCATATTGCCGAAAACGACAACAACGACCGCCGCGTCGATCAGGAAGGCGAGGCACCGCTGCCCAAGGACCGTTTCTTCGACCGCGAGCTCAGCTGGCTCAAGTTCAACCAGCGCGTGCTCGAATGTGCGGAGAACGAAGACATGCCCCTGCTCGAGCGCGCCAACTTCGCCGCGATCTTCGCCTCGAACCTTGACGAGTTCTTCATGGTCCGCGTCGCCGGCCTGAAGCGCCGTATCGACTCGGGCATCGCCGTGCCGTCTGCCGCCGGCCTGAGCCCGCGTCAGCAGCTGCGCGCGATCAGCGAGACCGCACACCGTCTGCAAGACGAGCACGCACATTACACGATCGACACCATTCTGCCGGAATTGGAGAAGGAGCGCATCGTCCTGCTGACGTGGGACAAGCTCACATCCTCCGAGCAGGAGCGCCTCTCGCGCTACTACCGCCAGCAGGTGTTCCCGGTCCTGACGCCGCTCGCCGTGGATCCGGCCCACCCGTTCCCCTACATTTCCGGCGGTTCCATCAACCTGGCCGTGATTGTGGAGAACCCGGCCTCCGGCAAGTCGCACTTCGCCCGCGTCAAGATCCCGGGCAACCTGCCGCGCCTGGTGCCGGTGGACGACATGACCGATGAGGAGTCCAAGGACGAGCGTTACGGCTTCATCGCCATGGAAAAGCTCATCGCCGCGCATCTGGAATCCCTGTTCCCGGGCATGATCATCAAGGAGGCCCGCTCCTTCCGCGTGACTCGTAACGAGGACATCGACGTGGAAGAGGATGACGCCGAGAACCTGCTCAACGCCATGGAGAAGGAGCTGCTGCGCCGCCGCTTCGGACCGCCGATCCGCCTGGAGATCACGGACACCACGAGCCCCTTCCTCTCCCAGCTGCTCGCCGACCAGCTCGGCGTGAGCCAGGACGAGGTATACCGTCTGCCCAGCCCGCTGGACCTGACCGTGCTCTTTGAGCTCGGCAGCGTGGACCGCCCGGACCTGAAGAACCGTCCGTTCGTGCCGACCACGAACCGTCAGATCGCCGAGGTCGAGTCCTCCCGCGCACAGGATATTTTCGCTGCCATCCGCGAGCGCGACATCCTGCTGCATCACCCCTATGACTCCTTCTCCACTTCCGTGCAGGCCTTCCTTGCGCAGGCCGCCGCGGACCCGAAGGTGCTGGCCATCAAGCAGACCCTGTACCGCACCAGCTCCAACTCGCCGATCATCGACGCCCTGATCGACGCCGCTCATGCCGGCAAGCAGGTGCTGGCTTTGGTGGAAATCAAGGCTCGTTTCGACGAGGACGCCAACATCGCGTGGGCCCGCAAGCTCGAACGCGCCGGCGTGCACGTGGTGTACGGCATCGTGGGCTTGAAGACCCACTGCAAGCTCATCGAGGTCGTGCGTCAGGAAGCGGACGGTCTGCGCCGCTACTGCCACGTAGGCACCGGCAACTACAACCCGAAGACCGCGCGACTGTACACCGATCTGGGTCTGCTGACCTGCGACCCGGTGGTCGGCCAGGATCTGACTCGTCTGTTCAACCAGCTCTCCGGTTACGCGCCGAAGTCCAGCTTCCACCGTCTGCTGGTGGCCCCGCGTACCGTGCGCACCGGTCTAATCCAGCGCATCCGCCGCGAGGAGGACGCCGCCCGCGCCGGCAAGGAGGCCTGGATCAAGATCAAGGTCAACTCCATCGTGGACGAGAAGACCATCGACGCCTTGTACCGTGCCTCTCAGGCCGGCGTGAAGATCGACATCGTCGAACGCGGCATCTGCGCTCTGAAGCCCAGCGTTCCCGGCCTGTCCGAGAACATCCGCGTACGTTCGATTCTCGGCCGCTTCCTGGAGCACTCCCGCATCTACGCCTTCTGCAATGCGGACGGCCCGCAGATCGGCGAGGGCCCGGCTTCCGGCCCGGAGGTCTACATCGGTTCGGCTGACCTCATGCACCGTAACCTTGATCGCCGCGTCGAGGCTCTGGTGCGCGTCACCGCCCCGGAGCAGATTGACGAGCTCATCAAGTACGTGGACCTGCAGATGGCCGACTCCACCATGAGCTGGCACATGCAGCCCGACGGCACGTATGTGCTGCACACCAAGGACGACGAGGGCCGCCCGCTGGTCGATAGTCAGGAATACCTGATTCGCAAGCACCAGCGTCGCCCCAATTCACACAACTGATTTCACTCGATGCTCCCTGTCAGCGCAAGCTAACTGAGGGTGGTTACGATGCCCGGCTCCTCTTTCGAGAGGATGCCGGGCATCGTTGTTCAGCGCGCAAAAACTACGTAGCAGCGGTCCAACGTGACCTACAATACAAGAGATGGGTACGAACAGTATGAGACGAATCGTGGAAGCCGCCGGCGGTATTCTGTACCGGTGGAAGGATGATGCCGAGCCGACGCGGGCATCATCTCCATCAGTGAAATCCAATATTGCCACCGATGGCACCATCATCGCGAACACCACGGATTCTGACGGCGAGACCACGGCAGCACCCGGCGCATCGGACGCGGCTTCCACCCCGGACCCGGCGCAGGCCGACAGCCCAGCCACAGCGGACAACGTACTCAACCGCATCGAACTGTGCATCGTGCATCGCCCGAAATACGACGACTGGAGCTGGCCGAAAGGCAAGGTCGACCCAAACGAATCACACCGGCATGCCGCCGTGCGCGAGATCGGCGAGGAATCGGGCCTGCCCGTGGAGCTCGGTCCCTATCTGGGCGACATCGAGTACCCGCTGTCCGAAGAGGGCCGCAAACAGCGCCATACCAAGGATCGGTCGGCGGACACCAAGCACATCCAGTTCTGGATGGCCACGCCAATCAGCGCCATCGACAATCTGCGGCGCACCCATGCGTTTGGCCCGGTGCATCGGGCGGACATCGGCGAAATCGACGAAGTCCTGTGGTTGACGCCGGCTGAGGCCCGCAAGAAACTCAGCCATTCCACCGATAAGGACATCCTTGCGCTATTCGTTGACCGGGTGCAGGAGGGCGCGCTTGACGCCGTGCCGGTGATTATCGTGCGCCACGGCAAGGCAGAAGCGCGCAAGCTGTGGAAGGGTTCGGACGCGAACCGTCCGATCACGCCGCGCGGCGCGGCTGCGGCATACGCGCTGAACCGCGAGCTGGCGTGTTTCAATCCGACCCGACTGGCCACGTCGCCTTGGGTGCGCTGCCAGGAGACGTTGGAGATGTTCGCGTGGCAGACCGGACGAGACATGGTTCATCTCGATCCGCTCACCGAAGATGCATACGCCGCTGCGCCGGACACCGCATGGGAGTGTCTACTCAGCGAAATCGAGTTCGCACTTGAACGCCGTCAGCCCATAGCGATATGCATGCACCGGCCGGTGATTGGTGGTATGTTCGGACACCTGCGCAGCATGTGCGTTGCGCCGTCTCTGAGCAAACGCCTGATCGCCAAGACACCGTTCATGCCGACCGGCACGGCGGTGGCGCTGTTCGTCACTCCGACGCCTCATGGTCCCAAAATCATCGATATTCAGAAGGTTCAACCGCTTGTCTACTAGACCCGCATTCCCTGATTCATCCAACTCCTCGGCCGCTGCCGCTGCAGCTCATGCCGCGCACAATGGTGCCGCCGGCAGTCTGGGCCCGGGCTTCGGCTCGTTGCGTGCGGCCGGAGCGGCATTCGGACCTGCTCGCATGGGTTCTTCACGTCCTTCGCGCCCGGCTCAGCTCGACCCGGCTGTGGCCGATGGATTGGCCGGTGGCATGGACCCGCAGGCGTTGAGCGAGATGAGTCATCTGTCTGCTGCCGCATTGCTGGATCGTGTGCGCCATAGCGAAGACCCGACGGTTGTCGAGCGGGTGCTCACGTTGGTGGAGACGGTCGGCGTGGATGAAATCGCCGAATTGTGGAGTGACGCCGAGCCGGATTCGCTGCCTGGTGTGCTGTGGCGACTGTATATGTTGCGTACGTGGATGCGATCGAATCGCGACTCGATCGCGCATCTGTGGCGCTTGGGTGAGCCGGTGGCCACTACCGCCTCCGCCATCGCCGGCGTGGATCAGGCTCCCAGTGAAGATGACATCGTGCGATTGGCCGATTCGATTCTCTCCGGTGCTTTTGTGGGCGATTTTGCCGTGGCGCTTGAGCGTGCGGCGGCGTTTACCGATGTGGTGGCGTTGGGCTTGCGCGTGGAGGCGCGGCGCATGGTGACCCGGGCCGAGGCCAACGGCGCCTTCTCCTCGGATGCCGATGAGAAGGCCGTGCGCACCAAAGCCGCCCGCCTTATGCACACCGCCGGCAGCCTCATGGCCACCGCCAAGGATTTCCAGCACGGTGCCAACCTCTGGCGTCGCGGACGGTTGGAGTAGCCCTGCTCCAGGCTCCCTCTGATGAGGGAGCTGTCACGGGCGATGCCCGTGACTGAGGGAGAGACCCACCGACCGCACCCCAACAATCAGCTACCGGCCAACGCCACCCCTTCCCCGGCGCGGCGAGCCCCATCGCAAGCTATACTAAGTATCCGCGTCGGACCGTGCTTAAGCCCCGGGCTCCATTTTTTGCCGCCGCGAGCGGCCCTTGCGCCGACAGGCGCTTTCGCGGTTCGGCGCTTCTTTTCTTTTACCCGATTCACGCCCCGAACGTTGCGATGGGCACGACCAGTATGCCGTCATTGCGGCGATAGGCCTTCCCACCTCGGCCGGTAAGGAACATCATGAACTCTGGTTCGCGAACTTGGGCCATGGGGTTGCCACAGATTTTGTCGCGGAAGGATTTGAGCTTATCCGCATTGTCATCGTTCACCTTAAGGTCACTGAGTTTTATTTCGATAGCACCCCACCTGCCGTCAGACAACTCGATAATGACATCAACTTCAAGCCCCTTGTCATCGCGGTAGTAGGCGATGCGATTGTTCGCGCCCGGCATGGCCGACAGATATACATTCAAATCACGAATGCACAGCGTTTCAAACAGATCGCCGAGCGTCTGTGTATCGCGCATCAGAGTATTCGGCGCGGCACCTAAAACCGCAGCAGGCAACGAAGGATCCACGAAATATCGCTTGGGCTTGGTTCGCACACGACTCTTTGCGCGGAGTGGCGGTTCCCAACCCTCCAAATCCGTCAGAAGGTACAAGTCCTTGAACATTTCCAAATAGCTCTTCACCGTCTGCGTATCCGGCTCACGCCGCTCATCGCCATATGCCATATCCGCAGCCAGCGTCGCATATTTTGGTGCCTGCGAGATGTTCACGGCAAGAGCTCGCATCAAAGCTCGTGCAGTTTCAGGATTCTTCTTCATCTTCGGCACGCTGATATCCAGCACACTTGCGATATATTCGCCCGGGATTTCCAAGGCGAATTCATCGTCTAGCTCAAGATTCGCGGGCCATCCGCCACGGCAACACCATCTGGCGATGTCTTCGATACTCGTATTGCATTCGGCAGGCTCGAATTTCCCCTCGAACAAATCGGATAGGCTGACCGCGCCCGTGGATTCTCCGGATTCAGCCAAGCTCATGGGCCACATGCGCAGACGAGCAATGCGACCAGTGCCGCTGTGATGAATGGCGTCACGATCCTTTGGAATAGCCGAACCTGTAAGAATCAGCTGCCCCTTGCGGTTCGCATTGTCATCTATATGGCGACGAGCGGCATCCCAAATTTGCGGTACATCTTGCCATTCGTCCACCAGATGGGGCTCCTCCCCCATCAGCACCAATGCAGGATCGGTTTGGGCGGCCGCGAAAACTGCCACATCATCCAGACGATCAACGCTTCGAGACCGGGAGAGCGCGGTCCATGTCTTGCCGCACCATTTCGGCCCAACGATTTCCACTGCACCGAACGCCTTGAGCAGTTTACTTAATCTGCTATCTACCACGCGTGAACGATAATCAGGCCTGGTCAAGGTACCATCGCGACCACTCAAATCGTTCATATTGCAGCCTTTCCCAGTTCTATCGTTCTAACAATATAGATTTTACACCAGTTTCATTCCCGATTTTACACCTATCTCATTCCCGGTTTTACACCAGTTTCATTCCCTGTTTTACACCGTGTTGTTTTTTACGCTTTACCCTCTCAGAGGTATCAGAGGCAGATCTCGGCACGGACAGGGCATTGTCCTGCTGCAACTGGCCTATCGCAGCAAAAAGTCGAATCACCCACAAATCCAATCCGATAAGCAAGCCGCGCCATTACCAATTCGGCAGGTCGGCAAACTTGGACTAGGCTGGGAATCATGGAACTCCATGTTTTGAATCATCCGCTGGTCGAGCACAAGCTCACCGTGCTGCGCGACAAGAACACCCCCTCCTCCACCTTCCGCGAGCTCGTCTCCGAACTCGTGATGCTTGAGGCCTACGAGGCCACCCGCAACCTGTCCGTGGTGGCCGCGCCGATCGAGACGCCGGTCGCCCCGATGACCGGCAAGAAGCTCGCCTCCCCGCGCCCGATCATCGTGCCGGTGCTGCGCGCTGGCTTGGGCATGCTCGACGGCATGACCCGCCTGATTCCGACTGCTGAAGTCGGCTTCCTGGGCATGAAGCGCGACGAGGAGCACCCCACCCAGCAGGTGACGTACGCGAACCGTCTGCCCGAGGACCTGTCCGGCCGCCAGTGCTTCCTCATCGACCCGATGCTCGCCACCGGCGGAACGCTGGTCGCCGCCACGCACTACCTGGCCGAGCGCGGCGCCAAGGACGTGACCGCGATCAACATCATCGCGGCCCCCGAAGGCATCAAGTACGTCGAGGAGCACATCGACCCGTCCATCGACTTCAAGGTCGTGGTGTGCGCGGTCGACGAACGTCTTAACGACAAGTGCTACATCGTGCCGGGACTCGGCGACGCCGGTGACCGTCTCTATGGCGTAATTGACTGATTTCCCTGGCTCCCCTCCCCGAGGGGAGCCAACATAACGGAACATCTATGCAAATCGACATTATTGCGCCGGGGCGCGTGAAGGAGCGTTACCTTCGCGACGCCATTGACGAGTATTCCAAGCGACTTTCGCGCTACTGCAAGCTCAACATCATTGAAGTGGCAGATGAGAAAACGCCTGACCATGCCTCCGAAGGCGTTGACCGACAGATCAAGGCCAGAGAAGGCGAACGCATCGCCAAGCATCTGAAGGACGGCGCGTTTGTTATTGCCCTTGCCATCAATGGCAAGCAGCTGTCCAGTGAAGAATTGGCCGCCAAAATCAACGACCTTGGATTGCGTGGCACCAGCCATATTCAGCTGGTCATCGGCGGTTCAATCGGCCTTGACGACGCGATTCTGCGTCGTGCTGATTTTCTGCTGAGTTTCTCGAAGATGACGTTCCCGCATCAGCTTATGCGCGTGATTCTGCTGGAGCAGATCTATCGCGCTTATAAAATCAACGCTGGCGAGCCGTATCACAAGTAAAACGCCATACCTCATGGGGCGGGAAATCCCCCATGGGGCGGTAATTGCCCCATGAGGCGGCAAAATCCTCATGGGGCGGTATGCCAAAATGGCTTAATTCCGCGGTTTCACATATTCTTCAAACCGCCCCATGGGCAAGTTACCGCCCGATGAGCCTGTAACCACCCCATGGGCGCATCAATAACGCCCTCAACCTCACACTGCGTCGGGGACGAACGCTTCGAAGATGTGGCGGTCGAAGTAGGGGGCGCACTGGGCGAGTTCATCGCTGCTGCGCACGGTCCATGAAACCGGCATCGCACCCATCGAACGAGCGAGCTTGACTTGCGGCGAAGCGCCACCGGTCCAGTCATAAGCCACGAAATCAGGACGAGACAGCCAGTCGAACGCCAGTAAGCCGGCGGCCCATTCAGCCGCACCATTCTTGCTCAGCTTCGCCGGCCAGCTCAGCTGACCGCGGCACACCTCAGGGTGATGCTCCTTGTACCAATTCACCGCGCCCGGGTGGAAGGATTCGATCACGTACGGGCCGTCATACGCCTCAAGCAAGGCGTGGCCCTTTTCCATGAGCTCTTCGCTACGCTCATCCCAAGCCCTGTTGTTGCTGAACTTGTATTCCACAATCAGCGGAGCCCGGCCGGCCACCACGTCCAGCACATCGGAGAACAGCGGCACATGCTGGTAGTACCCCTTCGGCGCGGCGGACGGCGTGACCACCAGCGGCGGGTTCGCGTCGGCACCCGGCAACGGTTCGGCCTTCAAATCGCCTGACTCGCCGTTCGGGAAGAGCGGAATACGGGCGAGTTCGTCGTAAGTCAGGTCTTCGATGCGGCGCGGATCGCCGGCCACGCGCAACAAATCGGCGTCATGGACCACGACCACTTGGCCGTCGAGCGTAAGCTGCACGTCGAGTTCGATGCCATAGCCAGCCTCGCAGGCGGCGGCGAACGCGGCCAGCGAGTTTTCGGGAGCAATCGGACCGGTCATATCCGCACTGCCGTAGCCGGCCTTGACAGCCATGCGACGGGCAAGCGACACATAATCATCGTTTTCGGCGATGGATCGCTCAGTGGTATCGGCTTGGGCGCTAACCGGATTATCCCCACCATAATCAGCGATATCGGTATAGCCGACCAAACCAGAACCCGCATCATGCAAGCCACGATGGGCATACCATACCTCCGGAATGGAGGGCACGAAATTACGACGCTTGTCATTGAACGTGCGCGGGGCCACGGCCCACACGGCAGCACCGGCGGCGGCCACGCCTGCCAGCGCCACGTTTCTCCAGAGCTTCGACGACATTGGAATCCTTCCTGTTGGGCTGCCTCTAGCCTAACGCTTCTGCCAGCCATTGTGGAGTGGTTGGATCATCCGGTTTCAGCGCGCGGTCCAGGTGGTTGGCGCGCAGTGGCTCCCAGCTGAAATCTGCCAGCAGATCGGCGGGTTTGCAAGGAATTGGAGTGGGTTGCAGACGCAGCAGCCAGGCGCAGTATCCGATGATTTGCTCGGGGGTTACGTTGCGGGCGCGCAAGGCTCCCATATCCAGCGAACGTTCGCGCTTGGCTAAACGCCGGCCGGCCGCATTGTCGATAAGCGGCAGGTGCGCATACTCGGGGTGCTCGGCGAGAGGCTTTTCCGTGTTGCCGCATTCCGGCTCAAAGCCGCCAGCCAACAGACACTGGCGAATCCACATTTGCAGCGCGGTGGAGCGCAGCAGATCACGGCCGCGCACGATATCATCAACACCCATATCGAGGTCATCCACGACCACGACCAGTTGATAGCCGAACAGTCCATCGGCTCGGCGAATCACGGAATCGCCTACCTCGCGGGCCAAATCGTAGTGCTGTGGACTATAGACACGGTCGTTAAAGCATGCGACACCATCAACGATTCCGGCATCGCCCTGCTGTTCCGGCGGCACGGCTCCCGACAGCGCAGCGGAATCGTCAGGCACTGTACGTTGCTTTTCTCCCGCTGCCGATTCCGGCATGGCGATACGGATGGAATGCTGGTCGCCGCGAACCAAACGGGCACGGACCTCGTCGGGATGGTCGTGCAGCAGGCGGCGGCACGTGCCGGGGTACACCATGAAGCCGTCGCCCTCGTTGGGGGCCGAGGCGGCGCGAATGTCGGCACGCGAGCAGAAACAGGGGTACAGCACACCTTGCGAGCGCAGGCATTCGAGAGCGTATTCGTATCGTTCAGTGCGCTGGGATTGGAACATCGGTTCGCCATCCCAGTCGAGGCCGAGCCAATGCAGGTCATCCATCATGAGCTGGTCCGCACCGGCGACCACACGCGGCTTGTCCACGTCCTCGATACGCATCAGCATGCGGTCGCCACGCGAGCGGGCCGAAAGCCATGCACCCAACATGGCGTACACGTTGCCGATATGCATGCGCCCCGACGGCGTCGGCGCGAATCGTCCAGTCACTGGCCCTCCTCGTATGAAGTTCAGCACCATGGTAGCGAAAAGGCTCTCCTCCTCAGAGGAGAGCCAATATAGTGAAGCTCGCCAGCCCGAACTCCCCTCAGTCAGCTTCGCTGACAGCTTTGCTCAGAGAGGGGAGCCAGTGATTGTCACTTGTCTTCGGTGACGTTGTCCACGCTCACGTCCGGATTGTCGGAGACAATCTGGTCGCTGGCCCAGGCGGAGAGCTCCAGATGTTCGCCGCCGGTCTGGTCGACGAGCACGGTGTCACCGTCGTGGACCTTGCCGGCCAGCAGCATACGGGCCAGCTGGTCGCCCACTTCGGTCTGTACCAGGCGGCGCAGCGGACGAGCGCCATAAGCCGGGTCGTAACCGGTGTTGGCCAGCCATTCGCGAGCCGAGTCGGTGACGTCCAGCGTGATGCGGCGATCGGTCAGACGCTGGGACACGCCAGCCACCTGAATATCCACGATGCCGCCAAGCTCCTCGCGCGTAAGCGGGTGGAACATGACGATGTCGTCCAGACGGTTCAGGAACTCCGGCTTGAAGTTCATGTGGACAGCGTCCATCACGGCCTTTTTCTTGGCGTCGGCGTCCATGTCCTCGTTCACGAGGAACTGCGAGCCGAGGTTAGAGGTCATAATCAGGATCGTGTTCTTGAAGTCCACGGTCCTTCCCTGGCCATCGGTCAGGCGACCATCGTCAAGTACCTGCAGCAGCACGTCGAAGATCTCCGGGTTGGCCTTCTCGACCTCGTCGAACAGCACCACGGAATACGGGCGACGGCGCACGGCCTCGGTCAGCTGGCCGCCCTGCTCGTAGCCCACGTAGCCCGGCGCCGCGCCAATCAGGCGCGAGACCGAAGCCTTCTCCATGTATTCGGACATGTCGATGCGGACCATGGCCTTCTCGTCGTCGAACAGGAAGTCGGCGAGCGCCTTGGCCAGTTCGGTCTTGCCCACGCCGGTGGGGCCGAGGAACAGGAACGATCCGGTCGGACGGTTCGGGTCGGAGATGCCGGCACGCGAACGGCGCACCGCGTCGGACACGGCGGCGATGGCTTCCTTCTGGCCGATCACACGCTTGCCGAGGTAGTCCTCCATGTGCAGCAGCTTCTCGTTTTCGCCCTGCATCAGGCGGCCGACGGGAATGCCGGTCCAGTCGGAGACGATCTCAGCCACCGAGTCGGCGTCCACACGGTCCGGGACCATCGGCTCATCGGCCGGGTTGGCCGCGCTGGCATCAGCAGATTCAGCATCCGCGCTCTCCGCGGCGGCAAGCTCCTTCTGAATGGACGGAATCTCGCCGTACAGAATCTTCGAGGCCTCCGCCAAGTTGCCTTCACGGGTATACTTATCCGCCTGCACGCGCAGGTCGTCGAGCTTGGCACGCAGGTCGCCGACCTTGTTGTGGCCAGCCTGTTCCGCATCCCAACGCGCCTTGAGACCGCTGAGCTTCTCACGGGTGTCCGCAAGTTCGGCTTGCAGCTTGCCCAGACGCTCCTTGGACGCAGGATCCTCGGCCTTCTTGAGCTGCATTTCCTCCATTTCAAGACGGGTCACCTTGCGCTGCAGTTCATCGATCTCCTCAGGCGAGGAGTCGAGCTCCATACGCAGGTGGGCAGCCGCCTCATCGACCAGATCGATGGCCTTGTCCGGCAGCTGACGACCCGAAATGTAACGGTTCGAGAGGGTCGCGGCGGCAACCAGCGCGTCGTCGCCGATCGTTACCTTATGGTGCGCCTCGTAACGCTGCTTCAGACCACGCAGAATGGCGATGGTGTCTTCCACGCTCGGCTCACCCACGAACACCTGCTGGAAACGACGCTCCAGCGCCGGATCCTTCTCGATGTTCTCGCGGTACTCGTCCAGCGTGGTCGCGCCGATCAGGCGCAACTCGCCACGGGCCAGCATGGGCTTCAACATATTGCCGGCATCCATCGAGCCTTCGGCCGCACCCGCGCCGACGATGGTGTGGATCTCATCGATGAAGGTGATGATCTGACCATCCGCATTCTTGATTTCGTTCAGGACGCTCTTCAGGCGCTCCTCGAACTCGCCACGGTACTTCGAACCGGCCACCATGGAGCCTAGGTCAAGGGAGATGAGCTTCTTGCCTTGCAGGGTGGTGGGCACGTCGCCCGCCACGATACGCTGGGCCAAACCCTCCACGACGGCGGTCTTGCCGACGCCGGGCTCGCCAATCAGCACCGGGTTGTTCTTGGTACGACGGGAGAGGATCTGAATCACGCGGCGGATTTCCTGGTCACGTCCGATGACCGGGTCCAGCTTGCCTTCCTTGGCGGCGGCCGTCAGGTCGGTGGAGTACTTCTCTAGGGCCTTGTACGAGCCTTCCGCGTCCGGGCTGGTGACCTTCGCGCCACCACGCACGCCGGGTACGGCCTTGCGCAGGGAGGCTGCGGTGACGCCGTTCTTCTCCAAGATTTCGGCCGACTGGTTCGGCTTGCTGGCCGCGATGCCGATAAGCAGATGTTCGGTGGAGACGTATTCGTCGCCCATCTGCTGCATTTCCTTCTCAGCCTGGGCGATGGCGGCGGTCAGCTGGCGGCTGGCCTGTGGCTGCGAGGTGCTGGATCCGGATGCGCTCGGCAGCGCGACCAAAGCGTTGCGCACCGCCGCGCCGATGGCCTGCGGGTCCCCGCCCGCGGCCTCGATCAGAGAGCGCGCCACGCCGTTTTCCTGGCGCAGCAGCGCATCCATGACGTGCAGGGTCTCGACCTGCGCGTTTCCTGCGGCGGACGCACTCTGAATCGCGTCGCCGACGGCTTCTTGGGCCATAGTGGTGAACTTCTGTTCCATATCGTATTCCTCCATATCATGCGGTCTGCGCAGTGCGGCTCGCGGGCTTCGAAAGCCCTGCGAGCGTTGCGACAGACCGCAGCTTGTCGTTGTCTGATATGGTCAACCGACCTGGAACCCATTCTATTCCCAAAACTTGAGTGCATATGACTCAAGTTTTGGATTTTGGTGGGGAGGGTGACTAGTAGCCCCCTCTGATGAGGAAGCTTGGGCAGCCGCTACTTCAGTGCGCCGACGGCGGATTCGGCGGCGGCGAGGACTTCGCCGGAGAGAATCGCCTCGGCCACGCCCTCAATCTGCGGGGTGGTCCAGGTATCGCGTACGTCGGGGCCGATTTCGTTGGCGTACTGGCGCACCACGCGGTATACGGCGGCGCCCGCCGCACCCGGACGGTACGGCTTGCGGAAGTCGAAGGAGCGGCAGGAGCACAGCAGTTCCACGGCCAGCACGCGCGCAAAGGCCGGAATCGACCGGCGCAGCTTGCGGGCGGCGGCCCAACCCATCGACACGTGATCTTCCTGCATGGCGGAGCTTGGAATCGAATCGACCGAGGCAGGCACGGCGTTACGCTTCATTTCGGAGACGATGCCGGCAGCGGTGTATTGGGCGATCATGAAACCGGAGTCCACGCCCGGGTCACCAGCCAGGAACGCCGGCAGGCCGCGGTTGCGCGCCACGTCAAGGAAGCGGTCGGTACGACGCTCGGAGATAGAGGCTACGTCGGCGGTCGGAATCGCCAGGAAATCGAGCACATAGGCCAGCGGCGCGCCATGGAAGTTGCCGTTGGACTCCACACGGCCGTCCAGCGTGACGCACGGGTTATCGATGGCGGAGGCGAGTTCCACGCCCGCCACGGAGGCCGCGTATTCCACGGTGTCGCGGGCGGCGCCGTGCACCTGCGGGGTGCAGCGCAGCGAGTAGGCGTCCTGCACACGCACGGTGGAGCCCGGGCGGCCGGCCTCAATCAGACCAGAGTCCTTGAGCATGCGGGCGATGTTCGCAGCGGAATCGCCTTGGCCGCGATGCGGGCGCAGCGCCTGCAAGTCGGCGGCGAATACGCGGTCGTTGCCGAGCATGCCTTCCACGCTCATCGCGGCGGCGACATCCGCGGTCTTGAGCAGCAGGCGCAGATCGGTGATGGCCATACACAACATGCCGAGCATGCCGTCGGTGCCGTTGACCAGCGCCAGTCCTTCCTTCTCTTTCAAATCGACGGGCGTGATGCCGGCCGCACGCAGCGCTTCGCCGCCGCCGATCTTGAGGCCGTCAGCGTTGCGGGCCTCGCCTTCACCCATCGCCACCAAAGCACAGGCTGCGAGCGGCGCCAAATCACCGGAGCATCCGAGTGAACCGTATTCGTAGACCACCGGGGTGATGCCGGCGTTCAGCATATCGGCGTAGACCTGCGCGGTTTCCGGGCGCACACCGGTGCGTCCGGTGCACAGGGTGCTCAGGCGCAGCACCAGCAGGCCGCGCACCACCTCACGCTCCACTTCCGGTCCGGCACCGGCGGCATGCGAGCGAATCAGACTTTTCTGCAGCTGCGCACGCTGTTCCTTGGGGATGGAGGTGGAGGCGAGCGCGCCGAATCCGGTGGAGATACCGTAATGCGGCACGGTGTCGTCGGCCAAATGATCGATAACCGCGCGACTCAGCGCCATCTCATGCTTCGATTCGTCCGAAATCGCCACTTTGGCACCGCCGCGCGCTACGGCGATAACGTCCTCGATGCTCAGCGCTCCAACACCTACGGTGACCGTCTGCTCTGCCATGCTCATACCTTTCTATATATGTGCCGCATTCCGCATATACGACATATGCGGCACATGCTTCGCCGGGGATCCGCGACTGCCCGCATTCGCTCACCGCACCTGCCCATCAACAGCAGGCGACGCAAACGCGACCAATCGCTCCCCGAGTAATCAAACCTTGGCCATTTCACCTCAGTCGGATGCCCGCCATAAGCCACTTCGTCCATCTTGTGTCTGAAATCTCAGACATGTAAGGTGATGGAAATATGAGCCATGCCTCGCAGCAATACGCCTTCACCGAGCCACGTACCGTCAAGCGGGCGCAGGTGAAGCCATCAGAACGGGAACATCAGACATCATCATCCGCGCCACGTGTCTCGCTGGCTCCGGCGGCCGACCGTACGCTCGACATCCTCGAGTTCATCGCGAGCAATGGTCAGACGCAAGCCGCCACGCTCGCTCGCGAACTCGGCATTCCGCGCTCCACGGTGTACCAATTGTTGGAGATTTTGGAGCGTCACGGACTGGTCACCCGCCTTGCCGAGCAGCGCGCGTACGGCATCGGACTCAAGACTTTCGAGCTGGGATCGGCCTATTCTCGCCAACATCGTGTATCGCAGGTCGCGCATCCGGTGTTGGCGCGTCTTGTTGACGAGACCGGCGAAAACGGACATCTGGCCGTGCTGCACGGCAACGAAATCATTTATGTGATTGAGGAGCGCGCCGCGCATCGCCCGCCGCTAGTGTCAGGCGTGGGCGTGCGCCTACCCAGTCACCTGACCGCCACCGGGCGGGCCATTCTGTCCGCACTCCCCCGCAATCAGGTCCGCGCGCTATATCCCAATCGTCAGGCGTTCACCGACCGCACCGGCATCGGCCCCAAATCGCCCAAGGAGCTGGAGGCAACGCTCGCCGAAACCCAACGCACCGGTTTTGCCGAGGAACACGGAGACGTGACGCCCGGCTTTGATTCATACGCCGTCGCTGTGCGCGACTACAACGACTTTCCCATCGCCGGGCTGGCTCTCACTTTCGTGAGCGGATCGCTGCGCCCCGAACAGGAGCGGTCGCTTAAGACCAAGCTGCGGCTTGCCGGCACGGAACTGTCCCGGCGTCTCGGCGCGGTCGGCAGTTTGACATGAGGATTCGCGAGATCATCGTGCTGGGCTCCTTCGCCCCGATCACGATTTTCTCAACTAAGTTCACCGATTCGCTGACCGGCAACGCCAAACTCGCCGGCTTCTCGCTGACAGTGACGGCCATCATCAGCCTGGTGGTGATGACCGCCCTGCACGCACTTCTGCCGGGAGCGTAAGGCGCGTTCTTGGTTCCCTCAGTCAGCTTCTCCGCCTGGACGGTTCCCCTCAGAGAGGGGAGCCAGAACGAGTCACGCCCGAACGATTACGTTGCGCAGATCACCGATGCCTTCGACGTGCACGATGGTCTCGTCGCCTGGGTCGAGGTGGCCGGAGGCGTTCGGGGTGCCGGTCATGATGACGTCGCCAGGCAGCAGCGTGGAGAACGACGAAATGGCGGCAATCTGCTCGGGGATGCCGTGAATCAGGTTCGCGGTGGTGCCAGACGCCATCGGCACATCCTCGCCGTTCAGCGTGAAGGAAATCTTGGCGTCCTTCCAGTCGAGGTCGTCACGCATCACGATCCACGGGCCAAGCGGACAGGAGGTATCGAAGCCCTTGGCGCGCGTCCACGTGGGGTCGATGCCCTGCAGATCGCGCAACGTCACATCATTGACGCAGGTGAAGCCGAGCACGTAATCCATCGCGTTCTCGACGGTCACGTTCTTGGCGATACGGCCCATCACCACGGCCACTTCCGGCTCGAAGTTCATGTCCTTGGAGCAGGCCGGGTACACAATCGGGTCGTCGGGGCCGATTACCGAGGTGGACGGCTTGGTGAAGATCACCATGTCTTCCGGCGCGTGGGCGATTTCGGAGTGGCCGGCCTCGTGCATGAACTGGGCGTGGGCCTCATAGTTCTTGGCCAGACCGTAAACCTTGGAGGGGATGACCGGGGAGAGCAGACGGATGCCATCGCCGTCGACCGGGTAACGAGTGCCGGTGGGCTTGACCTGGTCGCCGGCCAGCGGATGGCCGTCCAGTTCGATGAGGTAGTCCTTGCCGTCCGTTTCGTCCTTCTGCACGAAGGCGTAGCGCGGCGAATCATTCAAAGAAAAACGTGCGAGTCTCATGCCTGTAAGCCTACTCCTTGGCGGTTCCTTCCGCAGAAGCATCCGTCCAAGGAGCAAGCAGACCGGCCTTCAATCGACCAAAACGCACGTTCGCTGGGATTGCTACTTTTCGGTCCAGGTTTTGTCATACAGCGACTGGCCGCTTTGCGTGTGCATGATGACGCGCAATGATGCCTTGCCGCTGGAGGTCTTGCACATCGAGCCCAGCAGATTCGCGGTGGATTGATAGGTGCTGTCCATAGCATCCAGTGAGGAAGCGGCGGTATCGCCTAGCGAGGCATAGCTGTCGTCGAGCACGTACTCGTACACCAAGGTGTCACCGTCGACACGGTAGTTGAAGGTGATGCCGGTGTCTGCAAACGTATCCGCTTCGGATTCAATGGAGTCCTTGAATTCCAAAGAGTCGACGAAATCCTGAATCGAATCGTACAGCCCATAATCGCCGTCGGTTAGATCGTCATGGGTTTCGCCCAACGTGTCGTCCAGCGCATCGTCAAGATTATCTTGAGCTTTGCTCTTATCGCTGCTATCACCGTTGCCCGAAGAGGACTGACTATAGAAGGAATCGGTTTTCGCCTCATCTATAGCCTTGCTGGCATACGAGGCACCGCCGACGATCAGCGCGATGACCAGTATTACCTGTATCACCATGCCCGCCGCACTGATGATGATGCCGGCGATGGCCAAGCCCTTGCCCTTGCCGCCCTGTTTCTTAATCTGGTTGAGGCCCACGATGCTCAGGATCAGACCGAGGAGTGAGACAAGGAACGAGCAGATAAAACCGGCAATAGCCAGACCGTTGTACTTCTGGTTCGCTTCAGGCGGCACACTGCCGTAAGAACCAGACCATCCCGGCTGGCCGTTCGGTTGGCCGCCTTGCATATACGGGTTATAGGGCGTTTGCGGAGGCACGGCCCCGCCGCCCGGATATACCGGAGCACTGCCGCTGCCGTAGACCGGAGGAACCGATCCGCCTGCCGGAGCCGCCCCCGGATAGGGCGAATTGGGTGCTGCCGGTGCGGGCGCGGGCGCAGCGGCAGGAGTCACTGGTGGCAAAGCCTGCGTAGGCGGTACCGGCTGATTGGCCGGCGCAAAAGGCTGGGTGGGTTGCTCGGCAGGTGTAAACGCCTGCGTAGGCTGCTCAACAGGAGTGAATGCTTGAGTGGGCTGTTCGCCCGCTGCGATTGCTTGGGTTGGAGCATTGTTGGCGGCGGTTCCCGTTTCTGCCGTCATCGCATTTAACGGCTCAGTCGGATTGGCGTCAGCTTGCTGCCACGGCACCTGGCCGTTCGGATTGACATTCGAATCAGTCATGACATGCACTCCTTCAACTGCATCGCACCCCACTTGCGAGATGCGCCCCTCGTCTTACGCGCCACATTGTGCGTTACAGACAACTGTACTCCTCGTGGCGAGCCTTAAGTACCCCAGGAAATTTGTCCCCGTCATCGACGCGACGTGGCACTTTACCAATTCAGTCAAATAATTGCTTCACGAACACCAATCACGCTCAAACTTTGTGCATTTGGCGCGGTCTCCAAACCAGCTGTTCAAACCACTCTCTGCGGAGCGATTCTTGCGTCAGAAGACGGGCAGCCCCTCGACTGGCTCGTAGCGTGTGGCGCGGCCACGACCACGAGATTGCGCAAAGCCGTCTTCAACGAGACTTTTCAGCAGTGCCCGAGCACGCGAGACCCCTAATTCCATATGCTCCGCTAATTCGGAAGTTGATATGCTGCCTTGACTCACAAGATACTGTAGCGCTTCTGATTCCGATTTGGAGAGGTGTCCCACGGAAGTCCAGGATTTCATGGACTCGTTATTTGCTGGCGTCATAACAGATCCGCCAAGGTTTGTGTACCGTACTACAAGTTTTACGCGATCAGGACGAGTTAGCACTTCCAGCAGTGGATGCGGCGCGCCAACAGAATCACAACCAGCTCGCATCACATCAAAGCCACTTCCTGCTTTTTCACCGATACCGATGAGAAAAAACATTTTCATGAGGATAGGATTGCGTGCATCAGATATTCCACCTTGCTCCGCCTCGGCCTTTGTAACACGGAGCCGCCCAGGATTGGTGAACTCGATGGTTGATTGGCGCCTAATAATCACAGTGCCTCTTCTACCCATATAGTCCGCATGAACGATAGCGTTGGTTAACGCCTCGCGAATAGTGATTTCCATGGGATTTTCATCCATACGTCGCGCTTCTCCGTCCAAACGGAATGGGCGCGGCACCGCCTGCCGCAGCCTACCATATACTGACTGCCAAAAATCATATAAGTTGCCGGACCAAATTCCGTCAGTAGAGGTAATGCGATCATCCCAACGATCGAGTCCAATTTCTTCACGATAGTCAAGGAAATAATTTGCGAATTCCCGCACGATATCATATTCGCGCCCAAACATCAGCAATCCAGCAATAGTTGGATGCAACTGATTATCTTTGGTAGAACGAGCGAGCGCCTGCAGACGCACGAGAAAATCTTCGTCATTGAGGTTACGCCACGGATGGTTCGGGCGAATCCTTTGAAAATAAGAACGGTACGAGGCAATCGTGCCTGAATCCAATGCGGCACTACCCAAATCTTCCACGATACGAAGATCCTGAGGAGTGTCGCTGCCATCGCGAAACATTGCTTTGACTTCATCCCGGTCGCAATGGTAGTCACCCTCGTTATTCCTTCTGAAGGTGCCCCTATGCTGTTCCCGGCTAAAAGGATCAGCGCCCACATATATAGGCATGATCTCCCGCCCTGCACGAGGGACATGAATCACGATGAAATCACCGGACGATCCATGTCGAATCACAACATCTTGGTCGGAAAGTACTGTGGCGTTGACCTTGGAACGGTCATTGACAGTATTCCAAAAATCCCGTTTGAGCTTTTCTGCATCCGTTACCCCTGTTACATTCAATTCTCGTCGCGAGTTCTCTGAAACACCAAGAAGAATAAGACCGCCATCAGAGTTGGCAAATGCACTATACGTATCCCATAGACTGTCTGGTAATTTGTCTTTGGCCTTTTTCGCCTCAATACAATTAGCTTCTCGAAGTAGCCTCACATCCGACTCGGAAAGGCTGGCAAAAGAAATCAACTCAATAACGTCAGAATTCGCCACTTTATACGCCTTTCCGCCAGTCTACCGCCACTTTATACGCCTTTCCGCCAGTTTTTCATTCTGGGGAAGCCGAGCCATGTTCAAGCAGCGTCATCCCCCCACTTGCAACATTAAAAACACAGAAGCCTGAAACCGGCATTATTGCCTCAGCAATATTCAGTCGGTTTCAGGCTAAATCGTTAATCCTCTGGCGAAACGACGATCTACTTCTTCAGCAGCGGTGCGACTTGCTCCTCGTAGGCGGTCAGGGCGGTGTCGATCACGTTGTGCATGTCGTAGTACTTGTACGTGCCCAGACGACCGCCGAACACGGTGTTCGGCTCGGCCTTGGCCTTGGCCTCGTACTGCGCGTACAGCGCCTTGTCCGCGTCCGTGTTGACCGGGTAGTACGGCTCGTCGCCACGCTCGGCGAAACGGCTGTATTCCTCCCACACCACGGTCTTGTTCGGGTTCTGGGCATCGTGGCGCTCCGGGTTGAAGTTCTTGAATTCGATGGCGCGGGTGTAGGGTACGTCCGCGTCGGAGAAGTTCATCACCGGGCAGCCGAAGTGGTCGCCCTCATCATAGCGGACTTCTTTGAAGTCGACCGTGCGCCACTTGAGGTCGCCCAGCTCATAGTCGAAGTAACGGTCCACCGGGCCCGTGTACACCACCGGCACGCCGGCGGCCTTGAGCGCGGTCTTGTTGTACGGCTGGGACTCGTCGAAGAAGTCCACGCCGAGCTCCACGGTGATGCGCGGGTCGTCGATCATCTTCTCCATCCACGCGGTGTAGCCGTCGGCGGGCAGGCCCTCCCACGTGTCCTTGAAGTAGCGGTTGTCGTAGTTGAAGCGCACGGGCAGGCGCTTGATGATGGCGGCCGGCAGCTCGGACGGGTCGGTCTGCCACTGCTTGCCGGTGTAGTTCTTGATGAACGCCTCATACAGGGGGCGGCCGATGAGCTGAATGCCCTTGTCGTTCAGGTTGGCCGGATCGGTGCCGGCCAGCTCGCCCGCCTGCTGTTCAATCAGGGCCTTGGCTTCGGCCGGCGTGTAATGCGCATGGAAGAACTGGTTGATAGTGCCGAGGTTGATCGGCAGCGGGTAGACCTCGCCGTCATGCGTGGCGTACACGCGGTGCACGTAGTTCGTGAAGCTCGTGAAACGGTTCACGTAGTCCCAGACGCGCTTGTTGGAGGTGTGGAACAAGTGCGCGCCGTACTTGTGGATCTCCGCGCCGGTCTCCTCGTCCATATACGAGTAGGCGTTGCCACCGATGTGATCGCGGATGTCGATGATGTGCACACGGGCACCCGTATGCTCCACCGCCTGCTGCGCCACCGTCAGGCCAAACAGGCCCGCGCCAACGATAACGAGATCGGGATACTGGGCGGTTTCAGAATTATTCGGCGCACCGGCCATAGGACAACCTTCCAAAAGTCATGTTCGTTTTCCGAGAAACGATGTTACTAGGGAGGGGCGGCACGGCCAAAAAGTCCTTCAAGCCTTACACGGTATGTCTACCGGAGCGCTCGAAACAATCGGAATGACCGGGACGATTGGGACGGCATAGGGAGAGGTCGACGCAATCACGGTAGATGGCCATTGAAATGGAATAAGTAATCTCCATCTCATATATTCACGCCACTTCCGCCATACGGATTCCTGAGGTTATCAGGCAGTGAATTAGGGTGTGTTTATACTATTTAAGTTTTGCGTGATAGTTGTCGTATGTGTACGCCGGGGTATGGCATCACGCTTGACCGGTTCATGAGGGTCGCGCATCTGTTGCCGCGCCAGCGCGGCAGCGTGGCGGTCGACAACTACACGTTCGTCAACGCACTGCCGTGGATGTGCCGCACGGGAGCTCCGTGGAGGGCGGAACATGGCCGAACGCGTCTTCGACCGCATGAAGCACTACCGCAAGGCCGCCACCCGCCACGACAGGCTCGACGAGACCTTCCTCGCCAACCTCCAGCTCATCCTCATCGCCATCTACCTGAAAAAAACACAGCCAAAAACCCAACTAGTGCAAACACACGCTAATACGAACACCTCCACCCCCGCACTCAGGCAATCCTCAGGTTACGATTGGCAGATATGAACAATTCCGAACAGGTTTCCGAATCGGCCGATGAATCAGCCACCGACCCAGCAAACGTCCCGGCACCCAACCCATCGTTCGCGCCGCAACACATTCTGGTTACCGGTGGCGCAGGGTTCATTGGCGCAAACTTCGTGCACTGGGTGGCGCGCAACCATCCGCAGGTCCACATGACTGTTCTGGATGCACTCACGTATGCCGGCAAGCGCGAGAATCTCGATGGTGTGCCGGCCGCGAACCTGACCTTTGTGCATGGCAATATTTGCGATGCCGAGCTTGTGGAATCCCTGCTTTCCGGGCTGAACCAACGCTCAGCAGCCGCAGTACCCCCGATTGACGCCATTGTGCACTTCGCCGCCGAATCGCATAACGATAATTCGATTCTCGACGCCTCCCCATTCCTCAATACGAACGTGACCGGCACGTACGTGTTGCTCGAGGCCGCCCGCCGCCACGATATTCGATTCCACCACATCAGCACCGACGAAGTGTATGGCGATCTGGCTCTGGACGAACCGCGCAAATTCACCGAGCTCAGCCCTTACAAACCATCCAGCCCGTATTCGGCGTCCAAGGCCGCCAGCGACCACTTGGTGCGCGCCTGGCACCGCACGCACGGACTCAAAACCACCATCAGCAATTGCAGCAATAACTACGGCCCCTACCAGCATGTGGAGAAGTTCATCCCCCGCCAGATCACGAACATTCTTGCCGGCATTCGCCCGAAACTCTACGGGCAAGGTCTGGCTGTGCGCGACTGGATCAGCGTGGAAGATCACTGCAGTGCCATCTGGACGATTCTCACCCAAGGCTGCATCGGGGAAACCTACCTCGTGGGCGCCAATGGCGAATACAACAACATTGATGTGTTGCGCATGATTCTGAAGCTCATGGGCCGCGACGCCAACGACTTCGACCATGTGAACGACCGCCCCGGTGGCGATAAGCGCTATGCCATCGACGCCACTAAACTTCAGACCGAGCTCGGTTGGGCACCAAAGTACACCGACTTCGAGGAAGGTCTGGCCGCGACCATCGACTGGTACCGCGCGCACGAAAGATGGTGGATGCCGGATAAAGCCGGGACTGAGGAGAAGTACCGCAAACAAGGGCACTGATAGGTTGCTCAACGTTTTTTCACAGCAAAGAAAACGAAGCCCTGAGCACGCCGACAATTCCCCATGGTGCGCTCAATGGAGTCCCTACCCGGGCTAGGTTGCAGTCTCTCCGATGCGCATCCTCCGATGCACGCCATCTGATACCGGCAGTATGTACGCGGCCGAACGAGACTCCCGCGTACTTACTGCCGTTTCCCCAGCCGCGAACGCAATGCGCCACCGCCGTCCCGCACACCCCAACCACCCTTCCCGTGAACGCTCAGTGAATTTGGGCGGGTTCTAGTGAACGTCGCAACACCTGATTCTCCCCATCGGTCGTTCAGGTGTTGCGACGTTCACTAGAACTCGCCCTTTCTGTCCAGTGGTAACGGGGAGGGGGAAATCACTTCGTTCATTCCCAAAAGCAGCCAGGCATTGGTAGACGGCACCATCACTATGCTGATCTGGCTGACGGTTATCTGCCTGATACTGTAATTCGTTGACGGCCGCCGTTGTGTGATTCCATTCCACTGGTGGCGTCCATTCCGCAACATGAAGACGATTATTGGCAATGTCACTCGTATCATCGCTGCGGCAATGAGTATCACGCTGCTGTGCACGTTTACGTGGACGCTCAGCATTCCTGGCGCATGGGGATATGAGTGGGCGAAGTCTTGGGGTGATGCGCCACAGCTATGGAGTGCCGAAGGTGATGCCACCAACAATGGCCCTGCCATCAATTTCTTGCGCCTTACGCATCCGAAGATTATGGATAAGCCCGAGGGGTACAGCCAGGAAACGATGGAAGAGCTGGCCAAGAAATACAGCTCCGAGGCAAACCAGATTAATGGAACGCGTGCTAATAACCTCACCGATAACACCGTCATCATGATTCTTTCGGAGAGCTTCTCCGACCCAACACGCGTGCCCGGCATCGCCTTGGCCGAAGACCCGATGCCCAACATCCGCGCCCTGAAGGAAACGACCACCTCCGGTCTTATGCTCTCCCCCCGGCTATGGCGGAGGCACCGCGAACATCGAATACCAGTCCCTAACCGGACTGGACCTTGCCTTGTTCGACGATTCGATGCAATCCATGTATCAAGAGCTCGTGCCACACCAGAAGAACCCGTTCTCGTGGAACCAAATCTGGAACGCCGAATACGACAAGACCGGTTCCACCGCATTCCACTCGTACTACAAGAACATGTATCTGCGCGACGCAAACTACAAGAAGTTCGGGTTCAACAAGTTCTACACGCTAGACAGCAAGCCAGCGATCACGCATCAAGACAGAACCGACAATTCTCCGTACGTCAATGATGCGGCTTCCTACCAGAACATCATCGATCAGCTGAACACGGAGGAACACCCTCAGTTCCTGCAGCTCGTCACCATGCAGAATCACATGACCTATGACAACTGGTATTTCAACAACCAGTTTAACCAGGCAAATGTCACAGAAAACCTGAACGATTACGAACGCGGACAAATCAATACCTATGCAAAGGGCGTGAGCATCACCGATCAGGCTGTATTTCGTCAAGTCGGTGTTTCGTGTTTAGTCATGTATTTTTTTCGGGTTTAG